>JAABUQ010000319.1_pt1 | contig 111229 bp, 72 predicted proteins | sample 5560001 | NCBI WGS metagenome assembly JAABUQ01 (sample SAMN10711888, study PRJNA513371) | rock metagenome | isolation source: Antarctica rocks | place: Antarctica: Victoria Land, Finger Mt nord | collected 2015-12-18 | reverse complement strand
CTCCGCCCTCAACGAATTCCTCTCCTCCAACCCACCCCCCACCAACATCTTCACCACCTCCCCGTCCCCCTCCTCCTCCGCCATCTCCCTACCCTACAACCGTACCTACATGGGCTGCAGACTCCGCATCGAGCTGCTCTACGCCAGGGAAGTCATCCAAAGCGTGCAGGATGTATGGACCCAGGGCGTGGCGCTGGATACGAAGTGTGTGGTTGATGGGGGGTTTCTGGGCGGTAGGGTGTTTGTCAATGGGGAGGGGTTGGTGGTGAGTTTGAGGCCGGAGGGGGATGGGGAGTGGGAGGGGAGGTTTAATGGGAGTAGTGTTGTTGTGGGGGGAGGGGGGGAGGGTGGTGGGGATAAGGGACTGGTAGAGGTTACGGCGGGGAGTGGAGGGTCGTGAGGGAGGGATGGGATGGGGGTTGGAGATGCCGGGGAGGGGTGGGAGGAATTGAGCATCTTTGGGGGTTTGAGGACCGCCTGGAGAAGCTACGAATGAGGGCTGAGACTAGGAGGCCGGTCGTCAGTCCATCGCGGAAGTTCAACGCTTGAGAGGAGGGGCAAGCTCTTGATATGTCAATGGCAGCCACTGTGCGGCACAGTATGGCGGGCAATGGACGTGACCCTAAACACTCCATCGGACCATCAACCGAAATGACATGATACAAGAGTCCAGCTTTTCTCCGTCCTAAAACATCTTTGGGAGACAAGGCACAATCACGGATACCAAATTTGTCAATCCCCATTTCGACCTCTTCTCTTCTATCTCACTCATCAAATTCATATTGATGAGGGGGGGTACTGTATCCGTTCCGATGTCTAGGCATCCTGCACCCAAAGAATGCCCAACAAGCCTCGCGACCCCTAGTTCGAGACAGCATCAGACAGACTCATGTGCAAGCTTCAGCTCGTCACATGCCCTTCTCATTCCCCATATCTTCTGACCCCCAGCATTCCTTCTGAAATCCGCCGCCATGGCTTGAGGAGGCATGATCTGTAGCAGTCTAGCTTTCATGCTTTGTGGGTCGGTCGGTCAGGCAGTCACACTGTTCATTTATTGGATGGGAACGTACATTTTGCATATGTTGATGAGGATGTTCGAGAGATTAGAAATTGCACCACATGCTAGATGGATAATCTGAATATCGTTTCTACACAGGGGCCACAATCCGTTATTTCCTGGCTTAACCCCATTATCCAGCTCAGCGCTTCACCTCATCACCACAAGTCCGCGCCACGGGCCTGATTCAAGCAGGGAGGGACGGAGAGTGTGGACGCTGTAGTTATGCGGCCCGTGAACACCGAGGATCATGGCAGGGTTTATGAAGGCGGTTGTGCAACGAGATGGGTTGGTTGATCAGGGAAGGGGGATAGTGTAATCAGTAGGCCAGTTGTTATGCGTGTCTGGAGCTTCTCACGTCTTTTGCGATAAGGGCTACTGGTTTGCGTCGCTTGAAGCATTGAGAGTCGTTGCGCTTCATGTGTCTAAGTGAGGTGGGAGTGGGTATCTGGGGGGTTTTCTAGGGGATGTTGCGGGGATTGCTGCTTAAAAATGGGGCTTGCGCGTGAAACAGGTTTATGGAGGGCAAGTGCTATTGACGCTAGGAGATTTCAGGACAATTGTTGGTGTACAAAATGTTCTGACGGCAGTGTGGTAGGTCTGATATGGCTCATCCTGCGGAAGCCGTTGTGGCTAGAAACGAAAATCCTAACAAGAAGAAGAGAAATTTCGTGCAACCTACGACTTGGCATCTGAAACCCGTATTCTATTATTTGATGCTGGTTTGTGGCGGCTAGAGCTTGTTATAGCGGTCAGAGCTAGACACTGATCAACAGGCATTACGCCCAATTAAAAGCATCTCCGAGGCAGAAGAGTGTTTTGTCTAGGTCTGTTCATTGCTCGCAATGTTCTATTTACTGTTTGTTGGAACAAAAGACTTTTGTGCCTTACTCAGGAAGCTTGATGTCAAGCTGCGTAATCAATGGAAAGCCAGCTGAGATGCTCGACATTGATGCACGATGCGTCACCGTATCAGATACTGATCCAGCGAGCCATGAACTTCTCAGTGATAGCCTTGGCTTCATCAACCAGGCCTAATTCAAGTAGGAGCTGTACGCTTCCACGGATTCCCGACTCCAAGGCGGAAGAAACTAAAGCGATGTCAGCACTGCTTAGCTCTTACGAGCAATCAATCGATGATACGGCATACTCCATGCGTGGGTGTAGCTAGTGTACAGTCAGCAAGAAGAACTCTCTTTCAGACAATTTCGTGCTCACCTGGTATGCTCTCCGATAAAGATCATCTGTATCGAAATCAGCGCGATTCTCTAGCCGACTATCTGTCTGAATCGTGTCTTACGTTATTCTCCGTCTTAAAGAAGGCTGGAATGTACAGCGTATGCATGCCAATGGAGGGCGATGCCCAACTAGCACTCTCAAACGGATCGAGGGCCCAGCAGTGCCGATTATACTTTCCAGTATACTGATCTCGCGCCACTTCACCGTGGATCTCGACCATCGCATCCAGCACATACCGCACGTGTTCCAACTCAGGCATGGAAGCGAAGCGGATGCCAAAGTCGGCGTTTGTGTAGGAGGCTAGCATGACGCCTGGGCCCGTTGAGTTGAGGTTATAGCTGGGGTAGCAGATACTTCCGATGCCCGGGATGTCTGTCGATGTGGAACAGCCGCCAACGATGGGGTTGGCGTAATGCTCCCAGAAGCGAGTTGAGAATTGGAGCGCGACCTGTGATTGGTAAGCGGTGGTCCATGGTGAATGGTAGGAATGGCCTTACCTTGCAGACAGTGGTGTATGGCATATCCGTGATTGCGTCCATGAGTGTGGGGTCGAACACTATGCTGGTTCAGTAATATTATCGTCTTCACGCGTTTTGGAAACTCACAAGTATTTGGAAAACGCCACCTACGGACTTTGGAGAACGGCGCACTGACCATCACATAATCGTATGTTGCGTTGGAATATACAGTATCTGTGAAAGTATTCTTCCACGACAGTTGCACCTCGTTGGTTTTCGGCAAAAATTCCGCTCTCTGGATGAAGCGGTCCATGGTCGTGATCGGGCCAACGTGGGGGTAAAAGGAATATGGCAGTCGATTGAGCCCCTATGTTTTGGTAAGCCAAGACTCTGTCATGAATGCACAGAGGGGCGGAAAAGAGTGTGGAGGGCTTGCATAGCACATTGAAAGTTCATGGCCATCTAGTGCGATGCTCAAATCGACAACATAGAAACAGTGCAAGTCCTGGGGGATAGAAATTGGATCGCTTTACCCCATCGATGGTCCGCCAAGTTGTGGCTCCGAAATATACACAATCAAAGCTATGTCATTAGGTTAGAAGATCTCCGGTATCAGCAAGTGCTTGGTTGATCCATACATCAATTTCCAGAAAGGGTCGACTCCGCCAAACTTGCTCTTTGTCAGAGCTTGGTCCGTGATATTGAGCGAGTATTTTAGGTGGTTGTGGAAGTAGGCAAATTCGGACCAATCATCGCCACCGAGGCCTCCGAGTCCTGAATCGAGCCAGGTCTTGTGCGCAGTGAAGACATCCTTTGCCGCTGCAGCCATTGTTGTCGGATTGCAAGTAATAGAGTCTATCTGATTTGTGATATTAGCAACAAGCGGATCGACAGGAATTTGAGCGGTGAGGTTCTTGTTGGCCTTGATCTCAGTAACAGTCGGGGGGAGGCCATTCGGCTTTTTGATCCCATTGAAATAGTACAGTCCATTCGGGTTGTTTTGGATCCAGGGGATAAACTTGACTGTATAATTGGGACGCCCAAGGTTCAATTGATTCATAGCGTCGGCGAGCTGAAAGACCAGCTTCATGTCGTTCACTGGTATACTCTCATTTGATCCTGCGTACTCAATACTCTCGGGAAATCGCATTGGTCCCATTTCCTGGTACTGGTAGTCAAATGGACCACCCTCGAGATAGGCGGTATGAACGCGCCTGTTTCCCGAAATCAGCTTTGATACTATTTCCCTAGATCATCTTGTTTGCTCACCCTCCTAGTCGCTGGCCGGCCTCTAGGATTTCGAGGTTGTGGAAGCCACTCATATTTAGACACAGCTTTGAAAATCATCAGCTGGTTTCCTGCAACAACTGCCCATACGATTGCACTCACCCAGGTCATTAAGCCAGCCATTCCGGCACCTACGATGGCAATCTCTGCGAACAGTGATCAGCTTGACGCACTTCTGGCATATCACGGAGCGGGACGTACTCTTAGCTTTTGCCTCCTTAACGTTCACTTCGCTGATCTCCTTTCCCTTGAGTAACTCAACGCCATCGAACCAAGGTCCCTCTGCATCAATGCCACTTGCATTAGACATAGGGATACTGGCGCGCTTGCTCAATCTAGTTCTTTGGTCTAAGTGGCGCTTCTGCAACCACTGTCTGCTGCCCTTGTTGACTTTCAAGGGCTCGCTGATTCCCACCAATTCGTTGCGCAAAGACCAAGCAGACAAGCAGCCACTTGTGTCAATGTCATTGGGGAGAACCCAGACCAAGCGGTCGGTTCCTTGACCGCGTACTCTGGAAAGAACATGGTGTGCTTCGTATTGGCCATCCGCGTAGTGACATTCCCCATAGGTGACAGTGAATGGATACACAGAATGTTGTGCTTCAGGGACGTGAACATGAACGTTGGCCGATTGTGAGTTCAGCGCGACGTTGACCTCGAGCTTCACCGGCAGATCGATGGATGTAGTAGATGTAGCTATAGTGCGGATGCTAAGAAGCCAGAGAATGCTGGTGCCTAGCATATTGTCCGGTTTCATTACCGGTGTCAAGGGACAAAGACTCAGGTCACAAGAGGTAAAGATGGGCAGAGAGTGGAAGAAAGCAGTGGTCCAGCAACTAAAGGAGGATCACAGCGACCTTCAATGGAGCCCTTTGACCAATTTACCTTGGCTGACAGATAATATTAACACGACTCTCAAAGGAAAATTATATTCTTTCGTCATGTCGGGCCTAGGCACCACCAGATGCGAGCGAAAGTCGTGTGGCCTACTGCTCGCTTGATTTGGGTAAATCAAGCGAGGCCCACAAATTAGGCGAGCAGTAAGCCACACGACTTTCGCTCGCACCTGGTGGCACTGTAATCCGCATGTAGTCAATATCACCTACCCCACAAACAAGTAATCCGTGCCCACCGGCTGATTCCGCAGCGTCAGAGCCTGGATGTTGGTTGTTGCAGTGCCGAGACGATACCTCAGAGCGTTGTACCCGACTTCGGTAACTTCAGGAAGAAGGAACACATCAGCCCCCACACATCCCAGACTAGTCATAAGTCACAGTTGTATCGTATGGCAAATTCGCTCAGGCCAAGACCCAGCTTCAAGCCCCCTTTCTGGGAACGCAGCCAAATCGTATTTACTGTGGATCCCCAACCGATACCGCCACCCGACATCGGTCCCATACGGATCCATGCCCTGGATCGGCGCAGTCTCAGCCATGTAGCTGATGCTCGTGAAGCCGTAGCCTGTATGTACGAAGTCGTGGCACGCCTCCTGCGCGATGCCGTTCTCGAGGTGCAAGGTCCGGTCCTGCCAGTCATGTTCGATGAGAGACGCCGCTGCCGGGGGCGGCTTGAGTGGAGGTATCGTCGGTTGGGCGAGGGGGAGAAATGCTGCATCAAGTGTGGGGATGCTGAAACTGAGATGTATTTTGCGGTGTTGATGGTTGCTCCGGACGCAAGAATCCCCAGAAAATTGATCATGGGCATGCCTGCAGAAGATTGGGGGCCATTACAGTCCGATGAGTATTTGCGTCCACGAGGATCCACTTATACAATCTCAGTCAGCAATGGCAAGCCGTCAGTGACTTTGGAGAGTCGATGAGGCCGGTTTAACAGGATTTACAAATGGATTTGATATGACAATAAGAATGCCAGAGGATCTACCACCGAGAAGTAAATAGAAAGTATAAAGTTTGCACAATATTCAATTCATGAAAGTACGCTGGTGGTTGTAATATGACTCAGTCATTTGAGATATGAAATGGAAACAGCAAGTCGGCATCGTGATCAAAAAAGGGATTGAAAGAACGGTGATTTTAGGAAATATGAAATGAGAGAAGGTGGTTTTCAACCTGAATTCATCGATCGAATAGCCTATTTCTGACTTTAGTCGTCCGCTATGAGACCATCGCACTTTTGAACCAGTGATAGAACAACGCGCCTCAACAGTGCAGAGGATAGCATCAGAGAGATTCAGGGAGAGGTCATGAAATCAATTTACACAGCCTATCACTTACCCGAAGGATACACTGCTGACTACCTTAGGCCACGGCCGAACATGTTGTCCGAATTATACCTGAATTCAATGATACTCTTCACGCCACGAAGTCATGTCGCGAGGGACATTAGGCCTTGATCTGCCATACCGCATCATGGACTTGAATGTGATAGGGGGTCCTAGGACTGGTGGTGGTGACTATATTGATAAGTGCTTAATTGCAGGAACCGCTTGAATCGGACATCATACTATTTGGGTTGTCTTTGATGACCTCAAAGGTTGCTCTTTAACATTCTTGAGGTTTCTCGGCAAGATTGGGTCCAATTGAGTCAATCTTGAAGCGCGTATACCAATTCGTACTCGAAATCACGAAGCAATCGAGCTTGTGGAAGGATGGCAAGCTTCAGAGTACCGAATCTGTCTTGCCAACATGGATCTGAGTCTTCTGCCGTATTGCTATCCATTAGCCTTGAGAGGAGTCGTAATCATCCCACAGCCTGCTGCCAGCTGGGACCCTCTTGCAAGTCATCCGGACCGTGGAACCACATTTCGATCTTTGCCTCATGAACATAGTTCTGCCACCCTGGATACATAGCCCTGCACCACATTCCAATCCTATCTCCTTCCCTTAGAGACTCAAACAATGAATGGCCCTCGCCGAACTCAATCTTGTAATCTTCTGGTTCTCGACCAGCATGCCTATTCCTCTGCAGTTCCCAACGCTGTTCAATGGCAAGCGCATCGTCATCCCCGACAACACCGGTCTCCATCCAAGTGCAGCTCCCGTTAAATGTGCCATGACTTTTTGACTCCCAGCTCCATCCTTGGTCACAGCTTCGGAACGAGAAGATAACGCCTCCTAGAGACAGCGCATCCTGTCTCGAAAGCTTTTGCGTGGTTAAGATAGGAATGGAATCGTGGCCTGACCAGCGACTGATTCTATAGCCGCCTGGAGTACGATCGGAGTCAAGGACGAACATTTCGGTGCCCAGCAGGATCCATCGAGAAGAGTGAGCGAGGATGAGGTGGATTATTTCGGGTGGGAGTGAAGGCCTTCGACCTTTCGGCTGGGAGAGGCAGTCGTACAGGACAAGATTGGAGTCATGAGTCGTCCAGTCTTCAGACAGAGATGACGTGCTGTCTGTCTGACAGCCTCTGGGGGTTGCTGCTTGCTGGCCAAGGCAGAAGCGTGCAAGGGGGAACATATTGGCCCACCAACGCTTCAATACCGATAATAGTCTCACAAACATCAATGGTAGATTCAAGGACGTAACCCAGGATGGACTCGCTCGAGGGAAGTCTCCATCTTGGGAGGTGGAGGAGGTGATTATTAGCAAGCGGTTGAGTTTAGGGTTTGTCCAGGGCGTCCGGTGTGCATTAAGTCAATTTTGCACCTCCAATGTTCACTATATTGCCATGCCAATCCAACGATGGTGGCTGCGCGCTCTTCAAGTTCTCACACTTCACACAGGTCATAGATGCGAAAGAAACGTTACTGAAACAATCCTATGACATTGTCCTCCGGAAACTGTTGTTCGCAGGCTGCGCCAGACTCGGTCTCTCTCCGGAACTGTAGGTCAGTGTATTTAAGCATCGAAGCGCAGCTGAGCGTGGGGTGTGGAAGTTGGAGAAAGTTGCATTACTGGGCAAGGGGAACCTCTATGTCCTTCCTCCGTTCGTAAAGCTGCTTGGGCAGTATAGACGGCCATCAGCAATCGACCCAAAGATCCGCCCGTCCACGACCCTGCCGACTTCAAGGTCGACTACTACAAATTCGTCAATAGCCAGCGCGGCTACTGAAAGACCGCGTTTTGGAGAGAACCAGATAAACAGGTAAAGCAGCAGAGGCGAAAAGACGAGATCACGAGACTGGAGGCAATACAGGTTTCTGCCGCCACGTTATCGGCTTGGAGTGGGTGCGTAGCGAGAGCCTGTAAATACCGTACGACAAGGTAATAACGGAGAATTCTGGAGGTCTGGCCTCGATCGAGGTTTTGGGGCGAGCCCGTGGACTTCGAGGCAAAGGATATGCCGCAACAGAAGAAGCAGCATAGCTCTTTCACTTCCCCCCCCCTGACATCCTCTCCCACCCCCTGTCTCGATCCGGAAGCGTTATGAAGTCTTCGAAGTTCTCTATAAAGGCTTCTTCTATCTTCTATCATCGTTATCTTGGAAAGATGAAGCATACAGATGTTATTTGCAACAGGCTTTGGCGAGTTGTGCAGCATTCAGATGCGCAAGGCCTCAGAGGCCCGGCCGTGGATGTACCTGGGCTCAATGTAGACGAGACGAAGGACGATGGGTGGAAACCTCTACGTCGCTTATCTAGAGTCTGAGATCTGCTGCAAGGTCGATTGCTGGGAATCGATTTCGATCTTACGCTTCTTAGCTTGTTGTTGGCAGCAGCCGGTGACTTCGAGCAGCTTTTTAATTTGAAGACCCGCATGTTTCAAGAGCTCGAATAGCTCAGATACAAGTATCGATGCGGTTGGCTCATTTTGACGGCCTGGCTTTCATAACATATCATGCACAAGTAAACGAGCGCTAGGTAATTCCTATGATCGTATTTGGTGATATGCTGACAAAGCGCAGCTTCTCGACGTAAACAATCAGTGGTGTAAGCGGTGAAAACGGCGATTGACCTTGGGGTCTTAGCTCGGGATATTCCACTCATTAGGGTGCTACAGTAGGCTCTCTCGTTCGTTGCCAGAATCGTGACCCTCTTTTCAGTCCTGATATTCACTACGTGTGGTCTTTATGGCGACTCAATACTCAAGTAGGACTAGCATAAAGACGGTCAGCAAAGCGATGTCGGAAATCCCCGTGCCGCATTGGGTAATTTTGACGGGTGGACTACACCAGAGGGAGAAGTGGAGCACCTATCCATGCAAGTTGCCTTGGGGCAGTCCCCTTTCATATTTCCGGCAGTCCTCTTTAGCCACATAACTCATATTGTTTGCAGCTCGGTCAGTCTATATAATCTCGACGTGCCCTGACCTCTCAGATGTGTCTTCCCTTCTACATATTCCTCCTGAACACATTTCCCCCCCTTCAAAGACGCTTGTAAAAGCTCTTTTCGTCTTTTCTCTGGACTCGCCCACAGATCTTGACACACATTGCACGATGCTGGCCCCGGACGAAATCCTGCTCACCCCAGAGGGTCTCCCCAAGCCTGACCCCATGATATCGAAATGGCACCTTCGACCCGACATCGTCCACATGGACCATGGCTCTTCCGGCGCCTGTCCAACTGAGGTGCTTGAGTACGCCAACGGTTTGCGGTGGGAGCTGGACCGCGGATCGCCCGAGTTCTTCCTTTCCTCCTGGTCGCCGCACCACCGGAGGTCCAAGGAGGCCCTAGCGCGCTTCGTCAATGCCGACTACAATGAGCTGCTCCTCACGCCTGGCTCGACCCTTGGCCTCAATATCGTCACGCAGAGCCAGCAGTTTCAACCTGGAGACGAGCTGCTGACCACCAATCATGCCTACAGCTCGGTGATCATGCTGCTGAAGCATATGGCTAACCGCGATGGGGCAAAGGTTGTTATCGCCAAGGTGCCATTCCCGGTGGCGTCACCGGACGAGATCCTCGAGAGTATCCTATCCTGCGTCACCGAACGGACCAAGTTCGCCATCATCGACCACATCGTCAGTCGCACCGGCTTAGTCTTCCCCATCAAACGCATCGTCCAGGAACTAGCCAAACGCGGCGTGGAAACCCTTGTCGACGGTGCCCATGGCCCGGGGCAAGTGCAGGTCGACCTGCATGATATTGGTGCGGCATACTATACCACAAGTTGCCACAAGTGGATGTGCGCACCCCGTGGGGTCGGTTTTATGTGGGCCCGTCAGGATCGTATTACCCGTCTGAAGCCTCTGATCATTGCTCGCTCGGGCCACTGGCGAGACTCGGCAGGCGGCGCGTACACCCGGCTGGAGCATACCTTTGAGTGGAATGGATGTCATGACCCGTCCGGTGTGCATAGTATACCCAAGATCATCGACTTTCTCGAGACAGCTGTGCCGGGCGGCCACGCAGCGATGGTCAAGCGGAACCACGACCTTGCCGTGGAAGCGCGGAAGCGTGTCCTCGAGATTCTCGACATCGAGAGTCCCTGCCCAGAGGACATGATTGCAAACATGGCTACATTCCCCCTCCCGGATTCTGTCTTGCCTGAGAAATTGGGCATTCTGCCACTGTGCCAGACGCTCTGGGAGAAAGAGCGAGCGGAGATCCAATGCTATCATTGGCCCGCGTACCCAAAACGTATCTTCCGTTTTAGCGTGCAACTGCACAATAGCCTCGAGCAGTACATCTGGCTGGCGGGAAAGATTAAGAAAGCGTTGGGGGCGGAGTATGAGATTGTCAAGACTTCCAAGGAGAACGGGGCCAAAGAGAATGTGGCTGCGAAGAACGGGGTCATGGAAAACGGGACCAAAGAGAGTGGGCCTGCGAAGAACGGGGTTATGGAAAATGGGTCTAAGAAACACGAGTCCAGAGCGAATGACTCACCTCCCTCAAAGCGCCGTAGAGTAAGCTAGCTCCATCGTCATAGACTATTAAAAGTTACTTGAAGAGCGTTGAAGAGTCTTTCGAAACAACCGTCGAAATCTGCAGCTCATAGTAATACTAGAAACTCTTGTATGTTTGGAAATCAATGGCTGTACTTTACACATCTCGGGGGGACAAACTCGCCAAGTACAAGCTGATCGGGTGGCTGGTTCGGGTGGCCCGGAGCAGCCCGTGCTTGGTGGGTCCGTCAAGGCTTGGCAGAAAGCATAATTCGACGGTCGAAATGCGGACGGGATCCCATAGCACTTCGGTCATGTCTCCACTCGTCACTCGCCAAAATAATCCAAATTCGTACATAAGAAGCGAGCGATGCGCGAGATCTGTGCGCGTGGGTCATGCACAGGCTGGAACGTCTCCATTGCGATGTAAATGTACGTGACGAATTGCGCCCGTGCATTGCGCAGGTGGAAGTCGCCGATGGGTCCTGGCGACCATAGCACTGCACGGTACACATTATCAAAAAGTTTGTTTCTACAGGGATTCATGCTATCGGTTTATGACACGGGCCATGGCGACAGCGCAACGATCAGATGAATTGACTTTGTGCCGCTCTACGACCCGAGCTTTACCATCTACGAGTTGAGGGATGCGGCAAGTGGCTGCCTGAACGCTTCCGAAGATGCAACATCAGCCTTGGCCTAGTATATTGTGACGGAGGACTGACGATGGCATCGAAATCCGACCCAGAAAGAAGTGCGAATTAACAAGCAAACATGGCCACCAAATGCCCACAGCGTCGGCTTCCTCGTGCCGATATCACAAATCCGTCCTTCGAGGACCTCGTGGGCCTGGCATTGGTGAGAATGCGCGACGTGGTACAGCCCAGCCCAGAGGATCCTCCGCCGAGGCTTTTCCCTTTGGCAGAGAGCATGCGATGGGACTTCTTCACCTTTGACGACTGGAACGAATTTGGGGACCTCGAGACTGAACATGGCAGACTGGCATATACTCTCGCTCGCTATCCGGAACGGGGCCCTCCCTCTGCCTGCGAGATCGTGTTACAAGATCTTCTGAGGCAAACTAGCATTCTCAGTCAATGGCTGGCTGTCCTTCCGGTACTGAGAATGCTTGCGAGGGCAGCACTGGAGGACGTCTCAAAAAGACAACTGAAGGGAGCATCTGGACAATTGACGAAGAAATCCGACTGCCATACCGTCCCAATTGATTACGAAGTTAGCCAGTCTGCCGCTGACATATCGTTGCAACTATGGAAGCGTTCGCTGAGCGAGATAGCCACACAGCTAGCAAACGGCCGTTCAGCGGGTGAAGAAGAGTTTCTACAGATCCATGCATATCTAAAGGATCCCATCTACGGATTGTCCAAGCCATTCAAGACTCAGCTACTCCTGTTCAAGCGCCTTCTCACCGCCTTTCAGAAAACGGTGCACGTGGAGTCTCTAAGCGTCCAAGAGCTTGAGCGGGTGGCGGCCCAAGCAGCACAAGAATCGTTGTATCTCAGCCGTCCACTGCTGGATCGGATCACTCTCATTCACTTTCAAGCTCACCACCAACTACCGTACGCCAACGTCTTACTCGACAGCCTTGCGCGGGCCGAGTTCTCCGTTCCCAGGCACGTGCTAGAAGTCGCCGAGGAGATGTTTCTGGCCGCCGCTGCCAACGGTGGAGCGGCCTGCCCACTGGTACCAATACTCGTCACCAGCCGACCAAGCTTCTCGGAGACAGGGCCCACGCTGACTCCAATCATCGACGGCAACCACCGCGCAACCGCGTCCCTGCTGCTCCGCTTCCTCGCCAACGTACCCCTCCTCGCCGACCACGCCGTCATGCCTCACCGCCTGCTCGAATACTGCACATCCCATCACCTCGGCAAGAAGTGGCAGATCGATCTCCTCGACGTCGTGGACGAACTCTGCAGCCCCCATAGCTCCCATTTCCGCACCCAGCTTCTCGCCAACAGCCAGCTCTTGCAGAAGTTCGCGGCGGTGAAGTACATTCCAGCATTGGTGGTTCAGGAAGAGGATTTCCACACAATCTGCAAGCAGCGCTCGGTGGGCAAGGCGCGACCGGTACTGCTGCAGCCGTTCCATCAGACGCTCTTCAACGACGACGAGCTGCCGTTCGCGCTGCCGCAAAAGGCCGGGCAGACGCATGGGAGGCCGGAAACGTTCAGACTGATGCCGCTGACGCCTTTTGGCACGGCGGAGGACGACGGGAGCGTCAATGGACCCCGGGTTTTTGAGGCGGAGCTGAGGGAGAGTATGAACGGCCTTACACAGGAGGGCATGGCTGTGGCGGGAAGTATGCAAGATGGGGCGGCGCCGGTGAAGCTCTCAGAGATGCACCGTCGACCTCAATCAAAAGCGCTTTTACAAATAGAGCCAAATATGGAGGACTCCAATAGTCATACATTGTAAGCAAGCTAACACCTACCTTAGATCCTCACACCGCTGAATGCACGCAGAACCTCCGAAGAGGAGAAAAATGGTTGGACACCGACCAACGAGGCTGCTGTTCCGCGGCCAGCCGACAATGACTCTTCGCCAACGATCGAAGAGTTGAAAACTCTACCGCGGGTCAGCGACAACATTCCGTATACTGTCTTCGTTGTGGTGGCTGCCGAATTAGCTGAGCGTTTCGCATATCGATCTATAACAGGTCCAATGCGTGGGTCCAGAGACCGCGCCCAGTCATCCCGTGCTAATCAGCAGCCAGAAAATTACATCCAAAACCCATTTCATGGCTCACTTCGTCCTGGCGCACTCGGTAAAGTACGCTAGTCGTCGTTTTGATGGAATTGAGAGAGCTGATGTCTCATCTTCTAGGGGCAAGCTACAGCCACAGCTATAGGGTATTCCTTTGTATGCTGGTGCTACCTGACACCAATCCTTGGAGCGTTTATAGCAGATAGCTATTTAGGTCGATTCAAGACCATCTTCATTGGAACCATGTGAGCAACCTGACAAGGCTTCCTAAAAATTTACTAAATCTACCAGCACTGCCACCATAGGTGTGGCAATATTGTTTGTCACGTCAATTCCTGTCTGCCTAGATAATGGCGCCGGGTTTCCAGGCCTAATGGTCGGCCTAATCGTAATTGGGCTTGGGTAAGTACCAGACCTCCTCAGACTCGGATTATCTAATACACAACAGAGCTGGAGGAATCAAGAGCAACGTTGGACCTCTTGTTGCAGAGCAATACGCAAGCAAAAAAGCCTACGTCAATACGAGTTCTGATGGTCGTCGCGTGATCATCGATCCCGATATAACGGTTCAGACAATTTTCAGCCGCTACTACTGGTTTTTCCATAAGGCTCCCCAATCTGCGAAGCTAACGCTTGCCAGGGTTATGAACATCGGCTCTTGCTCAGGCCTAATTGCAACCGTAACGTCTCTACGATCAAGGCTATGATTTCTGCTAAATTGAATAGTGGGTGGAGCTCAAGGTTGGGTTTTGGGCGACATTCTTGATCGCTTTGTGCATCTATGTTTGCGCTGTCCTGGTACTGATCATGGGCCGCAATAAATACAGTAAGATGAAATCCCTGCGTCTATTTGTTGCCTGCTCAGCATAAAATACAGTCACACGTCCACCTCAGGGCTCCATCGTACCTCGTGCAGCTCATGCACTTTGGATTGGCTTTAAAAGCCATCGAGTTATGGATCATGCAAAGCCTTCGTACCAGGTCCAGCAGACTGGCACGTCCAACGTATCGTGGGATGATCAGTTCGTAGACGAGCTCAAGGTTGCTTTGACGGCCTGCAGAGTCTTGTGAGTCTCATGACTAGCTACTCCTCGATGAATTATTAATGGCTGAATTAGGTCGCTATTGTAAGGCTCTTATGGTTCCAGGAGTCGGAGCACTGATAGTGACATAGCCCCTTTTTCTGGCTCTGCTATGGCAATACTGTCGGCAACGTAATCAGCTTAGCTGGAGAGATGCAGACATTCGGTCTTCCCAACGACTTTTGTGCGAAGAATCGCTTCCCTCGCTGAAGAGAAGAGACTGATCCGATATCACAGTGGCTGGCAGCATCAACCCGCTCAGCATCCTCATTCTGATCCCAGTCTTGTGAGCAGCTGCTGCCCTAGCCAACGCTGAAAGCCGGTGTGGTATACTGACTATTAAACCTTTTCTAGCGACCGCCTTCTCTACCCGGCCTTACGTCGTTGGAAAATCCCTTTCCTACCCGTCACCCGAATCACGGTCGGGTTTTTCGTCATGTCGGGCGCTATCGCGCTTGCCGCTGGCCTCCAATCTCGTAAGACCGCATTCAGAACCGAAACGCCTCGCAATAGCTAACATTTGACCAGTCGTCTATGCGTCACCCGCCCACTCCGTAGCCTTCCACCCTAGCCTTCCAACTATCCACCACTAACGCACCTAGGTGAACTTCTTTACCATCCTACCCATCTACGTCCTGACTGCCACGGGCGAGATGCTCGCCTTCCTCAGCAGCATGGAGTACGCGTACACCAAGGCGCCGCGCTCGATGAAGAGCCTTGTCGCCTCCATCAACCTGCTGCTCTGCGCCGTCGGCTCGGCGCTCGGGCTGGCCATCTCGCCGACGTCGACGACACCCGCGGTGCTGGTGCAGTTTGCGTCCCTGAGCGGTATTATGTTCGCCGTGGCGGTGGTTTTCTATGTGTTGTTCAACAAGTATAATAAGGAGGAGTCGAAGATGAATCGCGTGGAGCGGGAGGCGGATGAAGCGAAGGTGGGGTAGAGAATACAGCAGAGTTGATGGGGAGGCGATGGACTTCAGATTATAGATGCTTATATGTCAGTTTGTCCGGAAAAGTTCACTGAGGCTTGAATTCTGAGTGAGTCGGCAGTGTGCAGCTGCGCAGAGTCTTTTCCTTGCATAATGACCGTCGTCTATGTTACATCAGACAACCTTGCCACCCACTGCTCCGCATGCCCATCGCCAGAGGTTCAGTCACCCTTGCATCAGCTTCTGTGTTCGGTCCAGAACACGTCTTTGTAAAGTGAGCACCTCATGCGCGAGAGTCTACTCCCGGAGGGGTGCCCCCATCCGGCTATACCTCGGGTCATATACAAATCGGGTTAGATCAGCCAGATCCCCAAGAAACCAAGATCAACACCAGCAATACGACGGAAGGCCTGTTTACTGCCATAGTCGCGCTCGATTGCCAACAAGTCGCGCGGCTGTGTCGGGTTCACAGATGTTGGAACGTGGTGCTGGGTGGGAATCGAATGCTGCTTCACACATCCACAAGTGGCAAGGGAGGTAACTACTTGTTGGGCTTACTGCAAATTGCAAGGAACAACTTTTGCGGAAACACTTTTATTCGCGGCCTATAGCCCTTAAAGTCTGTAACCTCTCCGATGCTGATGTGCACATTGAGGGGACCATCTACATACACTTTGATGGGTACGTGAAAGCAGACCTCATTGACACCTTCCTCTACTGGGCTCGATGGCAAACTTCTTCATGTAGAGGTAGTGACCCATGTTGTCCTCAACATTCTTCTGAATCAGCGCTGCAGCTTCTCTTCCATATTTCTTGTTCCACTTAGCCATGTCTGCTTCGGGTGTCGTTACTTCCTACATTGGAGATCTTGTCAGTCATTGTTCACACGAACCAAGCAATAGGACCACCTACTGGTGGTTCTGCCTTTAGCGAAGTGCTCTTGAGCACAGCGTCGTGGAACGGGGCCCAATTCTTGAATGCATCTTGGGCTCGCTGCTGATCCTCCTCCGTGTCCCACCGAAGCATCTCACGATCGAACGGCAGACCAATCGATGCGCAGAATTTCTTGACGATTTCCTCAGGATACGCCAACAGGTCTTCAGCGTCAACAATGCATATCTCGTTGCCAGAATTGGGCCCAATCTGCCCTATGCGTCTGAGGTAGTCGAATAGCCTTCGCATCTCTTTGTAGCCCGCATCTGACGCTTTGAACCCGTGCCACCCAGTGGTGGAGGATTTCGGTGGCGTCGAGCATTCATAGAGACTGGGGATGCTACGTGTCGGGTTTCTGATCAAGAAAGTATAATGAAAGCCAGAAAGAAGCTCAGATGGTATCACAGTAGGATTGGTTGGTTGTATCTCGTCTCTAGGTGGGCGCTCTATTTGTAGCACTCCCCTTGTCGCATTCGAGAGAGTCTTCCAGGGGCGTAAGGAGGGAACGATCCATGGTTCGACTCTGTCGAGTTCCATCAAGCACTTTCCCATATCTTTGATGAAAACTCGCTTACCCTGGGATACATTAGAATTTCTTCGTACGGAAAGATCGCCGCATGTTGCTGGCATTTGTGCACCACGTTTAGTGCTTTGGAGGCACGTACCGGAGCTTTTGCATCGTCGATAGCCTGCAGTGCCGCGCGAAAGGTATAGTCCTCAAAGCCATTCTCCGCTCTTAAGTTCTCCACATCCTCGTATCTCTCGCTCAATTTTTCAGGCCCCCAGTGGTACGCATCTGAGAATGGCTCATGGACGCAGGCGATGTCTTTCGCCCGGGTCAGGAAGACCTAAGAACGTCAGCGCCATGCCGACCAGATCCGACAAAAGCCCGCCGTAGCTTACCCTTTCGAAGGCCGTTGAACACGCTCGTGGATGTGTCACTAGGAAGATGGGCTTGAGGCGTGAAGTCAGGTCTGCCATATTGGATAATTTGAGGTTGCAATTCCACGAAGAGATAATTTGTCAGTCACAACTCGTCCTCGGTCGATCTTTATAGTCAATTCAGAACTATTCGCCTCGTCGACCCCCTCTTCGTGCATCTCAAATTGTATCGTATGCTGACAGAGACATGCCTAGCACTGCTGGCACACCTTCGGGGCGCGAACGGCCAATCCCCCTCCCCAATCAACAATCCTGACGATTCTTCTCCACTCCATTGCAGCCTCACTGTTTCATACTAAGCAAACTCTGGATTACCGTCTGGACGGGCTGCTGCTTCCCAGCATAATAAGAATGGGGGCCGATTTGATGGCCTGTCCCGGACGCCTTCATGCACTGCACAATTGTTTGACATCACCCATAACATCTCAGTATGATTCCGCCCCGAGCTGGAGTGTCGGTCACTGACGCTAAGTTAGCTATACGAGGATTTGGAATAGAAGCGAGTCTGCATGAGTTCTCTAGTGTATTCGTTTACAGCCTTCATATCATTATAGTACTACTGTTGACTCTGAACCAGACCAATCCTAGAAGTGGAGCCCGCCATGTGTCTTTCGAAGAGCCACGCTGTCCGACATGTCGTAACTTAAGGCAAACGGCATCACCTTTCGCGAAAGTCGCCAATCAGCAGATCTGCAAAGTACTGAAGTCACGACGCAGCTCGTACCCCTGCAGGAGCGTCTCTTGCACTCTTCTCCTTTGGTAGCCGAAAGAATGTCGGTATTACCGTCCGCGTCGGATAACGCCACGTCAACGCCCGTGGCGTTGGAATTGGGGTCTAGTTGCGTTTGAAGAAGCTCAATGCGGAGATCCAAAGCGAAATATCGTCAAACCAAGTGGAGCCATGAATTCACAATACTACCTGGAGCAGGATGCCGCCCCCAGGTTGTCACTATTCGATTTGCACAGCACAACCGACGGATTGACAGACTGGTATAGATCGCCTTCTTGGCTTATATACGGGTACTCGAGGTCCTTGCCCAGTGAAGCTATAAGGAATTCCCATCAGAAGTCTTTCTCAACACTATTCACTGCTTCCAATCGGCCAACGCATATTGGTATACTAGTCCCAATTCTTCTTGAAAGACCAACGACTCACCCAAAGATCACTCTGCGACACTACAACATGGACAAGTCCAATACCGCCCATCTCGAGACGCTGAGCTACGCAAAGCTTGCTGGCAAAGACCAGAACGAGCTCTCAAGACTTCTGAAGGCTTGCCAACAACAAGGCTTCTTCTATCTTGACCTTGTAGGATCCAGTGCTTCTCAGGCGTTGGAGGACCGACAGAAAGCCCTCGCGGAGACCAAAGAATGGTTCGACCGGCCCACCGAAGAGAAAATGAAGCTTTACCAGGACTCTGTGACTAAAGGGTAGGCGAATTTGGCTAGCTGTTTTGTGCTCCGAGCGCTGAGAAAACGACAGATATAAGCCGCCAGGCACTTTGGCTGGTGTGCAGAAGAACATGAAGGATGGGTTCGAGAACATCAAGGCAAGTTGTTTCACCCCGTCCCTGCCTGTGCAGCAAAAGAGTTGACCGCCACGCTAGATGGCCCGAGACGACTTTATCAGCGGCACCGACTCCCTCCCCGAGGGTCTCGACACCCAGCTAGACCTTTTCCGCCGCGACCTCAACGCCTCGCATACCATCACCAGGACCATTCTCTCCTGCCTCTCCGACCTGCTCCAGCCCGCCACCCGCTTCGAGGATCACCACCGCGGCGCCGAGGCCTCGCAGTCCACCATGATGTACTTCCGCTACGCCAAGCAGACGTCCGACCCCAACGCCGGCGTCGGCCACAACATGCACACCGATCTCGGCACCCTGACCCTGCTCTACTGCGAGCAGTGGGGTCTGCAGGTCTACAACCAGAGCACACATACCTGGGCCTACGTCGTGCCCCAGCCGGGCCTGTACGTCGTCAATGTCGGTGACGCACTCCGCTTCTTCTCCGGCAACGCGCTGCTCAGCGCGCTGCACCGCGTTGTGCCGGTGCCGGGCCACGAGGATGAGTATCGCTACTCAACGGCGTACTTCCTGCGGCCGGAGAACGCGACCAAGTTCCAGACGAGCGAGAATACGTTCGTCAGCGCGCTGGACTGGCATGACCGTAAGTATGCGATCTTCAAGGCGGACCATGCCGAGCAGAGTAGGAACACGATCCTCACGGGCGGGATTGGCGTGCAGGGGTGAGCTGCGGGGACGGTGTGAGAATGCTACAGGGAGAGGATGTATACACAGGCTAAGGCAGAAATGAATGGAACATCATGAAGTCACTCATCCATCCCTAAGCCGGTGACATGGGTCCGCTCATACTATTCTCCCACTAAAGATCAAATATTCGAATAGCATGCACGTGTGTTAAAAAGGTCTAGAAGTCGAATGAGACATTTGTATTATACTGAATTTTATTGTTTTCTCTAGTTAGTAATTCAAAACCAAACTTGCATTATTTCACGCCTAAGCGTGCCCAGTCGGGCACCCGAAGCGAAATCTGGGGCAACCCGCCCGGGTCGGATCCTCCAAGCACGACCCGTCCCGGGTGCTAGACCTCCATAAACAATGGAACTACTGCAAGAGGAAGCGAGAAGAATCAACGGTCACGGTAGAAGCCACGACACAATGGCATGACACAGTCAATACCATGACAGCGCCCGGCCCCATTACATTCCACCCTGCTGCAACGTGCATGGCAGGTATCCCGTTACACGTGCAGTGTCAAATAAGGAGTGCTTGCCGATTCTTAGTGGGGTACCCACGGTTAGAGGGAACATGCGTCACCAGGAAAATCGTGTTCGCTTGTTTCACCCCAATCAAGCGAAATCAAGCGAGCTGCAAGGCACGGCGCGTCGCTCTGGACTGCAGGTTGTCGGAATTGCCCTTGCGCGCGATGTGACCCGCTGAATTCTTCAGGGACCTGCATCGTAGGAGGTAGCTAGTCCACCACTCAAACACGCTCCGCATCTGCACTCCACATTCCAGACCTCCGCACAGCGGGGCTCACGGCCCCCAGCGGGAAGTAAGGCTGACTCGTATCAATCGGTCAGCACCCCCGGATTGAAGTACAGAGTGACCAGTGCCCTAGCTGGACCGTGGAAGCGAGGTCGCATTGTCAACATCTCTGTTCATGTAGATACCCCTTCCGCGCGCACTTTCGGGAAATGATGGAACTAGGCTCATTATGAGTGGAAAAGATGGCAACGTGGGGCAGGCGTTGGGGGGTGGGAGGGGGTTGGGGAAGGTTATTGGAATTGGTGATAGTGTGGAGGTCTTTGGGACATCACGTTATCCAATTGGGTTGGCGTTTTGACATCTCTTGTGTATTGTTTCCCGAAATACGAATGGAATGGTTATCTTTTTATCGAGCTCTTGTAAGGGTCGTACGAAATCCACTTGGCTAGTTCCGCAGCTCCCTGGGCAGCAACAAACCGAGAGTCCTGGCTCAACATCTCGGCATATCAGGCACTTGTCTACTGAGCGCTTGTTCGAGTCTCCGTGTGAACTCTTCACCTTGAACATGATCGCCCATCAACAGAACCCTGGCTGGCCGCTTATAGTACGGGTTCTCTTTCATGAGCTTTTCGAGGCTCCATTCAACCTCGCTCCAGTAGTCTTCTTCAGTGGCCCACCGGGTTCGAGCATCGTATCCGAGAGTGAAGTTCGAAAGATGTCTGTTGTCTGACTCGTAGAGATAGTATGCTGATTTTGTGATCGAAAACGCGACCGTAAGAGCAGTTCGTGTGTACAAGACCGCCATAACAACATCCGAATCCATATCTTGTTGCGCTTTCTTGTACGCAGCTCGATCGGTGTAGTCAGAGCATAGACCGTAGCCATAGCCCGCAAAAGCGGCGCTCGTCTCGTACAAGATATCGTATCTGACAGGGAACTTGAGATAGCGCAAGCCTACATATTCGAAGGCATCCTGCAGGTCTTCCTGATACAAGGCTACGAGATGCGGTGTCGTCACACCTGCGGATTGGATGGGCTCACCCAGATACTCCTCGACCCGCGCGCGGAGATCTGAAAGCACTTTCGCAAGGCAGCCGACGTCTTGGGAGGCAGGCATACCCATGGCTTTTCGGGCGCTGCGTAGGGCCTCACGTGGCTTGTCTCTCCAAGCATCGCCCGTATTCTGATACGGTGGTCTACATGTAAGTCAGTTCTCTCTCACTCATGGCTTGCACAGAGATGAGGTCGACGCTTACACTAGATGTTGTGAGGATTCAAGTGACAATCGTTGCAAGACCTCGTTGTAACGATCTTCGGCAGTGACATTGGCAATAGGTACGACGGTCCCGTTTGCAAAACTCACCGCAGCCGTGCTGCAAGCATGTCAATCTCGAGGCTTCCCTGGCCGTGATTTGCAAAACTTACCCATACGATGCCGTCAGATCAAATCCAACACCAAAGTCTGGGAGCTCAGATGCATGTGCTTTGCTCAGAACGGCCTGGGTTCGGGTGGGTAGGGAAGCGCTCCCCTTGATGACAGCGGCGGCAACAAGCATTGGGCGGAGTAGGACAACCATGGTGCAAGTGTCTCTTATTGAGCGAGAATTCATCGAGATAGGGTCCGCTTCATAGATCTGATACTCGATAATATGGTCAGGGCCCTAAAGTTATCGGTCGGAGGCAGCAGGATGGATTGCGCCGAACTCTGAACATGACGGGCCATGTTTCATCAGCCCCCTGGTGCATAAGTATATGAAGGAGCAAATTTCAAGAATGCGCTTTTTCTCTTGGAGATACACGACTGGAATTCGACTTGACTGTTCAGCTTTGCAGATCGTCGGCCATTTTGGCGCATAGAGCTTAGGGTTGACCCTTATAACCCTGACTTTTGCACTAAAATCACTAGCGGTTGCATTACCGGGTGGATTGCATTGCTAGGTGAATAGGAGTACTTCAGGTCTGATCAGGCTAGCCGCTAGCGATGCGATTGACGTCTTTCGACCATCAACACGCGGTCTTTGATTCTCCGAGCTAGGAGAGTAGAATAATCTCACTGTTACAACAACAACGCTATTAATTGTACAAGAAAGGACTCTGACCTTCCTTTGAGCTGTTACGAACGTAAAGATAGTGGCAGTCACCTTTCGTATTTACTAAATCGCGTCATACATCTGCAGCGGCACGTCTTTATTCACCGCGCCAATCACCCTATCAAGCTGCGCCGCGGATTATAAATCTCATGCGCCGGTACGAAGTGGTACACTCGATCCTTGGCAATCTGGAAAAAGCAACTACGTATGTACTCTCAAACCCAATCTCCGCACCTCAGGAATGAATTAACTGTTTATCCCCCTCTCGCGATATATATTTTATACTTGCAATGGTTTTTCTGTCGTTAACGGTTATCGCTTTCAGCCTGCTTGATAATGCCCTCAATTATAAGCGCCTCAAAGCCCCTGTCAACGCGGGCCCACTCCCTCCCTCTCCCTAGCGAACCACTCAAACGTTCTTTCGCGATTCTCAATAAAGGGGTTCAGTCTCCACCCCCTTTTCTCAACACCCCCACAACCCCCTGCGCAGCCACCCATTCCTTAGTATGAGAACCAGCTATATCATAAAACCATCCACCAACCCCTCCCCTCCCCCCTCGCCCGAACCCCCTATTCACGCCCTTATTAGCACGAGAATATCACCCAAGAAAAGCACCATTCTTCAGCCCAAACCCATGCTTCAAGCCTAGTATCTGTGCTCGCTCGGGGAGGTTCGGTACCAGAGTCGATAGAAAGCTGAAAGGGTTGATTGATAAGGGAAGTGTAATTCGCACTCAGGGATGGTTAGTTTGGGCCAACATACGGGAGGGTTTCTTTGCGTTTCTTCGTTGATCAATGTATCGATGGTAGATCGCACCGTCTGATACCGGGATTATGGGCCTGTGGGGGTACTTGTTTTTCTATTAGGAAACGGGGAGTTTGTCACGAGAGGTTTGGGGAGTGAAAAGGGAAAAGGGGAGGGGGGCGGGAGTGGAGTGGATTTTTGGGTTTTATTTGTTTGTTAATGCTTCGCACGGATGTTACGGTCTTCATTTCTTATTGGATTGTCCCTCTTGCATGGCACGGGCAATTTCTCTTCTCTGTTTTCCTTGACCTCTCTTCTGCGACTTCCTTGACTTCCCCTTTTCAAAAGCGTCTTCTCTTTCTCCCCCAATCTATCTCGCTCTCGCTCTCGCTCTCTCTCTCTTGCTTTCTGTTTCTCTCCTCCCATCTATCTCCCTCGTCCCCCAACGCTCTCATTTCTCCTCCACCAGTCTCCTCGTTCACGCCTTCCGCATCATCGCCACAGCTTACATCTCGCTCCCAAAACTATCCTTTGGAAGGAGACTAAGTATTGGAGCCAGCTATGCATATCTTCCCTCCCCAACTGCCACCTCCCCACCCTCCCCACCCAGCATGAACCAACAGCGCTGCGGAACACCCAATTAGACAATGGGCCACCGCGCGAAAAATATTGCGCGGGGGAGGGCTTGGTTGGTGCGGGAGGGCAGGGGGAAGGAGTGGGTGAAACAGGAAAGGCTGGCGAGCGGGCTTCGTGTTGTGGATTTGGGTGTGGGCGGAAGATACTGAAACTCGGGTCCACTTCTCGACTTGACGAGAGAGTGAGCCGTTGGAATGAGACGCGATGGATATTATAAATTAGTAATTTCTGGTAGGGCAAAGAGGCCAACATGTAGCCGTTGTTGAGAAGGGGGTGTAGGCGGATGGGAGATGGGTTTATGGCCATTGTTAGCTCTTCCGTCTGGGAGGAAAACTGCAAAGGAGCGGCGGGTCAAAAGTAAGGTTGTAAAGCAGTACACGGACCTCGTTCGATGGCTATGCCTAGATGTTTTTGCGTGCATAGGGGATGTTGAGGGGAAGGGGGTCGAGTAATGGCTAAGCTGAGGAGGATAGTCTCTTTGTCTTCGGAGATGGGAAATTCTAACAACACATATGCACGGTTCGCATAAGGACCAACAAACCCAGCGCAAACCTTTCACCAGAACAGCAAAACACTTCGAAAAGTATGTTTCCCGTAACAACAGCACTCGATAGATACACCTCGCAGGAAACGCAACAAAGAAAAGAGAAGAACCCAGGGAAAATTAGGAACAAAGCAAGCACCCATCAGTGCCAGCACACGATATCATCTTCATTCAGCCTACGGGATAGAAAGGATACTGCAAACCCGTCGTAGACCTACCCGTCTCCCCCAATCTAGTTTGGGGAATGCATGCTCAACACTTAAGCCCTCGCCCATCTTCCTTCCAGATACCGCCACCAAAAAAAAATTCAAAACCATAACATACTAGCTCAAACCACCTTCAAAACCCGCTCATGGAAGTGAAGTCAAAGTCAAAGTCCATATCGACCGGGAAATCGTCCCAGGACAGGGGATTCAACCAGTCAGCATCATTGTCGTTGACTGCAGAAGATGTATCCAAACCACCGAGTGCATTATCATTGGCAGTTCCTGTGCCAAGTGGGTCGATGTCCGCTGGAACCCCCGTCAGATCGTCCAGATCTGGAAAGTCCAACTGCTCGAGTTGGGACATAGTGAGTGGCTGGCCGTTGTCGGGTAGACCTTGCAGGGTGCTGGCACCGTAAGCCGAGCTCTGAGTGCTTGTAGAGACGTTATGGAAGGCGTCATTGGCTATAGGCCTTGCATGGGAAGTGGCTGTTTGTGGCTTTGGGACTTGCTTTGGGGGCGGATACGGCAAGATAGACGGGCTTGCGGTATTGGAGACTGGCTGCCTGCCTTTGGGATGGTGTGGAGGTGTTGCCGGTATCTGTGGCTCGGTTGCAGGAGGAGCGGGTGCCCGAGCGTTCAAGGTTTGCTGGAGCGGCGGATAGGGAGATACGTACGAGGTCTCGGCCGCAGCAACTGAGTTCATGAGATTGGGGAGGTAGTATGGACCCGTGAATGTGATATTCGCATGTGGCTGTCTCGTAATCGGGTCCAATGAGGAAGACGGAATTGTATCGGGTGCTTGAGCTGGACTGGAGCATCTTGGCTGCCCGACGTTAATGGTCGAATTCGTCAAAGCTCCATTAGCAGAGTTCAGGCTTGCAGTCTGGCTCGCAGTCAAAGACAGCAGCTGCATACTATCAGCCCGGGAATCACCATCTCCTCCCTCACCAGCTTCATCTAAGCCCGGTCTAGGAGCTAGGGCGCGATTACGTACGCTACCGCCCCGAACCCCTTCCGCCCCGCTCTCTACGACACGGATCGGAGGGTATTGCGTGTGATACGGAAATCGCAGATGATTCCCTCTCGCGTCCACCATCACCATGTCTTGTCGACCCAGACCATCTTTTGTAAGGCTACCCGAGCTCTCACAGGCAGACATTAGGCTGAATGGACCGTTCCAGCCTGCCATTGCTTGAGCGGGTAAGTGAGCCTCGTATGGGGCCGAGCGGGGACTAGCTCTGCCTCTTGTCGAAGTGCCATTGCTGGTGCCACCTGATCGAGCCAGTTTTGAAGCGGTGGATCGGAATGCCTGTCGGCGAGCAACAGATGCTGAGCCTAGCTCGCCTGCGCCTGCATTTGCCTGCGGAGAGGAGTTGCCGTCCATTAGAGGTAGGATCTTACGCAAAACTGGCTGAAGTGGCGGTGGAGGGCTGGGAGAGATGGTGATTGGAGAGGGACATGAAAAACCTTACCAATGGGAGTGCAAGGCATTGCTATATACATTGACTAATCGGGACAGAGTGATGGGCACTTACCTATCGGTTAGCAACAAAGGTGATGCTTCTGCACGTGACAATGTCTTTATTTGACAAGGCCTAGTGTTCATCACACTTTTGGCTGCGAACATTTAAGTAGCTGCAGTAGGGGAGGAACAAAGACAAAGTTGGGTGGAAAATGTTTCGAAAGAAATGGTGACTTGTGCAAAGTGATGATCCGCGAAGAAAACGATGAGGAGGCAGAGGGGGAACAGGTGCAGTTTCCGTCCTTGATTTGGGGTGCCACGCCGGACCCTTCGACCCAGCTGTTCAGTCGAAATCTAGCAACTCACAAGAAACCGGTGCCCCGCGGACGATGTAGACTCCATAGGACGATGTATTACGGCAACCTAGCCAGCGTGACAAACTGCCATATCTCCAAACAAAGAACCTCACAAGGTAGGCTGTTTTCGCATCCTGAGTTAGAGGAAAATCTTGAGATTGATTGGGAAGCTCTTGGGTAGATGGTTAATCACGCAGGAAGGTTGTCCCTACTGAAGCGTTTGATGGTCTGAATCTCGATTCTGGCATCGTATTAGCGGGGATAGTCTGCTGTGGGCTACGTCCCACAACACCAGGAATTTGTTTTATCGTCTGTGACGGCCAGAAGAACCATAGGTTGCTGTACGGTGCTCCTCAGTTTCGATGCACGCCGTAATCTTGGCCGATCAATCTATTGAGAATGGTTGAGTCGACACGCGCCACACCTTTGGGCTGGAGACCCAGAGACAAAGCGTTATTGAGCTTTTTCGTCAGAGTTAGTGTGACGGTGTAGAAGTTTGAATAGCGCCTCGGAACCAAACCAGGGTCGCAGCCAGGGAGATATAAATACCCGAGCGGGTATTGCGCAAGAGGCGAGCAATCTGAATACGATTGGCGATTGTTCGTTTTCAGTCGATCCTGCCTTGGTGACAATGGTAACGCGTGTTCGTAAGCTATATGGATATCAGCCTGTACTGACGCCTTTCCAACAACATCACAGCCTATCGTACATCAAACCATATCGTGATCCCATCTAATGCCTTTCGTTCGCTGGGCTTCAACTGGCTGATTCTCGGATGAAGTGCTAGAGTCTCCGGAAGGCTCTCCTTCATGGGATATCGGAAGACGATAACCTTGACTCTTCGGCGGTGTCTCCGACAAACGGATCGATTCCTTTGAGGAATGCGAAGAGAGCACCTGACGGATAGAGTTCGCAAGTCTACCTGGGGTTGGGGCTTTCTTGAGGAGGGGAGCCAGCGGCGGGAGGCATGCTGCTATCACAGCAACGGAGACTTCGAAAATGGTCCAGAAAATCGGCGGCGCAGTAGGACCTGTGATTTTTTGAGAAATTTCGCTCAAATATACAGATGAGATGAATCTACCGTTCAAACCTTCCTTTGCCGTCAAGCCGCCACTATTCTCTAACATTCCATGTAAGCATTATATGAACGTCAGCGAATGGATCTAGGAGATCTTACCAATAGTGGTCTTTGCAATAACCCCCAAGCGAATAATTCCGCCCACCAGTGCTCTGCTATGAGTTAGTGTGGCTTTAATGTCAGCCTAAAGGCAGCAAACGGACATTGTTCCAAGCATGAAGATACCAGCAACGCCAGTCTTTCTTCTTTTGTCTAGTTGCAAATTTCTTATACACCCATACGGCATCGTGAGTACAACGATATCGCCAATGACGTCGGTTATAGCGAACCAGAGTAGTAATTGAGGCTGGTTGATACAATGACCCGCCGAGTGATCTTTACTCCATTGCGCCGCTGGATGGGTACCACAAGCGAAAACTTCTGTACAGAAGAACACAATTGCCCATAGCAGTATTACCACAATAATAATGTCGTTGTAGAACCGGAAGGCTCTAGTGACGAAAATTCGTCGGTAGAAGAGGAGGACGCTGAGTTTAAAAAGTCCATACGCCGGCTTCTCGATCACCACCAGGATATAGTCTAACTAGAGGTTTTGTCAAATAATTGGTGGGTGTTCTTTGATATTTAGTTAAGGCATACTGACTTTGTTGGGAACTCCAGGATGACCTTCTCTCCCAATCTGTCCTGACACTGCCCCTACAGGATGAATATGCGTCAGCAATGGAGGCAGAAGAGAAACCATATCTACAACAGCGGCCTGGTTCTTACCAAAAACCTGACAGGCGGCCATTGCGCAGACGATGAACCATGCTGCCAGAATTGTCCAGTTATCAATCCCCAAGAAAGCCTTTGATCGAAGGCGAACGATGAATCGAAGACCTACAACGACCAGGCCGAGCAGTGGGAACAAGATCCCAGTAGCGATGAGACTGGACGGCGAATGCATGACCGCGACAACACCAGAGAGCGCAGGTATGATTCTCAAATGCTGGGAATTCCGCCTATAGTGCGAGAATCATCGTCCATCCCAGCTGTAAAAGGGCAGTCTGCGTGAGCAATAGGGAGGAGGCCTGTATTACAAGACATCCACATACGACATGCAGAGCATACGAGATAAGGACAGCAAGAATAAGAGATAATACCTGATCCTTCGAAGAGACTTCACACCATCACGACCGAAGACTGCAAAAGTCATTGGCGAACAGCTGGTCGGCGCCTGCTGAGCCTCAAGCATGCGTGCGGCTGACATGCGCAGGTCCCAGATCGCACTGCATCTGCGTCTTTCGAGAAGTGAAGATAATTGGACCGCTGCCTCTCAAACAGTTGTGTGTCAGACGGACATGTCACATAATGGCGCCATTGATGTTCTACCACATATGCTGCACCTTGTCTACGTTCTTCCAACTTTCGTCTTGATTACCGCTGGCAGATAACCATGCTCGCCACGGATCGACAGAGTCGATGATATACGCAGTGATCCTTCAGCATCCACGACATGCGGGCCAAGAGGTTGTCGGGGGGCTGTGCACTGACTCGATATCAGCATTGGGCGAATAATAGTACGCAACCAGCCAATGTCTTCCTTCGCGCTCATCCATCGTCTGTTTCAAGTATAAGGTTCGGTTCTTCAGCTCCCTCATGAAGATAAAGAGAGAAGGCAGTGCGACAGCAGACTGATCTAGGCCTGTTCCTCATGTCCCCTCTTCAGCTTGGTGGCCGCCCGGCACTTCGTCAAGCCTCTTCTAAAATCATTTGCTAGTCCGATCGAGGACTCAATACGTGTTCACGGATTGCCTCAGCTCTCCCGTAGTCGCAGATCAATGTCCTCCGTAGTTGGTTAATTCGAAGACGAGCGGGAAAGAGTACGTTTGAGACTCAGCGGCGAGCTCAACAGTCAAGGTATTTGTGCCCGGTGCTATCCACCCTTCGGACAATCTCCGCTCTAACCAGAGAATTGTTATGGTGGTCAGCAATCAATCAGTGCCTTAGTGTAAGCGTCAGCGGCGTTGTGGGGGTACCAGTAGGGAACGAGATAAGGAGACGGTCGGCAAACGCCTTATTTCGATTTGCCGCAGTCTGTTGATCAAGCAAGTCACGTGCTGCATCAGTCGCGAGTGCACTAGCAAGGTAAATACTTTACCCAACATTATGGCATTACAGCGTGTTCTTGTCGAAACCCCCACCCATTCCACACAGATTGCCCATCCATAAAAAACGAAATATCGCTCGTAATACAAGAATCTAAACAACAAAACCACTACAATAGTTCACGATCGCTCCCAAAATATCCTTCTTCTCCCTATAGCCTTACCAGCCAAGAGATGAGACACCTTACTATGCTCAACAACGACTTCCAAGACCCTAGCAAAGAGGTTACAAAACCTCAATAGCTACAAAAAGCGCTTAACTCCCTGTTCTCCTAGCCACGAAGTATATGTTGTCGATCGCTTGAGAAACTACCATGGAACGCTCCAAGACCAAAGCCGCGGTTCATGCAGCAAGTGATTTATAACTAACCAGACTGTCGCAAAGTTATATCAGACTGTCCTGAGTCAACTTGGGTCGCTGAGCCATTTTTGGTATCATCGCTTAATGGGGTGATGGGTAAAGTAGGGTGATTGCGTTCTACATTAATGCTGAAGACTGTGATTCTCTACCGTGCCCCACAGCATTCGTAGCAAAGCAGTAGCATATCGTTTGGGACTACTTTGTGGAAATCGTATTCCCCGCCTCTGTAGATTGACCCCTAGTGCTCCCCGTCAGATCGCTTACCCGTAATTCAGGAATTTCTCCCTGAGTACAATATCGTAAGGGCAAGTCAATAAGGTTACAGCGAGCGGAGAGAAGGTGGTTGTAGAAGAATGCATCTACTCTTGCTGTGCTTTAACGATAAGACTTGGAATGACAAGTGCTAGCGCTAACTAATCCGTGGGGCACCTTCTAGCACGAAACACCGCCATGTATCAAAAGCATTACTGATTTGAATAAGACTGCGGGGCTGTTAACAACACGCATTTATCGCGCCTCATTCCGCCAAGAAACATTCATTTAGTGATGCTGCAAGCCATAAGCAAATGCGTGAGCCGGCCACAAGCCAAGGTTGGGCTGCAACAGGAGGCGTTTTGCATGATCATCGAGCATAGCGGCGGAGCGCTTTGCGAGGCGTAAATAGTATCTCGGCGGCTTCATCGTCCGCTTCGTCCATGCCAGGCATAGCACTAACAGTCGGCTGCCCAAAGCTCCAGTTGACTGTCGGCGGCGTATCTGCTCCGACACTGTGATCGCCAAACTCGGTGGCGAGCCGCTCGAGCAGCGAAGAGTTCTGCTCGAAGAATTCCGAGGTCGAACTCCCAGCACGCTGTGAGGTTTGCTTGAGATACCGAAGATGCTTCTTGGCTATGTGAGCTGCCTCCGCATGGTTGTTGGTCGCGACGTCGCGAGAGAGCAGCTGTCGAAGAATGTCTTCATGGACCGCCATAGCTTCCTGGTAGCGCTCGGTAGTGGTGTACAGATCAGCGAGAACCACAGACATCTCAAGGGCCATCAGGTCCAGAGGGCCCCAAAGGATTGTCAGGTTATAGATGATATCTTCACATAACTGAATGGCAAGATCCTGCTGACCACGGTGGAAGCGTGCTTCGACGAAGTGCTTGCCCAACCACACGATGTCCTTAGGGGACCAGGTCTTTTGGGTCGCATGGGAGGACCACAGTAACCCAAGAACCCACTGCAATGAAGGGTCAGCTAATCACCATTACACATATATCTGGCTGCTCTCACCTCAAGCTCTGTGTAACTCTGGTGTTCGTTCAGCAAACTCACGAGATCTTTGAGCTCAGAAAAGCGCATCCGGGAAATATCGATGTTCAGGTCTTTGCAAGTGCCAATCGTTTCCTGGAGGATGAGCTTGGATTGGGCGCGCATCTGGCTACGAAGGACATCGTTTGTGGTCGTCCCGGCTACACCCCGACCAGCCATATACCGAGCTAGCTTGAGACCATAGACAACGTTCTCGACTTCTTGGTAAGCTCCGAGGGATTTGGCGAAATTGTAGGCGCAGAAAGTGACTTCGTAGGAGTCCGCAAATTCCCGTTGGTCGATGTGGCTTGAGGCCAGTTTGTCTCCAGCAACGCAAGCAGATTTCCCCATAGATTGGTGGGTGTCCTTCTCAAGCTCCTCAATGGTCTTTACCAGCAGATCACGCATATTTCGCTCGCTTGGTGTGCTTGTAGTGTCAAGAGTCGCCATGAAAGCGTCAAAGACACGGCTTTCCAAGATGTGCGCGAGGTCATGACGCTTGTTGCTGGTTAGGAAGCGGCGGAGGCGGGCTGCATTGATGAGCTTTTGGTCAAATGCCTCCGCCTGGGTAAAGCGTTCGAGTAGGAAAGACTCTGTAAGCAGATTCGCCATCAAGTCGGAAAATGTGGCTGATTCCGAGCTCGGAAGCCCACCTTCGAGGGTTGCAAGAAAAACAAAACAACGGCGATCTGATGGAGGGTCCCACTTCAGTACGAAACCATCATCGTCCGTGCTGTGTTTGAAAATGGCTTGACGACGAAGGACCTCGACAATTTGACGACCCTGTCTGCCGTATCCATTGGTTGTGTAAATGGCCGCGAGCTTACTGGCCGATGCCCACAAACGCATGGGCGACAATTCGTAAGAGACGATCTCGGCGACAGTCCCCTGCAATACGTCAAGGGCAGCAAACCGGTTCTGCTCGGTGCCAGTCCTGTTGTATAATGCCACTAGCTCTGCAAGAGTAGCGAGACTGGCGTCGTCGGAACATCTATGGTGAGCTTTTCCTTCTTCGTACTGGTCAATGTAAATCGCAATAACGTTTTGCGATATAGAGGGCGGCGCCTTCATTGGGTCGAGAGCCACATTGTGATAGAGCGTGGCCAGTCGCTCTTTGGCTTTAGCGACAAATCTGGCCATGTCGTGTTCATTGGACGCCGGGGCAATCTGAATGACGTTCTCGTACATAGGGATCGCATCCCAATGGTGTGTCTCGCTTCGCTCGTTTGCCTCCCCAAGCTCAAAGGCCGCTTGGGTAAGCATAGCGCTCTGCAAAGGAAAGAGGTTATTACAGATTTCGAAATAGCGGGCAGCCGCTTGCTGTAGGCTCTCCATGTTACCCTCGTCTCTATGGGCGATAGCACTCGTGTACCGCTCGTACAAGGCTCGTATCGTTGGGGCTGTCATAACGTCTTCTTGTTTGTTCCCGTCAAGGCTTCCAAGGAGTACTTCGCACGCCTTGATGACCTCGGGCCATCGTCCTTGTTCACTGTACAGCTCTGATAACCTTACAGCGGCTTTGGACTCGCTGGGCCCCATTAATGACAACTCTGTACCAAGCATTGACAGAATCTCCTCGTAATAGTGGCTAGCCATCGAGTTTTTGGAAGAATCACAAAGGGAGGCCAGCGTATTCAGGGATTCGATGGTCACTGGATGTTTATGACCTAGCACTTTGCGATTGCGCTGCAAGAGCTCATCGTGAAATCTAATCGCCCGATCAATCTGTCCAGTCTCGTTGTAGAATTGAATGAGAGATTGGCTCGCTTTAGCCATCATGCCAGCATTCTCAGAAGAGTTTGATGCTTCGTACAAAGAGAGATGAACCTGGAGGGCTTCTTCGAGGCGATGGTCTTGGGTAAGGCAGTGCGCTAGGCGGTCAGCCAGGGCCCACGCTTGGTGAGGAAGTCGCTTGGGTAATTGTGATGTTGTCCCGCCATTTGCAACAGAAGGCCATACCAATTGAAGGCACATTCGGATGATGCCGATGGCTTCTGCCCAATCGCACTGACGGACATGGTAGGCGCTGATGCTCTTACACATCTGAATCGTAGCTTCGTCAAGCTGGCCTGCAGATGCTGTACGCAAGCGAGCGTCGAAGACCTGGCGTAGAACGGATTGATCACTTAATGAATCCTGCTGGTTTGAATACTGGCTAGCCTCAACCGTGTCTGGCGGTGTCGACGATAGCCTGGACACTTCGGGCTGGTTCTGGATCAGTTGTACCAATTCGGCGATGGAAGACGCTGTCGAAGCTGCCTCGTCCGAGTACTGCATGCCGTTATTTACATATTCCCTCCATATTGAAGTGAATGCGGAAAGTGCTAGGGTAAGTTGTCCAGCGGATTGAAGCATCTTTCCAAACTGCTTGAAACGGCTAATCGTTGTTTCCGATGGTGCCTGGCTCTGCTCAGACTCACCCCACAAACCCAGCAGAATACTCGTGGCTTCTGGATCTCGCGTGCGTCGTCGGAGGAAATCGACATAGGCAACGGCGGCTCTGAACTTCGCATCTTGGAGCTCTACAGTCTGGGATCTACGGTGAGCCTCCGTAGTATGTTTCCATACATTGATGAGAAGCTCTTCGGTTCTGTAAAAGTCGCCTTGACCCTCGTAGGTTTCGGCCATGCGGAACGTTGCAGCAATGCGTCGAGGGTCGGTTTCGTCCATGGTCTGCTCGGCCAGGAGAAACAGTTTGCTAGCCAATTGGACGCTGTTGTCGCCCTTGATACTACGTCTCTGTAAAATGGCTGCAAGACTCCTGTTGATGTTATTGGCCTGTGCAGAATCTTGCCCGTACCGCTCGACCATGGCATCGCGCAGTGCTTCGAGGACGGGAGCTGCCGATACTTCGTCTCCGATCGCAATGTACTGCTCACTCAAGGCCATTTGGTACTTGATGCATTGCTCGCTCTTGCTACCATGTTCCTGTCTAGAGGCTTCGATCAGAGTCTTCAGCATCTGTTCTTTAAGAACTGCTACCTCAGATCGACCCCTGTGTGCGGTCTGATCGACACTAGCTAGATACTGTGTAGCACAGGTACTGGTGATATTACTCGACATTCCGAGAACGTCTTGACTTAGCAATGAGGCTTGATAGAAGTATTTGCCAGCCTCAGGCTTGTCCGCTTTTCGCTGGAGAACGAGCGCGGTGTTGAGCAGCGACTGCAGCACAGCTGGGGACTTGTCGTGTAGCGCTGCACGACGGATACGTAAAGCGAGCATATGGTTGTCGACCGGATCGAGACCGGCAAAACATGACTGCGAGACGACGCCTTCGGCGACGGGGAGGGTCACGGTAGTCGGGAAGCTCCTCTTGAACTCCGTTGACAACGCCAATTCGCCGTTGGCTTTGTACATGGATGAATTTTCGAAATGTACTGTCCAGTATCTTGCGGCGTACTCGAAAAGACTGTCGGCCCTGAAGACTTCGCTCAGCGCGGGGCTTAGCGTCAGATCCATTGTGGGAGTGTCAGAGAGCTCAGGATTGGTTCGCAAGGTCTTCAGCATCCTTGAAGTGAAATCGCGGTGGGCGTCTTTTGGCGGTGACAGTATTCTGCTCTGACTCGCCATGTCCGTCAGGAATTGCCGCAGGACATTGTGCCGAAAGCGGACAACTCCATCACCTACAACCAGTAGAGATCCGCTTAATCGAACGATATCATAGGAGCCACCGGCACTAGTGCCAGCAAGGGCATCCTTACGGGGATCAACACCTACGAGTAATTGCACTTCAAGAAGGCTAAGTGGCCTCAGAGCGACGACCAACCAGGAAAGCACAGACTTGATGTTCCCTTGGTTCGACTCCAGAGCTGCAGTCAGCCTCTGCATTAAATGTCCTAGGGATTTCGGTGTTTTGTCTAGAGCGCGAAGGAAACCATCCATGGAGGTTTCTTTCTGCAAGAGCTCAATGGTATATTGTGCCCACAGAAAAGATCCGTTGGCGCTTTGTGCTATGCGTTTTGCTACCACCTGGCGTCGTTCGTCCGGCTCAACCTGTAATGGTCCATATGGCTCGAGAGCGCGAACTACCATCTGCATGAGGTCGCCAAATGTATGCTCGGTACTGATGACGAATTCTCCGGCCCACAAGTCAGACGGCGCGGATAGTGGCCGTGATAGCAAGATTGCTGTAGCGTTGGGAACCTCAGCGACGATCGCAACAAGTTTATCAACGAAAGTCAGAGCCACAGGTTCGCCACCCAGAATGGCTTCGACCCCATCAATCAGAATCACTATATTCACAGAAAAAGCGGCGATGCCTAGAACCTTATCAAAGGCCAGCCACATAGCAGACTCGTGCTCGACAATATCCGTCGAGCCTGTCGTCTTCCGATAGGCGACCCCAAGCGAGCTCAACACTTCCGTATTTCCGATGTTTTGATCAAGCATCTGAAGTAGGAGTGATTGGACCAATCGGAGCGACGAAGTCTCGATGGGCACAGCAGGGTCTGTCACAGGAAGCTTAGCCCAACAATGAATTCGAAAGGCGGAATGACGAGGAACACACCTATTGAGCACGATACAGGGGTGTAAGATTTGCCGAGCGTTCGTCTCTGCAGCCTGTCGACCATCCAGTGAAACAGGACTGTCTTGCCACTTCCAGGTTTACCGGTGATCATCAAAGCGTTCCGCTTACTCTTGAAGAATGCCGTGAGATCTTTCTGGAACCAGTCACATGAAGACTCTGGCAGCTGAAATTTGCAGGTTAGCTGGTTGGAGGATAGTCTCTTGACGAATTCATCACTAGGAGTAAGCCAGTTGCGGATTACTCGATAATCGACTGAAGCAGCTGCGACGTGAGCTTGTCAGCATCTTCATGACTAGTATTAGGAAGGCACACCTACTCTCAGTGACAGGTGCTCTCTGAAGTTTCTCATCCCATACTACTTGGATCAGGCTTTGCTTGAGTTCGCGAAAACCATTGACAGAATTTCCGAACAGAGCGTTAAAGTCTGCTGCGATGGGACTCGCTGCCGATGCTACATAAACATATCAGGTCAAGCCACCAAAAACGTAAGAGCTGGACAGACCAATCATCCGCTCTGAGTAGCATGTTGCCACATCGGCCACCAAGTTGTGGAGGCTGGCATAAGCCTTCCCAAGATCCTCTCTGGCCTTCATATCCACGCTGAACACGGCATGATGGTGTTCAAACATGAGAAGGTCGAGGCTGAGGGAATGGAACACCTGAAAGGCTTGTCCAAGTGACGAAGCTTGACCGTGGCCCAGCTGTGTTCTGTCAGCAATGATCCTGCCACAGCGAGCTATAGGACCATACCTCCAGTAACAAACGGCAATTTGTCCAAAGAGATGCCGTAGCAATCTTGCTTGACGGTAGGTATTCCTCCAGCATGCGTTGGTAGACAGATACGTGATTGGCGAACAATTCGGCATCCCTCAGAGCACGGTCCCACTGGCTACCGCTACGGGGCATCTTGGAAAGGCGCTCCGTTGCAATCTGATCTAGAAAGGTATCCACGGACTCCGAGGTAAGGTTCTGTTGTTCAGTTCCTGGTTGCTGGTCCACGGGCTCTACGGCGTCACCATCCGAGGACTCAGAGTCCGAGTAGATGGAACCTGGAACTGCCTTGGCCCGGTGTGCAGAGAACTCGCCATGGACGTCGGCACTGTCCAAATAAGGGAACAAGGCAGAGGCAGACATCTGTCCACCTGTCACTGAGGGCCTCGTCGACTTAGCCGCTAGTCGAGGTGCGGCCATGGTATACATCTTGTCGAGAATAGCAAGGATGCAGCGTATCCCCAGTGGGAGACGAAATCTTGCTTCGGCTGTCGGAACAGAGGCTTTAGGGTGGGAGGGTAAAGATACCTGGGTTTGAAACGAGTGCAATTCTGGATTCGAAAGTATACTGGATAGTTTAGAAGTTGGTTTCACGTCAGGATGAGAGGAGGTTGTGTAGTGAGTGATGAGAGGATGGTAAGGACTTGGTAAGAGAAGACTCCAAGGGATCAAGTCTTACTGGGTCGTCTTAGTCCCTTCAAAGTAGAAAGGGGAAGTGCTATTGAATTTGAACAGGTAGGAGATGAGGAACGAATTGAGAAGGCACTATTGCAGAATATATTACCTTACCCAATGACGACAGGCATGTCTTGGCACTGCAGTACCGTAGAGTCTTTGAATCCCAAGTCGTCAATTCAATCCTTCAGCTTGGCCGGAGTGAGTTTGAATGTCTTTCTACAGCACCTACGCCACGCTGTCAGATAATTGAGCGTTAGATGTCCGCATCGATGTCTGGCAGCCCAAGTGCAGGAAACTTCTTCCTTATTATCATCAATAACACTGAACAGCCTATTGCGCCAAGAATAGGACCGACGATAAAGTAATCGACATTATTGTAGCACTGGGACTGGGAAAGAGCAAGCTTCCTTTTTGTGACCTTTGCCCGAACAGCCATCTCACGCGATATGAGAAGGCTAGACCAGCCATGCAAGCTATTGAGGCATCTAGCTTCACTTCACGAGCAGAGATTGCAACGTGCCGAAGGAAGCCAAGCGTGTTGACCTCGCTACATCTTGGTATCTATGCCAGAGGCCGTTGAAGCCAATGGCAACAGCTGTTCGCGGGTAATGAGACGCGTCGATACGCCCAAACGGTATGACAGGCAATGATTTTTGAGACTGTAGAGCGGGAAGAGGGTCCAATGCTCTGCGTTCAAGGCATGACAACAAGACTGGTCGGCAGGTAAAGTAGCTTAAGGTCAGGCACTAGCACTAGAATTAGCGCTTTCACAACGGTTGTCGCCCCTTGGCCTTATTTTTAGATCCTCGACCCCAACATTTGGCAAGATAAATTTGGTCAACTTTCGCATTTCGCTATTAAAATATATAGAATTAATTACTTATTACTCTAGACACTATGCGCTTTCTAAATTTGCTTTGCTTATAAGTTTTGATCACAAATTGCTAGAGTTATAGAAATTGCATAGTTCGTTGATATGTAAAAAGTTCAAGTCGATCTTTGTTTTTGAGACACGCTTTGAAACACAAAAACTTTGCAATCAAATAACTTTTTCCATGTTGACTTAAACTCTATCAAAGATATGCTGTTAAAAGCGCAAAGTCTACTCTATCAAACATAAGATTTTGATAGTGATAAATCAAGAAATGCGAAAGTTGATCAAAAGCATCTTGTCAGAAGTTGGGGTCGGAAATCTAAAAATAAGGTCAAGGGGCGACAACCGTTGTGAAAGCGCTAAAACGGTGAAATGTAGGACCGAAATGCATTGAACCGCGTCCCTGCTGTCCATTGCAGATTAACAGGAATCCTCTCCTTTCACACAAGTACTCAAGCTTGACTTTCACGTTATTGGAAGAGTATCGAATGCTCCTATCATGTCTGCAGCATATAATTGACTAACGACTTTGCAGACGGAGAGTCCTCTGCCTCCCGTTGGAATGCCGTCGAGTCTCAAGATCACCATGGATACCCTACACGAAACTTGGCTCAGCAGACTCTTAAATGAGGCACGACCACACATGGCTCTCGGTATAGGATAGTGCTTGGATAGTCTGTCTTAAGACGCCATTTAGTCACCAGGGCCATTGACTTCACCGTACCGAAGGCCGTTCGTCGCACAACATCACTACGAGATCACGGAGGCACCAGCGTGTAGCTGCAGCAGAAGAAGGGAACTATATCGCATGATACTATCAGAGACTCAAGTGCACCGCTATTCAAACAGTTCCCAACTCGAATGCATGCAGCGGAATCCGGATCAGCACTTGTCAAACAATGCCCAAACCTACTTGTCAGACCCTAGCTGCACGCCCTTCGAATCTGTCATTCCCTCAATCATCCAGAAGTACTTCGTTTGGTGACTGGCTTAGGTATACCGGAAAAAGCATGCTGGGATTCTCGATGCACCTTTGAGGCGAGATTAGGCCCAGCCCTTGGAAGAGATGATACCTTAGGTGATACCTCGGAGGTTTGCTTCGTACGAGAATCCTTACGGTATTCGGGGGTGGAGCAGCGGAAAGGACTTGCGGCCCTTTGTGTTCGGCAGTTCCTGGCTACGAGGTCAGTCCGTTTTCTTGCCGGTCTCGGCTCCTTACAACCTGGGAGCTTCCGGCCGGAGAAGCAGGCGTTGTAGTCTTCAGCAATCGCACGCCAGGAGTACGGCCTAGAGACCTTGTTTCCTATGAAGAGTTTGCTTCCGGCCTGTTCTTGTCGAACAGCGCAAGCTTTAGTGACAAACTCAATTTCCAATTCGTGCCATTCTGGAGCTTGATCCAATTCAAGACCCATGTAGTGCAGGAAAATGGCCGCCCGCCATCTGTTGAGGCTGCGAATACTACTTTCACGTTCCCAGTGGACTTCGAGCGGGTACTGGAGATTCAGGGGCTCACCAGCTGTACCGAACGGAGGCTTATACAGCATGATGCAGACCTTCGCAGGGTCTTCGTTCCCAAGAACTGCATGAGCTCTGTCTACGTTTGGATTCAACGAGCAGATGATTTCATGCCGTATCTCATCGTCTGTGCAGTAATTTGGACAAAAAATCTCATCGCGTGGTCTGGATAACAGATTCGATTCTGGTGCTGCGTCTTGCAATTTTGGCCTTGACTTTATTGCTGTAGTCCGCGGAATGTTCCCGGCTGAGGCCAGGGTCGCTTGGACCAATCTTGTCGTATATCCTGAGAAATTTAGCTTTTTGAGCTCCGTCGAAGGCTGCGGGAGCCGAGAGAGTGGTGGTCCAGCCATGGGCACAAGAATTGTATCGTATTGCGCTTGGGATCAGTATTGTCAGCCGTGCTGGATTTGTTAAAGTTGACGCCTTGAAGTCTCGTTGCATGATCTGCAGTAGAGGTCAGGTCCCTTTTAAGATGGCCAAAGACACTTGTCTTTGTCTCTCAATATAGGCATTGTTCTGGTGCTATCACAATAGCTTCTTTGTTCTCTGGGAAGGGTGCAATGTCTCGCTTTTAGTTCCTCGCTGGGTTTTTGCGATAGGCACATCGTCTTCAGGACAGATATAGACATGCATACACGAAGTCTAACCTATGGGCCAAAAATCGACCGGTGAACCTTGGTTGCCCTTGATAGCCACCTTGGGCGATGTGTTTAGTGTGCAAACTTGTTTCACTCAATCTGCATCAGGTCTCTCCAGAAAAAGAACAAAGGATCCATCTCTGGCCCTCAGGGCTCAGGAGTAAGCGAGTGGCTGCCCACACTGCCACGTTGCGTCGTGCCTTCCAAAGCGACGATGAAGTCCAAAGCAATGTTCTCGGGATATTCTCACCATTCTCCTCTACATCATAGTACCAAACGACATTCTTTCGCATGTATCTTTCTTCAATCAGACTATTCACATCTCACAGCTTTACAAGCAGCTAGTTGGACTACGCACTGTCACTCGCTTCGATCCATGTCTCATTCTCCATGGCCAGTACCCAAGAGGAGAAGTCCTCTGCGGACCGTTTCCTTCCCAACCTTCGTTGATACGACCCTCGATAAAAAGCTGGATGAGGTCTCTGTGGGACAAGCAAAGATGGGACACGAAAAGATGGGACACGCAAGGACGGGACACGCAAATAAAATAGAGAAAGGAAAGAGTCGCGAAAACCCAGGAAGACCGAGCAGCAGGAGGACAGAAAGGCAACCTCCGCAGAGCCCTCGCCTTGAGTCCTTTGGCGATGATTTCGATAATGGCGATTCATTCAACAAGTCTCCAGGCTCGACTAGATCGGAGCATTGTCGCAACGATATCTGGGGTGCAATTTCCAAAGAAACAGATAGCCGCCAGCGATCTATGGAACCGTTTTCGTCCAGACCTACATATGGCCCAGATGAAGCCGATATACCAGAACGAGCAATGACCCGCCGTCAAGCGTCACCGGAACGGATCTGTCCAAGTACCAAATGCATGTTCGGTGCAGAGGAAGCCGAGAGACCAGAGCGAGCAATGGACCGCCGCCAACAGTCTCCGGAAATGGTCTCCATCAGCAGTAAATCTATCCACGACCTTGACGATATCATGAAGCAAATGCGAGCCCGGCTGATTCTCAAATATGCTCGCGCCACTCTTCGGGCTACCACGCCTGCTCGGGCCGTGTCGCCGCCCTTTACTCCATTCTGGCCCAGGCCGGAGATCAATCTCCCTTCAGTGCGACCCAAAAAGAGAAGGTTCGGACCTGCGAAGAGGGTGACTTTCGACGGATCAACAAACCTTACTAAGTCTGCTCGGGTTCGGGCAAGCAGACCGCGCAGAAGATCAGCAATTGAAGTCATCGCGAGAGTAAAGCCCAAATTGATACTCAAGAGGCCGGATACTTTGACAGAAGGTAGTTCGCCGTCGCCACTACAGACAGATGTAGCCCTACAAGCGATGTCCCGTACGGGCACGCGTTCAGGCTCGACTGACCTAGGTGATGAAGGGCCACCTCTGGAGTCCCAACCAACATTCGAGACTGAAGATCCCGAGACTTATTTCAAGCAATGGAAAGATGGACTCGCCTCTTGCTGGAAAGATAAACCGTCAAGCCCGGAAATCTGCTCAATCGACCCAATTGATAAATGGCCAGATCTACAGTCCCAACCGACACTCGAGACCGATGACCCCGAGGTTCATTTCAAGCGATGGAAAGAGGGACTCGCCTCTTGCTGGAAAGAAAGACCGTCAAGCCCGGAAACCAGCTCACCTGGGCCAGTTGATGAATGGCCAGTGCTGGAGTCCCAACCGACACTCGAGACTGAAGACCCCGAGTCAAGCCCGAACACCCAGTTCACAGAAGCATCAGGTCATACAAAGAGCACTGCTAGCACAGTAGAGTCTCCACCAGCAAGGGACTCTCCGCCAACGATCCTAGACTCACTCTATGAAGGCACCCGGATCTGGAGCGATGAAGACTCCTTGAGCTCAGAAGCCGACCCGAACACGCATGAGTCGTTGGAAATCCGGAGTCCAGATCCCACACTGCGCCGATGTAAGTTGGTGAGAAAACAGACGCAGCAAATCGTGGTTAAGAAGGAGAAGTTCGATTGGATGAATCGACCCCGCCCTCAGGCTTCTGGCGACGAAAACATAGATCCCCGTCTGAAAAACCAGCCATACGTGTCGATGCGTGCACTACCGGTAGTGGATGGAAAATTTCGCGTGCTCAAGAGGCTAGATAAGGGATCTTGATATCTGACTGAATGTTTAGATGGATTCGAGGCATCACTGGGCTACACGCTCCTTACGTAGTTGGCTTTTGATGGCATAAATGGTAGGACTGTTCTTCAGTAGAGCCTCTGGAGCGGCATATCAGTAGACTAAGACTCACGTCTTGATCAGAACAGGCCACAGTCGATCATATGAATACCGATAAGCTATCCTTAGCAGTTCCGACGTTCTCCTATTATTACTTCGCTGTCGTTCTTTTTGCAATTTTCTCGCCGATACAGCGCAATCCCATTCACGTTGTCGATCCCCTGTTCATTGTACGGGTGCTGTCTTTAGGAGTACTGATTCAGGGGAGTGAGACCTCGCTTACACAGTTGCTTTTCGACAGCGCCAGACCAAGTTTGCTGGCACATGTTATTATGTTCCTTACGATGGCTCTTTGACCCTTAGACTTTCCACTTGATAGCAAGCGGCATAGTCAGTCAGCGAGGGATAAATGCAGGTGTTCTGGTGAGATAGCGATGAACCCTAAGTCACCCATAAAGATGGGCTTTGTACAATTACGTTCGTGGTTGAGGATCAAGGAGCCACTGACATCTAGCTTTCCCCGAAGCCTGACGGTCTAGGCGATGACAATTCGATGTTCTAGCCTTGACCTAAACAGTCGAGCACATCACAGTGGGAAAGCCACTATGTCCCAATGTTTAAGATGGATGACCTTCCTTACTTCATCTCGACAAGACGTCATAATAACCTCATTGCTTTCCTGATATGCTTAGGTTCAACCTTGTACAGCTACCTCTCAATACGGACATCAATGACTTCTCTGACGGCAACAGGAAATTGAATCATCAAAGGTTGCCGAATCTCGCCATTTACCGAACAGAATAACCTGGTATACGAACAACAATCTTTATACCACGAGCCTTCTGAAACCAACCGCCCTTTTAAAAGCATCGACCACAAACAGACCCATGTGCTATCAATTCCTACCACAAACACGCTCCCACCCCTCCACACCTCACCGCCTATTTCCTACCGCCTTTTCCCTCAAATCGCGTCGGCATATTCAGTATCCATACCATCAGTGAGCTCTACGACCAAGCCTCCCACCCCTTCCATGTGGCCACCGCCATCACAGCTCCCACCAGTATCCCCTCTTTGGCCTCGACAAGATGTCGAACAGGGCATACGAGGCATCCCTATGGAGCTCCACTTGTCGCAGCGCTTACAAATATGGTGCCTACAATAAAGGCACACCTCCGACCTCCATGAGTTGTCCCTGCGACAGTGGCAGCAGTCCCAGGGCATTTCTCGAGAGCTTGTTGCAGGGTGTTTAGGCGGTTGGTCGGGGTTGGTGGTGAAGTGGTTGATGGTTTCTGATGTTGGGAAAGATGGATGTAAGTTTGAGTCCTGATTATTGAGGTGTGTTGATGGAGAGGATAGAGGAGTTGGGGATGGGGGATCGAGGAGGGGTTATATAGGCTAGGACTGTGACACATAGAGGGTGAAAAGTTTGGGAGGGTCATCGGTTGAAGATAATAAAGAGATGATGAGTATGATGTGGCAGAAGTCCGGAGTAACAAGTAAGTATTATAGACTCAAACATCTGTTTAGATTTGCTAACACTCTCCCAACACATATCCATCCACAATCTCGCTCTTCCAAAATCTCCTCCCGATTCTGCATTTTTTCCGTCTTCGAATTTCCAGCTTATCTTCCAATGCCTACAACAACCCTCTTTCCCAAAATCCAAAAACCAAAGAATTTCAACTTTCCCCCTCCTCCATCCAATCCCCAATTATCCCCACTTCTCGTCGTCTTCCCGGACAAAACCAGGCTTCCGAATCTACCACCAAACCGCCAACTTCTTCCACGTGGCCACACTTCTCGACACGGTCCCTTCTCCGTCCCCGGCGAGGCGGTCCGCGCAAACAGCGCCAGGGGAAACAGCCCATGCATGCTCGATGGTCGCAGATGCGGCATCTCGGTATGTGGTTCCTGTTGCCTTGGCCGCAGACGCAGCAGTGCCATGCCATGTATGCTGGGGGTGGGGGGTTGGTAGGGGCTAAGAGAGGGGGGAGGGGTTTTTTGTGGGTAGGCGGTTAGTGGTTCATGGTATTTGGACTTGGGGGGATGTTTGAGACTTCATGGTTGAGACGTTTTGATGGAGAGAATAGAGGAGGAGAGGAGGAGGGGGTGGGGGAGGGGTTTATGTAGGTTGTGGATGTGACGCATTGTGGGTGACGGTTTGGGAGGGTCATTGTTGGGGGATGAAGATGGTGATGGGCGAGCAAAGTAAGCATCACTGTCTAGACTTCCATTCCCTATGCTGGTAAACCCCAACAAAAAGAGTATCCAATATTTCGCATCTCTGAACTCAATTCCCGGTTCTGCGCCCTTTCCATCTTCGATATTTAAACCCTTCCAAGCCCCTCTCTACATTTTCATCGCAAATCGCTTCACCATCCAAGAATCATCGCAATCACACTTGCCCTTCTCACACCCCCACCCCCGATCTTTCTTCATCCGACCCTTAAGTATCTCCACTTCTCGCCGTCGTCCCGGATAAAACCAGGGTTCCGGATTCATGGCCAGGCCTAATATCCGACAGGCCAGCATTGAATATCAGCAGCAAGCATGATTTCGTCGATGGTAGCCCTCCCAAAACCGCATGCCCATACTCCAAATCCCATCCTCGCACTCCTCGTCATAATCCGATAGCGATGTCGACAATCCTTCTTGTTGGCGGCCGCCCCGGTGCCACCTCCGGAACCGACACCCTCCGCAGCGAATATGCCCACAGGATTTGCAAAAGTGCGTGGAGGAGCGGAAGCGGCCGCCGGAGCAGCGGCAGCAGGCCCAGCCCATGCTGATTGACACAGGGTGGTGGGGGAGTCAGGGGAGCGGCGCGGAATGTAGTGGGGGAGGGCGGGAGGGGGCGGGGGCGAATATGGGTTTCTGGGCAAAGTTGGAGGGGGGACGGGCCGGTTTATGGGTTTATGGTGCGAGAGAGCTGAGGGATTTGAGGGAGTGGGGTGGGTTGGTGGGTTGGTGGGTTGGTGGAACAGAAGGATGGAGAACGGGAAAAAGAGAGTGAGGGTAGGTTTTATAGTTGAGGGAGTTGATGGGGGTGGGTAGATGAGACATTGTTGAGGAGGTAGGTAGAGGAGACATGAGGAGGGGAGTAAAATATAGCTGACTCACCTACGAACAAAGAGCTTTTGGATGAATGTCTGAGTCTTGGAATGATCTGAGTTGGTTTCCCAGTGGGTGTAGTTGAGGATGTGGATATATGAGACATCTCTAGGGTAGGGTAAGGAAATGAAACATAGCTGACTCACCGCGACCAAAGGGCTTTGGATGAGTGACTGGGATTTAGGTATGATTCGGATTGATTTTCCAGGGGGTCGTAGTTGCGGATGTGGATGTATGCATGAGACATCTCTGGGGTACGAGGGAGAATGAAGAAACATAGCTGTTGACTCACCCTGAACAAAGAACGCTTTTTGATGATTCGCTCCTGGCAGGATCTGGACTGTGGGCAATGGTGCGAAAACTTTGTTCTGTGTGTCAGGAAATCTTCACGATGTAAGCTCTGCCCCTTTCCTTTTGCTCACACAATTGCCTGGCACTGATGTTCCCCTGAGTAGCTGACTCGTCTTACGTCTGTTTTGACATGATGGTCGACACCAAACCGGTGACCCCCTTTGCCTTCGTCAGGATTATTCAACATGTCATTCCCCACAGTAGCAACTTTTCTTCTTCATCATAAACCCCCACCTTGTTTTGATCCAGCCCCGGTGCTCTCATCTTCTCTACCCACTTTTCGTACGACGGGACCAAATATTCTGCATGGGAAAATCCAGACACGCTGGACCATACCCCAGGGTACCCCCACTCCTATATCTCACCCGGGTTTCCCTACGGAGCGTCCAAAAGTGCTAGCGCTGTGGCTACGAGTGATATGGCAACGATGGGCGATAGTGCCGGTAGTGTAAGCATCGTGACATGTTGGAGGTGCGTACGAGGAAGTAGAAGGCTGCTAGGGGTTTGCCTCCGCTGGGGATTTCTATTTCAACACGGGGATTGAGTATATCTGGCGCCTAACCCTGATGGCCCCGGGTTTTGCATTTCTGTGCTTCGCACTCTAAGTGAGCATGTTGGTATCGGTCCAGGATTTCTGATTGGGATTTTGGAGCTAGGTTTTGAGGCTAAGAAGCGTTCGTTCGTTTGGTCCGTGAGATGAGGTTCGGGTCATCGTGATGGTTAAGCCATGACAGCCTTGAATATTGGGTTTCGCGAGTAGAATGACACAGCTTATCGACAGAACCACCCAGAATTTTGCCGATACTTTCCTCAATCAGATGTAATACTCACGCTTTGGCGATCACTAGCCAGACCCTGACTCTTCGTACATTCGTGGAGAGGATGCGTTACTCACCTATGCATCCATACCTATAAAACCCCCTCCGTTCCCTGTCCTCCTCTCCTTCCCCTTCTCTCATTTTCTTAACAGCATCCCCAAAACCACTTACCATCGCAAAAACAACCAAAACCACCACTAAAACCACCAACCATACCTCAATCCAAATAAAACATGGGCTGGACATGTCGTATATGCCTCGAGGGCAACTCCTTTCGGTACAAAGTCTGCGCTTCGTGCGGCTACACTAGAGGTCGGAATCGCAACTGGAATTACAGACATAGGAACACCCATGCCGGGGGAGCGGAGGCTCTGCTCACGCGCAGAGGTCATGGTGAGGAAGTTGAAGCGGAGCAGGCCAGCCAAGCCCCTTGTCCAGTACAGCAAGCGACGCGGGACCACACAACAGAGGTCGAGAACGGAGGCGTGCCGGTCACAGCCGGTGCGGCGAGCGAGAATGGCGGGACGCATGAGGTGCAAGATGTGGTTGTCAAAGTTAAGGTCGAGGGTTAGTAGGCTGCGATGGGTAGGAGAAGCGGCAGTGACGAGGAGGTGATGCTGATCTTGAGCGAAGGTGGGAAGGGTGGAGCATGTTTTGGTAGCTTATTTGAGAGCGTGCAGGTACTTTGTGGACTGGACTGGTTGGTAGGTTGTATGTTCTGTGAGGTTTGGATTTAGTATGCTGAAAAAGTATGAAAGAGTATGAAAAGCAGGCATCCCTGTACCTCCTGTGCCAATCAACGAACTATTGTGGTAAGGCAGTAGGTGATCTAGTCGAAATGCTGGGCGCAGAAATCAAAGGTACTCTGACATTAGAATATTCAACCGCAGGAACGAGCCGAAAGCATCTGTAAACGTATTGCATATGGATGTACTCTGCTGCCCTTGTATCCACAAATCGGTATTCCTAGGAGCCACGATTGTAACCGCGTAGCTGCTGGTTGTTGATCAAATGCTCTTTTGTTCAGCCAACGCACCCAGCTTCACCTGTATTTGCTATCTTTGCTTGATGAAGATGTATCTGAGGTTTTCAGCCCACGTCAATGATGTGTGGTGGTGTACCATAGGTGAATTTCGCAGAGAATGTTAGGTGTGTTGTCCAGAAGCAACATTCACATTGTCCACGCGACATACCCTTGTTACCCAACTGCCACTGTCGATTTTGTCTTTATAAACTCATACCCTCCCCTATCTGTAGAGGGTCTCCACTGGTCTTTGTCAGCCGAAACAGTACTATTAGATCCCTAAAGATCGAAGAACTATTCTCTAATACCTCTCGCCTCCAGCAAGTCAACCCGGCCTCTTGTGTCCAGAAATAAACCCAGCACCAAACGCCGAATCTCGACACCATCGGAAACCAGACCACGAAGTATGGGCTGGCGTTGCTGCAAGTGCTACCGCGGCGTAGCCCACGGGCCCTTCAACTGGTGCGCCTGCGGGCATGCACGCTGTGGCCTCTGTCAGGCACGACCTTGGCGGACCCCCTCAGCCACCGAAGCAAAAACCAGAGAACTAAAGAGACCGCGAAGTAGGGATATGAGTCGTAGCAAGAAGCGAGATGAAGAAAGTAGCCGTGGAAAGCGTAAAGCGCCAGAGGGTGACGAGGAGACGCAGAAAGCGGAGCGGGGAAGCGAGGAGAAGGACGGAAAGGGTGAAGCGAGAGGGAGGAAATGTGGTATCATGTGAAGTTGATACTAAATCAAGTGCGACGGGGAGAGAGTATTCCTTAAAGTAGGTGCAAGAGCAAACCATACAGATCACAGTCATTGAGTATTCTAGAACTAGAGCCGCTCTTTGTGAGAGGAAGGATTCAAGAGAGAGCGATGCTTCAGCTTACCACCTATGTAGCTTGGGATATTTCCGCTGCTCTGGGTGCTGTCGTGCTGTAATTCTCTCCCCGGGTAACTGAATGATTGGTATCCGAACAAGGGCTATCTTACGGAAGTGATTACTAACCTTGTACCACACGCTTGACCTACGGTATGAAAAAGTGATTAACATCTACAGATACCTACCACGTACAGGTTAGGTTCACATGCTGGGTGCTTACCTCAAAGAACCTCCTCAATCGCCGGGCTTGTAAGTTGGTATATGCCCTCCCCTAATTGAATGATACTCTCAGACACAGCCCAATGAGCCCAAGAAGCAGCGATATCGAGGTAGGAGTCGGAGCGCAGAACAAGATGGACAGGGTAGCAAGAAGGAGCCGAAGACGGTGGTGACGAAACTAGGAAGCGGGGACTGGACAGGAAGCGCTGTGGAGTGACAAGAAGCAAAGAAAGAAAGCGAAGAGGGGAGGGGAAGGAGATGTGGTGTCATGTAGTATCGATGGAGACGACTGGCTTTGATATGAGAGAGAATAGTACACGCCGTCCGATAGGCTAGTGGGATGGCTTGATTATGCATTTCTGAGCTGGCGGGAGAAGGGGACCATATGGCTACCCTGGTCTGACTGGTAGAGTGGATCGCATGGTGCCTTCTCGTTGTGACTTTGATTGGCTATCCAAAATCCGCAATTGCAGCAGTAATGCTATAAAAGCTTCTCGAGGTCGTACACAGCGTGCGTTTATCTATCGGTGAGGGTCCTAGTGTACAGTGTGTAAATAACAAAATGCTTGACAATATGTGAGGAATCTTGAGCCAGGAGCGCTTTCGAATGCATTTCTATTATAGCTCGTGGAATAGCGGGAGAATCGTTTCGATGACTATATAGCCATGTCGGAAAATGTTTCGTTGGAGAAATTCCGTGATTCCCAACTGTCGGCTCGATCAAGGATCTCATCCATTTTCCCAGGTGTCCATGATTGAAAGAGATCTTGCATCTTTTTCATATTTCGATTGAACGTCAAGTCCTCTTTCGCAAATGTAGATCGATCGAGAGCGTCGATGCTGTTGCCCATGTCACATGGATTAGCGCCAGCTTCGAGCAAAACATAGACTGCTTCTTGGTTACTGTAGTAAACGGCATGGTATTTTGTACGTAAACCTTTGGCGTCCTGGGCTGAGAGGTCAGCACGGTGATTGACAAGCGATTGCAGCAATCTAACTGAATGGCGTTTGGACGCGATGGCTAAACATGCTAGAGATGATTCGAGGCCTCCACCAACCAAGGCATTCGCGTTAGCGCCGCGGCACAGCAGAAGTTCCACCACACATAAGATGGTTTTCCAGGTATTTTCCGAGCAATCATAGGCCTTAGGCAACGTGCACCATTGCAGCAGGTAGCCTAAGGGCGTTCTGTTGTTGTATGCCGCATCAGGATCAGCGCCGTGATCCAGCAGATATGTTATCATCTCGACGGTTTGAGAGTTGGTACCGTAACCCCATGTATCCACAACGGTTGAGCAGACAGCACCGTAGAGGATAGGGCACCTCGCCGGAACATCCACCATGCTGTGAGCCTCTATATTTGTGTTGACAAAATTACAGAGCCCATGAGCAGCAGCAAGCATCAACAAGACGTGCTTCCTTTCGTGCGATTGAAGGCACTCATAGCGTATCGGACAGTCACGCCTCAAGCAATGAGAAGCCCAGACATACAGACCATCGCGGCGACGAACCAACGGGTCTTCTGTCTTGTCCGTACTCAGCTCGGCATTATTTCCAGCGAGCAGCGCCGGGCAGTATCTGGCTTTCCGGAGCAGCATGGTCAAAATGGAGGCACTACCAGAGCTCGTGCACGACTCTTCGATCGCGGCATATCGAAATAGATAACGTAAGTTGCCCGATTTGCTCTGGAGCTGGTCTATAACGTTGGGGTCCATGGGTCGCCTGACCATTGACAAGCAATATCTCAGCATCAAAAGCGAAGCCTTCTCCGATGGAATCTCCTGTCCCTGGCGGAAAATATGTCGAACAGTCTCTGGGCGCTCATCTTTGAAAATGTGTTTCATCAAAGTTGACTTGCCAGACCCGGGCTTCCCCGAGATCCACAACAAGCGATGTTCATGGTCCTTTGGCTGACTGAGCCATTCTTGAAACGGATTGGGGCGTTCCCAGAGCCAAGACACGGTTTCAGGATGAGCATCTTCAACCTCTTGCACGCGGGAGGTCCTGATAGGTTTGCTAAGCGTCGAGTAGAAATCCGAGCCAATGGTTAAGCCCTATCACGATCCTGCATAGAAAACGAACCTCTTAATACAAGGTCAAGGAGCTGCTCGTCTGGGGACGTCGTAGGATGTCAGCCTTTCTATAGATCAGAATGACTGGCGGATTGTGAGGCTTGTTGTGGGCAACACTACCCACGGGATGTGCTTACCACTGCCTCCTTCATTCTGAATTGCGTTTGTCCATCGCTGCAAAGCGTTCTTGATCTCCACGAATCCGGTATCAGAACGCTCTGAGAACTTAACCATATCTATGTGAGATCCTGGGATTTGGGTAATGATCTCCAATTTGTGGTTGTACTTGGATGAAAAGCCGGGCACAATCTAAATGTCCGATCAGTGCTCAGCTTCATGTATCGAGTGGCTCGGACCGTACCTTGGCTCCATAGGTGCTAGCACTTTCTTGGAATGAGCGGATCTGTATTTCACGGGGTTCTATGGCTGCAAGCATTTCGATGAACCCTTCGTGTATTTGTTCCAGAGTTTCCGAATCGTGTTGAAGCGTTCGCAGAATTTGTAGGTTGGGATGCTTCCCAAGATACCTAGTCTTACCAATCACGGTCTCTGCAAAGTTTGCCCAACTGGAACCCATATGTGGGGTACCCACAAAGCAGATCCCATAGGTTGCTGGCAGTATCTCTTTCAGATATGTCTGCTTTTGCTTAGACTTATTCAGGGCCTGTGTAATATAATCAATGTATCTGTATTTACGGCCTCAAGCATAGTTGCTAGCCCGCCGGAGCAATCGAACCGTACCAGGAATAGGATCTGTGACTTACATATCTGACAACGATTCCTCCCAAGCTGTGGGCGACAAAAATCAGAGGCCGAGCTTTCTACTCTGCTTTTTGACGCACATCGCACAGGTTTGATAGAAGGGTGTTGGCATGGTTCAAAATGTTTGCAGATGAGGCTGACGATGTGAGTTGAACGACGTCGACGTCGTAGCCCCAGGTGAATATACGGCTATTAGGGACTTCTAATGGTAGCAAATCTCGCGGCCAAAGTATGATGTTGTTTGTCGGGTATTCAGGCTCTCGTACAGGGCTGGATGCTGGACTCGGAACGCGGCTTGAGTCGGTACTGTCAGCGCTGGGTTCAAGGAGATCCGGTGTTTGCGACCGAGAGGCCCTGTCATGCGAACGTCGGGAGAAGAATTGCGCGATACTCCTCCTCTTTTTGACAGACGTTGGTTTTGGGCTTTCGTCATCAAGTCCTTTGCGCTTCGATCTTTTCTTCGACCAGGTCTCGTATCGGTCCCCGAAAAGCTCATGAACAAATACTATACTGTAATGCGGACGTCAGTTGAAGTTATTTCGTTGTTGCAGGTTGAAGAAGGAAGCTAAAGTCCCCTGCTTCGCAACAAGCACAGATGACGAAGGACGTACTCAACATCAATATTGTGATCGGTAGGGATGTATAGCTGATCAAGTCCAAGCTGTTCCCCAATTATGTTGTCGGGGCAGCTTAGCCTGGCGTCAAACGATGTGGCTAGCCAGACCTTTAAAGTAGAAAAGAGACTCGCACAATGGCCAAGGTGGGAAGAAGCTCTGCAGCTTGTTTGGGTCACGGAGAGGCCAGTAGGGAACCCAGTTGAGCGGAGACTACCGCAGGATCCAAGGGGGGCCCGTTGCCTTTTGAATTCATCCTCTTTGAAAGCTTATGGACAGCAAGGGCAGCCACATGCCCGCGATTATGGCTAGAGGGAGCCCAAATGAGCCCTTCGAACAAGGTCTGAAACGTGGACATGGCTGTGCTGTGAGGCATTGGAGGATTAGGTATAAGCGCTGTAACGAAAGTTGAGGGATCACTAATAGCGATGGCCAGTCAAGAAATATGCTTGTTATTCCACGGTAGTCAGATCATGTTGGTCGACAGTGCTGATAGCACTGGTGTTCGAAAAGGGTCCAAGCGCCTGATCGGAAGAATGGATCGGGATAGATCTGCAGCATGACCCGCGAGCGGCTAGCCTAGAATAGCACGATCACCAACAATAGAAGCCGAGAGCTTTTGGGGGCTCACTGCAAGTGGAAGTACGATTGGCGAATCATAAGCTCAAGATTAACTCTGCGTGAAGGTGACGGTTTCCATATTCAGCTTCATGCATGATCTACAACATTCCGAGATCGAGACGCACCAATTTGCGGCCTCTAACCCAATAGTGCAAAAGCCTGGTGGCTGCGAGCTTCCAAATCCTGGGACATGAGGTTGGTGATGGGCATATAGCGCTTCGGTCTTTTGTGTGGATGTATCGAAGTTTCTGAGAGATGCATTGGTCCTCTTCCAGGACTTTTGGTCGGTCGTTGTGTGCGCGTCTCCAGCTCATGGTCTTTGACATGGCTGAAACATCACTCCTTTCGCGCCGTAAGATTCACGTTGAGTTGGATGAAGTAGCAGAAGCCAAGTCAGCGAGCTCCATGATTTTGTACGAGTACAGGTGATCCACGGGGCCGACGATCTGATCTTCAGAAAATTGGCTATTGTACAATCCGTCATGCTTAGACTCATACAACACGCTTGACCTACAATTCCCGAGCGATATGATTAGCAGCTTTCGGCGAAAACATGGCTGCACCTTTTCGTCGGCAGGGGGCTCACCTCAAAAAATCTCTTCAACCACCAGACCTGGAATATGCCCTCCCCAATCAAGACTCCTAATTGAAAGATACTCCACCACTTCACTCTGGCATTCGTGCTCTCCGCCGTATTCCTGTGCGTGCGTTCTCTGATCACGATGTACGACTGCTCGTCTTTGACCTGAGAAAGGAGGTTGGAGAGCGTTTTCACTAAGTGTCCCAGCAATCAGCAAGCCATTCTGCAGGTTATAGACGCCCTTCTTCCTCCTCTGCTTTCCCTCCAGCGCGACTTCCCCTGCATCTGTGTAGAAAGTCGTTGTTGTTGATCGTGGGAGCTAACCTTCTTGCTCCAGAGGATCACTCGGTGCCTCCGACTCTGGCACATATACTACCCCATGCACATTGAACGAAACCTCCTTGCTCGAAGCCGACCAATGCTCGTTGCTGAAGCAGTAGACGTATTTGCCGTCGTGTTTGGCTTCGAAGCTATGGTCGCCGGAGGAGACGGCGCGTTCGTAAACTTGGTGGCCGCCTGTGGGGTCTTGGATCTGCGATGGTAGAGGAATGACGTTAGCTTCCTGCAAGATATGATGAATATTCAGGTATTGATAGATACGACACCAGATGGAAGACTTGGTGGCCCGTGGGGATGTGGGAAGGTTTGGGCGGAGCGATTGCAGGGAAAGAGGAGCTTACCCAGAAGTCGATATCTAGGTTCCCAGCTCCTCCAAACTCTCGGTCGCCCACTTGAAATGTCACTGTCATCTTGTCGTCCTTATGTAGTTGCTCATGGAAGCATTCTCGCGAGTGGGCGCCCATTTGAATGTTGTGTGACAGGGCGACTCCTGCAAAGCTGGCAAGGACACCACATAGTGATAGTGAAGAGATCCGCATTGTAGGATATTTGATGCGGACCGAAGATACTCAGGGCAAGCGTTTGCGCTGAGTTGCTGATGAGGCGGGAGTACCAGTTCAAAGCAATGTAAAGTTGGACGGCAATAATATGGACCCTGAATTCGTTTTGCCAAGAATTTCCTACTGAGGCGACGTCATACACCTAAGGCAGTAGGGGCTTCAGGGGTAGGATTAGAGAGCATATAATGGCTTCAGACCAGCTAGAGTGGTTTTGATATGTGAAAGCTATGGAGCATCGCGTTAGGGCCCGGCCTAAAGCTGAGGTAAAGGATAACGCGTCGCGAAGCCGAGGCACAATGTTCCAACATCATCAGTGAATTTGCCCATCATGCACATGACTTTCCGTCCCTTATTTCTTCACTGACCCTCCCAAAGCACTCAACAAGCCCAGAACCTGTTGGGCCCTCACTATTGACAGCTCACTCTTTTCTGTGAAAGGGCAGCAACCGTTGCGCTGAGCTGAGTAAGACCTTCAAGTAAGCCTTTGCAAGTCGCCGTCATGGTAGGCAGATTCATTAGAACCAAGGACGGTGAAATGCCTAAGAGCTTCGGCCATCTACTCTTCTATGGCCTGAGGCCCGGATTTAAAAGACGCATCAGTGTAAGTGTCCTCCTACCTCCATATCGGCCATGAGTATTCGTGCTATCCTGGGACGGCGCGTTTCGTCTCGTAGGCTCTGAGCCATAATCGTGCTGATGGGGCGAACATGTCAGTCGGCGCCTGCTACCACCAAAGCACCACCGGCGGCTGCCGCAACTCCCGCTCCAGGTCCCGAGAAAGCCGCAGAACCAGCGGCGGCCCCAGCACCTACGGTAGAACCAGCGGCGACCCCAGCACCTGCGGTAGAACCAGCGGCTGCCCCAGCGCCTGCCGTAGAGCCAGCGGCAGAACCCGAGAAACCTACAGAATGGAGCCAGGCTGACGATGATGCGCTCGTCAAAATGAAGGCTGACAAGAAGACATGGGCGGAGATTGAGGAGGCCGTCAAAGGGAGGAGTAGGGACGATCTGAAAGCGCGATACAGAGACTTGATGGTGAAGAAGGGGGCTGAGGCTCCAACGAGCGAAGCAAGCAGTCCCGAGAGCAAGATCGACGTGAAGAAGGGTAAAGGCAAAGGCAAAGAAGGGCGCAAGGCCAAAGAAACCCAGGAGAGCAACGGTGGCCCACCGAATAATGGTCGCCCTCCTCTGATCCACTTCGATGAGAAGGATGGATTGAGTGTTGAGGATGTAAGAGATGATATATCTGACCTTGATTGCTAGACTCTGACACAGCCATAGACCCAGATCTTGTACACGTTGGTTGAGCACTACGAGGAAAGAAAATGGCCTTTCATTGCCTCCAGGCTCTTTGACAGGACAGGTAAGAGGGTTGATCCGGAAGTGTTGAAAGGAAAGCTGGTGGTATAGCAGGCGATTCTCTGCGTGGCAAGCGATTCTCTGCGTGGCGGCAACTCTCCGCGAAGCAGGCGGTTTTTCTTGTCTTGCTGCAATAAAGAATGACGAAATGCTTGCAGTAAGGCACGTTGACAAGACCCAACAATAGCCGCAAAACATCAACAGGCGAGGCGACTCTTACCATTCCATTAGATTTCTCTTTGTCCGTGATCTAATATTCTTTACGCACGACGTCGTGTCTCCTGGTTTGTGAAGCAGACAGAGTTGTCCGCAGTACTTCCCAAAGACTTAAAAGCAGATTTAGCCACCGCAGTCATCGCGATCGTTCCCTAACTCAATAGGATCATCGACTGTACAAACACAAGCTGACGAATCGACCTGTTGGGGGGTTTCAACTGAAATCTAGATCTATCCTTTCAGCTGGGGCCTCTGCACTGCTTTCATCCACAGCTCTGGCATCCTTCGACCTTCCTTAGGCAAGACTTTGGCTTTGACTACTGATACCTTCCCTCATAGCACGACATCTGCAGCTATGGAGTCTGTGGAGTTCAGAAATTGGTTGGCTGCTCTTCGAGCATCCGTCAATCTTCCTGCTAGCACGAGTCAGACACTTGCTACCAATACTTTGCCTCAGAGCACGACACCTGCAGCTATAGAGTCTATTTCACCCAGTGGCCCGTTGGCTGCTACTCTGGCATCTGTCAGCCTTCCCGCCGGCACGAATCAGACTCTTGATACCGATACCATGCCTCAAAGCACGACACCTGTAGCTATGGAGTTGGCGCAACCCATTGATCGATTAGCTACTACTCTGTCGTCGCTGGCACGAGTAGAGGCTGAGGCTGAGGCTGAAGCACGCCAACCACGAACAAGAGCCAAACAATATGAGACTGCGATCTCCCGGGACTCGGAATGGTTGCCAGAGTACTTAGTCCCACTCCTTCCGCCACCCTCCAATAACGCTACCGATGACGCAAACGTCTTGAAAATCTTGTGGAACCATGTGCGCACGAATTCGCAACATTGGCAGGTATGCTTGACAATCTCCAAGACCTTGGTGTTCATCTCAGCTTACAATACAATAGCTTGCAATGGCTCCAGCAACGGCCAAATCAGGAGGCACTATCTACCTTGAACGAGAAGCTGGCCGATACATGACTCCGAGGGTGGGGGGAAACGCGCAATGGAGTGCTGCCGAAGACAAGCTCATCTTCGACTCCATGTTGAGAGGAGATGGTTGGCCAGGGCTGAGCACCCTCTTGACTAAGCGGGCTCGAGAACCACAAGAGATCATGGCTCGCATTGGACAGCTGACGAACGTACGCCTCCCGGCAATGTGGAGCCACTCCCACCTGGGCACTCAAAAGTGGCTACAGGATAGGTACCACCATGGGGAGGACCATCTCAAAATGGAGGAATGGATGGAGCTCGTGGTGTGGGTGTACAATGACTATCAGGGTCTCAACCCGGCAGTCTTTCATTACAGCCGATGCACGGAGCGGCTTCGTAAGGAGCTTCGAGTGCTGGATGACTTGGATGCTCGCGTGGTGGTGAGGGCGGGATATTTTTTTGCGGCCGAAATCGCTCGCACGCCAGCCCAGACACAGGTGATCCCTCTCGAGGCACCAAAGAAGAAGAGAGCGACCAAGGCTTGAATGAAGTAACAAGAACTCGAACAAATCGCACACCTACCGCTTATGCCAGACATTGCCCGAGCTGTATCGTCAGAGCGTGGTTTTCGGAGGAAGTCCTTTCGAATTCGATCTCAATCCTTTAGGCAGCTTTCCTTGGTCACCATCGTGTCGGATGGACTACTCATTGGGGATATCGAGGATGAGGTTGAGGTTGGTTGTCGGCAAGGCGCCAAGCGGTTCCCAGATTGACTGCCAGCACGGGTATATCTCAGCCTTCGTTTCTCCATGTATCTTAGTCCTTCAATTGCCGCCCTACAGCTCTTGTCAGCATCGAGGGCATGTCACGAGATGGCAGTGTGGGATGTGGCCGACGGGCTACAAAAGCCTCCCACGCCCCTTCAGGCTTCAATCTACTTTCATCGATCCCAAAGTACTGTTGAACTTGCTTGACACCGTCATCATTCCTGTTTTGCGATCTGCTATGAAGCTTTCCCTAGCCCTCACTCGTACTCGTACCACTGCTACCTCACCAGGCTAACACTCAAGAGGCATAGGGGCATGGCCCGACTATGGTCGCCTAGACCGCCCAGCTACCAAGCAAATGGCGGGGATGCGCGAAAAGAAAAGAGATGAACGCTCCGCTTGACACGTTGCAGCGGCACCGCATGCAGGACCAACTCAACACCCATTGGGGCTTCCTTTGGGGGTCAACGGCCCTGTGGCCTGGCTGCTGTCGCTGCCCAGCGCTCAGCTCAGTGGTTCCTGCCATGCTGCATCATCGTTGCATCACGCTGAGGTCGTGGAGGCTCATAAAAGAGCTCATCCTCCCTGATTGCGCATTGGCATGCCAGATGCCGCAAGCACACTCGATGGCCCCCAAGACTTTCCACACCGCAAGATTGCTTCAATGCGCCGCCCGCCAGCGCATCCAACCCACCGCCTGTTGCACCTGCAATTAAGCTTCCCGCCGGCTCGTGCCAACTGCCGCGTGGGGGCCTGGGCAAAAAAAGGCGATTGCCAAGAGCATTGACCATCCAGAGCTTCTCTTGACCGCATTTTGCGCCTTGTTCTGCCCTTTTCCTTGCCTTTAGTATTCCCATCAGCTCGTGTCTACATCCTGCATTGAATTATCCTGGCCGTCGCAGAAGGATCAAGCTCAGATCCATGCCATTGGGAGGTTTTTTTTGCCAGAATTGTTTGGTCTTCCCTGTCAGTCAGGCCTGTTCTGTAATGCCATTGAATCTGCTAAATTTGATCAGGACCATCAGATAACAATTCCCAATCGACTAAAAGCTTCCCGTTTGCTCCTATACCTTGCAATACCTGAGTCCCTCAGTGGGTCCATCACATAATTTCGGTCGCGGTCGAAAGCCTACATCATCGACCTTGAAGCACCAATCAGGACCTGAAGAGACCCACGAATCATAATCGCAGATCACAGCTCCAGCTGAGGATAGGTTGAAGCTTGAAGCTACTCGGCGCGTCATTGTGGAAGGCGGCAAGGCGAAAAGATCGACCTTTGCAATACTATACATCTCACTTCATGAGCATGCGGACTTGGTGGATCCCTATCCCTTCAACCTCCTGCACCCACAAGAGTCCACAATACCTCACTTCAGCATACACTTGCTTCGGACAGAGTGAAACGAATAGAGAACGGTTCGATATTCTTTCCTTACGTCCATTGATTCCCTGTCGTCCTATTTCTGCTTGTTGTCCAGGTCTGCCACCTGAACACCTCAAGTACCCTCGAGGCCCAAGATCATCCTCTGCTTCTCACTGCTCGTCTGTTTTCTGCGATCAGCGGCTTCAGCTAATGTTATGCAACTCCAGTATCCTCCCGACTCCTTCGGGAGCTAGATGGCCTCTTCGGACGTCGATCAGAAATTCCTCGCCAGGTACGCCCGGGATACCAACAACACCAATCCCTTCCTCTCCTCCTGGCTCTACCGAGTTCTCGGCCTCTCCGTCATCCTCTCCAAAAAGCTCGTCCGTGCGCGTCGACTACGGAAGCTCGATACCACACGGGATACCAAATCTCTCCAACTCTACCACCACATAATATGGCTGTCAAGAGAGGGTCTCGTCATGGTGGAGACATACATTCTGCCCATGGTCGAGGTCTACATTGAGCTTAAAGTTCTCGCCTACAAGCTTCGCGCCAGTTTCTACCATATCTATGTCCTCTTTCACAATCAACCTAGCATCCATCAGACGGCCATACCCAGTTTCTCCCCGTCCGCCAAGGGCAAAGCTCCCGATCGAAACTCCATTCACTCATCCCCGAACCCTCTGGAAGGTGGCCCAGTACGTTTACCGGGCTCCCTCCCTCCTGGCCTTACCCCTATTTCCATCCCCAAACCTTCAGCGAGCTTCCTCCTCCCCGCGATGAATTATATTCCGATCGCCTCATCCTGCTTTGCAACCGCCTCCTCCCTTTCGGACAACCTCCTCTCTGGCTCGCATCCTATACGTCTGTCCGTCAAGACAGAATACTCCGCCTACCTCTACGACTGCCTGCACGACGATGATGGCTCGCGGAGACTGGCACAGCAGGCCATCAAAGCTGTATACAACGCGCAGGAAGGGATGGATGACGAGATGTTCGAGGATGCAGCGGAGCTGGTTGGAATACTAGGCAGGATGATGAGTCGAGGGCTAAGTAGCACTGGAACAAGCAATACGCCAATGTTGGGCACGCCGACAAGAATAAAGGGGACGCCGAAATCGGAGGGTACTCCTAGGATGGACGGCACGCCGCAGATTGGCGGTACACCTAAGTTGGGCAGTACTTCAATGCTCAATAGCTCTACTGGCACGGGAGAGACTGTCATACGGGCACCACCGGGAAGTCCGAGGAGAAGAAGTCCGAGATGAGCCCGAGAGGAGCCCAATTTTTCGCGGAGCTTGTACCTGGCACCACCGTCGCCAAACAGAAGCAAGACCGCGAAGACGATCTCTCATCACGAAAAAATAACAAAGCAAAAGTAATCATAATCCCGAATTTGGGCAAACGACGTCAACGACGCATGACCGCATCACATGTTCCGGCGTAGCTGAGGATGAAGCTGTACATTATCTGTACACTCTTCGGTGTGGCTACTCATCAAATGGCAGGTGGATGGCTTCATTGTGCGATAAGTCTGTGATATTGATACCCTTCTTGTTAGTACCTTAGACAGCTGCTTTGCTTCTTATAATCCTCAAAACCACAACCAACTCCAAGAAGGCGTTTCATCGTTACACCATCTCATAATCTCCTCTTACTATCAGTGAAACGCTACCTTACTACTTGCCTGCTCTCGAACAAGGTACCTGATGTTAAAAGGTGCATGGTCAATTTAGGGCGCTCTAGTCAAGGCTTGGCAGAGAACATAACGCTCCAGTAATGAAGCCCCAATAGACGAAGAGAGCACTGCATCTTGGACGCTAAAGACAGCTGCGTGTCTTCCGTATCGCCCGGCTCACAATATCCTGCATGTCAGATCACTGTTGCTGGCTCGAAAAGGTACAGTAGGAAGAGTGGAGAACAAGCAAAGGAGGGTGATACCTATACTCCTTCTCACCTAGTAATGCAATCCACCCGGTAATGCAACCGCTAGTGGTTTTAGTGCAAAGGTCAGGGTTATAAGGGTCAGCCCTAAGCTTTATGCGCCAAAATCACTAGCGGTTGCATTACCGGGTGGATTGAATTACTAGGTGAAGAGGAACATTTTCTCAGGAGCAAAACACATACTGTGTCTGAATTCCGGCTTCACATACTGCTTCCAAGTTTCCATCGTATCATCTGGTATTCATTGGTCGGCTTCGTATTCTCACAGGGTCTGTGCTTTACACGTTGCTATGATCTAGGTTGCAGACTCGGAGTGCTTCGTGCAACGCTCCTATCAATGTCATCTCTACAAGAGACTTTCAAGAACTAGGCAATTGATTGTACGCTCCAATCTCCGACGATGAGTCCGACCCTGAATCGTCATCGTCGTCCGTCTCCATGAAATAGTACTTAGATCCACCTTCGCTTTCGCCACCGCTCGCCTCTGAATCTTCATTGTCCGCCAGCATATCATATAGCTCCTCAACAGATCTATGGCCGAAGCAGTGCCAGGCTCTGAAATTCTCGATGAGTGCCCAATCCGACGTCGCTGACTCGCGGGGTCCGTTCACCTTCTCAGCCGTGCCATCGATGATACGATGCAGTGCCTTCCACACCTCTGGAGGTGGGATCGAGCCGCTCTGGAACAGGTCTTTGAGACCATGAGCTTCCAGAAAGCTGTTCAGGACACCATGCAGTGCTTTGGGGATGCTGGGATCTTGATACGGTCCTTGATGGTGTGACGGCATTCCTACATGTTCAACAGCCCAGCAGTCTACGGAACTGCACGGAGGATAGGGGATCGGGTTTGATATCGGTGCTGCTGGCCCGGGGTCGAGGTGTGGCGGTAGGAGTCCGTAAGATGCGAAGTTGCAGTTGTGGCTAGGCGGAAGCTCGACGATCGATGTGGGGTGAGTATTTCCGAGGACATCTTCGAGGACTGGGAAATGGTTGCGAGGGTTTTCCCCAGGGTCGAGGAAGTCGGAAATGCTATCAAATCCCTCTTGGTAAGAGTTAGGAACATCGCCGGCATCTGAGGAGAAATAAAACACATCCTGAACCAGCCCGCCCTGAGGTTCGTATTCTAAGCCGCTTGGAATATAAGGCGTATAATCGTGATGTCGTGGACCTGGCTCGAGGGTGTCGAACTCCGGCGGAGGAGATGTTGGCGACTGAATGTCCAACTCAGCAGGATAACTGTACGCTGGTGCTGGGGTGTTGAGCACTAACGGTGCGATCCTGGGTACTCGCAAGCTGATAACTCCTGTCCGTAATGCTTCTTGCCTCGAAGCCGATCTTACCGCCTGCTTCGCGACGCGGCGGTGCCAGAGTGTTTGTGTCGCCATGGTGTGGAGTTCTGAGGAAGTACCAAGAAAGAAAGCTAACCGTTATACTCTCTTGGTCTAGTCATGGAGAATCTGGAAGACTCCATGTCACTTGTTCGCATCTACTTCTGCGTCACTTCCTCTTGAGCTTATTACCCTGCGGGAGACATCGAGCACACAAAGAACTACATTGTCGACCAACATCTGCATCATCGGCTATTGGAAGCCGAGCACTCGGCTTCGCAAGGAATGTCAGAACATCTCCGCAATACAGGTCATCACCTCGTTCAATCGATTGTGAAGCTTGCAGAACGGCTGTTGGGCACGGCAAGTCCGCTTGATACCATTAAAAATTGTTGAAAGGTGATGTGGATACTGCTAATGGAATCATCATCTGTCATGCCGCACAAACCCCCTTGGATTATCACGAACAACGGGGTGCCTCCGGAGAAAGGCAAGTGATCTTATCCGAGTAATCTGACTGACTCTGCGTTCACGTAGCGTCAGACCTGCAACCTACAAATGGAACATTTGAATTCTGTTCGCTCAATTTCTCCGATTGACTGGTAGTCCACAAGTTCCCTGAGGTTTAGAATTTAGAAACCTTGTTCTTCCTCCCCTCAGATGTCTTCCTTATTACCTTCATGAGCTGGACTAGTTGAGTCATACAATAATCAGTCGTTCTTGAAGCACTCTTAAGCCCTCTCTTCTACCGGCAGTGGTTCTTGTATACTTCGATAGTACCACACAAAATTTCCGTTCTCGAGCTACTCTATGACTACATGGGCTTGTACAGATATCGGACACGAGGTTTCTCCCTTCAAGTCATGACAATTCTTGCATGGTACTACTATACTAGGAATGGCCACGCTCCCAAAGTCAACCACGTTCGTCCAATCAGTTGACTGCGAATTCAGTCTGCCATACCTCGGTCGATGGTAGATTCATCATATGCTACCACGGACTACAATAAAAAGGGCTGCCTTTGGCACAATGAAAGGCGCCGTTCTCGGGCACGAGGCGTAATACTAGACAACATCATTGTCTAATGCCTCCTTTGTTCTATAAAGCCTTTGTCTACTTCGTTGATATAGGTAAGTAGCCAGATCACAATGGTGACCACAATTTTAGGAACTCCATCTCTACATTCACCCCAAGTCTTGAATCTCGAGCAGGCTTCGAGTATACTGTCACCGTCTCTTCCACAACCAGGGACGTACAACTCTCCCTGTGATAGATTCCTCGGCAAAGACCCGACGGTACAGCATCGCCATGTCTACCGAAAATAGCAACCTTGCTCGTATTCCTTCGGCCTTCCAAACTCCAGCCAGCTTCGTCAGCGGCCTGCCGAAGGTACCATATACCGATCTTCCAGATAACGAATGCTCTATTTGCCGAGAAGACTTCGATGCTAATCAAGCTACCGACGACGGGGAAGTACCAGTCAGATTGCCATGAGGGCACATCTTCGGAGAAAAGTGCCTACTACTCTTCCTATCAACCAGAGCGACCCGTCATTCATGTCCAATGTGCAGGGGTAAACTCCCTCCCCTCGCAGACCACGCATCACGAAGAAGTGAAGAATACGCTTCCTTCCTGAGCTGGATTGCCCTGAACTATAGACATCTCGGAGCTGCTTCGGACCGACAGTACGGAGTCCTGAAAGCCATCCATCAAGCTAGCTTCTACCTGACATTTGTTTTCAATTCTTACAACTATCAGATTGACGAACTTGATGCTATTGATCAGCAATATGTCGCATTAATGTATCAGATTGCTGGCCTTAACCCTCAAAATCCCACATCATGGAGGATCCTTGAAGAAATCCAAGTACTGCTAGACGAGGTAATGCAACAAACCGAGTTGCGGACGACGGAGCGTATCATTCTGTATTTGCATCCCCAGGTCGGAAGGAAAATCAAGCTCACAGACTTCATACTAGAGACCGAAACCCCTCTTCTTGAGTCAGACCTCGAAGAAGACGACCTCGAAGAAGGCGAAATCCCCCAAGAAGGCCTCATCGAAATCATCCGCGGCACAACCAACGCCCCCGGCGCTCCGATCCCCGAACACGCCCCCTTCGACTCTTCCTCCTTCCCACCCGAAATCCGCGAAGCCTTGCAAGCGGATTTTGAAGGGATGCCGACGGCGGAGGTCTGGAATACACTGATGAGCCGCCGTTTCGCTCTAGATTTACCGTGCCGGTTTTTGCATGAATTCGAACTGCTGGAGAAATTGGCGGGGTGGCTGTATGTGGGTGATGAGATTATTGCGGAGTATACGAGTGATACGGCGTTCAGGGAGAGGGGACCAAGAAGGGAATGGCATTGGCAGCTGAATGCGGCGGGGGATATGTTGGAGTATGCTGGGGAGTGGTATTGATTGCGGGTTACGGTCTTGGAGTTGGGCGAGAAGGGGACTTTCTGGGTTTGAGGCTGATTAGTACCTGTTTTGTAGATCATGATTATATGCGGAGAATCCTAGGCCTGTTGTTAAGATAGTATTGCTATAATTCTTAACAGAATTGTGACTCGACTCTTCAGAAGGTATATCAAAAACCATCAATTAATAACCACATCTAGATCGTTGAACCACCAATACTCAATAAGTCACTACACTTTTGATTCTCCAGCATCTCTTACTCACTTAAGTCCTTGTTTCCACCAACCACCCCCACACAACACCTTTCCCACAGCTCCCACACCCCCACATGCCCCCCCCCCCCCTCACAAGCCGCATCATCCCCCATCCTTGACCAAAATTTCCACGCAACCCCCTCCTCAACAACCATAACCCCATATTCCTTACCGCCAAGCCTCCTCAACCCCTCCTCAACTCCTCTCCCACAAAGCACCATACCATAACCACGGCTTCTGGACACGCAAAAAACGTCATTAAGCGAGGTAGACGGGAGAGCGTGAAGAGGGCGTAGTTGGGGGTTGGATATTAGTAGAAGGGGAGGTTTATTAGGGATGGGATTATGACGGAAGTGGTATCGCGATGCGGGGGATTGGTGAGGACGGGTGGTTGGTGAGGAGGATGGATTGGCGGGGAGGATTGGTTGAGAGGGGAGTTAGGTGGGTGGTTAGATGAGGGAGCGTACGGGGCTTTGCTTGAGCTTCAGATATGGGAGCCACAGCCACAGTCCCCGTGTATTACGCGAAACGCTGCCCACTTTCGTACACCAATTCCCCTCCATTCCTCAAGTATTAGTTAAGTATGTCCACACGAAATAAGCGACCGACAAGATGCGTTTTCGATGCAACCCTGATCGTCGAGAGAACGTGTGTCACTTACTGGTTTTCAGTCTTTATGGCGGCTGTTCTTCTGGCTATCGCGCTTTTGGTAGAGGTCGGGGTTAAGGTGATGAGGAGTTATAGGAAGTGAACGAAAGAGAGATGGATGAGGAAGGTGCTTGTAGAAATGGGAAAATATAGTGGAGGGGGGAAGGGGGGGCTTCGCTGGTCGATGGAGGTGGCATAGTTGGTCTTGCATATGTGATAAATGCAAATTGAGGAAAAATATATGGGGGCGGATGATGATCGATCGTGTCCAAACAGAACTCCTCGCATACCTGGAAATGAAATCTGCCGAAAACTCTGGCCTGTCCTTTCTTGGAATCAACGCGATATACAGCGTGTGCACAATGTAACTAAATTAGCAGTGTCAAAGCTGTATCGGGTATACACCGACAGTCACTCTAGGCACCTCCTGGCACCGTGCCTGTTTCTATACCAAGAAATGGCATTCCCCCGAGAGTAGTTAGGCGGCGAATATTACCAGAAGAGAGACGCCTTTGATAACAATCATTGATTACAACGCTACTGCCTCTCCGCCTCGTTCTATATACATCAGATGCTTGGTGTGTCGGCCAGCTCGCTTGTCTCGATTAATAGAGATTATCGATAACGAGTATAATCAAAAGAGTCGATTGGAAGGGTCACTAGGACCTACGAAGCTCCCCAATCTAAGCGACAAAGACGAACGGAGTGGGTAGGTAGGTTGAAAGGGGACGATACAGTAAAGAGGGAATGCAAGCGGGTGGCTATTATACTGAATAGTAGGGTGGGCGGCCAAGCACTGCTTCTTTGACCTCTATCGTCTCTGGTATTATTCTTTCTTGTTGTGTTGAGCTCTGTTCTTCCGCATATTGCGCTTGTGGTATATGTTGGGACTAAGGTGATGAGGAGATATAGGAAGTAAAGTAAGCCAGAGATTGCTTAGATGGAGGGGTGGTTGCGGGAATAAGATAAAGCTATGGAAGGGGGGAAACGCGTTGGTCGAATAAAGAGGGATAGCTAATCTTGCGTAGACAGTGATAAACCCAAATTGAGAACAAGGAATTTGAGGATGAGAGATAATTACTCATTTTCTGATGGAAATCTCTTGAAGATTCTAGAAATAGAAACTTGAATGTACTCTTTCTTGATCTTCCTTGAAGCTAGCGCGATACGTAGTGCGGGTACAGTGTGTTTAACTTAGGATTGCTCAAGCTGAACTAGGTATCAACAGGCATTCAGCTCCAGGCACTCCCTTTGCTGGTTTATGCACCCCCTGGGAGACATACCTGCTGTTGCACCAAAAGATGGCTATCGAGCCAAATACTAAAACCCAACAATGAAATGTGCCCCACTCCTAAATTTCCTTCCACACCATCCACAGCGATGTTGCAAACTTCCAGCCAGGCACGACCCGCATGCCCAAACCCACACCCTCCCCCGAACCTTTGACCCACAAACCGGCACCCCCACTTCCCTAGTACCTAATACTCTAAAAGAAATCAGCATCCACCTATCCTATCCTATATGTTCCCCGAACAACTCGGGGGCTACTCACTTCCAAATTCAATATCCGTCGCTCCTGCGTTTCGGCGTCGCTTTCGAATGACACACTTTGCTACAAACGCGCCGATGATGGCAGCGACGCTGAGACCGAGGATGAGCGAGAAGGCAATGGCGCCAGTGCGGGAGATGCAGATGGCTTCGGATTGGGTGGCGGCGGTGTTGCAGTTGGGGCGTATGGTGATTATGGACATGATTTGTTTGTTTGTTTGGGGGGGTGTGGGTTTATGGGTTGTGGTGGATTTGGTGAAGGGGTTGGTGGGTTTTTTGGTAGTTTGGAGGGTTGGTTGTGGTAGGGTTTGTGGGGTTTGAACGTTTGTGGTGGGTTGTAGGAGTGGAGGGATTATGGTTGGTTTGGGGGCCTTGTTGCAGAGAGGTGGGTGGGGGAGATGGGGGGGGATAAAGAGATTGGGTCGCGATAAAGAGGCTTTGTTGGTGGGGGGTGGGTATAATGGTATTGTTTCGGGGTCAATGGAAGGAGATTGTGGTACCGTGGCTGGCTTATGGGGTGAAGTCCATGTTTTTGTTACTTTTAGCTTCGTTCGTGTGATTTGATTGTTAGAGCCTTGGTGCCAATGGCTTCGGATGGGGAATGTTCGTGAATTGCATATCGTGAACGCGGAGGCGTAATATTCTTTCGCACGAAGATTATGCGACCAATGTGCTGCTGAGACTGGATGAACTTGGACGTGACTGCGTGTGTGATTTAGCTTGTAGTGATAGGTCAAAGTGGAAGTCAATAGATCTTCCTTCTTCTTCCCTCCTCTGACCTTGCATTTACTTGATTGCTGGTATGCGTGATAAGATCGATCAAAGGCTCTGACAAACGGAGAGTGTGGGGAAGGTTGAAGGAATCGAGTGGGTGACCAAAGATAACTTGGTAGAAAATTGCACTAGACCTTATGAACTGATAATCAATAGATAGTGAAATAAACAACAACAGCTTGCCCCATGGGAAGGCGTGTAAAAAGTATCTGTTTTCAAGAAGCACAGTGATGAAAGCATAAGAAGAGTAGTTACTTACGGCGATCGGGATACCATTACATTGATTTTACGCCAGTATGAAAGCAGTAGATGAAGCCAAAAAGTCAACAATCCCGGCACTCTACCTACATTCTGCGACTGTGCTACAAGAGTCCTTTCTAATCGGGGACGATCGCAAAGGAACTACATCCTGCTGTATCTCGAACCTCGCCGAAAATGGATTTAGATGACCTTGCCCCAAGTTTCCGGTAGGGTAAAGGGGCTGCCACAGAGCGACTCCATATCCAAAGAGTCGCGTGGTTCAGGGCTGTTCGCTTCCAAGGGATATTCCTGCGTCATCGGTTCGTGAGCTCCCAGCCCATGTTCTGGCTTTCTCGCCTCCGAAGGCTGCTCCTTTGGCTCTTGTATTTCTGCCTCCGGAACAATCTCAGGTTTGCTGAGACGACCTAGTGGATTCCGCAGCAGGCTGAATGGTCGTGGAGTCAAATCGACCTTAGTCGTGATGCCGTTGCTAGTGAATGGATCGGGCAGAGACATTGAAGGTCCGGAGTTCTGGAGCTGATTTTGTGGTATCATTCTGATGCGGCTCTTCTGCAATTCCAGGTCCTGCTGCTGCTTCTTGATTTTCGCCGCTTGACGATGGTCAAGCATCCAGTATGCAAGAACGCAATAAATAGCGAGGGCTAGCACTGCGAAGACGGTCCAGCCGGCTATCATCAGTGCATGTTCTGAGCCCATCTTGTATCTGTGGTTCGGTTTCTTGCACGGATGTTTTGGCAGACAGTATGGATGACCACGGTTCTGAAGATGATCAAGATGCAAAGCGGGTGGTGAAATTTTCTGGGACAATCCATCATTATATGACCGCGGACATGTCAAAGGAGCAACTAAACCAAGATTCTTTGTTCGCAAGTGGTCACGGTAACAAAGGCATTGTTGGTGCATCCACACCCCGGACATGGCACAAGCACAGAGTCTGTCAGTCCGAACACTTGCTCAAGGATCACTCCTCCGAGCATGATCGTCAACACCTTGAGCAGGTCAAGTTTCCGATTGCAGCAAACATCTGATAGACCAACATTATTGGGGTGTGAAAGTAGAAGGCTGAGAAGCTGGCAGAAGATGAAGAAACGATATCGACTAAACCGCAGTCTTGGCGTCTTGGCGTCTTGGCGTCTTGGCATCCAGGCTGACCTCTCACAGAAAGATTCTGATCAGTCAAATTCTCCATGCAGCAAAGCCCATCTCTTTAAAGTGGTTGACGACTAGACGGCAGAATTCCCAAACACTACGAAAGTGATTGTGCTCCAGAAATCGACGTGCGAAGTATGATGGGGCTGAGACCGCGGTCTACAGGAATGCATTCTACACCCCTCTTTTCGTTGATCTCACCCATCTTGGGAACTTACCTTTTTCCACCAAACATAGTGTATCTTCTGGTATGCGGCTTGGAGCAGGTATGGCTTCAATTATTCTCAATTTGTCCACGTAATTCAGGAGTAGAAAGTGTTGTCCGCTCCGAAGAGATCGAATCTCTGAGTATTCTCATAGTAACCCACGAGCTAGAACAAGCAACTCATCCCAATTGAAAAACTCGCCAACGAAGACATAACCCCTATTTCTAGAACGAAGCAACCAAAGGTAGCCAACTCTAGCGCACCGAAGCATGCCGAATCCCTTGAGAGCACGGCGATTCCAACGCCTCCCATCCCAAACCACCAATCACCGCAAAGAAAGGCGTTTGTGAAAACGAGTCTTCAACCAGACAATGCCATTATCCCCTCCCAAGCCCCCGAAGCATAAAGCCCATTGTCCCCTCCATCTACATAAATCAAGACGCCCAGACCCCTCCTTTAATCCCGCCCGGCGAAAGTGTATCCCCTCATCTGTCATCGACCAGCCAGCTCACTTCTAGCAAACCAGCAGTACCATTACCCAGCATCACTCACCTCCGTAATCCACTATCAGCCATTTCCCGCCCACGTATCCACACGAACTAAAATGTTCCGCACCCCCAACACCCACCTTCAACTCCTCATCCTTGGCATCATAGCCTTAGTGCTCGTCTCCTTCCTCCTCCTCACACTGGCCCTGCTCGTCATCCCACGCCGGATCCGAAACCTCAAAGAAAGGCGCAGGATCGCCGCTACCAGGGACGATCTGGAGATGCAAGGAACCACCGTACCTGCAACGCGGCGGTCTTATGATTCTGCTAGGGATGGATTTGTAGAGGCGCCTGTTTACGGTGGTGGAGCCGGCCACGACGCATCGCTAGTGTCTTTTGCTAGCTTTGTGGAGGCGGATATTGCGGAGGGGAGGGGGTCGGTGGATACGCTAGCGGGGATGGAGGATTCGGTGAGTCCCAGGACTATGCCTGCAAGAGATAATTTCGTGGATGTGAACCAACAGGTCGAAGGGGATACTCGAAGGGGATGGAGACCGTCGTGAGGAGTTTGCAAGACATGTTATTGGTGAAGATGAGTCAGAAGGTGCTGCTTATGAGGGTGAGCCAGAAGATGTCAAGAGGGATTTTGAGGAGGGGGTCACTAGCCCATTGAGTCCCGTTGGTCTGGGGATTAGTGGGGGGTTGGCTGTGGAAGAGAGTGAAATTCAGGCACAGTTGGAGATGCTGGAGGGGAGGTCGTCGGCGGAGAAGATCTGGAGCTGTGAGATGGTTGAGACGTTTGAGGGTGTGTGATGGAGTGTGATGGGACAAAGCTGAGGGTAAGAAGAGTAGAGATAGGAATCGAGTAGTCGTGCAATGGCCAGGCGTCAAGGATGACGTTGTGGTTGTTATCGTAGGGTAGCTGAGATTGGGTCAGCGCAGCTACCGGAAACCATTAACGTACGTTGGGATGAATAAGTTCCCTTTTGACACTTGCAGACTGTGATCGATTTTCCTCAATCTTGATAACAATGACACTTGGCATAACCTTGCCCTCTAGCGAATCCGACACAAATGTCCCCTGCATATGCAATAATGCCATTGTCTTCTGATCACTTCCTGGGCGGCTGCATATCCTGTCCGGTCTTTGTTCTTCAGATGAGTATATCCCAGGCATCTCCTGCCGGTCTTGGAAGTTCCTCACCATTTCCGTTCTCGGCCTCGCCCCAGCTGGTCCAAGCAACCAAAGCATATCGTAGAACCAACAACGCAGGCCGAAAACCCTTCCTCGTACAGTCAAACACCTGCAGGACGCAGCTCGCTTTGGACTGTAGCAGTCAGATCGGAAAGACGTGCTTCCCACTGTCGGCATTCTTTGTCCTGGTTGCTCTTGTAGCAATAGTATGCCTTGACCTTGGAGCGTTGTGCCTGCGGCGGAGAATAAGGGCTGCCAGAGCGAACAAGGGTATTGCAGGCAGAAGTGGTAGCAAGTGGTGTGGGACCCTGTAGTACGAAAAGATAGGAAGCAGCGCATGCAGACAGGAAGGGTAAGAAAGATAAAGTAGGATAGTAATAGCATGATTGAATGTGACGGAGATCTTGATGGTCATTCGTGACCTACAGACGATACCTTAAGATCTCAACTCCTCGCCTGGACCGTGTCAGACCTACACATATGATCAAGAAAAGCCCAAGAAGAGCCTCTGATCCATAGCTAATGTCGCACAGATAAAGAGCGACCTGCAGAATTGCTCTGTTGTCAGGCCAAAATTGTGAGACCTTCGTTAGGGGAGCCATAGGGACGATCCTAGTGGGCCTGGTCAGGGCTTGCTGCCGTCGGTACCATCTCTTCCGTCTTCTTAGCTGCAGCATTGGCCTCCACATCATCATCATCATAGTGATCCTGACTGCCAAGAGGCGTGTAGACCAATCCATCTTTCCCACTGGCACCACCCCAGGCGGTTTTAGGGTGGCCGCAACTGACGCAGCGATGGGGTGAGCGGATGCTGTTGAGAATCATGTCGTAAGCGCGCACGATAGCCCGTAGAGTGATAATTAAATGTACGCAGCTAAGATGTGTTAACATGGTTTATAGTGCAAGTAGTCGACGCACTGCGGGGGGTAAAAACTTACTAGCAGATCATCCAGGGCACAGAGTTATACGTCGTCAACACGACCACTCCCGATTCATAAGCCGCACCGCTAAGTATTCCGTTGATTATGATGATAATGAGGAACCCCAGGCAGGCCAGCCCATCTCCAAGAACGAGTAATGCGGGTGAGAGATCTCGGGTAAGCAGACGTTTCGACGCCAGGTCAAAATGATGCCAGATTATCGAGAGCAACAGCTGCGTCGACTGTTAGTGACGCTTATTCTCTGAAAACCATGAATAGACTCACAGGTATGTAGGCGCATCCTGTAAGAATCGCAAGGTCGCCGTCTCTAAAGCCAAAAAGGGTGAGGAACAATGTAAGGAAATTGAAGAAGCAACCACATGAGGCTGCGACAATGGCTATGAAACGAAGTCGAAAGCGGGGATGAGCCCGTACGGAGCTGAGAAAAGCAGACACGGAGGCGCGCGTGGTATCATCGAAAATAAATCGATCTTGGACGAAAGCCATCTCTTCAGGAGGTAGGTATTGAGCTTGCACAAAACTTGGAGGACTATGTTGGAGAGGAAATTGATCCTTCCATAAAAGGAGTCGTCTGTTGCTTGGCGGAGGCTCGAAGAAGCATGTTCACGAGAGATGAAGAACTCTATGTAGTACGCAGTACAAGGCAGCGACCCGGGCTAAGCGTGGCTGAGCTTTTAGCCTGTTCCTGCCACGTACGCTTGATCTACTTTAGATACCGACCGGACTGTCAGATATCTGCAGTATCTTGTCCTCAGAATCTCACCCGCGATAGGCCAGCAAGTCATTCTGCCAATGCCATTAAGCAATGGCCGGAGGTGGATATGATTGGTGCCCTGGTCTCAAAATAGTTCTTCGGGTATATCCACTAGTGGGCCGTCGCGGGAAGAGGCTGAGGAGGGTCTCGCGCGTCTTGGATTGTCTCAGAAGAGAGCTTCGCTTAAGCCCTAACGCAATGAGTAGCTTCTCCAGTATCAATTTACTAAAGCCATCTTACGTCAGGGTCTTGCCGTGATGCCGCATCACTTTGTCAACCTTTTGTTCTCAGGAAGGCCTTCGCGAAGGGCAGGTCCACCTTGGATTTTGCAGCCGTTAAATTCGTCCGACATGACTGTCAGTTAATAGACAGGTTGCGCAGCTCTATTCAATACGATTATTCAATTGAACATTGCCCGATTTAGTTAGCGTGATTCGAAAAGAACAAACAAATCTAACGACTTAACAATCTTAGTTAAATCAGTATTCAACTATTGAATACTTATTCAATTGACTTATCATCTTATTCAATTGCTTCAATTACTCGTCTAGACGTAGCTTGTAAAGATTATAATTATTTTCTCTATCGTCCTCGTTGTTGTTGTCGTCGTTATGTCTAAAGATGTATTCAAAAGTTATCTTTACGTTTCTCAATTTAAACATTTCTTTACAACAATTAAAATCTTTGCAATTATTGTCGTCTTTGCAACTCTTACAATTATGATTATCTTTGTAGATCTCGCAATCTTCGAAGAACATACGACGATTATTTCGTAAACGAAAGAAAACGATCTAATTCGAATTAAAGTCGTTCTAACAATTGTCAAAAAAAAGAAGAAGATAAATCCATAAAAAATATCAAAGAACAATTACACAAAAATTAAAGAAAAAGAATGTCAAATTAAATGCAAATAACAATATTGATTTCGACTTTTATATTTAAAACATTATTAGTCGACGTTGTGCTTTTGATACTTCTAGTGCTTTTTTGTCGTCGAAAATCTCTATTTCTTTTGTGTCTTCTAAGCGAAAAAAGATCAACAACTAAATTAAAAGCTCAATTACGATCAACAACTTATAAAGAAGAACGATATTATTTTTGTCAACATGTGCGTAATTAGATTTGCGAAATATAACATCAAAATTATGTAACGTTTCTAAAATAAAATTAGAAAGAGATTTAAGACAACAATAGATTATAAATATGTTAACGTTAATAGACGAATAAAGCACTTGATTAATAAAAGAAAAGTAAATATTAGAGTCTTACACAAATTTAATTATGCAACACAAGACAACAATTAAATTTAAATTATTGATAAATAAATATTTACATTCGCAACATATTAAAAGAAAAAAAATTAAAAGAGCTTGTTACGAGTCGCGTGCTAATAAGTACTATTCGTTGCGCATCGCTCTTCACAAGATAATTAGAAAGAGAAGATCTATCAACAAAGTCAAGATAATCAAGATGGCTTGATCCTTGAACATCTTGAATTTAGAATTAAGATGATCAAGGTAATCAATGTCTTGAACACCTTAAATATCTTGAATTCTTAATGATGAAAAAGTATATAGCTTTCGAACGCGACTCTCTTATGAATCGTGTTCAATTTATCTTAAGTTTTAACTTATTGTTACGACTATTTAGTTGCAACTTCTTGTTATCAAGTGATTGCTTGCATTGCCTAAAGACGCTTGCAAATCTCTTTAATAGCATAACTTTCTCTAATATCTTCGTAAAAAGTACTAGCGTAACACTTTGAACACTCTAAGAATGTTTGTATTAGATCAATGCGTCTCTATCTTAAACACTAGCTCTACAACAAAAGAAAAACAACTTGTATCAAATTTCATGAAGATCGATAATAATGACAATAGCATCGACAATGAAGAAGAAATTTTATCAAAGATTAAGGTCAATGCTTCAAATAAGTATTATGAAGATAAAACTAAATTGAAAAATTAAATTACGTAAATTAAAATCTACTTTACGTTTTATCTCGTTTCAAAAAATAAGAAGATCTTATTAACTTTTATCTTTCTTAAAGAACGAGCTCAACATTGACTAAAGTCAAATCTTCGAAAATATCTCGAAAATGAAAAAGACTTAAAAGAGATCTTCATTAATTTCGATATTTTTAAGAAAGAACTACGACAAGTATTCGAAATATTTAACGAAAAACAAATAACGAAACGAGTTATTTAGCATTTGTAACAAAAAACATTAGCAACAAACTACGTCGTCAAATTCTAAAAATACGCAAATCTAATTAATTGAGACAATGCATCACTAATGACAATGTTTAAGCGAAACTTAAAGAAGAATGTTAAAGACGAACTTATGCGTAGCGACGCAAGATTCGACATTATTTAAATCTTAGTGAAGATAACAATCGACGTAGACGACAAGTTGTATAAGAGAGTTATAAAAAAACGATACAATTAATCTCATAAAAGAGCGAGAATCTTTTTTGAATCAACGATCGATTATTATGCAAAGAAAAATCAATTTAAGAAGTATAGCAACTTCAATTATTGAGAGCTTGCATCAATGAAATTGAACTCTACTTAACGACGTAAAGAGAAAAACTCTAAAGAAAAGCAAAATAACAAAAATTTAAAAACGTGCTATTCATGTGACAAATCGAGTCACTTCGCAAGAGATTGTCGTTCAAAGAACTTAATAATTTCACGACAAATTAATGCTATGTTAAAAGAGATATTTAATAGTTAGAACGATATCAAAGAGCAAGTCGACAAAGAAGCGAACACCCTCGAAGCTAGATCGAACGACAACTACTATTTGATAAAAAATTCAAATTAATTACAAAAAGTTCTAGATGAAACATTATTAGACAAAGCACTCGCATTTACGCAAGAAATCAATTAAGCACTTTAGAAAACTATTAAATCTTATAGCTCAATTATCGACTTCGACGAAGAGTATAATTGAAAGAACTTTCACAAATGCCTAGAAAACATCACGAATTATCTCGAGACTTTAGCTAATTTATCGAAGAAAAGATAGATCATTCAAATCGTAAACAAATGCGAGAAAACGCTAGAAAGCGACGCCATTAAAGAAGAAGACATTCTTGACAAAATTAAACGACAACTAAACAATGTTAGTCTATCTAAATAGAAGATAGAGCAATTAAAGAAATATGCGACACTTAGTTAAACAACTTGTTACGACGACTTATGCTAAACTTATCTAGAAGAAAAGAAAGAAGTTAACTAGTTTTCTAGAAAGTCAAAGTTAGCAATCTAGCAACACAAGAAAGCTCAACGCAAACTAGCGTTTGAAGCAAAAGTCGCAACACAAGAAAAGAGAAAAGTTTAAATTTCTTAATAAAGAGCATACTAGTAAAATGCAATATGTTAGCTCAATAGCAACAACTAAACTTAACAACACACGCACGATATTTTATCACATCAATTAAGATCAATGATTATTAATTCATCGCAATGATCGATTCTAATGCGACAAGTAATTTTATGACTAGAGCTCTTATTAAGAAGAAAGAATATTCTACTTAGAAGAAGCTTGACGCATACAACTTGATAATTGTAAATGAAAACTCATTACTTGACAAGAATGAAAAAGTGAATAAAGAAATAAGATCACTATCAATAGCTATTTAGCAACATCACGAGAAATTAATTTTTAATATAGTGGAAATGATTATTCACGATATCGTTTTAAGAATGTCTTGATTAAAGTAGCACAATTCAAAAGTTGACTAGAATACACGAGTACTTAAATTTGAGCGATGTGATCACGCAATTTACATTTAATCTACGCATTAATAGCGTTCAATAATAGATAAAAGACAAAGTCGAAACTTAATCGTAAAATGCGAATTTGCATTTTCGAAAAAAAACGATTTAATTAAGTTCGATTCGATAAACATTAATACAAGTTAATCAAATTATAAAGTCAAAGTAAATGAAAAAAATTGCGAATCTTTTAAGAGTCTTAAACTATCTAGTATAGCGAAGAAATCGCTAAAATACGTATTACGAATATACAACAATTGAAAGCATCTATTTTAAGAAGAGAAAACAACAAAGACTTTCTCTAAACATTAATCGCAAAATTATGAAATTAGACTTAAATTAAACAAGCAATTTACGTTTGAACTTATATATGTTTTATTCAAGAAAAAGCTCGAAGTACTTCGCGAATATTTGACAAAAAACGAAAAGAAAGAATTTATTAGAAAATTCTAATCACAAGCAAGATACTCGATTCTCTTTGTATCTAAGAAGAACGAAACTTTTCATCTATGTGTCGATTATCGAAAGCTAAATCATATTACGATCAAAAATCGATATTCATTACTCAATATTAGTGAGCTTTAGAATTGACTATTCGAAGCAAGATACTTTATCAAATTAAATTTACAAAAAGCGTACAATCAAATTAGAATAAAGATAAAGAAAGAGTAAAAAATAGCTTTTTGCACACGATATAAACTATACGAATACACGATAATGTCGTTCGAACTCACGAATGCCTCGACAACGTGTCAAGAAATAATTAATGATGCACTACGACAATATTTGAATCAATTTGTCATAATATACTTGAACGACATCATGATTTACTTAAAAATTTTGAAAAAACATATTAATTATATTTTTAAAGTACTAGAATGTCTAAATAAGAGAAACTTACATCTTAAATTAAAGAAATGCGAATTTCATCGAAAAGAAGTTGATTTTCTAGAATTTGTCGTAGAACGATACGAAATACGCATGAATTTCAAAAAGCTACAAGTAATCAAAGAATGAAAATTATCTATTAATGTTAAGAAAGTGCAATTCTTTCTAGGTTTTATAAATTACAACAAAAAGTTTATCAAGAATTAAGTTGACGAACTTAGCAACTAAAGACAAATATAATTCGATACTAATAATGATTGACAAACTTATCAAGTACTTATATATTATCGCATGCAAAGACAAGTTTATAGCAAAACAACTAAAATACATTGTATTAAATCGACTTATACAATATCACGATATACTCAAAGAATTAACTAGTAACAAAGACAAACTCTTCACGTCTAACTATTAAAAGACGCTTTTATCAATGTTAGAAACGAGACTTAGAATGTCTATTGTCTATTATTCGATTATGAATGATCAAATAGAGCGAACAAACTAGAGTCTAAAGCAATATTTGCGACACTATATTAACAATACTTATAGCAATTGAATATCGCTTCTATCTATGACACAATTAGCTCTTAATGCAAAGATTTCGAATATTACTAAAATCACTTTATTCTTCGCAAACTATAACAAGAAGCTCAATCTCTTTAAAGAAGAGCGAAGGCATCTATTAGCACAATTAGTCATCGAAAGGATAGCGACATTAAAAAAGATATACGACAACATTTCGAAAATGCAAGAAAGATCGATCAAATATTAAAATAAGAAACGAAAAACGACATCTTAACTAAAGAAGAGAGATAAAATATATCTTTTTACAAAAAATCTTAAGACAAGGAAGTTAAACAAGAAATTAAATTATGTCAAAGTCGAATCGTTTCTCGTTAAGAAAATCAAGAAATTAGTCAATTACGAACTCGACTTACTTAAGAACGTTAAAGTATTTTTAGTATTTTATATCTTATTGTTGAAATCAACGAATTCAATTACGTCTTTACAAAACACATTTTATTTTCACTTACAAAAAGAAGAACAATATAAGATTAAGAAAATTCTACAACAAGAAAATTAAAAATATCTTATTAAGTGAAAAGAATATTTTATTTTCAAAAACACATAAGAGTTACTCAAGAATTTAAAAAAGTGTTTTAACAAACTACGACGTTTTTACTAGCGACAAAGTCGCTCATAAGAGTCGACAAAGCATTAGAAGACAAGAAAGCAAATAATGAAAAATCGATATTAATATCGAATAAGATTTCGAATATTTCTTTAATACATTTAATCTCTTTCTTATTCTTTTCGATTTTCAAAATATTTTTCGACTTCGCATCATTTATATTTTTCAAACGACAAAGCTAGTGTTTTTTTTGTTTCGTTTTTCGCGCAATTCTTAAGCGCAACTCTATTATTTTATCATTTAGCTTTTTAGCGTTCTAAATAGCTTTATTTATTCCTTGATAATCGAAAGTCAAATCACACTTTCAATTCTTTCAATAACACTTTTTACACTTAAGATATTCTTTATTTATTTGACAAGATACGTCAAACGAAACGTAAATTTGACAAAGGCGCATTGTGAGAAAAACGTATTTATAGCGACGATTAGCAACGAAGTTGCGACGTTGTTTAGTAAATAACTTGACTAACATAATAAAAAAGAATGAAAGATTTTCGAAACGAAAAATTCTCGAAGAGGGAAGATAGTGTTACGAGTCGCGTGCTAATAAGTACTATTCGTCGCACATCGCTCTTTACAAAATAATTAAAAAGAAAAGGTCTATCGACAAAGTTAAAATAATTAAGATGACTTAACTCTTAAACATCTTGAATCTAGAATTAAGATAATTAAAATAATCAATGCCTTAAACATCTTGAATACCTTGAATTCTTAATAATAAAAAGATATATAGCTTTCGAACGCGACTTTCTTATGAATCGTATTCAACTTATCTTAAGTTTTGACTTATTGTTACGACTACTTAGTTGCAACTTCTTGTTATCAAGTGATTGCTTGCATTGCCTAAAAACGTCTACAAATCTCTTCAATAGCATAACTCTCTCTAATATCTTCGTGGGAAGTACTAGCGTAACAAAGCTCTTCGCGAAAGAGAAAAATAAAAGAGAATGTAAAATACAAAAAGAGAAGATATAAATTTAGTTAACAACTAAAAAATAAATTGAATTACGAAATCTTCTTTTTCTTTTTCTTCGTCGTCTTCGTTAACAATAGAGAGAGCTTCAAAAATTAAAGCAATTTCGAAGATAATAACTCTAGTATATTCTTTGACGCAAAGAAGAATGCAAAGAAATCGAAACTCATAATAAAAATAATTTTTTATCTAATAACAATGCAATAATAATAAGAAATATAGATTACAAAGAAAACATAAATAATAATTGACGTACGAAAATGTAAGTCTTATCTATAGACGACAACAATTATTCGTTTATATTTTTTAAATCTCTATTAAATAAATTTATATTGTTAGAGTTTATAAAACGTTAAGAAAGCAAGATTGCAAAACAATCTCAAAATAATAAAAAGACTTCGAAAAGATTTAAACAAACACGTGTTAACATAATAGACAACAAAAACTTAGACATTTTGCAAAACACATTAATTCACTATTTCAAAAATCGAACGTTATTGACAAGAAATTTATTAAGACAAGAATCTTTATTAAAAAAGATAAAGAATACGTTTAAAAGACATTTGATAAAACATATTGCAAAAATCTTAAAACTTAGACGTTACTTTAAGAAATCGTCGCATAAGTATTAAGAAAAATATGTTTATTTTTAATAAATTAATTTGTTTAAAGATTTGATTAAATTTAACGAGAATATAAAGCGATCAAAACAATTATATAAAAGTAATAAAAAAATTTCGTAATAAGTAATGCGAGAAAGAAGAGATTTGCGATAAATAATGCGAACGACAAGAAAATCAAGATAAATAATGCGAACGACAAAAAGATCGTAACAAACGATAAGAGAAATAAAAAAAGAAAAAAATATTTTAAATTCGAAAAAGTAAATCGTGACATTAAATGCGAAAAGAAAATATTTTTGCAAAAAATCTATAATTTAAGACGAGAATTACTATTGTCGTATTTTTTTCTTCGAAGTTTCGCAAGCTTTATTCGAGAAAAAACGAAACAACGAAATGTTTAATTATTAGATTTTTATATACAATATCGTTTCTTTCAAGAATGTTAAATATATATTAAAAAAATGTAATGTGTAAGTTGCAATACAAACGAATGTAAATTACACTTATTTTGTCGATAACTTGAAATTTTATCTTCGAACAAAGAAAATAATAATTCAACGTTTAATTGCATTTGCGTTAATAATGTCTTTAAAAAATTCTTAAAACAAACAAATAAAATTTAGATTAAAAAATGCTTACATTAACGACATTATTTATAATTACAATTCTTTGCTAAATTGACAAGAAATTTCTAATTATTATAAATATATAAATAATTATGTTATCGCAACGATTTAATGCGATAATAATAAGAAATAATAAAAGAGAAAAAAGAAAACAAAAATCGTCTTCAAGAATTTGATTTAAGATTCTTTTTTATGTTTTAACAATTAAACAACAATAACGAGATTTAGAGCAACAAGTATTGAAAATTAATATTGAAAAACTTTATCGAAGCTAAATATATATATAAACATAAAAGAAAAAATCTAGTACTCTTATAATATAGAGCTTTTGAAATCGCTAAAAATTCTATTGACTTGCAAATATTTTAAAAGGCTAGAAGATCGCATTGCAAAGCGAAATTCTATTTGATTGTCTCGTAAATACATATAACAATTAGTTAAAAAAATTGTTGCTAAATAGAGATTTTCGATCGATTGTAATTTAACTTTTATTTGTATCTTAAAAGCATTAAATATTTACAAAGTTTAAATTAAATTAAAGAAGTTTTCGACGACAATGCGAGTCTTGAACATACGCTTATTAAAAAAGATCTATTTTTTGTTTATATAATTTAAATAGAAGAACATAATATACAATTAATAAATATAGACTTTATTGTTGTACAATTAAAGTTTTCTTCGATCTTTAAGAAGAGTTTTAATCGATTTTGCAATTTAAACTTTTATAACATTGTAACATTGTTCATCTTGTCTTTATAAAAATCGTAAATAGATTCTATTAAATTGTTTAAACAAATAATAATTAAATTAAATTATTTCGTGTGATTTTTTGTAATTAGAGTAATAGAATTTTTGTCTTATATTTGATTTATAAAACTTCTAAAAAGTCTTATTAATAAATTTTTATATAGTGTTTTTGTCTCTAATCTTTTCTATTTTTTTTATCGTTTTGACTTATCTTTTAATGCGTGTATAAATAAGCGTTGAATGCTATCGAAGCATATTATCGTATCGAATTTTGAGATATTTAAGAAGATCGTTAAGAACGTAAAAGAGATAAAAGAAGAAACAATCAAATCGTTCTATCAATTCAAATAGCTAACAAGAATAAAATAATTTGTATAAAAGATAACAAAGAGCGAGTTCGAAAAATAATTTGACACAATTACTTTATTCGATGATATTGATAACAAAGTAATTAACGAACAGTGAAATTTTCTTCTTATTAAATCGCATTATACGACGAAGACGTTTAAAAAAAATTCGAATTTATTCGAATTTAAATCTTTTATATTTCACTAATTTAATGTATAAATATCGAGAATCGTCAACGAAATATTAACTCAAAATAACGACAATGACAAGAACAAAAGCGATAACTATACGTATGCTCTAATTGTCGTCAATCAATTGAGTCAATTGAGTCAATTGAGACATGCTAAATAAAATAAAAAAGATTGAAAATGCACATTATTGATGAAAGAAAATGAAAATCGATCAAATACGATAATTATTAGATTGCGATTTATATTACTCGATCTAATATAGCGCGAGCGGGCTAGCGATCCTAGACCTCACTAGCCCCCGCAAATCAATTGAATAATCGTATTGAATAAAGCTGCGCAACCTGTCTAATGCAGCCGAGTATCGTCGATAAACTCCACCTAATAAAGCCTCTTCACAGTCGCTGTTATAAGGCACATATCAGAAGACTTCAAGTTATTGCGTAGGCCTTGCGTTCTTCGGGACTTATTAGTTCCTCTACAGGCCGACACCCTCCTTGAAAATACTTAGCTCAAATATATGTAGGCCCCTTCGAACAGGGCCCACGAGACCGTGGAACAGTGACATCATAGCGATAACTCAATCTCGTGCATGGAATAACTCTTTCTGACTGCTTGAGCCCTTCTCAAGTCGGTCCTTTCCAAGCTTTCGATTCGTGTGTCATTCTTCTCTTTTAGAGCCGTTGTCGGTAGGCTAGACATATGTAGCTATCCCACTTCCATCAATTAGCCAGGCCCTCAACCCTGTTGATGACGAGCAAGGTCTCTTCTTCAACTCCTGGTTCATCAGACAGGGACTACCATCAGCGAAGTCCCGCCGCACTCCTTACCTGACGATATCGTGACTGCCGTCGAGCAGCAGTTACCAACGGCACCGCGTACATTAGCCCGTTCTCCCCTTACAAGTCATTCAGCCTCTATAGCTTCTACTTTGGCTGTCCGCCAGACACTGGGGCAGGCGCACCGGGGGTAGCAATCCAATGCACTGTTACTGTGGCGGGATTCATAGGAACCAAGGAAGTCGCCGTTGCCTCGTTCACATTCACTCCACCGGTCGTTCCACCACCCATCAGTGTCCCACAGATCCTGGCGACACTTGACTCGTCATTCCAGCAGAAATTGACGAATGTGACCTTTTCCGTGCCCAATCCGGCAGTACAGGTCATCGCAGCCGATGATGTTGTTGTTGCTATGTACAAGTCATGAGCCGGAGTGGACTCGAGCATGAGAAAGCAGGGCCTAGAGGGCCGAAGAAGGATTCTGGGGATAATGTTTCTGATGCTTGTTGCTCGAAAGCTAGTCCACTCATTTGGATTCGATGTTGATTTGTCGGTTTTGAGTACGTGTTGTCAAGGACTCTCAGTGCACTCTGCATCGGGTCTTAGGGCTTGTGTATGATACAGATAGCAATAGAGTTTCGGAGCGCTTCAATTGAATCGTTCTGCAATTTTAGTCGTGTGATTAGGACGCAAGTGGCATGCCTCGCGATCGTCGAAGGAGGACACAGGAGCCATTGAGCTCAGAAGTCGCTTCATCACTGGAATAGGAGTCAGTATGTCGTAGCGAGACTCAGACGAACTACTCCGAGTATAGGTAATCCATCTAGATCAATCGGCGCTTCACAAATCCTGGATGCTTGAAGATGGATGTGTCGAAGTTTCCCTCCCATTCACCGTTCAGCCTAGGCAGGGCTGAGCCGCGGCATGGCGGACCTCGGCCCGCTGATCTACCCAAGGCTAAAATTACCGTGGTGGCATGGCTTGATCATGTTCGTCTCCATCATCTTGTCAGTGCCTGGAAGGGACACTGATCATGGTGCTGCCGTTAATGTTCACGGCGACAGGTTTTGGAACCTCTTACCTAGGATCGAGGTTCTACTCCGTACTCCATCGTAGTCGGCCATAGGTGGCTTGATCTCGATGGCGCCACCTCTTACTCGCTCTCGTCGTTCAGAGTCCTCGGGATGCCGTGGGAAGACTACACTTCACGACGAGATATGTTGGGTATTCAAAAATATGATCATATACCCTTACCTCCAGCAATATCTTTTAAATCATATGCAGTCCAGCTGTTCAGATTATTATGCATGCATCGTTGCCGCACCCTCCTGGCTCACCGCTGCTGCGATATCCGCCATCTTCATCTGTTGTGCTTTATCGAAATGCGCTCCTGACCCGATCTGATACACAGATTTCGTCCAGTCCATCGCCATCTTGTTCGGGTCATCGCTCTGATTTGCGCCTCCGCCGTCGTTCGTGCCGGGTTGCTGCGTGATGCACGACGAGATGATCGCTCCCAAGGACTGCATGCACTCATCCATCGTGGGTACTTGCATATGGTCGTCGTGGTAGACCATGGCGCGACAGGTACCACTATTGATGGTAGTCCAGTCCTTGATCGCCCAGGATTTGGAAGGGATTTGTCCACACAGCTGCATTGCGGCGCCCTTGCATTCGTCTTGGGTGGTTTGATGGGTGTCCGGTTGCCTTGTTATAGTGTTCAGGCAGGTCTGAGGTGTTTCGATTTGGCGTTGCAGTAGGGAGGGTAGGGCGGCAACCATGCCGAGGACGAGGATAAGAGCAAGGAATGGATACTTTCTTATGATCCAAGGCATGGCGGTTGGAAGGCCCAGAATGATGTTAGGCAAGGTATCTAGAAAAGGAGGTAGTATCTGGCCACGTGACGATGGAAGAACTTTATGGAGACTTGGAGAGAAGAAACCGGTATTTACAAGGGTGTGACTGGACTTTATACAGGAAAGAAGAAGGCTTCTATACGAAACACTCCGCCCCGAGACAACACATTCCGTCTGAAAGATTAAGGACATCAGGATACCGTGTCAGGTGGAAACCTCGGCCTGCCATGTTAGACCTGCCCACAAGCCGTGAGGTTCTGCAATTCAAGCCGGACAACATGCGAGCCGTCTTTGTCACGCAGATCGCAGGGTCAGCTGCCCGGAATTTGAAGTTTTGCAACATTGTCGGTCATCTCGTAACCGGACGCTTCTCTCTTGTGGGGCCTGAAGGTGTTTTACTGCAAATGTGTGAGCCGACTCTCTGACTCATGGAAAAGCGGTGCCGCGTTTCAATGGAGAATATACAACAAAGGAAATGGTTGAGGAGGGCAGTACCAGGGTCACGTGACCTATTTTCCGCACACGCGCGCCAATGACATGTGCTAAGAATGCTGCAGCAACACGGCTCGGAACTACTGTGACTACCGTGAGACTTAGCTAACGGAGAAAAAGTATCAGACAACGGGCGGCGTCTCGATCGGAAACAAATTATTAATAAAACTCTCCCCACGCAGTTGCAAAAACATGGAAACAAACGAATCTCCAAGCTTTCGACTACAGTCGGTCTCCCACGAAAAACCCACGTTCAATCATACCTTAGTGATCGCCCAGATCTCTCCCGTCTGATCTGAGCTCATAAAAAGCCTCCCCGCCTTATCAAAAGCGAGACCTGCGGGTCGGAAACAATCGTTGTTCCAGACATAGTGTCTTATCTGCCCACATTTGTTGACGTCGACGTTGCTCATAATGTCGATAATTGCAGTCTTGCTGTCCGAAGGCGCTACTGGCCGTCCGTTGGCAAAGTCAACCTTGGAGACTTTGTAACCCCTCGAACCCTTGCGATCCCTACATATGAGAATGACTAGTCAGTCCCATTTGTACATTGGAGATCGGAAGCTCAGGTGCTCACCAGCTGCCGTGAAAGCTGATAAAGGCTTCAGTGCCATCTGCCGTGAATTTCAAATCGATGGGGGCATTATGCGGAGGGAGAGTTATGATCGGGGCCGCTCTCTCTCTGGCGCAAACTGCATCATTGCTGGTGTCGTTTCTCGTAAAGGTATGGTTCACGTCGCCTACGAGGAATTAATTACCGACTACCAAGTCACCCCTATTAGGAATGGCATCCACATCCCAAGCGGCGTGGCAATAAGGGTATCCGTGGTTGAGGCCTTGGTCCAGATCATTGGCTTTACCGATGATGTCGTGGTAGTTCAATTCATCGCCGGGGTTGTTTTGGGAAATGTCCTTCCCGTCTCTCGTTGCATAATCCATGCCCATGTCGATGCTATAGATGCCGCCAGTTATGGGATGCTCCGCGATGCCGACGGAATTGCGCAAGCCCCATCCAAGAAGTTTTCCAGTGGTGTTGAATATTGCACACTCATGTTATCCTTCTGTACAGCAAATGACTTGATCTGACAGTGACCGGTAGTCAAGTCCAAAGAGTCAAAGTCGACGTTCGAAACGCTACTTCGGCTAACAATCAAGGTGTCTTTCTGTTTTTTCGCAAATAGCAGCGCTCTGGTAATATGGTCACCGCCGCTTTTGTTAGTAACGGCTATAAGGTCGTTACCGATGCCGCTCGCACTGCTCTTGGCGGCGTCATAGGGCCAGGAGAAGACCACTTGCGCCGAGGAGGCATACAATGTCTTGCCATCGCCAGAGAGGGCAATACCATGGGTGAGATTGGCATTTTGCACGACGTCTACTTTATGTGAGACCTGCAAGCAGTCATCGCCTTGATCCTGGATGCGCAAGCTTGTGATGCCGACTCCCTGCTGGACGACGAGGAGGTGGCCGTTACTGTCTGAGATGAGTCCGCAGGGCTTAGTGAGATTCGTAGCGATCAACTGGGCTTTGTAGCCTGGTGCAAGAGACGGGGCTGGATAAGTCGGTTGCAGCGCGGATTCACACGAGCTCGAAGCTGGTGCGGAGATGGGTTGTGTAGCAGCATACGCAAGGCAGAGAAGCAGTTGTGGATACCTCCGGAGGAACATGTTGCTGGTTTCGGGATAGTAGGGAAACACCTCAACCCATCACGACAAAGATCTAATAGCAAGCGCGGGGAGCAATTGTTACGAAGAGGAGCTGCAACGAAAGAGCGGAAAGCTTACAGAGCGGGCACGCATATATATCATAGGTGCTATGAACATGATGGGAAAGTCTTCTCAGTCATGCTGCAAGCTAAGCTTGCTGCAGTAGTCCGCCGCTTAGCGGGAAGCAGCGGCGGGGAAGTCAAAAGTTGTCGCCGTCAGCTACGAAAATACTCAGTCCACTCCGACCGCCAGTAGCTGTTGGTGGGGCGAGCGACAATACTGCAACAGATCATTACCGACAATGCGTCGTTCTTTAATATACCTTTGCTGCCTCGGTTCTCAGAGTGAAAATGCCAAGCCCCTAGCGGGTTGGCATGGTGACTAAAGTCAGCAGTGTGTGTCGCTGGAAGGCTGCTTGTCAGCCGCCAGCCCGAAGGGGCTTGGCGCGAACACATCTGAGAACTAAGATAATATCTTTGTCTATAGACGCGTAATATTAGTAAGCTTTATCCGCATTAAGATTGACTCTCTAATCCTAGAATCTAGATTGATGCTATAAGTACTAGAATCCTGCAATAACAAAAGTCGATATTTAACTACTCTAGTAGTTTAGACTGATCGCGAAAACCCGAATTTATCACGTGACTCGGTTCCATTACGTTAGATTTTGGTTCTTGGCAATTAAGCGAAAGGATTCGTTCTAAGCGAGTCAATCAAGTAGCTTTGATTTATCAATCTTGGCAATTCGATTTCACGCTAAAAATTCGAATCGAATTTCGATTCCAACTTTTGGAATCGAAACTCGATTCGACGATCAATCTATAGTAGTTACGTATTATTTATATTAGAGTTTGAACTTAAATTTCTCAAGATATATGTATCTTAACGTAGAATGTTAGAATTGCTCTAGAGTTAATATCTAGTCTCGATTATCTCTAATTGTTTATACTAGCATATTAAGAGAAATATCTATACTCTAAAAGATATATATATTATAATATTGCTTACTTGTATTTCTAATTAAGATATTCTTAAATTCTAATATAGCAAATTTAAGAATATACTAAATAATATTTTAGATAACTACTAGTTGTATATTACTCTATTATAGATATATGTTACTCTTATTATATTGTGTTAAATCTACTTAGTTTAAGTTAAACTTCGATATTCTATTTGCTCGAGTTGTTATTACAAACAAGCTATCTTTATTATTAATTAAACAAATAGATTCGAATAAGCTTAACATAGTTATTTCTCGAAGAATTGTCGAAGATATAGTTAGAGACTAGAGATTAGAATTAGAGATTAGATTTAGTATACTTTTATATGATAAAAGTAATATATATGCAAATTAGAATAATATATAGAGAAGAATATTAGAAGTTCTAGTATTGTCAAGACTTAACTAGTAGATTTATCTAGAGACTATAGATATTATTTTAGATAGTAGATAACTTGTAGATAGCTAATTGAATTTTTCTAATAATAATCTTTAAGAAATTCTTCTAGCAATCTCTAATTAAATGCACTAGTAGTATTGCTATCGTATATTAAAGCTTCTATCGTTCTTCTTTGTATAACTAGTTGTTACTTTATTTTAAGATAATTAGACTAATTGCGTCGAGTTAGATTATTAAGCTCGAACTAAATTCCTAGCTTGCTAGAACTCGATTTAAGTTAGAATTTTAATATTAAAAGTCGATTTAAATTACAATATTAATATAAATATTCGGATCAAGTTACAATATTAGTATCGAGTATTAATTTAAATTCTTAATTCGACTTGTTAAGACATTAAATATTTAAATTATTTTTAAAAAGTACAATAATATTAAAAAGAGCAACAACAATATATCTAATAAGTTGTAAAGAGATTATAATATTAGACAGACAGTTACTAGCGTCTGCTCGCGTAATTCTAATTGATTAAATTTTATCAAGAAAGCTTGACAAACTAGATCTAATTAAGATTAACTAGAAAGTCAAAATATATTTGCAACTTTTGCTCTTTGTATATATATTATCTTTTATAGAATAGATAATTTATTACTTTGTTTATTATATCTTTCAATAGATTATAAGTCTAGATTAGTATACAACTTATTATCTATTACAATATTTAGTATAAAGATTGCTCGATATATTTGCGAAAATTAAGTTAAAGAGTTGTAGACAAAATTTGCAAACAATAGTTTGATACAACTTTCAATAAAAACAAACAAGTATACAACAACTTAATATAAATATCTAGAGAGATTAAACAAGCATAGCTTTAATAAAAGCAAGAGACAACAATTTGATATAACTTCTAGTAAGAACAAACAAGTATACAACAACTTAATACAAATATTTAAAGAAATTGCACAAGTATAGCTTAAACAAAGTATTTACAATAGCTTAATACAAGCATTTAAAGAAATTAAACAAATATTATTATTACTAGAAGTTTTATGCATTATAACAACAACGCAATTAAGAAACTTAGCAAAATCTAAATCTTAGAGAAGACTAATTTAAGTCAAAATTTTTAACAATATTGACAAACTTATTTTACATTATATTGTTTTATTATTTATTATATTTATATTTACATTTAATTTATTTACTTTATTCTATTCTTTTTATACAAGTAATTATAACAAACGCTTTAGTTAAGAGATTAATTGTTATTCTTAGTTAAAAGAATTGTAATAAATAATTCGATCTTATAAAGAGTTATCTCAAGAATTAGAGTCTTAATGGTATTATTTGTTATTAATATATACTCTTTGTATTGTTTTTGTTTATCGATAATATTTTAGCAAACACTACTAATAGTAACTTTAAATTCGAAATTAATACAATTAATGCAAACATTCGCATTTGATAAATCCTAACTCTAGTTCTAGATATACATAAATTTGTTATAATAAAGGTCGCAATTTTGTGTTACTAATATCTTGACTTCGTGCGAGATCAAGATTTGATTTAATAAATCTTGCATTACTTGCGAGAATCTAGAGATTTAAGTCAAGCTTTGCGAGAGACAATCTTGATATTCTTCAACATTGCGCTCGTAAATGCGTTCGTTCTATATAATAATTATAATTTGTTTGCGTAAGATGCGCACACGTTCTCTTAATTTATTAGATTCGTCTCAAAATTAAAGTTTGTTCGAATTGACAAAATTTAATGTTTAAATCGAAAAACGTGATAATTCGACGCAATTGTGCAACTAACGAGCAATTGCAAACGTTTGTGCGCATCGCGAACATTAAAACTTTACGCGTCAAAACATAATCTAACTCGATTAAAATTTCGCAAATTTGTCGAACATAAAGAAAACAAAACGAGCTCTCTAAGTAAATTTTGCTTCGACAATATTAATTTGAGTACGTAGAATAATTAGATCTATGAGATTTGCAAAATCTTGCAAATATCTTAATTTCTATTAACTTAATCTATCTTCCGAAACGCGAATGAATAATTAGTTTGTTCGTTATATCTATTAATAAATAAAATTATTAATTTATTTATTTTATAATTTTATCTTATATTTTTTCTCTAAAATATAATAAATATTAAATAATAAATATTAAAGTAATATATTTGTATGTTATTATTTTTTAGACTATTTTTAATAACTTAAATAACTTAAATAATTAAAAATTAGAAAATCTTAGCATTTTAATGTTATTTTCGATTGCTTGACAAGTTAAGTCGAAAACTTAAATCGAATTATAATTTAAGATTAGTATTAAGTTAAGTTACAATATTAATATCAAGTATTTAAATTAAGTTACAATATTAATATTAAGTATTTGGGTTAAGTTATAATATTAATATTAAAACTTAACTTAACAATTAGTTTAAAGATAATTACTATAGAGAAATTATCTAATATTGCTAATATATTATCTTCTATATTGTTAATATATTTTGCTTTTTATTAAGTCTAATTAAATAATTTCTAGAGTCTAGCAATCTTCTAAACAAATAACATTAATAAGATTAAAGAGAGATTTTAAAAAATATATAGTTTTGCATTTGTTTATTATTAAATTTTTTTTTGCTAATCTTTTAGTGCAAATTCGATACAAATTTAGATCTAAAATATATCTTTAATATACTTAGAATTAATTTCTATTATCTTTAATTTAAATCTAGAAACTATTTATATATAAAATCGAAATATCTATATTTTTATTTCTTGTAACGCTTTTTTAAGTATCTTTATATCTATTTTGTTTATTTTGTTGCTAATTTTGTTGCTAATATTGCAATTAATCATTAGATATCTAGCTAAAAAAAAGCTTTATAATTAATCTAAAGTCGAAAAGTTTATATTAAGTAAAGTTTTTAAATATTTGTTAATATTGTTGTTGTAAGATTATCGATTGCAACAATATTGCTTTTGCTTACAATTAATTGTGTAATACTTGCAAATAACTTTTTGACTTAATAATAGTAGACTTCTAAATCTATAGAATTTATTGCAATAGAGAAAATATATTTAACAATAAAGTATCTTGTATCTTAATTAGATTGATCGTCGAGTCGAGAATCGATATCAACTTTCTAACTCGACCTAAATACTCGATATTAACATCGTAACTTAACCCAAATACTCGATATCAACATTGTGACTCGACTCGATATCGATTCGATTTCTAACTCGATTCGAGTCATCGACTCGAATCGCCAAGCAATCGAAAATGTCGTCATAATGCCAAGGATTTCTATTTTTGAATTTATTACGTCACGACTTTCGAGAGACCTATGCGCCAAGAACGAAACAATTTTTTTCTTTATCATTTTTTCGTCATTTGCATTATCTTATTGCATTACTATGCAACATTTTAAGAAAAAAATCATAAGATTTAACACACAATTCATGTCTACAAATTCTACTACTAAATCGCTTCATGTCTTGGCGAGTTGAGTCGAAAATTTGAGTCGATACTCGATATCAACATCGTGACTTGACTCGAATACTTGATATTAACATTGTAATTTAAATCGACTTTTCGATATCAAAATCCTAACTCGACTCGAGTCTTGGCGGGTCGAGAACTCGATTCGAACTCGATGACCTAACTCGACGCGATTAGTCTAATCTTAATATTCTTATTATTGTGTTAATAATTATCTATTGTATAGTTCTCTTGCTTCTTTACTTATATTTTTGTTGTTCGAAACAACTTTATATACAATTAATAACAATATATATTCTCTAGCTTTAATATCTTATTATCGACTCTATTGTACAATTGCTTCTATATCTTATATACATATATATTACGATATTCTTCCTAAGATAGATAGACTAGTTTGCATCGAATTAGAGCCTTAATAGACGCGTCTTAGCAAACGCACATATTTTGTCTTTGACTACATAGATTACTTCTTAATTCAACTATTATTATTAGAATTATTACTTATTGTCTATTCTCTTATAGTTTAATAGCTTCAACTATCGATTAGTTCTTCGCATCTAATTAATGCGTCTATATTATCTAATTGTAGTTCTTTAATCTACTCGCAAATCTTTGTTTTACTAGAGTTCTTAACATCTAATCAAGAGTCTTCGCAGCTCTTTCGTTAGACGTTGCTTCATCTTTGTTATACGTCTTTAATTTAGTATTTACATTATTTAATTGCAGATCTCTATTCTATATCTAACAATTAAGCAATAACATTTGTCAAAGAAGCTTTGCGTAATTAACAATTGTTGACAACGTCTAAAGACGAAGAACAATTACTTGTTAAATAAGAAAAACACTCTATATTGCTTGCAGAAGACATTTTTCGCAATCTAGTTACTATAGAATTCGATTAACGCATCAATACTATGCAGAACGAGATTATCAAGAATGTTATAACAACAATAAAAGATCTAATCTAGACGAAATTTGCAAAGATAAATCTATTGTAGTTATTGTCTTCTATTTTTATTATTAAGAAGACAAAAATAGTTGCAAATGCATCTCTACTATTTGCTTTATCTTCTCTATTAACAAAATTATGTATAGAAGAGATAGAATTCTTCGATCTTAAGTATCAATTAGAGCACAAGACAATTATTGTCGTCGTAATAAATGCGAGCAAGCACGTCTTCCATTACGACGTCTATATCTTCGTAAATAGACTTAAGAATTTAATTATATTATATAACAACAAAACAATTAAGAGCGTTATTGCTATTTGTCTTTGTAACTTTGTTTTGTTATAATACTTTATAAAGTTGCTTCATTTTACGCAAATAAATGTACGTCTAGTTTTCTCTATTAACAATTAATATAATCTCTTAATTAATAGATTCAAGATATATGCATCGACAACGTTTGCATAGTTGATGTCTATAAGACTATATACGAACGTATGACAAGACGTCGTTACATCGACGCATTAAAGACAAAACTACGTAATATGTAGAATTGCAATTTAGAGAGACATTAATTTGTAAGAATTTTGAAAGAAAATTCTTAGAAAGGAAACTTTGCACGATATTAAGTGATCATTACAATAACTTAACACTAATAATGTATTCGTTAATTATTGAAAGCTAACATCACAATTGTCTCTTTCTTTTGAATTTTAATTTTCAAAATTAATATGTTATAACGACGCTTTACTTGCGCGATTACGTCGATCTTTTATCAAAATTTATTCAAAGCTTTCTAAAATTTAATTAAATAACAAGTAATATTTTATGTCTTTATGTGCGACGTATTTTTTAATTTATATATTTTCTTGTCAAAATCTCAAGACGTCTATAAAAGAGATTTTTTGATTTTTTTCTTTATCTTTTTTAGATATTCGAGAGAAAGTTGAGAAGCAACAATAATTTCTCTCGTGTATTATTGCGAGAAGCTATGTTGTTCGTTTTAAACATCTTATCGTGTGTTAACTTTAAGTCGACAAACAAAAAGATGTTTTGTTTTTCTATTTTAAAGCGCGAATACGTTTTTAATCGCTATGTTGTTGCGTCGTTATTGCGACAAATATTCAACAATAATATATTGCAATTTATTTGACTTTTATAAATTTTAAATTTAACTTAACTTATTATTTGAATAAATAATCTTGATTTGCTTTGTTCGATTTAATCGAATTAGCGCAATTAATTCGTCAATAATGTTTATTAACAACATTATTATAATTTCTTTCTTCTTATATTATTTTTTGATTTATAGTTAATAAATAAATGCGACGTTCTCTAGATCGTTCTAATGTTAACGACAATACTACGCACAAATCTCGCATTTAATGTAAGTTTTTTCAATTATTTTAACATGTAGCAATCTTTTTTCGATAAAAATAATCGTAAGTTTTTTACTAATTTTTTGTTATTATAATAGCGAATCAATTACGTAAGCGATGCTTTAACGAAATCTTATTATAAGTAAAATTAATAAGAACAACAATATTAATCGAAATAATTCTTTTTGTTCTTTTTGTTCGCACGCAAGCGTAATATTTTTTTCTCTTTTATCTCTACTGTTTGCGATATCTTGTTCGCATTAACAAAAGTGTTAATTATTAAATACGTTTTCAACTTTTGTTTGCTTCGCAATTTAATAACATGCAATGTATTAAACAAAAGAATATTCGTTGTAAATATTACGCTTCAAAGCACAAAATTGTAAGTTATCTATATACTTTTATATCTAATTTAACTCGCTAATATATTCTTATCGTTATTCGATATATTAAGCGAGTCAACATCTTGTTAAAGTTTAGCATACGTATCTTTGATAAAAACAATGCTAAAGTTAATTAGATTACGTTTGCTTCGCGAATGCAACGCTATCTTATTATTATATACGCATAATAACGAAAAAACAAATCGATTTTGCATTCGATTTACGAGAATCTTCTAATTAGCATTAATGTTAAGCTAGATCATTTATGCGATATTTAGTAAAAAATGTTCGACGTAATGCGTTATAAAGCAAATCTTGATGCTCTTTATTTAAAGAAATTAAATAGTAATAATAAATTCGTATTTAACAATGCTATTGCAAACGACAAATTTAAAAATTCGTAAATTTTGCATAATCTAATAATTTCGTTAAGAACAACATTATTCGTCTCGTTTCTATTGATTAGATTTTTTTAAAAAAGAGCGACGTAAATGTTTAAACAAAACTTCTCTTATATATTGTAATTGTTTTGACAATTTATATATTTGATTTAAATATATTAAATTGCTTGTTATTAAATAAAAACATTTAAAGTAAGCAACTTTCTTATTTAATAATATAAAAATTAACAATTAAAAGATCAAATTTTATTTACATTCTTTTGCGAACATTACATTTTCGCATTTATATTCGAAAAATTATTATTCAAGATATGCTTTTATTATGTTTAAGACAATAAAATTAATTGCATTTTAAAAGATTGCGTTTCTTATTCTTGTTATTAGCAATTTACTTTTGTAATGTTCGTATATTATTGAAGATAATTAAGTAACAACAATTAAAGAATTAATTAAAAGAAATACGCATAATTAATTATAAATAAAATGTTAAATCTTGCATCAAATAACATATATACGAGAATTATTTATCGACAAAGATTAAATAACGAAATTAATCAAATTTGAGTGCACTTTATATCGCATTTTTATAACTCTTAATGTTCAATTAATTTATTAAGAAAATTATAATATTATTTATATGCATTATTTGTATTATTGAATCGTAAGTTTTAATAACTTTTCGATGTATACTCTTAATAATTTTAGAAAGACTACAATAGCAAATAGCTTTTTGTCGTAAATATCATAATTTGTTTCGATTAATAAGAGTTTTTTTAAGAAATATATTATTGAATGTTATATGTCTTTATATTGTTAATTAAAGCATGCATCGATAATTAAATTTAATGCGTTAATTTTAATCTTGTTTAATAATTGTAAATTGTATATTTTTAATATTGATTTTTTTAAGCATTTTAGCTTAAGATTCTAAAATAATTTCTCTTTCGTCAATTCTTATATTTATGGCGTTCTTTTTTTCGTAAAATTCGTTAATAATATTGCTTTAACGAAGTAGTTTTTAATAAATTTCTTGTTGTAATTCATGAAATTTAGAAAGAATTAAACTTTCTTAACGCTAATAGATAATTTTCATTCTTTAATTGCTTGTAGCTTTTCGAGATTTATGCGTATTTTATGTCGTTTAACGACAAATTCAAAGAAGTCAATTTCTTTTCGATGAAATTCGCATTTCTTTAATTTAAGATGTAGAATTTTTTTGTTTAAATATTTTAGTATTTTGAAAACATAATTCATATGTTCTTTCAAGATATTTGAACAAATCATGATGTCGTTCAAGTATATTATGACAAATTAATTCAAATATTGTCGTAATCAATTATTGATTATTTCTTAACACGTTGTCGAAACGTTCGTAAATTCGAACGACATTATCGTGTATTTGTATAATTTATATCGTATATAAAAAGTTGTTTTTTACTCTTTTTTTACTTTTATTCTAATTTGATTGTACGCTTCTTGTAAGTTCAATTTAATAAAATACTTCGTTTCGAATAATCGATTTTGAAGTTCGCTAATGTTAAGTAATAAATATCGATCTTTTATCGTAATATTGTTTAGCTTTCGATAATTAACACATAAACGAAGAGTTTCGTTCTTTTTAAATACAAAGAGAATTAAGTATTTTGTTTATAATTAAAAATTTTTTATAATTTTTTTTTTCGTTTTTTGCTAGATATTCGCGAAGAGTTTTTAGCTTTTTTCGAATAAAATATATATAAGTTCAAACGTAAATTGCTTGTTTAATTCAAGTTTAATTTCGTAGTTTTACGATCAATGTTTAAATAGAATTTCGATCGTTTTCTTTTCTTAAAATAAATGCTCTCAATTGTTGTATATTCGTAATATGTGCTTTAGCAATTCTCTCGTTGTACTAGATAGTTTAGAGCTCTTAAAAAATTCGCATTTCTCTTCATTTACTTTGATTTCGTAACTTGATTAATCTTTATCGATGCTTATTAAATTGAACTTTATTAAATCGTTCTTTTGCGAAAATGCAAATTTGCTACATGCGATTAAATTTCGACTTATTCTTTTATCTATTATTGAACATTATTAATGCGTAAATTGAATATGAATTGTGTAATCACATTGCGCGAATTTAAGTACTCGTGTATTTTAGTCGACTTTTAAGTTGTGTTGCTTTAATCAAAACATTTTTAAAACGATATCGTAAATAATTATTTTCACTATATTAAAGATTAGTTTCTCGTAATGTTGTTAAATAGCTATTGATAGTAACTTCGTTTCTTTATTTACTTTTTCATTTCTCGCAAGTAATAAGTTTATATTTACAATTATTAAATTGTAAGCGTTAAGCTTCTTTTAAATAGAGTATTCTTTTCTCTTTACAAGAGCTCTAGCTATAAAATTATTTATTGTATTAAAATCGATCATTATTGTGAATTAACAATCATTAATTATAATTAATGTGATAAAACATCGTACGTGCGCTATTGAATTTAGTTGTTGTTGTTGAACTAACATATCGCATTTCTTTGATATGCTTTTTATTAAAAAATTTGAACTTTTTTTTGCTTTTGTGTTATTTTTCTACTTTAAACGTTTATTTGTATTAAGTTTTCTTTTGTTGCTAAATTGCTAACTTTAACTTTCTAAAAAATCAATTAATTTCGTTCTTCTTTTTTAGATAAGTTTAATATAAGTCATTGTAACAAGTTGTTTAATTAAGACTTACATATGTTGTAAGATTTAATTGTCTCATTATAATGTTAAATATGTTCTTTTTTGTAATAACATTGTTTTTTAGTTTCTTTTCGCATTCGTTTACGACTTTCGATGAATTAATTAAAGTTTCGAGATAATTCGTAATGTCTTCTATGCATTCGTGAAAATTCTTTTAATTATACTCTTCGCATAAGTCGATAATTAAGCTATAAGATTTAATAATTTTCTAGAGTGTTTAATTAACTTTTTGCGTAAATGCGAATGCCTTGTTTGATAATATTTCATCTAGAACTTTCTATAATTAATTTGAATTGTTCATTAAATAATAATTGTCGTTCGATTTAGTTTCGAGAATGTTCGCCTTTGTGTTAATTTGCTCTCTAATATTGTTTTAACTATTAAGTATTTCTCTTAACATAACATTAATTTGTTGACGATTTATTAAGTTTCGTAATTAACAATCTCTTGCGAAGTGACTCGATTTGCCACATAAATAGTACGTTTTTTAAGATTTGTTATTTTGCTTTTCTCTAAAAAAATTTTTTTTGCGTCATTAGATAAAATTTAATTTTATAGATACAAGTTTACGATAATTTGAATTATTGTATCTCTAATTAGAAAGAAATTTTTTTTAATAATATTTAATCGTTGATTTAAAGAAGATTCTTGCTTTTTCGTGAAATTGATCATATCACTTTCTTATAGCTCTTTCATATAATTTATCGTTAAAATCGATAACTACTTTAATAAGATTAGATATATCGTTAATAAATTTGTTATCGCGCATAATTTCGTTCTTAAGATTGTCTTTAAGACTTCGTCGAAACATTATTATAAATACGACATAGTTTCATTCGATAAAATTAATATATTTTTGAAATTTTGTTGCGTAGTTTGTTGCAAAGATTCGTTAAATTAGTTGTTAAATCACTCTTTTCGCAATTTGTTTTTCGTTAAATGTTTCGAAGATTCTTCGAAGCTCTTTTTTAAAATTATCGAAGTTCGTAAACATTGTACAAGAGTTTTCGTTATAATTTTCTAAATATTTGCGTAAATTTAATTTGAGTCAATGCTAGACTCTTTCTCTAAAAAATGTTAATGCGAAAATTGTTTTCTTGTTCGCTAAGATAAAATAAAAAATGAAATAAATATTTATTTGTATAAGTTAGTTTTTCAAGTTGATACGATCTTTATAATAGAGGTTAGACTTGTTAATTCTTATTATATTGTCTTTATTAACAAAGAGTCGACGTAATGTTGTTAAGCTATTGCTTAAGATAAAGACGTGTTGATCTAATATAAACATTCTTAGAATGTTCAAAGTGTTACGCTAGTACTTTCGTAAAAAATATTAAAGAAAGTTATGCTATTAAAGAGATTTGTAGACGTCTTTAGACAATGCAAGCAATCACTTAATAACAAGAGATTGCAACTTAATAGTCGTAACAATAAGTAAAGACTTAAGATAAATTGAACACGATTCATAAAAGAGTCGCGTTCGAAAACTATATATCTTTTTATCATTTGAAGTTCAAGATGTTTAAAGTGTTTAAGATCTTGATTATCTTGATTATCTTAATTCAAATTCAAGATATTTAAGAGTCAAGCTATCTTAATTATCTTGATTCAAATTTAGAATGTTTAAGAGTCAAGTCATCTTGATTATCTTAATCTTGTTAATAGATCTTTTCTTCTTAATTGCCTTGTGAAGAGCGATGCGCGACGAATAGTACTTATTAGCACGCGACTCGTAACAATAAACTTAAGACCTTATATATTATATATTTGTCTTTAATTCGATCGCAATTCTTATTTAATATTGTATTCTTATTATATTAAATTTATTATTAAAAGAGATAACACAAGCTTTTACTATATTAATATGTATATATTTAAATACTTAAAAATCAAATATAAGAGCGCAATTATTTAAGATTTAATTTTGTTAAACAACAAGAGTAAACAAGTTTGCACGAAAATAATATTAAGTTTTTATCAAATAATTGAGAAATAATAAAAGAATGTTGTTGCGCATAAAGACAAATTTAAGAATGTAAATATTGCGTTTATTTATAGTTTAAAGAAACTATAAATGTCAAAAATACGCAAAAATATAACAACTTTGTAAAGATGCTTTTGAAGAGAAAGAATATGCGCGTTGTTAGATTTAAGATTTTGCGCAAATTGACGTCAAGTAATATTTGCGCTTCTTAACAAACTATTCTTTTGTAATATATTAATGTGTAGAAAGATAAAAAGACTTTAAACAATGTTAAGTTTAATTAATAAAGCAATCTTGTTGTTGCGCATGCAACTTAAATCGCATTTAAATTTACGTTGTTAAATTAATTGTATTAATATATTGTTTTATTATAAAAGTTTCTTGCATCAATTAAATTGTATATCGATTTCGTCAATTCAAATTCTTCAATTAAATTATTATACGCTTAACGTAAATTGTCGCAAGATTCGAATTTATAATGCGTAAAATATTAATTACAATTCTATTATTATTATAATAATGCAAAGAGATAATTCATTTATTAAAAAAAAAGATACATATAAATGTCTCAATTGCTTTTTAATGTATTGCTAAAGTTAAATTTTAAATACAATAATATTTTTTTTAGAATTGAAATTGCCAATCTTATTGTGCAAAATTTCGCAAATTAAATGCTAAAATAAAAGTCGAAAAATAAGAAAGTCGATTAACTTTTAATATTTTTTGATTTTACGAAAAGCAACGATATTAAGCTTTTATTTTCGTGCTTATTATCGCAAAACATTAGTATATTAGTCGAAAATGCATTATTTGTTCGCATTATCTTAATTACATTAATATTTCTAATACTTTTTTCTTTAATATCTATTTTTTCTTAAGATTTTTTTTCGCTTGTACTTATCTTGTTACGATTAAATTGAAAAATCAATCTATCGCAAGAAGACTTTAAAATTGACCAACAAATTAACAAATCAAGTATGTTAATTTTAGACAAAACATTTCTCATTATTTGTATGTATTATTTATTTACTTTATGCAAGTTATTTAAAGAAGATAATAAATTTAATAATATTAAAAAAAGATTTACATAAATGTAATCGAAAGATGTTAAATTTAAGAAAAAATTCAAAAAAGTTATAGTAAAATAAGCGATAATTTTGATAATTTTTACTAGTGCAAACGCGTCGAAAAATCGCGTGAAAAAAAACTTAAATTAGCAATTAACAATAAGAATATGTAATATAGATAATAAAGCAATTAACAAAAATCAACTTGCGTAATATATTGACAAAATTAGACATATATTAATGTAAAGAAATAATAATCTTGTGTTAACAAAAGTTCAAAGTAAGTATTAGTAAATAAATATTAACTCTAATCTTAATATATATATTTTTTACTTCGTTTCAATAAAATTACTTGTTAACACATTATTCACAATTTTGTCAATCTTTTCGAATTTTTTACTTTTTAAATTTTGTCGCATTTTACTAAATATCGTGAGAAACTTTTAAGCTACTATATAATTGCATTACTTTTATACATTATTCGTGAAATAAACTAAGTATACGCACAAATAATAAAAGCGCTATTAACAAATTTAAAAATTATTGCAAGTCAAAATTGCACAAAAAATTAAAATAATAATTACAAAAAATTGTACAAAAAGTAAAGTAAAATTCGAAAAGTTATTTTAATACGCATTAACAAGTTTTGTAAAACGTTTATGTAAAAAAAAGTCGCAAAGTTGAATTATAAAATAATAAAAAATAATGTTAAAAAAAAAGTTAAGAAGCATTAAATTAATAAAGAAATTTATAATAATGCATTTAAATAATGCAATCAAATATACAATGCTAATAACTTAATAACAAAATGCTTCGAAAATAAATTAAGACAAAAAGTAAAAAAAAAAATTGCAATTAAAAAAGTAAATCGATTTAAAATCGTCGAAAAAGCACAAAAATTGTGTGAAAATACAAATATAATAATAAAATTCTTTTTTGAGAAAATATGCATTATTTGAATGCATTATCTATGTTTTACATCTAAGTTAATTAATATTACAATTAAACGTTAACAATAAACTTAACATTAATAAAAGCTTTTCAATTTACATAAAATCAATTGTAAAAATCATTTAATAACAAATTATTCATTATAATAACTTAAATAACTTAAAGAGAACTAAAAATAACAATTTTATAAAATCGTTTAATATCTTTGTTAAAGAATTTGCATTCTTAAACAATGTAAAGAAGAGAAAGATTTTAAATTCTATTATTGTTAAAATAAAGAGTCTTGATAATGTAATTAAAAAAAATGATAATAAGCAAAAAATTTAATATAAGATTTAAGATAATGTGAAAAAATTAAATTATAACTACTATGCAACAACGAATAATAATAATAATAGCAAAAACAATAATAAGAGCGAGAAAAATAAACACAATAACAATAAAAATAATAAAAATAATAACGATAAAAATAACGACAAAATAAAAAATAACTCGAATTAAATTATTTAAAATAATAGTAAAGCGAACAAGATTATTAAGATTTCGAACTAATATTTTTACACACATAATTTAAAGAGTTTGCTATTATACATTACTATCACAATACATTATTTTGTTGCATTATTATATTGCATTATCAAGTTATAATTGAACGATTTAAGTAAAGTGTAAAACTAAGATTTTAAATCTATTAAATGTAATTTATATTTAGACTAGTATCTTGACGATTTAAGTCAATTTTTCGAGTAATGTATTTGACTATTTAAGAATTATGTTATTACTTTAGAATTATTAATTCTTTATATATTTTTAAATAAAGTGTGCTCAAATATTAAAATCTTGATAACTTAATAATAGAGTAATTGCATTTCAATAATAATAACACAATATTTGTTAAAAAAAATTGAAAAATATTATTGTATTGTTTTTAATTTTTTTGTAAATATTGTGTTATTATTATCAAGAATAAAAAGATTAAGAGTTCAAATTCTTCTTGAAATACAATAATTTTTTTCTTTTTTTAATTCGAAAATAAAAATAAGAAAAACAATAATAAAGATATCGATAAAAGTAACAATCAAAAAAATCAAAAAAACAAAAGTAATTTGAACAAAATTATGCAAAACGAGATTGTCGAACTCTTTAACAAGAAAAATTAAGTCAATAATTTGATTCTAGCTATCTAAATAGCTCGAATGCATTATTATAATGCATTACTAAATAATCTTATATCGAAAAATTATAAAACAAAACTTGATTTTTTACTATTTATTTTAGAATTTCTTATAATGATTTAAGTCGATTTTTCGAATTGAGTTTCGATTTCAAGTATAGAAATTAATTCGAATTGTTAATTTCAATTTTAGAAATCGAATTGTCAAGACTTTCGAATCGAGTTAATACGAATCGTTAAGATTCGAATCAAGTACTTGATTCGAACTTGATGACTTAATTCGACGCGATTAGTCTATAATAGAGTTTAACGTATATAATTAATTAAACAATAGCGAAGCTTGTTAACTCGCTAATAACAATTATATATTTATTTCTTTTACTTCGATTATGCAACTTAAATGTCTTTAATACATTTAAAAGTTAAATTTAATGCAAGAGTAACATTAATTTTTACTTGATTTTATAAAAGTTGCATAATTACTAGTTACATTTTACGCATATCAAAAGAAAGAAATTCGAAATCTATTACTAGCACTTATTGTTAACAATTTCTTATCTTAACTAAGATAAAGATACAACAAAGTTAACAAAACAAAATTGCGCAAACGCAATTTTGTTTATTCTAATTACTTGTTCTTGCTTCTTAAATTAAATAAATTGTTGTCAAAGTTAATCTTCTTTTTGTTATATTTCGCATTTAAGTCGAGTTTCTTTTCGTTATCTTTATCGATATTGTTTCTAGCTTAAGTTTCTTCTTATCTAGTTTTTCTTTGTTATAATTGTTAATTTCTTTTTTATTTCTCTTGCTTTTTAATTAATTAAATAGCGATCTTCTTTTATTTCTTTTTTATCTTAATTAAAGTTTTAATCGACTTTAGATTGTTTACTTTGCGAGCAAAAACGTCGCAAGATCGAATTTTAAAAATAAAAGAAAAGTTCTTCTTAGCAACGTCAATAAAGCGAATAATTTAATTGCTTGTTTTCGATTTTTCTTCTTTAAATTTAAAGATAATAAGCGAGTTTCTTAGTTCAAATATATTTTTGTTTAGTTTTGTAATTTCTTTTATAGAATTGCAAAAGTAATCGATTAATATTTGAACAGCAATTTTAATTAATTTTCTTTAGAGTAACTTGTTGTTACTAATTATCTAATCTTTATATAAGAGATAAACAAAGTATAAATTCTTGTTATACTTTATCTTTCTTATTAGACAATAAATGTCTTTAGCTTAGTTGTAATAATATTTTGCTTAATTCAAATAAATAATATAATTTTTGCAATTTTTTTTGCTTATGCGATAAAAGTTTTTCGAGATATAATCGAACAAAATGCGCGTTACTTTTAAAAAGTTATTATTATTAAAATTAATAAATTATGCACTCTTTTAAATGTTAATAGTTAACTATTTAAACGCAACGTTTACAAGATAATTATTAAGACAAACTTTAATCTAAAATATATTAATTTCTTTTCAATTTTCAAAAGTATTAATTTTTGATTTTATAATAAGTTAATAATTTTTGAATATTTTAAACTTATGTTTCGATATCTTCTTTAACTTTTTATATAAGTTTGACTTTTTAATATTAAATATGCAATAAATCTTGCTATGTTATTTTTTCTTTCATTTCAAAGATTTACGATTATTGCTAATAATAATGTTGCGTTTGTTTTTCTTAATTTTCTTCGAAAAGATGCTTAATTTCTTATTAATCTTAACGTACTTTTTTCTCTATGCGTTATTCGATTTTTTCGACAATTAATTTTGCGCAATTATTTCTTCTTTTTGCAATAAATCAGCGCATAAACTTGCAACTTCTCGACTTAGTTTATACAAGTCTTATCTTTATATTAATATTAATATTCTTTATCGAAATCCTATTATTTACAATTTCTTTTTCTTTATTTATTTTATTGTTAATATTTATATGCTTAGCTTCTTTCTTAATTATAATGTTCTAATTAATATATAAATCTTTGTTTGACTAGTTTATATAATAATATCTAATCTCTTAATCAACAATATTGTTAAAAATAATAAAGATATTGTTATGTATAATAATATTGTTTGTTATTCTTGCGCTAAAGACAACAAGATTGAAGAACAAAAAATAAAAAGCGAAAGCAAAAGCGAAAGAAGCAACTAAGTAAATAAAGAGAAAGATTGTGCTCAATTGTTGTTTGTAAAATAAATTAATCTATAATTGAGTTTTACATTTTCGAAAATTGTATTAATAAAATTTAAGTATTGCTTTGTTTGTTCGATAAATAAATCAATATTAATGCGTTTGTAAATCTTGCTTTATGCTCTTGTTACAACACATAATAGTAGAAAGATAAACAATCTTATAAATTTAATTGTAATTTGAATTTATAGCAAATAAAGTTAAGAAAAATAATAATTTTAGTAAATTGAGCTTTATTCGACTCTTTATGTCGCGTAAAATTAAAGAGTTGTCTATAAACATTTAGTCGAATTTCATTTTCTAATAATTTATAACTTAATCTTGAATAATTTTTTTTTTAGCATTAGGTAAAGATAGCACTTAATATGTTAAAATATTCGAATTCGTTCTCTTTTTTAATTGTGCGAAAATAATATTTATTTATTTAGTCTAACACGCTATAATTTATTATTATATAAGTGCGTTAAATTATAATACAATTACACTTAATATATTATATAATTGCTTTCTTGTTGCGCATCGTCGAATATTAAAAAAAAAAATCTTAAATTAATTGTTCTAATAGTTATTAGCAATAAGATTGCAATTAAACTTAATGCATTCGACAAAATTGTTATTATGTAATTTGTTATCATAAATTGATTATCTTTTTTTGAAAACAATTTTTGCAAGTTAATTTTATTTTTTTCTGCCAATATTTTTCGATTATCTTAATTGTTTTTACGCTATATTAAACGCAAATTAAACGAATCGCAATTTATATAAATTATCTTAATTTTAATCTTCAATTAATTTTGTTAAAATTAGTAACACAATTAGTAATCTAATAAGCGCTTGAATTCTATATATCTTAACTTTATTGCTAATATAAATCTTTAAAGTTAATAAAATGCATATATTCTTAACGCATTAATTTTACGACGCAATTAAACTCTTGCAAAGACAATTTCGCGTTGCGCATATTTGTCTATAATATATCTTAATTATTATTATTTCTATATATATTCTTGATCGCATTAATCTTTGTTTGTCTTATATTTATTAATTGTTTAAATACAAATTCGAATTAAGACTTTTATTCGCGAAAGTCGAATTGCTATATTAATTGTCTAAACATAAATTTGAATTAAGATTTTTATTCGCGAAAGTCGAATTGCTATGTTAATTGTCTAAATACAAGTATAAATCAAGATTTTTATTCGCACAAGTCAAGTTACTAGGTTGATTATCTAAATATAAGTTTGAATTGAGATTTTTATTTGCGAAAGTCGAGTTATTTTATTAATCGTTTAAATATAGATTTGAATTGAAATTTTTATTTGCGAAAGTCGAGTTGCTATATTAATTGTTTGAACATAAGTAAATTTTAAAACAATTAGAATCGTAACTTATTCTTATTCATTTTTTGTTTATTAATAAGATATATTTGTTTTTTCTCGATTTGCAAGACGCATCAATATTAAACGTCTATAATTAATTTTACTTCGAATAGATATATTATAAATATTTTTATCTTTTTTTTGATGCATCTTCTTCTTGTTTTTTGTTGTTTATATATATAATTAAGTTAGAGCGCAAATGCGTTCTACAAAATAACTTTGTAAATTCTAAATAAACAAAAAGATCAAACATTTATAAAACGTTCGAATTGAATCTTTAAGATCTCTAGCATAATTTGTTGCGCTCAAATTGAATCTTTAAGATTCTTAATATAATTTATTGCGTTCGAATTGAATTTTCAAGATTTTTAACAAGAGAAACAAAATAAGAGTTAAAGATAATAAGACTTGTTTCGTCTTGCTATTTTATTCGATCGAAATAAATCGAAAAAAAATGTTGTTTAAACAAATTTCGAACATCAATTGCGATCGACAAGATCAATAGATCAACAAAGTATTAGATAGAACTTGAAAAAAGATAACAACTGCAAAGCTAATAATTAATAATATATTTTTGAATTCGAAAACAATTGATTGCGAATTCTTGAACACACTTAAAAGATATTAAATAAAATTAGCATTTGCATTTTGATATTAAAATACATTAATAATATCTTATATTAACAATGTTGTAATTAAAATTATATATAGATTAATTGCAAAAAATAATCAAAACGCGTATTACATAAATGTTGTCTCTTCGATACAAAGCATCTTAATATTGCTTATTTTAAATTATTGAAAAAGTTGCAAAAGCAATAATGCAAGTCGAAATATATTTATCTATAGATATATTAACTTAATAATAATTAATCGTAAATATATATTTGCTATTAAAAGAACAAAGAAAATTTAAAAAAGAAATAAATTCTTTATTATAGCAAGCAACAAATTATTGTTATTTTTATATAATTAAAAAAAACAATAAAAAGCAAATAGCAACGCAAAGCAAAAAGAGTTATAAAGATTTTTAAACATTTGACGCGAGCTTAGACGTTGTTTTACTTTTTTTTTTTAAATAATATACAAGATTGCGTTGCATTTACTTAGACTAATCGCGAGAAATCGAAAATATTATGTGAGAGCGTCAAGATTTGGTTTCTCGATTTTTTTTAAAATCAAATTGCTTAAAATAGTAACTTTTCGACTAAGTTAAACTTATTATAGTAATAAGCTAGCTTCTTTAAGCGATTCGATTTTATTCGATTTCTTGACAATTTGATTCGATTTTAAATTTGAGATCAAATATCGAATCGACGATCAATCTACATTTACTAGCGTTAACTCTTATTTAATTAGCATGTCAATAACTTATTAATTACAAAGTAAGAAGACAACTCGCGAACAATTCGAAATAACTTAGCAAAAAAAATTGAACAAAGACTTGAGCGTAACAAATAATGTACAAACATAAAAAACAAACGCGAAGCAACTTAATTTTAATCGACTTGTTAAAAAGTTTCAACTCGAAAGCGCAAATTGCTCGCAATTGTTATTAATAATTCGAAATTATATATAATTGCGCAAGTTTGTTCTTCAATATAACGCAACGTTATATAAGATGTGCTTTTTTAATTTTTATGTTTTTAATAATTTTATATTTATCGCTTAAAATAACAATTCGAAGCTTCAAATATAATTAACTTAAATCGAAAATTATAAACAATATTAGAATTAATAATTTGAACTCAAGAGTATATACTATAATATGTAACTTTGATTTGCAATAAAAGACGTCAATACTTAATAATAATTGTTTAATAAAAGCGAATTCAAAAGTAAATAAAGACTTGTTGTATCACAATAAAGATGTAAATTATATATTAAAACTTAATCTTTAAGATAAAAGAATTAAGAGCGAATATTTTATAAAGATTTAACAATATCTTTACGCAATAACGTAACAATTTTATAATATTGTTACGCAATGTTATTCGAATTTTATAAGATATCTTTGAGATATCGAATTAAGCAAATTGTATTTGCAATAAATCTTGTATTTAAAAGTAAACTTAACAATTAAAATACATTAATAGATTTAATTTGTAAATTTATACTTTGTAATTAATATTTGCATTTAATAGAATTAAATAACGCTAACTTATCACTCTTGAGTTTCTATAATTGACGAAGACTTTTAACAACGAGTTAATAATAAAATGACGCATCGAAAGTCGCAAAATTGAGCGTAAAAAAAAGCGAAAAACTAATTCGATTATTTGACTTAAATATTTGACGAAAAAATTACGTCTAGCAAAGAAAAAACTAAATTTTATAACAATTGTTATATAGTAATCTAGATGCAAAATCGAAAATATTAAAGTTTAATCTAATTTGTTGCATCAATAACGTTATAAGCATTAATATAAATGTTCGCTTATAATTGAGTAAACAAAATAGTATTGCACAAAATTAATTTAACTTATTTTCTTTTTTTGTTATCTAGTTAATTTAGAAATAAACACAATCTTTATTTAACACATTCGAGAGCATGCAAATTCGAAGTATTTTTTGCTATATTAAAAATTTTGCATTATAATCTCTTTTTCTATTAAGTCTTTATTAATTATTAAGAAGTTAAAATTAAATTTCGTTTTATTATTTCTTTTGCAAAATTTTAACAATTAAGATTATCTTTTTGACAATATTTATTTCGTTTGCTTATTATCTTTAGATATCTTAATTTTTCTCGCAAATGTTCGTCGATCTCGCAAAATCAAATTTAAGAAAGTAATAAATATTACAAATCTAATATCAAGTTATAAGTTAATAGTTGCTAAGTATTTAACTTTGTTAAGACAATATTGCGATAAATTCGCAAAACAATATAACGAGTTTCTCGATCACGTCTATAAGAATTTAATTAAAAAGAAGAATTCTCTCTTTTAATAAATTTACGAAAGTTTATTATTACATCTTATTGTAATTAACTTTAAGTAATAAATAAATTGCAATTCGAACTAAATGCGTTAATAAAGAATAAAATCTTTAAAAAATATTAGAAATTTTTAGAGATTATAGATTAGAAAACTTTAATCGACTTTAAAAAAGTTAAGAAAATAGTAATTAAACATGCTTCTTATTAGTTAAAATTTATCGCTAGCATTAATTGCTTAAGACGTTAAAGCAATTGCGACAAAAACATATTTAGAGCTTAGCTCTTAACAATGTTAAAGCTATATTATCTATTATATCTTATTAAATCGAATAAATCTTAATCGATTTTTGCTCTCTATCTTTACAATAATAACGTTCGTCGAAGAATTGTTAATTTGCTATACTTCGTTAATTTAATTATATCTTATTGCACAATTCAACGCTATATAAAAAAGTTGACAAATAAGATCAAAAAACAACTTAGATTAATAAGAAAACTTTCAATTATAATTTTAATATATAATAATTTCGATTATGCAAAAGATAAAAGAGATAAAAGAGTTAATAAAATAAGACAATTTAAGTTTATTACAATAACTCTTATATTTAAATCTCACAAACTTAACTTAATTTTGTTAAGAAAAAAGATATAAAAATCTTAATTTTATTATCTTTCGATTCGACAACTTGTAATAAAAATAAAGAACGTTAAACTTAACATAAACGTAAATAATAATCGAATTAATTAGTATTATTTGATTGATAAAGCAAATTTAATTGCAATATATTAAGATTGCTATACAAGATCTCTTTATAAACTCAAAGTACAAGAAGATAAAAGATAAATTTCTTTAATCGACGTTTATGCTATTTATTCAATCGCTAAAGTCTTATTAAATTAAAATATTATTCTATAAAGTTGATTTTCAAGAATAAAAGTACAACGATTAACAATATTGATATTATTAACAATCTTTATTCTACGCAAATTAGATTTAAGAGCGACAACTTATAATTTAACAATAACATACAAATTTGCGCAAGTAATCTAAAGACTTATAAGAGAATAAAATTGATAATAGTCTTACAAAAATATACGTTCGAACTCTTCTTCGATAGCTTTAACTATTTAAATTTTAATAATTAAGTTGTAATATCTTAACTTCAATATAATGCAATTAATTTATTATATTTACTTTGATAATGCGCATTTTAAAAACAAATTAAGTCTTCAATATACAATTGATAAATAATAGCGCAAACGCATTGTTTAATTTAACATTTTTTACAATATCGAAAGTAGACTGATCGCGTCGGGTCGGTCATCGAGTTCGAGCCAAGTTCTCGACTCGCCAAGACTCGAGTCGAGTCAGGATTTTGATATCGAAAAGTCAATTTGGGTCACGATGTTAATATCGAGTATTTGGGTCGAGTCAAAGGGTAGATATGAAATACTTAGCGTATAATCTGACCCAACTCGCCAAGACTCGAAAAATTTAGATTATTTTTAAAAAAGTGCATTAATCAACTTAATCAAGTTGATTAATTTAATTAATTTGTTTATAATATTATATAGTAATGCATTTAGATAATGCATTT
>JAABUQ010000318.1_pt1 | contig 111455 bp, 105 predicted proteins | sample 5560001 | NCBI WGS metagenome assembly JAABUQ01 (sample SAMN10711888, study PRJNA513371) | rock metagenome | isolation source: Antarctica rocks | place: Antarctica: Victoria Land, Finger Mt nord | collected 2015-12-18 | reverse complement strand
GTTATGAACAATGCTCCATACGTAGGCATATAACGTTTCTCATGAATGTGTTGGAAGCCACGCCTTGCGGTCTCCCTATCTAAAATGCACCCAACAAGATTCGAACTTGCGACACTCGGTTCCGAAGACCGATGCTCTAATCCACTGAGCTATGGGTGCAACACAGGCATGTTAGCAGAATGTGGGGGAGATGTCAATGATTTTGGAAGGCGTTTGGGTGGTTTTTGTTAACCAACGGGCGACCACAAGGGATCGCCCCTACTATACATGATGTGTGTAGCATACACCAGTCTATAGTAGGGACGATCCCTTGTGGTCGCCCGTTCTTGAGAGATGTTAGAGTTTTGGCATAGATAAGCGGATATATGCAAAAGCACACAAATTCCAGAACAGTTTTACCCCACAGAGACGGGGGCGTAGACGGTTACTTCGCCAATGACGAGGGCGACGCCGCCGGTGGCAAAGTTCTGGGTGTCGCCTGCGGCGGCCTGGCCTTCGGATGATTGGAGGCCGGATTGCAGGGACGCCATGCTGTCGAAGTAGAGTTCGGCGATGAGGTAGTAGGGCGATTGCTCCTGGGGAATGACGGCGGACGGTTTATTGGCGATGTAGCCTTTGAGTCCTGGGATTTTTGTGGCAAGCGGCGAGTGCGTTTGCTGGTAGTAGCGGTCGAAGGCGGCTGGGTCCTGGGGATGTCCGTAGAGGGCGGTTAATTGGATCATTGGAGTATCTCCTTACAGCGAAATAGCTTTTGTTACCAACACCAATGTCGGTGACTTACAAAGAAGAGTATACGATATTTGTGGGAGGCGGGACAATGAGGTGTACTTTACCCTTCCAGCCGCTCCTCTTCCAGGTCGAGTTCGGGTTCGATGCGGTGTAGCACTTCGTCGTTGATCTCGCCTCGGTTGCGGAGGTGGATAATGGCGTCGTGTTCGGCTTTGAGCGTTTCTTGTTGTAGGTTGAGGTAGGCGTCACGCCTGTTGCTTACTTTCTGGTCTGCGGCATCGTCGCTGGAAGCGGCTGCGATACTTTTGGCACGTGCCTCGTAGTGGGTGCGGAGATGCTCGGCGACATTTTTCGTAGCCTCATCGTCTTGCTCGCTGAGTTCATCGATCCGGGCAAGGGCGGCCTTTACTGCTACCTGGCGCGCCTTCGCTTCTTCACGTTGAGCCTCACCATCGTCTTTCTCGATATTATGCTGGTCTCTAGCGTCACGGGCAAACCACTTGCGCGGCCCTGGGCAACTTTTCTCACGGATGCCTACAGCCGTCGCATTCTTGCCTGCTATGTGACCTATGACCCACCAAGCTATCGCTCTTGTATGATGATCTTTCGGCTGTGTGTGCAGCGATATGGGCGACTTCCCCAGGAATTGGTGGTGGATCGTGGCCCAGAATTTCAGAGTGTGTATTTTGAGTCCTTGCTTTGTCACGAAGCTTGACCGCCCAGCCCAAAACCACGCTTTGGATCGGTCATTGAGCGGTTATTTGGGACCACCACCACACACCTGCTTGATCAACTTCGCGGCAATACGCAGGCCATCAAAGTGCCCAGACAGATGACTCGCGAGGTCGATCCAAAACGGCTCGCCGTCTGGACACTGGAGCGGTTCGCGGCTCGCCTGGGTGACTACCTTCACGACATTTATGATCAGATGGACCATAAGGCGTTAGGTCAGACTCCGCGAGAGGCGTTTGAGCAGGGCATGCTCCGTGCTGGAAGCAGGGTGCATACGTTGATTCCCTACTCCGAGGCGTTTCTGCTTCAGACGAGACCGTCCACACGAACCGGTGTGGTCAAAATCCATGCAGCAAAGGGGATTACCGTCAACGGACTGCAGTACTGGAATGAGTGCATGCGCTCGCCTTCGGTCGTCGGACAGACGGTGCCCGTGCGCTATGAAGCATTTGACCTGGGTTTTGCGTATGCCTATATCGATGGTCAGTGGATGGAATGTACCGCCGATAACTTTCTTCAAGTCCACGGACGTTCTGAACGGGAGTGGAACCTCATTGTGGACGAGTGGCGTGAACAGCAACGCCAACACAACTCCAAGCGAGCCACCCTGAACGGCACGTTGCTGGCGCAGTTCTTGCGCGAGGTAGAGCAAGACGAGGCATGGCTGCTTGCCCGTCAGCATGAATTGGAAGAGCAGCCTCTTCGCTCAGCACTCTTGCTACAAACGCCATTCGCGGTCTCTATGCCCGAAAATGGCACCTCTTCTCCTATCGAATTGGATTTGACTGCCATCCCCCACTATGAGGAGTATCACTAATGCATCCACACGACGTTTCCCTTGCAGGACGCCTCGACGCCTTCAAAGCGTTCCGCGTGAGACATCCTCGCCTGGAAGAAGTCGATCAGCAGATCAGCCGGGCTATTGATGGACACCGGAGCTACACCTTGCTCGCGCTCTATGGAGCCAGTGGCGTCGGAAAACCGACGGTGATGAAAACCGTGGCGAGTCGTTGTCGTGCAATTGAACCCGATCCGACTGCAATGCCCGTAGTGGTCGTGCAGGCATCTCCAGAGGATATTGGTCAATCGGCACGCCTGGACTACTACCGTCAGGTCCTCACGCAACTGCAAGGGCATACCGCAGTGCGTGATCGCGGTAGATCGTTGCCACTCTTCACGACGCCTGGGAAAAAAGAGCAGCGATCCGACAGAATGGTTGGATATGCGTGAAGCGGTGGAGTATGCACTGAAGCTGCTGCGTGTGAAAGTGGTGTTTGTGGATGAAGCGCAACACTTACTGTTGAGTTCTGGACATCACAAGCCCACTGCCCAACTCGATTGGCTCAAGGCGTTGACGAATCGGACGGAGGTCCTACATGTGCTCATTGGCAACTTCGATCTCTACGATTTTTGTCATTTGAACGGGCAAGCCGCTCGCAGAATGCGTGATTTTCCTTTTGCTCGCTATCACTTGGACAACCAAAAAGAGTGTGAGGAATTTGCAGGAGCACTACGAAGCTTGCTCGAACAGGTACCACTCACCGTAGACATCCCTTCACTGCTCAAAGACTGGCGGTGGTTTGGCGAGTGGAGTATGGGTTGCGTTGGAGTCCTGAGCGATTGGGTCCTGGAAACGTTGATGCCCTCCCTCTACCTCATGACAAACGAAAAACCCTCAAGCCGCAAACGGAACAACGCTGGGTCCAGCGTGAGACAGGATGGGAAGTCATTTCGGGCATGCAGGTGTCTGTAACGTAACGCATCCCTTCGTGGTGTGACCAGAAACGTGTCACACGGCTTGCACTCACGTTTTGAAAGAACATCTCCGCATTCAGACAGAGACGCTCGCCTCAAAAAACGATTTCCCTCTCTCGCTGATCAATTTACGTGAGTGAAAAAGCAGGCAATGCCTGTGCTAAGCCACTCATCAGCACGCGTGTCGCCTGGCTCGCCAGCTCTTCTGGTGGCAAGTCCATCATCTGCTCGTCCCATTGACGGAAACATTGGAAGCCAGTCCCAAAAATCGCCCAACTTGTGACCAAGGCAACGGTTTCCAAATCCACCTGCTGATCCTGTCCAGAGCTGACAACTGTCTTGAAGCCTTGCAAGAGCAGTTCAAAGAGGGCTTCTTGCAGGGTTGTCACTACGAGAGGGATCAGCGACCGATCAGCTGATCTGGTCAACGGGTGTAACTGCGTGAACCATTCAACGACGCTCTGAATGAGCACGCGGAAGGTGCCGAGGTTCCAAGGATCTGAGATGAGCACGGTACTCGCGACACGCTGCTGAAATTGCTCACGTAGCCAACATTCCAGGATCGCATACTTGTCCTCAAAATGGGTATAAAAGGTGCCTCGATTGACTCTTGCCCGCTCCGTAATATCCTGCACCGTCATCGCGTGAAAGCCCTTTTCTGAGAAGAGGTCAGAAAAGGCGTGCAGCAAAAGTTGCCGGGTACGTAGTACGCGTGGGTCTTCTCTCTCATTGATCTTTCTCTGTTCCATATGCTCCATATGCTCCTTAGCCTGTTTTCAACAATCTGCTCCATGTGTCGTCTAACCAACAGAAACCCCTCTTTGTCCAATATTTGGATGGGATCATCTAGTAGTATTGTATTCAACAGGGAGCTATTCAACAACCATTCTCGGCTCCCTGTGCCAGCAGACCGAAAACGAGGTGCTATTCTTCGTCGGAGAGAGGCGACTGAAAGAAGGGTTTCGAGGCGCGAACTCGACCGACAAGGGTACTTTCGTCTCATTGAGGAGTGTTGTACACCTATAGTTACGATTGGAGAAGAAGTGATGACTCAATATAATAACCGTCCCCCCGTAGTTCAACCAGAATTGGCCCGGGAAATTGCTCCGGGGGTCATGGTGATTCCTGACCAGTACATTAACCTGGTGCCCAATGTTGGGATCGTGATCGGCACAGATGCCGTGCTCGTCGTTGAGAGCGGCATGGGGAGAGAAAATGGCCAACGGGTACTCCAAAAAGCAATGGAGGTAGCAGGATCGAAGCCACTATTGCTTACCACTACCCACTTTCATCCAGAACATGCCTTTGGCACTCAAGTCTTCAAAGGTCACGCCACCATCCTGACCAATACCACTCAGGCAGACGAACTGCGGGAAAAAGGAGCCACCTACCTGAACATGTTTCGTGGTCTGGGTCCCGATGCCCACAAGGCACTCGAAGGGGTGGAATTGGTGATGCCAGATGAAACCTATCAAGGGGAAAAAACCATCGACTTGGGTGGCAAGCAGGTGGTGCTACACGAACTGACTGGTGGTCATACCCGTGGTGACCAGATCATTTTTCTCCCACACGAGCAGGTGCTTTTCACAGGCGACCTCGTGGAGAACCACTCATTCCCAATTTTCTCTGATCAGGATGCGAGTCCCAATCGCTGGATCGAGGAACTTGCGTCTCTGATGCATTTTTCTCCGGCAACAGTGGTTCCAGGGCATGGAGAGCTAGGAAAAGTCGAACTGATGCAGGAGGTTCAAGACCACCTGATCTTTGTTCGCGAGGAAGTAAACCGACGTATCAAGAAGGGACAGACGCTTGAGATCATCGACCAGGAAGCTGCCCGGATCATCAAAGAGCGGTACCAAGATTGGGGGAACGACCTGTGGATTCCTTTTGAAATCCGAAACGTCTACGCAGAGCTGACAGGAACACCACTGAAATTGCCAGCTCTCTTTGAGTAGTACGATAAAGGAACGAGAGGAAAAGGAGCCATTATGAGTTCACACGATACCCTCAATACCCAAGAAAATCGTCTGCCATCGGAGTCAAACAAGCCCAGCCTGGCAGAAAACCATGACTCACGCCGGGATGACAGTTCCTCTCAGTCCACAGGCGATGCGGTGGTGACCGATCGACGGTACGAACGAGGATTGGAGGTCTACGCGAGTCAGTTCCAGATTCCGCGCGAAGAGGTCGCTTCGTGGTTCGCCGAACACGTTGGCGAGCGCTTCGGCGAGGAAGCGATCCTCTCGGCAGCCGGTGCGTGGGTCGATGACGAACTGAGCCTTCGTGATCGCAGCCTCGTCGTCGTCGCAGCACTGATCACTCAGGGTGGTGCCGAGCAGCAGGTACGTGCCCATACCCGCTGGGCAATCCAACATGGCTGCACTCGGAAGCAGCTTGAGGCACTCGCGACGCTCCTCGGCGTCTATGCCGGCTACCCACGCGCCTCGAATGGGCTGATGGTCGTGCGCGAGGAGCTCGCCAAGCTCGAAGAGCAGTGACGACCAACGGGCCGGCACCTCTCTTGGCTATCTCAGTCCGGTTGCTTACGAACGATTGAACTATTAGCCTCAAAGCTTTGAGGCTTTCACGAAAGCGGGTCAATCTCACTTTGCACAAACGTAATGTGCCTGTGGAATATCTACGCTTTGAGGATGAGGGACACAGCATCGTGAAACGTGACAATTGGAGGTAGGCCCAGGATACGGGTAAAATTCTATCAGAAGCGAGATCCTGGTGATAGGGTTTTACCCGTATCCTGGGCCTACCTCTACAGCTGATGCTCGTATTCATAATGAATAACTTCTTGTTTTGTAGAAATGCACACAGCGGCAGGTTGGCAGAGCGAATAAGTGCCGAACGACCTGAAGGAAAATAATTCTTTCAGGCCAAGTTTCTATTCCGACTTTCTGTTCCAACTGTGGGCAAACCCCGGTATCTTATCGTATTTTTGTTCCCTAGGCAAGATTGTGTGCTAGGGGAAACGATATCTATTCGTCAAGCATGATAAAAGTCGATGTCCAGCGTTTGACGTCTATCATGACCAACTGGCAAATGGTGCTAGCAAGTCGTCATGGATACTACGACGAAAAGTTATGCGTCAGAAAGATGAAGTTTTATAGCATCTTACAACGATTTGGTGAAAGAGGGAATAGAAACAATTGTTGTTGCGTTATAAGGGGCAGTATGGCAACTATTTCAAACATAGCACCTAAGAAAAATATAGAAGAGGTTTCAATAATACAATGGCGACAACAATTCCAGCAGAGTTTAATGATCTTTTAGAGTCGAAAGCAGTAGCGAACATCGCGACGATTGGACCTAAGGGTGAGCCACAAAACAATCCAGTGTGGTTCGATTGGGATGGCTCGCACATCCTGTTCAGCCAGACGAAGGGGCGTCAGAAATTCCATAATCTGCAGCGTGAGCCGCGCGTCGCTGTGTCAATCGTCGATCCCAAAGACCCGTATCGCTATCTCGAAGTGCGTGGTAAGGTAGTACGCATCGACGAGGACCCCAACAAGCAGTTTATCAACAAAATGGCGAAAAAGTACCTCGATCAGGATGTCTATCCCTGGAGTCAGCCTGGCGATGAGCGCGTAATTATCGTCGTGGAACCCGAAAAAGTTCCAGGCCGCAGCTAATAACGTTAATAACATACATAATGGCACATGCGAGCTAGCTCGCATGTGCCATTATGTATGTTATTGAATAAGTTCCCCACGCAACACTGTTACGGCTTGCCCACCGAGTAGGACGCGATCACCTTTGAGTTGTACGCGCACAATGCCGCCGCGTGTGGAGGCTTGATAACCGACCATTGCAGCCTTGCCGAGTTTCTGGCTCCAATAGGGGGCGAGACAGGTGTGCGCCGAGCCTGTTACGGGGTCTTCGTTCACACCGACCTGCGGACAGAAGAAGCGCGACACAAAATCATAGCCCTCTGTATCCGCACGACTGGTGACTATGACGCCACGCGCAGGAATGGAGGCTAAGAGCGAGAAGTTAGGGCGCATATGACGCACAACGTCTTCGGAGTCTACTTCTACCAAGTAGTCGAACTCGTTTTTGCCGATGTATTGGGCCGGAACACCTAACGCCTGTAACAGATGGGCTGGTTCGTCCACTTCCTGCGCGAGTTTGACGGGAAAGTTCAGTTCAATCCAATCGCCCTGTTGCTCAGCCGTGAGTAAGCCACTCCGTGTGTGAAAGCGTGCCTGTGAGCCTGCTGGCACCTGACCTGTCTCCCATAGCACATGGGCACTGGCAAGCGTGGCATGGCCGCATAGATCGACCTCGACCAATGGCGTAAACCAGCGCAGGCTATAACCATCATCCTGCTTGACAAGAAACGCGGTTTCGGCGAGGTTCATTTCTTGCGCGACCTGCTGCATCCATTGTTCGTCGCGTGGCTCTAGTAAGATGCAAACGGCGGCTGGGTTGCCCGCGAAGGGTTTGTTGGTGAAGGCATCTACCTGTATGATTGATTGTGACATATGCTATGTTATCCTTTTCTGGTTTGGTCATGTTATTAAACGTGTATGTTGTCATCTTATCATCAAAATATATTGCTTGTTACCGTCCTTCAAAAAACATGCTTGTACACACCCAATAAAGAGTGTAAAATGAAATAGAATAAAAGTTCTAAATCGTGGTTATCGCAGGAAGGGGGTATATATGGAAGTTGCTCTTAAAGAGGCGAAGGGAATTTTGACGCCACAGCGTACTGGTTTTTTGGCGGAGGGACCGTATCCATTTACACACGCGTTATCGGCATATGTTGGGTGCAGTTTTGGACAGACAACGTGTGGTATGTATTGTTACGCGCAATTTCTCCCCAACTGGTCTTTCAGTGGCTTTACTGCCGCATGGGGCGAGGCTGTGCAGGTCAAGACGAATGCCGCTACGCTGCTAGATGGGACGCTAGCGAAAATGAAGCCAGAGACACGACGCAAGCTACGTATTTTTATGAGCAGTACCACCGACCCTTACCAACCGCTTGAGAATACATATCAGATGACTCGGCAATGTCTCGAGGTTTTTGCGCGTTACCCTGACCTGGACTTGCTGGTTATTCAGACACGTTCTCCGCTTGCGGAACGTGATTTACCACTATTGCGAGACATTCCTTACGCGTGGTTATCGGTCACAATCGAGACAGACGATCAAGCGTATTTGAAACATCTCAAGGGCGGTCCATTGTTAGAGAAGCGTTGGAGACTGATTCAAGCCGCAAGCGAGAGTGATGTGCATATCCAGATTACGGTTAGCCCATGTCTGCCCTATATTGGTGTTGAGGCATTTGGTCAGCGTCTGCTCAATAGTGGAGCGCAACGAATAGTTGTCGATACAGTTGTTGACGGTGATGGTTCAGGGGGCGGGCGAACGGCACGTAGTGCATATGCTAAAGCTGAACAGGATTGGAGAGAGACAACAAAGGCTTATGCGTTGTACGATTATCTTTGCAATCAAGGCAAGAAAAAAGGGGTCGCTATAGGATGGAGCAATGCAGGTTTTTGCGGAATTGCACCGCATGTATAGAAATGTAGGAGCATAATTTATTACGCCCTTGTCCCGATTTTTAACGTAACAGGGCGTAATAAATTATAGCCCCTACGAAGTATGTTTATTTATAATTTCCTGCAAGCAAACACCATCGTTGCTGGTACCTCTCGATTGGTTGGGACACGTTCCGCAAGTTGTCCTGTTGCTTGTGGCTCAGCGATGTGGTGTATCATGAAACCTGCTTCCACTAGATTATTCATATAGGTACTCATGGTGCGATGATAGGCACCAACCTTGCCACGTACACCGTTTGCGTTGTCTGAACGCCAGAAACCTTCTTCAAAGTATCCTGGCACGGTGCTATCAATGCTTTTTGGCTCATTCGTCATACGCCACAAATTTGATGTAGGGTAACAGGGGTGGACGATGGAGCAGACAAATGTAGCAGAGGAACGTATAATACGCTGAACTTGCTGAAATGTAGCTTTGATATCAGGAATATCCATCAATGCCATATTGCACACCGCTCCATCAAATTCGGCATCTTTGAGCGTTGCTAGCGTTTGCACGTCATCATAAATGTAGACAATGCCAAGTGGGTTGTGTTGTTCTTCCTTGCGTGCAATCTCAAGAAGTTTCGTAGATATGTCAACGCCAACAACGCTTGCACCACATTGTGCAAGCTTTCGCGCAATAATGCCTTGTCCACATGCAAGGTCACAGATACGTCTGCCGCTTACGTTCCCTATCAACGCAAAAAGCGTAGGCTCAACTAGCTCATGAAGGAGTGAGCCAGTACGCACGCTCTGGTCGTACCATTCCGCAATCTCGTCGTAGCTACTCATGCTCGCACCTGTTCCTGCTTGCTTTCAACCAATGCAATCAACTTTTCTAGCGGCATAGCGGCCATTGATGCTAGACGAAGGTCGGCGTGTTCGAGGGGGAGTTGTCCAGTGACGACGTTGGGAATGGCGATGCTGAAAATGCCTGCCGCTTGTCCAGCTCGGATGCCGTTGGGCGAGTCTTCCAGCACGATAGCTTGTTCGCCTGAAATGCCAAAATGTTTGAGTACGTCGAGGTAAAGTTCTGGGTCGGGCTTCTTGTGCTTCACTTCGTCGCCACAGCGCAGATAGTCGAAGTAGGAGAGCAAGCCGAGACGTGATAAGTGACCCGTGACCCATGCACGCGAGGAACTTGACGCGACTCCCAGTTTCAAGCCCAAACGTTTAGCATCCAGAATGTATGACTCGACGCCAGGGAGGACGGTTTTGAGCGCAAGGAGTTTATTGTGTCGCATACGGCGGTTTTTCGCGATCTCCTCTCGCTGGACTGCGTGCCCGATTTGCTCTTCTAAGTAGCCGTAGACATCGAACGATTCGGCTCCACTCCCAATACACACAGCCCACTGGTCGAGCGGAAGGTGTGCGTTATTTTCCGCGAACACCTCTTGCCATGACTGAAATTCTGACTCCTCCGTATCAAGAATTAATCCATCGAAATCGAAGATAAGTGCCTGTATCATACTACTCCTATTATATTTCTCTGTATTGTCTTATGCCTGTATTATACTACTCACGGGAACGCTTCCACAGCTAGCACCAGTATTTTGTTAGAGACAAAATATTCGTCACCAAACCTCTTGCAAATCCGTTAGATATCAGTATACTATCCCTTTATAGCTTAACTCAAAAAAACATTTAAGAAAGGAACGAACATGTCACTGGAGGTCATTCCACCAGCCGCCCGCAGTCTGCAAAATACGACTATTATGATTGTGGAGGATGATGCAGACATCAGGCATTTTCTACAGCAACTCATTGAAGAGGAGACGCCCTATAACACTGTCGTAATAGATGATGGTTTGACCGCGTTAGAAAAGGCATCTCTTATTCAACCATGCCTTATGTTGCTCGATTATCGTCTGCCGGGGATCAACGGTCTGGAACTGTATGATCGTCTACGTGGACAGAGTGATATTCAGAATGTGCCAGCAATTATGATGAGCGCGACACTGCCGACGAAAGAACTTGAGCAGCGTGGTATCTATCAGTTGCGTAAGCCGATGGATGTTGGGGGTGTTCTTCGTATGATTACGCATGCGCTGGCGACCTATCAGGAGCGACAACAGGTGAGCTAGCCAGAAAGACATCCTCCGTTCGCTTGTATTTGACGAACTGGCACTGATAGTGGTATCACTATACTACAACGCAATCTTACAACGGGTCTGGAGGTGATAAGAGTTATGGCAAATAAAGAGCAAAAGAAGACACAGAAGGCCGCGCCGAAATCGAACAAGCAGAAGAAAGAGGCGGCTAAAGAGAAGAAAGCGGCTAAAGAGACTGGCGGCGGCATTTCGCTCAAGAAGGATTAAGCGTTCACAGACAAAAACGTCTCGATGTCTTCGACATCGAGACGTTTTTGTCTGTGACCACTAGGAAAATGCCGCTTGCAAAAGCTTGACACTCTTGTTACAATGCGAGGGAGGTAGAATGCCTTGCATTATAGTACACGCCTACGTTGATAACGTTAGGATAAGAGGGGGTTGCATGCAGCCGATGTCTCACGACGCCCATAAGCGTGAGCTAGCCCAGGAACAATGGGTAGAGCGGGCCACTTCCAATGCACGGCTAGACGTGTACGAGAAGCAAGAGGACCAGTGGGCCGTACTCCGGCAAGAGGTGGAAGAAGCAGGTATGAATCAATACAATGAACGGACTCGACCAGACTGGCAGGCACGCGATACCGACAGCGATATAGCTCAATCGCCACAATTCGCCCACTCGCCTTTCGATCTTTCCATGCAAGGACAGCATGCCGTCGATATTGTTGTAGTCGGCGTTGGCGGTGGTGGTATGAACGCAATTAACCGCATGATGAGCGCACGGGTGCGCGGTGTGCGTTTTGTTGCCATGAATACGGACGCGCAAGTACTCGCCCTTTCTCCAGCAGCAGATCGCGTGAGTCTTGGGCATCACCATACGAAAGGCTTAGGGGCAGGTGGCAACTCCGCCATTGGGATGCGTGCCGCCACTGAGAGTACAGCGGATATTCGGGCGGTATTGGGAAACGCTGATCTTGTCTTCATCGCAGCCGGTATGGGTGGTGGCACTGGAACAGGTGCAGCCCCCGTTGTTGCCTCTATCGCGAAAAAACTTGGAGCCCTCACCGTTGGTATTGTGACCATTCCATTTACCTTTGAAGGGTCGCGCCGTCGCCGCATCGCGCAAGATGGTATTGCAGAGTTGAGCGCGGAGATCGACGCTCTCATCACCGTCCCAAACGACCGCCTTCTTTCAACAGTTGGCCGTGATCGTAACCTTGCCGACGCCTTCAAAATCGCGGACGATGTGTTACGACAGGGCGTACAGGGTATTGCAGAAGTTATCAATGTGCCAGGTATGGTCAACGTTGACTTTGCTGATGTGCGTAGTGTGCTGCGAGAGGCTGGAACCGCACTGATGAGCATTGGGCAAGGGCAGGGACGAAGCCGTGCTCAACAAGCGGCGGAAGAGGCTATTGCCGGCGGTTTCCTGAACGTGACCATTCGCGGTGCGAAACGTGTCCTCTTCAATATCAGTGGTGGTGAAGACATGACGCTATTCGAGGTGAACGAAATTGCCGAGCGCATTGGACAGGCGATTGATGCTGCGGCAGATATCACCTTTGGTGCTGTTGTCGATCCCACACTCCATGATGCAATGCGCGTCACTCTGATTGCAGCAGGCATGGAAGAGCTACACACAGTGCGCTTGCAGGCTTTGAAAGCAGAGCAGCCGCAACAACGTGTGATACTCTCACAACCGCAGCAACCACAACCACAACGACAGGAGATACTCCCAGCACCGAGAGTACAGCAGCCCCCGTCGCGACCAGCCGAGAGGCAACGACCAGCACCTCAACCACATGTACCTGCTACACCATCGGGGCGTCCACAGCGCAGTCTTGACGATCTGCGCGGCTTGCGTGGTCTAGGGCGCCGCCAGGAGCGATTGGACGAGGAAGAGTCGATAGATGTGCCGCCATTTTTGAAAAAGCGAGAGTAGATAGCACGTAGAGCTAGGGCATTCGCAAGGCTGACGGACGCCCACAAGGAAAACGCTCTGGCTCTCTCATACCTTAAAGTTCGCGCCTATGGAGGGAAACGGCAACCTCATCTTCCGTCCAACGCTGTAAACGGATTGGACGAATCATGTGTGCAGAGCGCTTGTACGCTATAGGATGTGCCGCATTCATGGCGATTACAGTATTTATAGGTGTTGTTAGATCGGATTGGAGAGCAGCATGCAATGATGCACGTTGCGTCGCTTCTATATACACATCCTCTATAGGTTTTATAATTGGGATTGGACTAAAGACAAAACGCTTCGAGAGGGTATAGTTCAGGAAGAAGGCACTCGCAATACCTACAAAACTGCCAAGGTACGGAGTTTGATGCAGCACGTAGGTACATGTGACGGCGACACAAAAGGTGACAGTCTGAGAGGTCAGACTGGTTAACTGACCTTTCAAGGCACGTTTTACCCAGCCGAGCGGACTTAGATGCTGCTGCTCATGATAGGTGAATAGCTGGTTCAAGATGAAGTTTATTGTGGTGCTTACCTCGAATGTACATAGGAGGGCAGCTACATACAGCTTATCGCCGAACAGGTACAAAAAGCCAGCGAGCGACAACAAATGGACGGGAATACAGATACCACCAATGAACCCATAGCGCACAATGCGAAAACGAAAGAAATATCGTACTAGCCGGGTGACCGGTGCATAGAATATCATAATAGCGTCGTCCCTACCTCTCAAGTCAAATACACCTACACGGCACCGTACCATTGTTGGCTTTCTTCGTAGCTCTCTTCCGCGTGCCACTTGCGAGCGAATATAAACATTTCATGTAACGCACGAAGAATGACAGCAGGTTTCGCTCCCGTTGCCTTACCCGCTTGCCGTGGCAGGTGACGCACGCCCACTTCTGTATAGGTGTAGCCGTAACGCCCAAGTTTGTACAGCACCTCAGCGTTAATCATTGCACCACACGTTTCAAGCTGATGACTACGAAAGAACTGTGAGCGATAGAGCTTGAACGCACAATCCACATCACGCACAGAAACGCCGAACATAAAGTGAACCAGTTGCTTCCATGTCCAGGCGTTTAACTTTCGCATCCAGACATCTTGCCGATCAATACGATAGCCAAGTACGGCGTCATACAGTTCTATCAGAGGAAAGAAGGCTATCAGATCGCGAATATCGAACTGTCCATCCGAGTCCATAAAGAAGGTTGTTTCTTTGGTCGCCGACTCGAAGCCTGTCACTAATGCCGCCCCATAGCCTTTGTTTCTGGGATGATTGATCAGCTTGATACGTGCGTCATAGACGGAGAGACGTGCTACGATCTGCGCGGTATGATCTTTGCTGCCATCATTGATAACCAGCACCTCGAAGTTGTGCATCCAGCCTGCAAGTACAGGCATGATAGTACGCAAAGTTTGCTCGATGACCGCCTCTTCGTTGTAGGCTGGCAGGATTACCGAGAGACTACGTGGTGTCATGAGTAGGGGTTGATGGCGTGGTGGCGTCGCCTTCGTCTCTCTGTTTCGAGCATTGAAGACGCTGAAACGCATACCGATATACGAGATAGCAAAGGTTCCCGCAATCGCCGCGACTTTTGCACTATTGGTCCAGAAGAAGCCGGACAGCGATGCGGAGGTTAATGCGCTTGTCGCCAACCAGATAAGAACATCATTACAGGCAATACCTGAGAGTGTGACGAAGGCAAAATGCTTGACTTGCCTGCTCGTCACTTTTGAACGATGTTCAAAGGTCCACAGTTTGTTGCAGAAAAAGCTATTGATGGCACCGATCAGATAGGCCAAAGAATTGTACAGAACCAGCATGTGGATATGTGTTGTCGGCAACAACCATACCAATAGGTTGAACGCAAGCAGGTCGATGAAGGTGTTCAACCCTCCGACAACGCAGAAACGGAGCAGTTGATTGACAAGTTCAACTACACTTCGCCTGGGAAATAGCTGCGTAAATCCTGTTTTTGAGGATGGAAACATATATAAATTTCTCCTTATGCAGTGAAATTATTTGTAATAGTTTACTAACTTGCGAGACACACATGATGAGGATAGACATAATGTGGCAGTAAGTCATAACTCGGCAACGGTGGCAAGCCTTTACGATGGTAGAGCGCGATGTTGTCCGATTGACGGACGACGAGGGTAAATTGTGAGAGGAAGGCAGCACCTTTCACATTGAGATGTTGGGCGACGAGATCAACGGGGCTATCCTGCTTGACAATGACCCACTGCACAAAGCGAGCGGGGTCTTGTAGGGTTTGTTGCCATATCTGGTACGAACCTTCGTAGATGACGTTGTGGAAGTTGATGCCTGCGTCGGTTGGGTCAAATTGCATGGCGTATACGTCGATCAGGATTTTTCCACCATTATAGTGTTGAGCAAGATAGTCATTGACAACTCTTTGAGGACGGCAGGAGGCAGCATATTGACCATCCTGCAAGGAAATAATCCCTTGCTGCGCTACCAGCATACATTGAACGACAATTATTCCTAACAGAAGTACACGATTGATATTTTTGAAGTGAGGTATGGCTATGTTGCTCACACTACCAGCTAAAAGAGCTATACAGAGTGCTGCTGGCAGGACTATCTGCGCTCCGTAACGCACATTATACATATATACAGGGTCCTGCGTTGGTGTCGCTCCTGGTATCCAAATAACAGCATTGCCACTGTAGAGGGCCACAACATAGAAGACGAAAGGGACCAGGAAAAGCATAGCACTCAGGGTACGAGGATTGATACGATTGTTGAACATGAACCAGAGCATGCCTATCACAGCTAAACAGAAAATGGGGAGTCCAACAGTTTGAATAGAGTCGATTGCATAATAGCGAATTGATTGCCAAAGATTATGATAGGTATACAGCTCGTCGTGTTTCAGGAGTAACATCTGTTGTGCTTGTGATGAGTATACACCGCTATGCTGGAAGTAGAGAGGATCGCCGAAAAGTAGTTTATTCCAGATGAGCCACAACACAATGCCGAGTCCACTGAGAATGCCAAAGAGAATAAGATTGCTTTGTATTTGTATAAAACGTTGGTGTTTTATACAACCCACAATTGAAATGAAGCATAGCATTGCGAGAAACAGTGCCCAACCATCATAGCGGGCAAGCGTTGCGAGAAACGTACAAGCTGCAGCAAAGATAAGTGATCGCGTCGTATTTTCCTGTGTCCACATTAAAAAGTAGTAACAAGCCATCGAGAGCGTTGCAATACACACAGTTTCACTGAGCGGCGTCGATTGGAGATACAAAACATTCGGGTTTAAGATAAATGCGAGTGTTCCAATAAAACTGGAACTACTACTTTTTGTGAGCCTTCTCGCCGACAAAAACAGGTAGATGGTAGCGATTACATAACACGGCATCGAGACAAAGCTGCCAGCCAGTCCGCTATGCCACAGATAGTCGTTCCAGATAAAGGGCCACATCAGGATATGCGGTAACGGCAACCACACCGTTCCAAGTTGCGCTAAACCTGGAGTGACACTATCGAAAACACCTCTGGAAATTCTCATATGCGAGAGCGCATCTTGATACAGCGTTATTTCATGTTGCTGCAAGTAGTAGTAGCACGACCCAATGCTAGCGATACAGCTTGTGACGATGGTTGCAACAAGCCAGAGGTCGCGTACTCTCGTTTGTTTGGTCTTACGTAACTGCTGTTTTTGCTTTTGTGAGAGGGCAGGCAAAGGTATCGTTGTGATGGTCTCGAAAGATTTTGTGACAGTAGGAATCGCAAAACTGTGTTCACCTACTACAGCTATCGCGGCTACACGCGTCGTTTGTTCGTCTGCCAGAGACTTCATGACCTGTTGCTGTACAGAGATTTGCGGTAGTTGTGTGCCTTTCAAGTGCAAACCATGTACTGTTTTCTGCCAGTAGTGCGGTTTGGCTAGCAACTCCCAGAACGCTACCATCCCCGCTATCGTCATCAACAACCAATAGAATGGGATAAGAGCAGCCCACGGCATCAGATCGAACTGCTTCCGTTTCATACAGCCGAATAGATATAGATAAATGTAGAAGAAATTGCCGAAGATCAAGCAGAACTCTGCCATGTACAAGGTCGGCCCTGGAAATAGCAAGTGGTATACTCCAATGACCGACGGTCCGATCAACAGGTATGTTATCAGCATGAGCCACATGAGCGGGTTGAGAAAAATAAAGCCGATGCCGCACCCCACCACTACCTGGAACGAGAACAGTTCGTAGAGGCGTCCTTTCTGCAAAAACTCCATGGGGTTTCGCATATGCACCAAATATGTTTGCATGTAGCCCTTGATCCAGCGGGAACGCTGGCGTATCCAGTTCTTGACCTGTGAATTGGCCTCTTCGTAGGTCGTGGAGTCCAACACGACTGTTCGCAGACGATAGCGCGAGAGACGTAAGCCCAGGTCGCAATCCTCCGTCACATTGTAGGCATCCCATGCTCCTAACGCTCGCAGAGCGGAGGTACGAAAGTGGTTCGAGGTGCCACCGAGCGGCAGCGAGAACTTGGCCTGTTGCAGTCCGGGCAGAATGAGATCGAACCACGTCGTGTACTCGATGGTAAACCAGCGCGTCAAGACGTTCTGCTTGATATTGTAAAAGTTGAGTTTGGCCTGCACACACGCCACGTCCACCTCGTTGTTGGCGAAGGTCAGAACAGCTTTCTTGAGTTGGAGCGGATCAGGCACATCCTCCGCATCAAAGATCACGACGTAGGTACCAGTGGTCTGCATCAAGCCATAGTTGCAGGCACGCGGCTTGGTACGCGGTTTGCCATCGGGTACGGTCACAATCTTAAAGTGCTTTGGCAAGTTCAAAGAGCGAATGGCATCACGTGTCGCACGATCATCAGTTTCAGTCAAGAAGAGGATTTGCAGCTTGTTGGCAGGATAATCGAGTGCTTGCATCGCCTGGACAAACTGTGGCACCACCTGCGCTTCCTTGTAGAGAGGGCACAAAATAGTGTAGGCAGGCCATTGCGCGTCCTTGAGGGCATGCACGACCTCATCATCAATAGATTCGGCGGAGACGATTTGCAACGAGCGTGCCGCCATGACCATGCTCAAGAGAACATTGCCGAAGTAGGTAATTGTAATGGCCGAGAGCATGACCGCCAGCATCTCAAGACGAAAGAGCGCAATACCAATAAGGACAAGGAGAGCGAGAACACCTATGCCAAGCACTTGCTTTTTCGTGAAGGTTTGCAAGGCAGACAGTTCGGCACGGAAGGGGGCAAAAGTAGCAATCGCGTTGCCCTCAACTGTCAGCGTTTGGCTTGCATATTGAATATATTCATTCATCTCCTGGTGTTTATCAATCAGCACATCTTGTTTCGTTTGCTTCACCAACCATTCGTTGTAGCGAAGGACTTGCTCACGATAGCGCAGTGGAAGCGAGTCGGGTGGGCCTGTAGGGCGCAGTGTTCGAGGGATACCAAAACCAGGTGCCTTGATTGAAGGCGATTGTGATGAAGGAGTATGTTGAAATGAACCAGTCAAAGAAGCAGCATTGTTTGTAGTATAATCGTAGCTTCTTATTGTTGTAGGAACAGGCGTATTTGGTGTTTCGTACGAGGCAAGTACACCAGGTAGTGGCGTGAGAGGGGCTTTGAATTGTGATGCGCTATTGATGGGTGATGTTTGTGGTATTTGAGGTAAATTCAGTCGTTGTGGTAATTTTGTCATAACTGTTGTACCCTCTTCCATCTTTCATAATCGTTTTTCATTGACTATCTACTTCTGGGGATTTCATGCACGATAGTCAATTTTATAATAATGAGATTATCATTATTTAAGTTAAATTTTTATTGTGAATTAGTTTATTTTTAGTTGTATTTTACTATTTCGGGTTGCTATTTATTAACACATTTCTTGTATAGTAAGCGACTAAGCACAAAATAAAAGGAGGAAGATGAGGAAAGCGGCAAGAATTAAGTTCTTGCCGCTTTCCTCATCTTCCTCCATGTAGGAGTTCGGGATGACTCAGGTCCATCCCTAAAAATAAGAGTTATTTCTGTGCTTCCGCACCACGCGTTGTCACATTATTCTTTCGTCTCGTTGCCATCCGTTGGGCGCCCGCGCTCTCCTCCCTTTTTCCCGATCTTTGAATAAAATTCTGAGCCTTGTTGACGTTTGGTGGACTCACCACCCTTTTTGCCAATTTCGGCATAGAACTGCTGGCCGCGCTTTTCCTTGACCGATTCGCCACCCTTTTTGCCAATCTTCGAGTAAAATTCTGGGCCGTATTTTTCTCGTACAGCTTCACCACCATGCTTCGCTTTTTGCGACCCACGTTCAGGACCACGCTTATTATTTGCCATAGAAAGTCCCGCCTCTCTTAAACTTCTTACATCCCATGTACCCGACTTATTAAGCGATGAGATATCCTGCTAGCACCTTGAGCCGTATACCAGGAACATCTCGCTGCTTCCCTACTGCGACTGATGCTCTCGTCGTGCCAGCGCAACGCGGTTTGCAATAAGCGCTGCTGTTGCGCCCGCGCCTACTCCGTTATCAATGTTGACAACAGAGAGACCCGGAGCGCAGGTCTGTAACATCGAAAGCAACGCGGCAACACCTTTGCCGCCCATGCCATAGCCAATAGATGTTGGTAGACCAATAACAGGCACTGGAACCAGCCCTGTGACAACTGATGGTAATGCGCCATCCATACCAGCGGCAACGATAATCACATCGACTCTCGTAGCCAAAAGGTCCCGTAGCGGCGGAAGTAGGCGATGAAGTCCAGCAACTCCTACATCGTAAATCGAGGTAATGGTACATCCCATCTCCGCTGCGATAAGTGCCGCTTCTTCCGCTATCGGCACGTCTGAAGTACCTGCGCTAATCACGCCAACGTGACCATCGGTAGCTGGGCGCACATAGCTGGGGGCATAAATGACCATTGCATGCGCTGCCTCTTGCATACGAATTGTGTAGTCGTGAAACGCCTCTCGCACAACTCCAATGGACTCTGGGCGCATTCTACTGATGATCGCTCTACCAGCACCAGCAAGTAACCCTTGCGCCATTGCTAAGATTTGCTCGTTCGTTTTCGTCTCGGCGAAAATGACCTCTGGAATACCTTTTCTGCGCTCTCGACCAGGGTCTGGCCGCGTCTCAACAAACGCCTCTTGTCCCTGTTGTGTACTCGATTCACCCTGCCTAAATTGTTCAGAATCAAGCAAGTGAGCTAAAAGGTCCAGTTGTTCGCCGGCATGATATTCCACAGACATTTCCACCTTAGATTGTTTTGCGATTCCGTATTGAAGCACGGTTGCCTTCTGTAGTGTAGCACAATAACATGCAATCATCAACCTTCAAGGCAGAATAAGATAGCAGATATTAACACGATTTTCACACGCACTACAAGCAAAGGTAGAGGTTGCAATTGTGTGGTCCCTCTATGATATACTGTACTTTGTTTTGCAAATGATGTTTTGCCAGAACTTGATGCTACATTTAATCGTTTAAGTAGGGCTGTTGCCGCAAAAATGATGTGCAGCATGAAAAGAGCTTCTCTATTATAGACGACGGCTCCTGGTAATAATAGGATATAGTTGGGGAAAATTTGTATGGTCGTCCCTACCTTTGAGATTATGTGATGAAGTATATATATCGCACACTTTTTTCTATACTCGCTCTAGGAGCGCTTTTGTTGTTGGCTGGATGTGGCACCACAGCTAGCCAACTGAAACCGCAACAGACGATTGTTGTCAGCAAGTCGTTTCAATCGCAAATTTCGCCAGTTCCCACAGTTCCTACTTACCGTTGTGGAGCGTGGTCAGCGAACAATGCGCCAGGAGCGTATAGTGTCCTCACCGTCTACGCAAAGCTTACGAAAAACGTTCTCGGTGTTAGTGGCGCAACTGCTAGCGCAACGGTTCACTTTTATGGTAATGATGTCACACTCGACCAACAACCTGTAAGCGATGCTGGCGGCTATGTCACATTCACAGTGCCGTTGGCGGGCCGTCAACCGAGGCAAACGCCAACGACGGTCGATGTCAGCTATAACATCGGCAGTAAAACGGTGCATTGTACACCAGCTTTTTTTACGCCATTGTAAGTTTTTGACAGTTTGGACAAAAATGTGTGCTACGTTGTGTCACGACGATACGCTCGATGAGAGTACCGCAACACACACAGGGCTTGCCATCTTGTTGATAGACATGAACATGGTTATAATTGTCGCCTGCCGCGCCCCAAAGGTCACGATAGTCGTTAAACGAAGTTCCACCATGCTCAATACCATTTTTGAGGACAGCGATAATTCCTTCATGGAGCAGGCGTATCTCCTGTGCTGTCAACGTATTGGCGCGACGTAACGGATGTATGTGAGCATAGAACAGGGCTTCATCCGCGTAGATATTGCCTAGGCCAACAACCAGGTCTTGTGCTAATAAGGCTTGTTTGATGCAGGTTTTACGACGACTAAGTGCTTCAGCAAACTGTTCAGGGGTAAATGTTGCCTCGAATGGTTCTGGTCCGAGACCAGCAAATGCCTCGTCTTCCCGATTTCGGGGCCACAATTCGATGCGCCCAAATTTGCGTGGGTCGGTAAATAATAAGCGTTCTCCATCAGTAAAGTTGAAACAGACCCGACAATAGAGTGTCTGTGAAAGCGTGACTGGTCGCATTACGACATCTACTGCTTGTGCGGAAGTTGGCTCTGCCGCTATAAATGCTGGCCCTTTCACGTTCCATACGGTGGGGTCGGTCTCGCGTAAGTGCGTGTCGATCTGCCAACCTGAAGGCAACAACAAAAAGTTTCCCGTCATACGACGATGTATGGACAAGAATATGTTTCCGCTCAGATCAAGCAGCAAAAACTTGCCACGTCGTCGCACACCCTCTATCGTTCGTCCGGCAATTTCGGCAAGAAAGTCTGCACTATCAGGATAACTTATTGTGCGTTCCCAGAATACAGACGCGTCTTGAATAGTTTTTCCAACGACACTTGCACGCAGTTGACGCGCCGTATATTCTACCTCTGGCAGTTCGGGCATAGTATTTTTCTTCTCTCCTGTAACAGCTATCTGCTATACTATGTGTCTGAGACGATATTGTTTAACGAGACAAAAGGCATAGTCATGAAGAAACGCCTGCAAGCATGGCAAATTCTTATACTCATTTTCGCGAGTTTCTGGACGCTTTTTGCCATCGTGCTTATCGTGAGCAACTTTCCTTTTTTCATTATCAGCATTGCCCTGACAACTATTGCAGCACTTTCGGCACTGGTTGTAGCTTTAGCATGGGCATTTCAGAATAATTTTTAGACTAGGATACATGCATGATCGACATTTGTCTACTGGGAACATGCGGCATGATGCCACTTCCCAATCGCTGGCTCTCCTGTGCATTGGTACGTAGCGGCTCGCCGCTTACGCTCATTGATTGCGGCGAGGGGACACAGATACCCTGGAAATCGCTCGGCTGGGGCTTTCGTCAACTGGGAGCCATCTGCCTCACGCATATGCACGCCGATCATGTCGCAGGTCTTCCTGGCGTCCTGTTTATGGTTGCTCATGCAGGACGTACCGAACCACTCGATATTTATGGTCCTATTGGTACAACGTATGTCATCGAGGGACTACGACGTATTGCGGCAGAACTTCCTTTTCCAATTCATATTCATGAACTAAAAGGGGGAGAGAGCTTCGATCTCCCCGGCAATCTGCAAGGTTCATGTGTAGCCGCAGCGCACGGCATTCCCTGCCTTGCTTATCGTGCTGAACTCACACGTAATCCAGCTTTTCAGGTTGAGAGGGCGCAGGCACTTGGCCTTCCTGTGCAACTCTGGTCACATCTGCAACATGGGCAAACAGTTGAATATAATGGTCAGAAAATCGAGCCAGCACAGGTACTCGGTGAGCCACGACGCGGCATCTCGTTTGCCTATATTACTGACACGCGACCAACGAAAACCCTTGCCACGTTTGCCTCCGATGTTGACCTGCTCATTTGCGAGAGTATGTATGATAATCCTGAAGATATGCCGTTGGCACGTATGCATGCCCATATGTATGCGGAAGAATCGGCAGGCATAGCCCACGATGCCCATGCCCATGCCCTTGTACTAACGCATTTCAGCCCTAAGATTCACGATACTTCACAGGCAGAAAGAGCCGCACGTCGTGTCTTTGCAAACACCCGTGCTGGGCGCGATGGCATGGTACTCACATTAGATTTTTCGTGACTTGCTAGCCTAACTTGCCTCTGATAATTGTGGTGGCTCTCCGTTAGTTTCATGTGTCGGCAACTGTAGCGGAGGTTGCTCCTCCGCTCGCAGGGTTTGATCCAGGAAACCAAGCACACGATCAACGTAGAGTTGGCGATTCTCAAAGTAGATACCACAATGATCGGCATTGGGGTCTAGCCATAACTCTTTCGGCTCACCTGCCGCTGCATACAAAAGCTTCGCGTCATTTGGGTCCACCAGAGTATCCTTTAGCCCATGAATAATGAGTACAGGACGGGGAGCAATGCGTCGAATATCGCGCAGTGGCTCGACTTGATTGAAATGATAGCCGGCACGCAACCATAGTAGAAGATCCGTCAACCAGTCGAACAGCACAAATGGGAGATGTATTGTGCGCCGTACAACATAATCAAGGGCACTTCTATGTGTTGCAAAGCCGCTATCCGCGACCAAAACCTCAATTTCAGGCGTTCTTGCTGTTGCCATAATCGCAATTGAGGCACCCATTGAATAACCAATAGCACCAAGGCGCGTTTGGGGAGCGCGTTGCTTTGCGTATGCAACAGCACCGAGGAAGTCATTCATCTCACGATAACCGAGCGTCACGGGCTTCCCGACGACGGTACCATGACCATAGTATTCAAACACGAGAACGTTATAGCCTGCCTTCCACAAATGACCGCTCATCCCAAGCACATCCGAGCGCCGTCCACGATAACCGGGGCAAACAAGAATAGTCGCCGTTGCCTCTGGATGAGTGATGTACCAGCCACTTACCTGATGTTCACCATAGAGTGGGGGGAATGTTACCTCTTCAGCAGGCAGGTTTAGCTCGAATGGGGTAAAGGTATAAAATTCCGCAAAGTTTTCAACGTGCCTGGGGCGCGTCAATGTCTCTACAATGTAAGCGGCTATAGCTAATAAAACAGTGAATAGACCTATACTGCCACCCACACTACCTACGAAGATTTGTTTCAATGAAGGACGATGAAAGTGTATGTTCTGTATAAAGGACATAGATGCCGCCAACCTTTCTAATGCATGATTGGCATCACAACAATTGCATATATTTATAATACAACAAAAAAGTCTGTTCTTTTATGCCTGACCTCCTTTGTGAAAACAGCCAATTGCAAGAAATTTCTCTACTTCTATAAAACTCCATTTCCTCTACTATTCACGTTTGGAACGGCTTCCTTAGTTATAGAAACCATTCATTCCGTTAAGTTATTAAAACAATAGAAATCATGCATTGGATTTATAAAGAGAAACACGCTATACTTTAATGGTAACGAACAGTACATAGCATTCATTTTATTTAAACGGGAAATATGACCATGCATCAAAAATCGCGGACATCTATTACTCATACCACTGCATCGACAACCGTTATCAGTTGGATTTTGCAGGGAGGCGTTATTATTAGCTCCACCTTTATCGTTTTCGGCCTCTGTCTTCTTCCCACACGTGCTGGTGGGCTTTCGCCACAAAGGGTATTGGACTTTCCGCGTACAGTTGCTGATGTTTGGAATGGTTTGCTTATATTCAGGCCACAGTCAATTATCGTTGTGGGATTGATTCTCTTGATTGCCACTCCTGTAGTACGCGTTGCGGTCTCAGTCGTTGCCTTCGCGCTAGAGCGTGACTATCGCTATGTTGTAATCACACTGGTTGTACTAGCCATTCTCATACTCAGTTTCTTGCTAGGGAAGGGAGGAGCATAATGCAGTATTCGCTCCTTATCCTACTCCTTATCTTTGGCGGCTCAGTTCTTGCTGGTCTTATCGGCTCGCTGGTTGGATTGGGTGGCGGCGTACTTATCGTACCACTGCTCACGCTCGCCTTTGGCTTGCCTATTCAATATGCCATTGGTGCAAGTATTATCGCAGTCATAGCAACATCAAGCGGAGCCGCTGCCGCCTATGTGCGCGATCACATTACGAATATGCGTATCGGCATGTTTTTAGAAATAGCAACAACGGCTGGTGCCATCAGCGGCGCATTCCTCGCTGGTTATCTCGCTCCGAACTTGCTGTTCATCATCTTTGGTATCGTGCTACTCGTATCCGCGCTCCCTCTGATCTTCAAACTCGGTGAGGAGTTACCACAGGGCGTCAAAAATGATCGTTGGGCAACATGGTTACGTCTCTCCAGCAGCTATCCAGATGAGCATCTGAAACGTGAGGTGTCATATCAGGTGACGCGTACTCCTCTTGGACTGGCGATGATGTACGTTGCGGGCGTTATCTCAGGTTTACTTGGTATTGGTAGTGGAACGTTCAAGGTGCTGGCACTTGATACCATTATGCATTTGCCAATGAAGGTATCAACAACGACAAGTAACTTTATGATTGGTGTCACAGCGGCGGCCAGTGCAGGCATTTACTTTTCGCGTGGCGATGTGCTACCGCTCGTCGCAGCTCCTGTTGCCCTGGGCGTCCTGCTCGGTGCTGTTCTCGGTGCGCGTCTGCTAGCACATTTGAGCAACAAGACGTTACGGCTGATCTTCTTACCAGTAATGGGAGCAATTGCAATTGAGATGGTTTTACGAGGTGTAGGTATTGGCCTGTAACCGCTGATAAAATACGTTACATTGTGTCTATTCTCTCGTTCTATTCTATGAGAGGCCAAAACCGCCTCTCAGCAACGAAATGGAATCGTAGTGTTATCAACGCTGTAGTGTGCCCTCGTAGAACGTATTTGTAGCGTAGTGTTATCAACGCTGTAGTGTGCCCTCGTAGAACGTATTTGTAGCGTAGTGTTTGTAGTCCGTAGACTATTTTAGGAATGGGGAGCTAGAGCAATCTGGCTCCTCATTTCTATTTTAGAGGCGTACAACTAACTATTGCGTTCTGTCTTGTAATATGTCAGCAGTCGCTCTTTTGCACTCTCAGCTCCAGCGGGCAACCACTCAATACAAAGTTCGTCGTCCTTACTCGGATTAACCCAAACAATGTGTTTAAGAGAAGCTATTTTCTGGATCATCTCATAGAAATATAGCCTTACTGTCTCATCCATTGAAAGAACGGTTTTGTCGGTTTCCAATGCAGCTTCAATAAGGTGAACATCTTTCAGCATTGCATCGCGCTTTTTCTCTTCTATAACGCCTTGTTCCACTTTGCGTCGCAACTCATTGTCTATAGGCACATCTAACTGGCACACTTTTCTTTTTGCATACATAGATCGCAACCATGTTCTAGTAAAATTCGATTGATGCCTGCGCCATTCCTCCGAAATCTTTTCCGTTATAACCACCTTATGACTAGCTTCTCTCACCGTCATTAGAACATCACGACATTGTTTAGAGCGTATGGCCTGTGCATGCTCACCACCAGCAGAACTTGCAATATCGGTATCTATGACGAGACACTTAGAGCGTTGTGTCACATCAATTCCCTTTCAAACTCTTTTGTGCTGCATCAAGGTAGCGATCTTCCGACTCAAGCGTGACCGTTGCGAAGTCTTCGGGCCAATCGCCAAATGCACCTGTTTCATCAAGGTCCGCACTGGTAATCTTTGTTGACCCATCTTCCTGCATGGTAAACCAGTGGAGCTTCACCAATTCGGGCGGCAGTTTCCCCTCTGCCACTAGCGTCTGTATACCTAGCAATAGCAGCGAGCTATGCGTCTCGACAACCAATCGCTTGCCTGCTATAGCAGCATCGGCTAACACTTCTGCCATCGCTGATTGTGCGCGAGGATGTAAATGTATTTCCGGTTGTTCAAGATAGATAAGCTGGTCAGGTTCAGCAGCATGAATAGCTACGACAACAGGCAATGTTTGTGAGACGCCGAGGCCAACGTCAGCGATGCTCACCATATCTTCGCTATCATTTTTGCTACTATGGGGAAAGCGATTTACACGCAATTCCACTTGTGTATCATCTATCGACCTGACAGAAACCTGTCTTGCTAAACCAAGCCTAAAAAGATCATTATTTACTTTTCTTAGTTTGTCGTTTTTAGCTTCGCTTTGCCATTGCCCAATTATGCTAGCAACATACGTTTCAAATGTTCCAGGAAATTCAGGACCTACAGCAGTGACAGGATAGGTACGTTCGGGATTCCCACGTAGACCCGGAAGATGAATTATTTTCCGAATTAGCTCAGTTAGTCTAGACTCTCCAGGCATTGGAATATTAACAACAGTATTGCTCTTATGAAGTGAATCTTCTCTAATGTTTATAGCCAATGTTAAAAAACATCTAGCCTGAGTAAGGCTAATATTTCTATTTAATCTCAACAATAGTGAAATTCCTCCGCCCATATCAAGAAGGAAAGAGGACTCTTGATTGCGCTTCTTAGGGAAAACGATAGCATTTATGTCTTCTTGAGGCATACCAAGATAAAAATCGTATTCTTTTTCAGATACGCGATACACTGTTCGTTCTACGGCAAATCCTTTTTTCTCATTTCTTACAAAGTGTGTCGATATACTTGTATCAGAGTTGTTTTCTATAGCTATAGAGAAGAGGTTTGAATGTCTTCTCCCATTTATACGAGCTAACAACTGATCCGCTAAAGTAAATCTTACATTTGGACCATTGAGCAGAAGCGCCCCAGGATCGTATGTTGCATCCAGTGTTTGTTTGAGTAGCAATAATGGTTGCATGATGCTAGACTTACCGGAGCTATTCGCTCCGGCAAGAATGGTTAGCGGTCGAATCTCTATACTCTGTTCTTCCGCTATAGATTTGAAGCCACCAACCGTAATTCGTGCGATACCTTCGTGATGCTGCTCTGGTTGAGGTGCGTTTCTCGGCTTTTGTACAGCCATATCTCTTATCCTTGTTGCCTATCATTATCACTTTTCGTTGCAGAGATTCTATCACGAAACTATATCCATGTATAGCTTGTAGTTTCATAAGCCTAAACTCGTTATTTACAAAACAGCTAGCTCGTAAAGTCTATTGAATAACTCATTCATCGTTATGTCCACTCTTGCTATAGCACCGTCTATGCGTTACACTGAACGTACATCTCTCTACAGGAGAAGACGGAATGCCCGCAAATAACCCACGTCAGGTATCACTCAAAACGCACAAGATGCTCTGGGGGCGTGCGGCGAGCTGCTGTGCCTTCCCCGATTGCCGACGAGAACTGGTTATGGAGAAGACCGCTTCTGATGATGCCTCACTCTTCGGGGAAGCGTGTCATATGGTTGCGAAGGAACCAGAGGGGCCACGCGGCAACTCTCCGCTCACCTCTAAGCAGCGCGACGAATATGACAACCTGCTCCTGCTTTGCAACATCCACCACAAAATCGTTGACGATCAACCCAACACGTACCCTGTTGAACGCCTCAAAGCGATGAAGGCAGAGCATGAGCAATGGGTTCGCGAGTCTCTGCAAGGTAGATCGCCGATATGGAGCGTTCCCTATCAGCGCAATGGCCTTTTTACAGGCCGTGAAGATTTGCTGAACACGTTGCATGATAGGTTGACAACCAATAAAACAACCGCATTGACACAGCCACAAGCAATTAGCGGCTTAGGTGGTATTGGCAAGACGCAGATTGCGCTTGAGTATGCCTATAGCTATCGTGACTCCTATCAGGCGGTGTTCTGGGTGCGAGCGGCAACACTTGATGCGCTCGTGCTAGATTATGTAGCTATCGCGAGCTTACTCCGCTTACCAGAAAGAGACGAACAAGACCAGAACGTCATTGTGCTTGCCGTCAAACGCTGGCTTGCTGAAAATGGGAACTGGCTACTCATTCTGGACAATGCCGATGATTTGGAGAGAGTGCCCGACTTTCTGCCGACAGGAGGCAAGGGACACATTCTCCTCACGACTCGTGCTTCCGCCACCAGAGGAATTGCGACGCGGCTTGAACAAGATGGAGAAGGATGAAGGGATACTTTTCCTCTTGCGCTGTGCGAAAGTCTTGCAACCAGAAGAACCGCTTGCACAAGCCACATCCGAGCAACAAACAAATGCAGAGGCTATCGTAAACGTGCTGGATGGTCTGCCACTCGCCCTCGATCAAGCAGGAGCGTATATCGAAGAGACGGGCTGTAGCCTTCCAGAATACCTCACCTTCTATCAGGCTCATAAGAAAGAACTCTTACGCAAACGCGGTTCGCTGAGTACACACTATCCCGAATCGGTTGCAACCACATGGTCACTCTCCTTTCAGCAGATAGAACAAAATAGTCTCCCTGCCGCCGACCTGCTCCGCGTCTGTGCCTTCCTCGACCCCGACGCCATACCCGAAGAGATGCTTGTTGAGGGTGCAACACATCTTGGTCCATCGCTCGCATCTACTGTTACCGACCCATTCCAACTTGCGGAGCTGGTTCAGCACTTGAACAAATTCTCGCTTGTCCAGCGCAATGCTGAACAAAAATTTTTACGTATTCATCGTCTTGTCCAGGCTGTACTCAGAGATGAGATGACACAGGAAACGCAAAAAACGTGGGCAGAACGCGTTGTTTATGCTGTTAACGAAGCCTATCCAGCAGATGTCGATGTGAACACACGGAGCAAATGCGAACGATATCTTCCTCACGCCCTCATATGTACAATACTACTCGATCAATATAGGTTAGCTTTTTTAGAGGCTGCAAGGCTGTTCCATAAAGTGGGTCTCTACGTGGAATTTTATATGGCAAATGTAAAATTCACCCTAGTTGAGCCACTTTATGTACATGCCCTAGATATTAAGGAACAAGTATTAGGACCTACACATTCTGATACTGCTGACACACTGCATGTGCTGGCGCAATTCTATCATCAGCAACATCAGTATGCCCAAGCTGAACCACTCTATCGACGTGCCTTGAGTATTAGAGAAAACGTGGAGGGGCCTAATTCTAAAACCGCCGACACTATCCAATCACTAGCGGAACTCTATCATCAGCAACATCAGTATGCCCAAGCAGAGCCACTTTACCTACGTGCCTTGAGCATTAGAGAACAATTAGAACCTACATCTGCTTTAGAAAGGTTAGTGCGTCTAGACCTTCATTCAACATTGCACCATCTAGGTTTCTTATACAAAGACTTAGGTCAGTATGAACGAGCTAAAGCAATGTTTAACCGTTGCACGGATTTTCTTGATCGCAATCATCCCGATTGGGAAATAGCTATAGAATATTACGACTGGCTCTGCAAGAAATTGCACTAAGTCTTTTTTTATAGTGTTTAGCAGCCTCAGAACTCCTCTTATACGGACCTTGAGCTTGACGAGCAGGTACTGGAACCAGAGCATCCCTCTACCAAAGCCATTTCGGAAAACTACATTAATCTTTCTCAAAAGATACAGCAAGCAGAGCAAGCAACCAAACTAGAAGTGCATTCCGAAGATGTAGACACCACACAAGAAGGTTAGCAAATTCGTTACAACGTATTAGGTAGGATAATCGAAACGGTTCAGGCCCTATTGCGAGGGATGCGCCTGTATGGTATACTCTGGGAACAAATTGGGGACGTAGAGTGTTCTCATATACGAGAAAACAATTAACACTTGGCAATCCAAATAGACAAGAGTTAGCAGAGGAACAGGCGAAAGGGGTCCACGATCAATGGCTAAGAAGGGTGAACTTTCAAAGACCGCACGTGCCTCACTTGCAAACCGCGAAGAGGTCAATCACTTGACCGCTCGTATGTGTGCAAAGTGTGGCGAGGCCATTATGCTTAAAGAACTTCAACCAGTGAAGGTGCTTGGCAAAGGCATGGTCTATTACCACAAAGGTCACTACAACACACAATAAGACGTTGCGGTAGACAAAGCAAAATGCAATAAACAAGCTTCAATATCAACGGGCGACCACAAGGGTCGCCCCTACTATATACATATGCACATTTCACGCGTGAAGTATAGTAGGGGGCGACCCTTGTGGTCGCCCGTCCGTCTTCCCCACGTCTTCATTAGCTTTTGGAAAGCCCTGTTTTGTCTTCGTTGCTCCTTGACAATCCTTATATAAGCTGGCACAATCGGCACAGTATATATATGAGGAGAATATCGAGCGTGGTACAGTCAATTCATCAATATGAAGAGCAACCAGCCTCTACCCAGTCGCACAATGTTCGCGTCGCCTTCCAGGGGGAACGCGGTGCCTATGGTGACGAAGCGGTGCAGGCATATTTCAAGAAGGCCAATCATACATCACCAGAGCCACTTCCCTATCGTAGTTTTAATGATGTGTTTCGCGCGGTCGCTGCAGGGGAGGTCGATTTTGGCCTTGTGCCAGTAGAGAACTCGCAGGCGGGCAGCATCAATGACGTTTACGATCTACTCCGTCAACACGATCTCTTTGTCGTCGGCGAGATCAGCTATCCCGTCGATCATTGTCTGCTCTGCCTGCCGGGACAGACAATTAGCGATATCAAACGCGTCATCTCACATCCGCAGGCACTGGCACAGAGCGATGTCTATTTACGCGATCTGGGCGTCGAGATTGTCGCGACCTATGATACGGCAGGTAGTGCGAAGATGATTCGCGAGGAGCAGCTAGAAGGGGTCGCGGCGGTCGCAGGACGCGGAGCCGCCGAACTGTACCAGCTAGAGATACTGGCACGCGGCATCCAGACGATAAAAGATAATTACACCCGTTTCATTGCATTAGGTCGTGAATCGGTACCACGTCGTAGTGGACATGCTAAAACAATGCTTGTCATGGCGACGGCGCACCAGCCGGGATCACTGTATCAATGCCTCGGAGTGCTGGCAACAAATAAAATCAACGTACTCAAAATAGAGTCACGTCCTTCGCGCCAACGAGCGTGGGAGTACGTTTTTTATCTCGACTTCGAGGGACACCGAGAAGACTCGCATGTGCGTGCAGCTCTTGCAGATTTAGCGGGGCACACTACATTCTGTAAAGTGCTTGGCTCGTTTGAAAGCAGTTTATAATAAACAACAAAAATGTATTGGCCTCTGCTGATGCCAGCAGAGGCCAATACATTTTTGTTGTTTATCTCTTTACCTTCAAGGTATTGACGAAGTTTGCGGCGAGCGTCTCGTAACCCTCTGCGTAGTATTCCTCGACACGACCCTGATCACAGAGAACTGTCAGGCTGGAGTCGATAGGTAGTTGCGCTAAGAGCGGCGCACCTGTCATGCCAACAAGTTCGGCTCCGTTGCTGGGTCCGAAAATCTCGTAGCGGTCGCCTGTTGGTGTCTCAAAGTATGACATGTTTTCGACCACACCAATAATGACGCCTTTGAGTTGACGTACCATGTTGATACACTTCATGACAATCATGGTTGCCAGCATTTGCGGTGACGTGACAATAACGATACCATCAACGGGCAAAGATTGTAACACGGTCATCGGTGCATCAGATGTGCCAGGAGGCAGGTCTATCAAGAGGTAGTCAAGGTTGCCCCAGTCAACGTCGCTGTAAAATTGCTTGATGGCACTGGAAATCATCGGACCACGCCACACAACGGCATCGCTATCCTTTTCAAGAAACATGTTCATCGACATCACTTTGATGCCACCTTTGCTGACAAGGGGGTCAATGCCACCACTGGCTGTTTTTCCAGGTTGACCTTTTGTACCAAACATACGTGCGATACTGGGTCCGGTGATATCACCATCCAGGATACCAACACGCTGCCCCTGACGCCGTAGCGAGACGGCGAGCAGCCCTGTTACCAGCGATTTACCTACGCCACCTTTGCCGCTCATGATGGCGATGACCTGCTTAATCTTGCGGTCTGCTGGTGCAGGTGACATTTGGAGAGGCACACCACGTCCAAGGGGGGCCTTCACAGGTGCAACCGAAATGGGCTGGTTGTTGATGACCGCGTTCAGGTCTTTCAGCAACATGTCCTGCTTTTCCGGTGTAAAGCGGTGGGTACGGGCACCACCTGCTACACTTTCGCGTGAGCCAACGGCACAGGCGGTACAAGGCAAACCATGTCCGTGAAACACCTTGACCGTCGCGGGATACTTGCTCACGACATCATGAATAATCATATCAGCACTAATTGTTTCCGCCATGTCCTATCCTCATAAGTAGCACCAAAAAAAGATATAGCAGTGCTACTCTCCTTCTCTCTGTATAGTTAAACAAATGCAAGATACTATGCTAATTCCTACTTATGAACTCTGATATATTATAGCATAGACGGCCTGCATCGTGCTAGAACTTATTGTGGGGTACAGGACCTTTGAAAAGTTGTCGGCAGACGTGGTGTAGACGGACGGGCGACCCTTGTGGTCGCCCGTTGGTAGCTCTATATATTGACCAACCGCAATGTTCCCCAAGCCACCGCTCCCGGCGATGACTTCTCCAACAGTATCGTCTTTCGGCCCGTTTCCTGCTCATACTGTGCGATGATATCCTGTATCTGTTCTCGCGAACCTTTTTTAGCCAGTACCGCAACAGTGCCGCCACTTCCGCCGCCGGTAATCTTCGCGCCGTAGAGTCCTGCTTCGACTCCGGCACGGCGCACGAGTTCGACGAGCCAATCGGTACCTTCGGAGCCTAATCCGCATGAGCTATAACTGGCATGTGATTGATACATCAGTTCGCCGAGCAAGACAAATTGCTCTTCATTGAGAGGTTGTTGTGCAAGTAGTGAGCGAAAAAGCTGCACACGATGGTTTTCATAGATGGGGTGCGCTGTTGGTTGACGTACAGCGTATGTCTGCTCCGATTGAATGCAAGTAACAGTATCGGTAGAGCCGCCATAGAGTTCGAGAAAGGTACCGCCGCTCAATTTATAGGGAACATGGTCACGATAAATCAGCTCCCATTGTGAAGGGGTAATATTCGCGAGATAGCCGTCCCAAAGTGGGTCTACAATCTTCACACGCCTTTCAGCCTGTGGCATGACAGTAAAACCTGCAATTTCAGCGATGATACGATATCCCATGAACGCGCCAATGCGAACAGAGGTATAGTTGCTGCCAGAAACAACGTGACGAACGCCAGAGTCGATGCCCCAGACCTCAACCGAATCGGGCAAGTGAACAGGCGATTGTAGTTGCATTGGTTGACACAAAAGGGCCAGGAGACTATCTTGTGTACCACATGCACTTGTCATATGGTCCATAACGCCACATGGTGCCCCAACCACAAAGTTTTCTGTCATCTGGCACAGCCGCGCAAGCTCCTGACCTTCAAGTGAAACATCAAGTAGAGTGCATAGTGCCTGCATGGTTGCAACTTCTAATGCTGCCGATGAACTCACGCCTTTCCCAATAGGAACTTCACAATGCACCATAAGTCGTATACCGTGCTGCAACGCAACGTGATGTTCTTGCTGCAACACGATAAGGACACCCGCAACATAAGCCACCCATGCTTGTTGAGGATTGAATGTCAGCAGGCGGTGAGCGCGTTCGTAGTCTAATGGTATACTGGAAGGGTATAATGCTGCAAGAGGTAGTGTAACGAGTGGCTCTCCGCCGATCTCGGCGGCAGTCGTACTCATCATCATAATATATGGAGCCTCTACCCGCTGCACAGCTACAAGGGTTGCAACCGCTAGCGGTAATTCAAGGACAAGAGAGCCAGAGTAGTCAGCGATGCCCCCCATCAAGTCGAGGCGACCGGGGGCACGCGACACATAGAGAGGCGTGTTCGGTTCAAAGAAGTCTGATAAGGCATTGATCAGATCGAGAAAGCGTGCTACATCGGGAAGCGGTTTCGTTAAAAGAGATTCGCTACGCCACATCGCAATTTCCTTTCCGTATTCCTCTACAACAATGAGTGTTGCCGCAAAATCACGTCGAGAACGGGGGCAACCTGTTGCTGAATAGCAGGATTCGCATAGCCCATCCAGCTAAGACCAGTTGTCACGTCCAACAGTGAGGTCAAGTGTTGTCCTTGCTCATTCGTCACAATGACCCCTGCTTCACGTGCAATCAGTTCCGTGCATAGATCATAGGGATGACAACATAGGCCCGCATGCTGGAACGTTGCAACCAGTGGGCGCAAGTCCGCAAGCCAACGATCATGCCCCATCATCAGCTCGTAGAGTTGACCACCTGTACATATATACTGATCCTCGAAGGCTTGCGCTCCTCCTTGCGGCACGGTGCCAAGAACCTGCTCGAACAGCGCATCATCTATTGAGGCTAATTCCGCACGACCACCGGGGAAGAAACGTGCGATGGAACCATAGCCCTGTGCGATAGTCTTTGCTTGCGAAGGGTGTGTATGTAAAGGAGAACGTTCGCTCGTCAAACGATTGTAACGTTCGCCACCGATGCCATTACCAGCAATTGCCCACAGGCTATCAGAGAGGTGTTGTTTGACCAATGGAATTTCCGTCTGGAGGGCGAGTTCAATTGTAGAGAGATTTGTAGTGGGACCAATATTGGGTGCAACACCCGTCAATATCCATGCCGGGCGTTTTTGATACATCAGGCCGCGTGTCCCATCGATAGGGTCGATGATGATACGTAGTTCCGCCTTCTGTGGGTCTGTCCTAGCAGGAAATACGACCACACCATCTTCGCCTACTCCCTCCGCGATTAAGACAAAAGACCATTTTTGCCCCAGTCGCTCGAAATGCTCAAGCAGCACTTCTTCTGATATACGGTCAATAGCAAAGATGGCATCGCCCGCCTGCACTGCAACAATCGTGGAGAGCTGCTCTAACGCAGTCTGTTCACACGCAGTTACTACACTGTCGCGAATAGCGGCATGAATTTCGCGGAGGTGGATGAGGAGGTTTTCAGCATCTCTAATCATCCTACGGCCTCATTTCTTTGTATCGACTCATCAAGTTTGTAATGCGTTGTTGGAAGTGCGAGCAATTCTGCCGCCTTCTCCTCTGGCAAGGTATCGCTCACGAAATTGCCACCGCCAATTTCGGGGCCAGCGAGATACTTGAGTACATTTGGACGACGGAACGGCGGATGGAAGGCAATAAAGAAATGATAGTCGCGATACTCTTCCCCATCAGTAGGAGCCTGATGTAGCGGCATCACATAAGGGAATGACATATGCCAGAGATTGTCAAAGCGTACCGTCACGTTTTTGAGTGCCTGCGCCAATGATTGCACCTCTTTGTCGTTCAACGCATGAATGTGGGCAACACGTCGTTTTGGTGCCACATAGACTTCGTAGGCATAGCGAGCGAAATAGGGGACAAAAGCAATCGTGTACTCATCTTCAAAGAGAATACGCCGCCCATCCTTCTGCTCTGCCGTGATGATGTCGGTGAAGAGGTCACGCCCTCGTTGCCGCATATACTTCTGTGAGGCCAGCAGTTCAGTTTCAATAGTTTTGAAGACAAAGTTTGTGGCGTACACCTGACTATGAGGATGAGGATTTGAAACGCCAACGACCTCACCTTTATTCTCAAAGCACAACACATGATTGACCGATGGCTGGTTGCCCAGGTCGCGTGTTTGCTGCTGCCAGACCTGTACAACCTCAGTGATAGCTTGTGCTGGCATTTCCGTAAGAGGGAGATTATGCTGTGGGCTATAGCAGATAACCCGCGCGTAGCCCTGAGCGCGACGTGTAGCGTAGGGAGCAGGTGGCTCATCTGGCTCAGGTGCCTCTGGCCCGACGCAGGGATGGTCGTTATCGAAGACAAAGGTTGTGCGATAATCAGGGTTACGCACACCACTCACACGCTCATTGGTAGGGCAAAGATAGCAGGTCGGCACATAAGCAGGAACAGTTTCGGCAGATGTTTCAACAGTTGCGCCAATCCACGGACGCGCCTGCCGATGTGCTGCGACAATTATCCACTCTTCACGTAGAGGGTGCCAACGTTCTTCCCAGGTTGATTGCTGTGATTTCATGCTTTCTCCTCGACGAAACCATCGGGATGTGTGCTATGCCATGTCCATGCAGTCTTCACAATTGTTTCCAGATCATATTGTGCTTTCCAGCCAAGTTCGCGCTCGGATTTACTGCTATCGGCCCAGATTGCCGCCGGATCGCCAGCGCGACGCGGTGCTTTTTCAACACGAAAATCGACGCCACTGACACGCTTCGCGGTATCGACAACCTCCTGCACGGAACTGCCCTTGCCCGTGCCGAGGTTATAAGCGGTGCTTTGTTGTGTCTGCATCAAGTGTTCCAGGGCTTCGACATGAGCTACTGCAAGATCGACAACGTGGATGTAATCACGTATTGCCGTGCCATCTGGTGTCGGATAGTCAGTGCCGAAAATCTTAACGCTGGGAACTCGTCCGACCGCCGCTTTCATCACAAGTGGGATCAGATTTGAGGTCACAGTCCAATCTTCACCAATCTTATTGTCGAACGATGCTCCAGCGGCATTGAAATAGCGTAGTGAAGTAGATTTCAAGCCATGAACGCGATCAAACCATTTCAGGAGTGTCTCGCCCATCAGTTTCGTCTCACCATAGACGCTTTCGGGTCCAACAGGTGCATCTTCCGTTACAGGGAGATGTTGTGGGTTGCCGAAGATGGAGCAACTCGAAGAGAAAATACAGTAGCGAATGTCGGACTGAACCATTGAGTCAAGGAGTGTGAGAAAACCGTTCACATTGTTACGAAAGTACGCAGTTGGATGGTGCATCGACTCGTTGGGTGCTTTATAGGCGGCGAAATGCATTACCGCATCAGGCTTCTCTTGTTGAAATACACGTTGCAAAAGTGTGCCATCTGCTATATCGCCCTGTACAAAGGTTCCACCGAGTACCGCCTGTTTGTGAGAACGTTCTAGCGTATCTAGCACAATGACCTCATGACTACGGCTCAGAAGTTCGCGAACGGTATGGGAGCCTATATAACCCGCTCCACCCGTGACAAGCACTTTCATAATTTTTCCTCTGTTCTCTCTATACAGTATCTTTAAGGGAAGTATACATGCTCAAATGGGCATTAACAATGCTCATTCGAGCATAAAGGTATCCTCAATATCTCTAGTGACGACTCCCCGCCTGCGGCGGGGAGAGGAAGGGGGAGACTGGGGCACAGCCCCTTGCATCCCTGCTTTCCGCAGGTGTCTCTAGGGAATTGATGGTCGAGACGCCGCATCCCTGCCCGTTTAGGGGTGGGTAAGGCGTCTCAAAATTGGTATTTGACATGTATACGTTTGTGCGTTACAATGCATACGTATGGAAAGCGGAAAGCGGTTCTCAATCAGGTTCCCTCTTGACCTGCTTGAAACCTTAAAGCAGTTCGCGCAAGAGGATACGAGATCAATCAATGGTGAGATTGTGTGGATACTGCGAGACTATGCCACAAAGCGGAAAGGCGTGAAGAAAAACAATGGCACGCAAAACTTGTAAGTATCGTGTGTATCCACATAAAGCAACCACCTCAAAGCTGTACTGGACGCTCAACCGGTGTCGAGAACTGTACAACGCGGCGTGAAGTGAGCGACGCGATAGCTATACGTATACAGGCAAAGTGGCCCAACAAGGGCAAAGAAGTTGGGTAGAAGAATACAGCCAGTGAGTGTCAGATTACTATTGGGGAGTCCAGCTAGCTCCATTGCGATATTGCTCAAACGCTCATTTTCATGAGCGTTTGAGCAAATCAAACTGTTTTACGCGGTTCTCATTGAGGCGGCTTGCTGTAGGCCGAGTTCCTGGGTAGATTGTTCACGCATCTGATATTTTTGAATCTTGCCAGTGACGGTCATGGGGAAGGATGTCACGAACTTGAAGTAGCGCGGTACCTTGTAGTGAGCGATATTGCCTTTACAGTAATCGCGCAGTTCCTCTTCGGTGACTTGTGCGTCGGGTTTGAGCATAACCCACGCCATGATTGCCTCGCCGTACTTTTCGTCTGGCACGCCAATGACCTGTACGTCGCTGATCTTAGGGTGCGTGTATAAGAACTCTTCGACCTCGCGGGGATAGACGTTTTCGCCGCCACGAATAATCAAATCCTTGATACGACCTACGATGTTCACGTACCCTTCTTCGTCCATCGTGGCAAGGTCGCCTGTGTGCATCCAGCGGGCAACGTCGATGGCATATGTTGTCGCCTCTGGGTTATTCCAGTAGCCCAGCATGACACTGTAGCCACGTGTGCATAGTTCACCTGCAGCACCAATTGGCACAATCTGGCTCGTTGCGGGATCGACAATTTTGACCTCAAGATGGGGGTGTATCTGCCCAACCGTACTCGCCTGCTTGTCTAGTGGTGAGCCGATGCGTGTCTGCGTCGAAACGGGGCTTGTTTCGGTCATGCCGTAACAAATCTCGACATCACGCATATTCATCAAGGTTTGAACCTTTTTCATGACTTCAACGGGGCAAGGAGAGCCAGCCATGACACCTGTACGCAGGCTACTGAAATCAAATTTGGAGAATTCAGGATGGTCCAGTTCAGCGATAAACATGGTAGGAACGCCATAGAGTGAGGTACATTTTTCCTCCTGTACCGCCTGCATAGTGGCGAGAGGCTCAAAACCCTCTGAGGGATAGACCATTGTGGCACCATGCGTAATACAGCCGAGATTGCCCATAACCATACCGAAGCAGTGATAGAGGGGTACGGGAATACAAATCTTGTCCTCATGTGTCACGTTTTGCAGGTCGGCGACAAAATAGCCATTGTTCAGGATGTTGTGATGGCTGAGCGTTGCGCCTTTAGGAAAGCCCGTTGTACCACTGGTGTATTGAATATTGATGGGATCGTCGAACTCCTGCTCACGCTGTCGTGTCGTGAGTTGCTCATCGGAGACTGCATCACCCTTTGCCAGCAGTTCGTCCCAGGTGAACATGCCAGGAATTTTTTCCGAGGTCATACGAATAACAGTTGTCAGTTCTGGCAACTTTTCGGTCTTCAATTGACCTGGTTCACTGTGCTGCAATTCGGGAGCGAGGGTCTGGACCATCTCTGTGTAGTTCGAGGTTTTGAAGGCGGGTGAGATGATAATTGCACTACAACCAGATTGTTTCAGCACGTATTCTAGTTCGTGCAAACGATATGAAGGGTTGATATTGACGAGAACGACACCAATTTTACTGGTAGCAAATTGCGCGATGGTCCATTCAGCACGGTTTGGCGACCAGATGCCGATACGCTGCCCTTTCTGGAAACCCAATTGTAGCAAGCCTTTAGCACACTGGTTGACCTGTGCTAGCAGTGCGCGATAGGTCAGGCGTATGTTCTGCTGACGTGCGATGAGCGCAGGATTGTCAGGATAGGTTGTAGCGGTTAGATCAAACTGGTCGCCAATTGTCAGACCGAGTAGCGGCTTATCACTGGTGCCACTGGTATAACTCCATTGTTGTGTAGGCTGCTCAGTAGAAGCAGTAGAAGTGCTTTGTTGCGTCACTGTCATAGTGTGTTACTCCTCTAAGGTCTCGGCTCAATTCGTGAAAAGGTGGAATTGTTGTGTAGCGCGTTATGCTAAGAGTAACCGACACGCGGCAAAAAATCAAGGTAGCAATGACTGATTATGTACTATGACCATCAAGATTTGAACCTTCTACAAGAGCCACAACGTGATAGTAGGTAAAGCGTATCTATGCTTTACGTTTGCAAAATATTGGCAATAATAGAAAGGCAAAGAAGATATATGGCAAAAGCTATTCTTGGCTCAAGCGAAAATCCTACGAGTGTCTATTTACGGGCTGGGCTACTGGGCTTTGTAACGGGTTTACGCTCTATGACACCGCTTGCGCTATTAAACTGGACGAATCGTATTGGTGTCGATACAGATTCGACCATTGATAAATTGCTGGACGCACCAGCGAGTCGTGTGGTATCAAGCATGCTCGCAGTTGGTGAGCTTGTTGGCGATAAACTTCCTGTGACACCGAGTCGGTTAGATGTTGTTCCTTTTCTGGGTCGCATCGCGATTGGCGCAATCGCTGGCGCGACGATTTGTCAGCGTTCACGTCTCTCGCCTGCCATCGGTGCTGCTCTTGGTGCAACCGCTGCCAGTGTGGGTTCAGTGGCTGGCTACTATGGCCGTAAATCGCTTGATAAAGTAAAGTTTGTCCCAGGTTTCGTGTGGGCGGGTGCAGAAGATATGCTTGCACTCGGTCTTGGCTACCTTGCCACCAGGAAGCCCAAAAACTAAGGTATAATGGTATCAAGCAGATGCGTGGGTATGACAGGTTGCCTGTTGTACCCACGCATCTGCTTGATACCATTGTGCTGTCATACATCATTAAGGAAATATTGTGGACCATCTCGACCCGGAACCATCAAAAGAGCTTATCGAAGTACCCCCTATTGTCAACTCTCTAGCTTCTTCAGAACCAAATATTTTAGAACCAACTATCGCACATGATCCCTATCTTGCGTGGCGCTTTCTCGATTTTCGCCTCTTATTTGTTGGCTCGTTCATCGCGACGTTGGGCGAACAGATGATTACCATTGCATTAGGTTGGGAACTTTATGATCGTACAGGCTCTGCACTTGTGCTGGGGCTGGTAGGATTAGTACAAGTTATTCCAGTATTGGTATTCTCGCTTCCTGCCGGGCACGTTGCTGATCGGTTCAATCGTAAACGTATCGTGATTCTCTCGTTACTTGTACTCGCGCTGGCATCCATTGGTCTGACCATCCTGTCATATCTGCACGGTTCGCTGCTCTTAATCTATGGGTGTCTGCTGCTGATAGGTTGTGCAACGGCCTTCAATAGCCCTGCTAGCTCAACGTTGGTGGCACAAGTTGTACCTAAACATGGCTATCAGAGTGCCGCGACATGGAGCAGTAGCTCCTGGCAACTTGCATCGGTACTAGGACCAGCGTCAGCCGGTATTTTAATTGCGCTTTTACATAGCGCGACACTGATTTATGCACTGAATGCTGGCGCAATGGTTCTCTATGCACTCTTACTGTTACCGCTACGTGGGCGTCAGGAAAAGATAGCTATCAGTACGACAACAACGATTGGTTCACTGCTAGAGGGTATAAAGTTTCTCAGGAGTACGCAGGTTATTCTGGCAGCAATCACGCTTGACATGTTCGCAGTTCTACTTGGAGGTGCAACGACCCTGCTACCAATTTTTGCGAAAGATATCTTACACGTTGGTCCAACGGGTTTAGGATTGCTTCGCACCGCTCCATCTATCGGTGCTCTTTTTGTCACCTTCGGCATTGCTTATATTCCACCATTTAAGAAAGTCGGAAGAACGCTACTATGGGCAGTGGGCGGCTTTGGACTCGCCACGATTATCTTTGGTTTGTCACACTCGTTCTGGCTCTCGCTCGTGATGCTCTTCTTGCTAGGTGGATTGGACAATATCAGCGTCGTCATTCGTAGCACATTAGTCTTGACGCGCACGCCAAACGCGATGCTTGGACGTATCGCCTCCGTTAACTCACTCTTTGTTGGTGCCTCCAATGAACTCGGCGGCTTCGAGTCTGGCCTCACAGCACAATTGTTCGGTCCACTTGTGTCTGTTGTTGGTGGGGGTCTCGGTACAATTGTTGTGGTACTACTGGTTGCGCTACTCTGGCCTGAAATGCGGCGTCTTGGGAAGATGCAGGGTGAAAAAGCTGTGTAGGGACCGATGTATCGCGTCCTTTCGGCGGTTGATTGTTACAGGACGTGATACATCGGTCCCTACACAGCCACATAAACCTCGGCCATATGTAGCTCCTACGGCGCGATCATAGCTGCAACTGCGCTACAGACATGGCGAGTGATAGCCTGACCATCATCTAGCGACTGCTGTTCTTGGGTGTAGACAGAGAGGATGTAAGTTTCTTTATCGGTCGTGACGATACCGGAGCTATTCATCGCCCATTGACCATCGGGACCGGGAACCCAGCCATCTTTCAGTGCCACCGTTGCACCATTGGGTGCGGTGTCACCTATACCTGCCTGCTGATCGGGTTCAACATTTTCCATCAGGTTCAGGGCAAGGGAACGATCAGTAGCATTCAGGACTTTGCCTTGATACAAGCGTGTGAGCAAGTCTACCATCGTTTGCGACGAAATCAGGCTATAGCCCCAGGAATCACCATCGGGAATCAAGCCGTTCACACCGATTTTCTGCATATATGTCGCAATGCCATCCGCGCCACTTACAGCGTCGAACAGAGCAGACGCCGAGTCGTTATTTGAATTTTCGATCATCGTTGTGAGCAGGCTCATCTCGTTATCATCCGGCTCACGCCCTTGCTGCTCCACCATATCGAGGAAGGTGAGCATAATCGGTACTTTCATGGAACTCGCCACGATAAACTGCGTTGAAGTATTATAGGTGTAGTACGTATTGTGTGTTACGTCATAGAGAGTAGCACTCACGTTTGGACCAAGCCCATTCAAGTATGCAATAAGATCCGGCGACAATACATCAAATGATGCCCGTCCTGCCCCATTACCAGGGGAGGTGAAGGTTATAATAGTACCGTCTATCCAACCCTTAAATGTCTTCTTCAAGACCGACCATTGCACGTTGTACCAGAGTCTTCCCTCTGACCATGCTGTACGCCCCAAAAGTGTGAACGGAAAATCCTGTCCGATGTGTATTATATCATGCCCTGTACCAGGGGAATCCAGAACAGATGTGTCACCTTGCAACCAGACTGCTTGTCCAGTGGTAAGCGTCACTGTTGGCAAGCCGAACGTATGTAAATAGTCTAAACCTACATTTAATCGTGAAATCGATGTTTGACCAGCAGATGCAGGAATACGTGGATCATAGAGCAGACCACCTTGAGTAAACACTTGAACAATCATTTTGTGTGTACTACCGTTACGTGAAATAGTGAATGTCAGTGCATCTGTGAGCGGAACACCAAAGTCTCTTTGCCAGCCATCAGGTGAGATCTCAGGGCGATTGATATAGTCCCAGAATGATTGCAAGACAACGTGACCGACAGCTTTGCCTGCACGTACTCCACCTTTGACGAACATACCACGACCATCGGTAGCACTAGAGTTAATGCTAAGAGCGGCTCGTGCATTGACAGCAGAGGCTGTAAGCATATGTTCAGGGTCAGTCGCTTTGCGAACATCGGCATAGCTAAGAGTGCTGCTTTGACCATCAATAGGAGCTAAACTTCCAACAGTGAGCAGTGCTTGCAGCAGAGGAAGGCGTACAACATCGGTGGCAGAGTCTTTTGTGCCATTGCTGATTATGCGCGACAACATATCTTTGGGATTCTGGAGTGCGTGTTTTTGTGGTTGCGTCGGCAAAAATAATGCTCCGCCCTCAAAGAACTGTAGCCAACCACCATTACTAGGAAAGGCGAATGTTACAGGATTGCCGAGCCTATTGCTATTCTCGTATCTTTTGTAATATGTATTGAAGAGTGGTGAAACAGTCACTTGTTTGGAAGCAAGGAGAGAAAATGATGCAATCGACCTTGTTGTTTGCCCATCATTCGTCCATTGACCTGCACCATTCGTAGCCAGCGTATTCTGTGCCGTTGAGATACTTGAAGAATGATATGACTTTTCTGTCGAGGCAAATGCGAAGCTAGCAGTGCCAACAATGAGAACGAGTAGTATTGATAGAAAAAGCGTACCCTTTGTTGATAAATTAACGTACCTCCTTTTATGCCCTTTCGATGTTATTCTCATACTTACGCACCCTCTTACAAATTTTCTTTAAAACAAGCTATATTGGAAAGCCTGGTATTGTGTTATACAGCAAAGTATACAAGCAAAAACGTAAAATTACGTGTGCCAAAAGTCAAGATTCCCTCAATATATACACACTTAACGGGACCCGAACAGTCATAACACGAAAACAATGCTAAGAGCTAGCATTGTCCAGATAGCGCAAGGAGCTACTCCATTTTTTGTACCTCTAATAGAGTACGACGGAGATGCCCTGTCAGATCAGAAAGATACGTTGTTCTACATGTTGTATGTGTACCTGGAATAATTGCTACTCCTGCTGCATCCACAGCAAGCGATTGACGAATCCACGATGGATGTTCATGGCACCCTTTGGTTTGCCTGTCGAGCCTGATGTATAAATGGTATAGCTCAAGTTCTCTGCCGAGACATTGCAGAAGACTGTCCATTCGCGTCATAAAAATATTTTTTCAGTATGTATTTGTCTTAAATAACACACACTTATAAGTCTTTTTGTCTATAGCATATCCAAGAGGATATCATAGGGAACAAGGTGTCTGGTTAATATTTAGTTAAGACTAAGTGAATAAGCAGTCTGAATCGATGCAAGTTCTTAACCACCCTTGTTATATAGAAACAAGTTGACATAAGAATAGTCCTGTTTAGATGACAGGGCATAAAGTCCATCAAAGGAGTAGCAACGATGAATACACTATCGCTGCTACCCCTTTTGCCTTCTGAGATTGAGTAGTGCTTACTTCTTAGAGATGTCGTGCTGTTTGTCACAATACACTCAGGTTAACCGTATACCATGTGTAGAGAGAACAAGCAAAACACTTGTGGAGGAACAAGCTATGGCAATGACGCAAAACACGATTGCTATTGGTGTCTTTTCAGATATCAATCAAGCAAGGCACGCGATAAACGAACTCGAACGTGCAGGGTTTAGCGATGAAGAGATTGGCTTTCTATCGCGCGTGGCGGCAACGAATGAAGGAAGCGGTGTAGAAGATAATGCCGTTACGGGTGCTGTCAGTGGTGGTGTAATTGGTGGCGTGGTAGGAGCGGCGGTAGCACTGCTGATTCCCGGTTTTGGGCCAGCGATTGCTGGGGGTATTCTGGCGGCAACGTTCGGTGGAGTTGTTATTGGGGCCTCGGCTGGAGGCATTATCGGTGCTCTCACCGGGCTGGGCGTTTCTGAGCGTGAGGCAAGTTTTTATCAGCGCGAATTAGAGGCAGGAAGAACAATCGTGACGGTCAAAAGTGCTGATGGGGCGGCGCAAGCAACGGCAATTTTACGAAACAATGGCGCCTACAATGCTAGCATGCAGGAGAGCATATTCAACGCCCCTCCAACATTGCGACCTAGAGCGAATGAGGAAATAGACCCCGACGATACGCAGTACTATAGATAAGAGGAGTTAGAGACATGGCAGAGCAGAACAAACCTAAGAAAGAACAGTATAGTGATGAGAACGAAATAGGCGCGTTAGGCAATCAGGACCAGACCAGTACAAAGGCCAACCAGAACCAGATTGCTGATCAATACTTGTATAGCACAACGGCAGATCAGAATCTCAGTGAAAATCAGGACGACCAGGACCTTGCTGACGATCCCGATTATGTAGAGGTTGACGAGGACGACGACCAGTATGATATTCAGGGTGGCGAAGGATTGTATGGCACTGGCGACTATGGTCATCAGGGTGGCCCTGAAAAACCTGGTAGTGCCCGTTCGCGCTATGGGACAAAGATGAGTCAGGACCAGAATGGCAACCAACAGTAGACAGAAATATAGCGATAGATAGCACAGGGAGGCCGCAAGGGTCTCCCTACATGTATTAAAGAAAAAATGTAGGGGAGCCCCTTGCGGTCTCCCTGTTTAGAGGCGATTCTGTCAATATCGTATATGTTATGAACCGGACTCGTCGAGCCGTGCTGGTGCATCTACCTGGTTGAGTCGGTTCCACAGAACATAATCCGTCTCTTTCTTAGACACATACGCATTGTCTGGGCCTGCCGCCATTTCAGCAGTTGCGGTAAACTCGCCCTGTTCAAGGTGGTGCAGATCGATGTATTTCGCGCCTTGCAGTAAGCGACTGCCTTCGGGTACGATGTGGATAGACTTGAGTTCGTCATTCGTCAAATCGGCAAGGGTCGTTGTGTGCATGCTCTTGATCTCATCGGCAGAGCGGCCAGAAATGGCAGGTGGGGGATTGCTCATGCCATGATTTTCGCCTACAAGGTTGTCGGCGGTCAACTGCTGCTCGAATTCGGCAGGGTCGCGCATCGTCTGTTTGTCGTTTTGATCGCGATGGTTTTCATGCAACCTGGATTGCTTGCGACCACTATGCGCGTCCGAATCGCTACCACTACGTTTCTCGCCCTCGGCCTCCATCAAGCGTGAGTCGGCCTTCTTAGGACGATTTTGTTTATCTTGTTCATCTTCATGTATTTGTGAATCTGGCATAAAACTGCTCTTTCTTTATCTACAATGCTGTTATAGACATATCCCTTATGAGTTTGCACGATCAAGCGCAACAAAAAGTTTCGCCTGCCCAGAGTGATATAGTGGAGTATAAACGAAGCAAAGGAGCATTCTCATTTATGTCACAGACTTCAGAGAACACACGCGAAACTATGCGTGCAGCACTCGAAGCTGTCCACAGCCTCACTATTTTTCGTGGTGTTCTCGATAATCCGATAGGACGAGCCGTGTTGACTCTTTTTCATGCTCTTGTGACACCGGAGCCAGATGCGCTAGAGATAGCACAAGCGTATAGTGATGCGTTTTCTGTGTTGGCACATGCAGTACAGAGCGAGGAGTTCTCATCGGACATTCCCGATGCATGGCAAGCCTATCTTGCAAGTGCTATTGTTGATGACGTGAATGTATTAAGTCTGCAAGCAGAGAAATATAAGATTGATGTTATTGGAGTAGGTATACGAGAACAGGCAAAGCGTGACATACGTACACTACGCCAACTTTTTACTCTTTCTGCTCAACAAGTATGGGAATTGACAGAAATTATCGTCACATCAGTTCATCCAGGATTACATGATACATGGGTTCCCTGGTACAATCTTGCCCCGACAAGGAAGGCACGAATAACCACGCCACGCGATACGCTTGTTCAAATGATTGTCGAGAGACAAAACTGGTCAACGTTGCTTGAGGTATTGATACACCATTGGTCGCTTCACGGCACAGGGATATTCGCACGTTATGTTGTCTTTCGTTGGGAAGGCCGCGTAGAAGGATTACGTGGGATTATACATCCCGACCCGATCCAACTAAGCGACCTGATTGGTTACGGGCATGAAAAGCAACGCTTGCAAACGAACCTTGAGCATTTTCTACATGCTTCCCCTGCTCATGACGCCATTCTATACGGCGCACCAGGAACGGGAAAGTCTTCGACGGTGAAGGCACTCGCCCATGCATATACTGATACAGGTTTGCGTTTGATCGAGGTGAGTAAAGAATTTGTCAACGATCTACCCGCTATCGTCAACGAGGTACGCGACCATGCGCCACGTTTTCTGCTCTTCATCGATGATCTCTCGTTTGAAGAACACGAAACTACATACAAAGCGTTAAAGGTATTGCTCGAAGGCACGGTCGAGGTGCGTCCAGCGAATGTAGTGATTTATGCCACAAGCAATCGTTTGAACCTGATTCGTGAGAACTTTGCTGATCGTGGCAAGCCCAACGAGGATGTGCATTGGCGCGATACACTGGACGAAAAAGCTTCACTTGTCGCACGCTTTGGTCTACGCGTAACGTTCCTGACACCAGATCAAGCTCAGTACGTGGATATCGTTGTAGGATTGGTGCAACAACGTGGTCTGATGTTAGCGGAAGAAGACCTGCGTATGCGTGCTATTGCGTGGGAGCGTCAACATACTGGTCGCTCTGGTCGTCTCGCACGACAATTTGTGGATGAGTTGGAGGCAGAGTTGAGGGACAAACAGGTCACCGACTGAAACTTTTACGGATATCGAAACGAGGTAAGAGTGTGCAGATGCGTAAAGAAAGCAGATGCACATTATCTTTATGTCCCTTCCCGAATATCTATTGCTAGTAGCAATATGAAATCGTAACGATAGGAGTGAAAGACAATGTTACAACTTGGATGGAAAGCAGGTCCAGAGCAGTACCCTCCCGTGGAATTGCTGGAATATGCTGCGGTCGCTGATAAAGCAGGTTTTGACTGGATAGATGTCAGTGACCACATGAACCCCTGGAGTGAAGAGGGGCAGGCAGCGTTCACGTGGTCGTGGTTGGGTGCAGCAGCGATGCGAACACAACGCACGATTCTCAGTCCCGGTGTGACTTGCCCAATCTTACGCTATCACCCGTCAGTCATTGCACAGGCAGCAGCAACGATGACACATCTCGCACCGAACAGATTCGCGCTTGGTCTTGGAACAGGTGAAGCTCTCAATGAGTTCGCAGCAACAGGGCAATGGCCCAGTTATGCAGAACGTCGTGACCGCCTGATCGAGTCGATTAAGTTAATGCGTGCATTGTGGAGCGGTGAGGAAGTCACCTTCGAGGGCCAGTATTATCAAACGCAGAAGTTAAAATTATATACACCTCCTGCTTCTCCGATTAAAATCATCTATTCCGCACTCGCAGCGCACGGAGCCGAGTACGCAGGAGAGTATGGCGATGGTCTGTGGAGCGTTGGTGGGAAACAGCCCGACATCTATAAAGGTATTATACAGAACTTTGAAGAGGGTGCGAAAAAGGCTGGCAAAGACCCGTCATCCATGCATCGTATTATAGAGCTAAACGTGGCATATACTGATAACGTTGATGCCGCAGTACAAGAATTCCTCAAGTATTGGGCAGGTACGTCTATTCCAGCGATGTACGACGAGAAAATCTATACCCCTAAGATGTCGCAGGAGAATGGAGAGGTTGTAGGCAAGGATACCGTTCTCAAAACAGGGTGTTTTTCATCAAAGATCGAGGATCATGTGCAGTTCGCGCAGCAGTATATTGATTTCGGCTTTGACTGCCTGATCTTCCACTATTCAGGACCAGACCAGCGTGGCTTCCTCGAACGCTACGCCAGCGAAGTATTCCCCAAACTGCGCTCGCTCAGCAAAAAGTAGTAGTGGTCAGAAAAGCAGAGAAGGTGCCAATTCACGGTGCCTTCTCTGTTCTATGGTTCGACACCTCTGTTCAATGCATCTTTTCTATTAGCAGATTGAATGTCAGCATCTACCATATTGACGCCAGACAGTGAGTGCAATGCTTCAATAGTCTGAGTAAGGTCTGCGGCATTTTTGGCACGACATGCGAGCGTAATTGTCACACGCTCCTGCTCCGAATGTATCTCCACTTTTTCGATAGTCACGCCATTATGGATACAGGAGTTGTATATCGGACCAATGAGTTCGCCAGCAGTCGATGTTGTAGCAATATTTATGTGAAAGAGGCTTGAAGGTCGATTTCGCAAAAGGAAGCGTTCGACGAAACGGAGTAAGACCAGCACTCCCAATGCAAGCACCGTTGTCGCAATTGCCTCCCATAGAAAGCCTACACCACATGCCATGCCAACAGCGGCAACAACCCAGATGGCACCTGCCGTTGTCAAACCTCTAACGCGCTCTTTGTCCTGCACAAAAAATATCGCACCGCCACCTAGAAAACCGATACCCGCGATAACATACGAGGCTACACGTGTCGGATCAAGCTGCACATGAGGTACCTTCAGCAGTTCTAAGAAGCCGTATGCGGAGATGATGGTAAAGAGAGCGGCACCGAGCGCAACCAGAGCATTTGTACGCATGCCTGCCGTGTGTTCGCGCACTTCGCGCTCGAAGCCAATGCAAGCGCCCAAAACAATTGCAACAGCTAACCTTAACAGGATTGTAGAGAAGGAGATAATCATAGCACGTTCCTCTTGTATTCAGTATTTTCGAGAAGATTTGTGGAATATACTAACATAGTCACGTCAAAAAACAAAAAAACGTTTGGGGATACAATATATGGCTCACCGCACAACTTTCACCGAGAACGAAGTAGACTTTATCAATAGACTGCGTGTTGGACGCTTAGCCACAGCCGATGAGCATGGCAGCCCTCATCTTATTCCCGTATGCTATGCCTTCGACGGTACGTATTTTTATATAGCACTCGATGAGAAGCCTAAACGTGTAGCGCAGACACAGTTACGTCGAGTTCACAATATCGAGGTGCGGCACGAGGCATCGCTACTAATTGATCAGTACAGCGACGATTGGTCACAGCTAGGCTATATCCTCATTCATGGATATGCTGAGTTGATCGCCCCTGACCATGAACGACACGCACCTGCTCTTGTATTGCTCCGTACACGTTACGTGCAGTATCGCACGATGGGATTGGAACAGTATCCAATGATCATGATTACACCTGATAAGATCACTTCCTGGGGAGCAGTGCTCAATGCTTAGTTTTTTCTTGACATAAATTCTTTCTTTTGATATGTTTCTAATTAGATTTATATCTATCAAAAAAGGGGAATGTTATCATGATAGAACTTGAAAGCGTGCGGCTACAAATTCGTGAAATTGCCGCTGACGATCTTGAGAAGCTACTGCCTGTTTTCTTGAGCAATCCTGATGCCTTGCTGCAAACGGAGGGGTCAGAGGGAGAGATTGGGAAGTACGATCTTGAGCGATGGCAACGTGATTGGTACATTGCACAGATGATACCGGGGCGTCACATGCTGGGATGTTACTTGAAAGAAAATGATGAGGCGATAGGCTTTGCTGAATATGTTGAAGAACACGATAGGCTGGGGCAACCCTGGTTTGGAGCGATTGTGATACGTAAGGATATGCAAAGGCAAGGGTTGGGTAGCGAGATTATAGGAGTGGTGATCGAGCATATTCGCGAAGAGACGGGTGCATCGGTTCTCTATAGCGGCGTGATCGAGCAGAATATGGCGGGTCTAGCACTGGCGCAACGTGTAGGTTTCACACGCTCTGTGCAGGAGGCAGCGCACCAGTTTCCGATGGGGAAGCAGGAGATCATTGTGCTAGAAACGACTTTGCAACAGCCCTACGGAGAAAAAACGAGCCTTTGACAACGAGCCACAATCTTCGTATAATTCACCGTATGGTTATCTCTTTATAAGAGCAACTCAATACAGTCTTTTTGGCATTCGCCGACCTCACACGCTGACAATCTTGGAACGTCTGGCGCACGGAACTCCTCACGAATCAGGAGGTATGTACTGAGGAGGCATTCATCCTATCAGCAGAAAACGAGCTTTCGCAGAGAGAAAAGAAGGCAGTGAGAGACGACTCGAAGGTTTCCGGCCTCTGAGAAATAAGCACCCTTGTTGAAGTACGAAGACTGGCCCACGAAGAGTTCTTGATTGAAATCGAAGCAGTCCCACATGTGCCGGAGTAGAAGATGGATGTTCTCTCCGCGGCACTTACATTGTTTGTCTTGATGCCGCAAAATCTCGTAAGATCCGGCGTAATTGTAGTAGACAAACAGGCGACCACAAGGGTCGCCCCTACCATACGACGACATGTGTCCTATATGAAAAGAATATAGTAGGGACGACCCTTGTGGTCGCCCGTCAATATTAGCCAGAAGGAAGTTGCTTGGTTGCACTGAGACGCTCGATGAAACGCTCGAAGCTCATGCGGTCAACCATTGCACGGATACGACGGTAGCCTTCACCGTAGACGGCGTTGGGGTTGCGCTCGATATTGTGTGCATGATAGAGGCTTTCGGGCGTGTTCATTTCGGTATAGAAGCGTTGCGAGAGCAGTTCACAGAAGCCCTCTTCCGCCCACATTGGTAGATTGCTTATGCCCTGCACAATCAGCCAGACATGCCCTAACTCGTGAATGGTCACGCCTTGAAACAATGTTGCGGGGAGACCATGCAGAACTGCAACGCCACCAATTTCGGTTCGTACAACACGACCATCCTCTGCGTAGGTCGAACTCATGGTTGCACCGAGGGCGTGTGGCTCGACATGGGTGCTGAGAAAGTGTGCAAGCTTGGCACGATTCACAAGTTCAAGTCTTAGAGGTTGATTGTTATATCTCAAATGCTGACGGCTCACCCATGAAATGCATTGCTTGAAGAATGGTTGCGCCTCATCGCTTGTTTCAATAGCGGTGGAGCGACACACGGGACAGCGCATACTTTCGGGTGTGTCTTTGCTGTGTTCCTGCTGTTGTGGCGAGATCAAGCGACCGCAGAAATCACAGTGTGGATACTGTCCCTCATGTTCTTTACAAAACTTTGTACCCCAGTGGTCGATGAGATACTCACCTGAGAGCGGTTTGCCACAATAGGCACAGCGTGGGGCAAGATAATCACGATAGCAAGCTGAATGATATGGCTTACCGTCCTGAGCGTTGAAGCTTGTATCACGAATAGGTTGACCACAGGCACCACAGACAAAATGCTCAGGGTGCCATGTCGTCCCTAGCGCGGAGAGAATACCACCCCGAATAGGTTGGTGACAGTAGTTACAGACGGGTTGTTGCATGAATGGTCCTGTGAATTGCAAAACGTATAGCTAGTTACATTAGCAGACTGTAGTAATCGTAACTGCTGATCTCTCTAAAGCCGCACGATTGATAAAGTGATAGCGCATTGCGGTTGTCCGTCGCGACCTCTAGTAGGATATGGTTCTGACCGCATGCAAGTATTTCACGAAGAGTTTGCGCGAGTATCTGATGTCCATAGCCACGTCCACGATATGGCGGCAAGACGCCAAAACCCATGATATAGGCTTCGCTTGCATTGAAAGATACATCCAGTTTACCGATAGGTGTCTCGTCAAGTGCTGCAATATACACCCTGTTTTTCGCATCATCTATCTTCTTTTCCAAATACCATGTGACATCCGATTCAGGCATATCGAAGGAAACTGCGGTAATATGTGCAAGTATAGCTGCATCAGCGGGTTGTGCCAACCTGAAATGTAGTTGTGCATCCAATTCTGGCAGAGTCTTGACCTCGGCCAACTCCATTTTATACTCTGAATGCTGGTATCCCGGCTGCAACGACGCTGCGAAGCCCTGACCTGATTGAGAGTTGTGTTCGACAATCAACAGGAGTGTTGGAATAGAGCGGTGCTGGCATTCTTCGCGTGCCGCCGTAAATAGTTGTGTGAAAATACCTTTGCGACGATGTTCAGGATGAACCATGCCACTTACTTCACCCTCGATAGGATTAAAGCTAAAAAAGGCCAGGAACCCGACCAATACGCCATTTTCGTAGTAGAGGAAATCGTTCGTCTGGTCTTTTGGACGCGACCGCAACGTATTCCAGTTAAGCTTCATGTGTAGCTGTTCGTATGCTTCACAGGTAGTGGCGAGTGTTTCTATTGCAGCAAGCTCTTCCTGTGTCAAGCCTTGTTTCTTATATAGACCTTGTTTGTTCGCTATTGCCATGCAGCCTCTTTCTCACAGAATGTTGTATCCACAACGTCACGCTCCATCGTGTTTGCTATGAGTATATACGATTTCTGATATGGTGAGTTGTAACGAAATAGACTACATGATAGAAGTCGAATAGAGTATAAACATGGGCGGCATTGCCGCCCATGTTTATACTCTATTCGACTTCTATCAACACATCCCCATCATCGACAAATTCGCCTTCGGGGACTTTGAGGGATTTGACGGTACCACTGACGGTTGATTGCAGGGGTATCTGCATCTTCATCGACTCTAGCGTCACCACATCCTGATCGACGGTGATGATGTCGCCGACGTTGACAAGGTATTCCAAGACGACGCCTGCCATGTTTGATACGACATGTTTCATTGTTTCCCCCTACACAGGATAAATCGGGTTACGACGTTCGGAGAATGGTTCACTTTTTGTTTGGTAGATGCTATAGCGTGCGATCAATTCGTCACGCAATGCCTCGAACGGCGTAATGGTATCAACAATCATTTCGGAGGCGAGACGGAAGATATCAATATCCTCTGCATAGCGTGCCTCCATCATTTTGCGGAATGAGTCACGCTGGTCTTCGGGCATCTCCACGATCTGATTGGCGTACACGGCGTTGATCGCGGCTTCTGGCCCCATCACGGCTATCTGCGCGGTGGGTAGCGCGATAACAGAGTTAGTGCCAAACGCTGGACCAGCCATTGCATAAAGACCAGCACCATAGCATTTACGCACGATGACCGATATCTTAGGTACAACAGCCTGTGAGACAGCGGCGATAAACTTTGCGCCATGCCGAATAATGCCAGCGCGTTCAACGGCGGCTCCAATCATAAAGCCCGACACATCGGCGAGAAAGAGCAGGGGAATGTTGAAGGCGTTGCAGGTATTGATGAAGCGCGTCGCCTTGTCTGACGAATCGACGAAGATCACGCCACCTTTGATGCGCGGTTGATTGGCGACAATGCCAACGGCATGTCCGTTCAAGCGAGCCAAGCCCGTGATGATTTCAGGGGCGAAAAGCTTCTTAATTTCAAGAAAGCTCTCACCATCGACCAACGAGTCGATGAACTCGTACATGTTGAACGGTCGGTTTTGCGCCTCTGGCACAATTTCGCGTAGGGGTTTGTTGCTGGCAGGAGCAACAGGTTCAGCATCTGCAGGTTGCTCAAGGTAGTTTTGTGGCATATAGCGGAAATAGTCACGTGCGATCTGGATGGCGTGCTCTTCGCTTTCCGCAAGGAAGTCACCGAGGCCAGAGACGCTACAGTGCATACGTGCGCCGCCCATCTCTTCGAGCGTGACCTTTTCACGTGTCACCATCTCGGCCATGCGCGGCGAACCAAGATAAGCACTGGCGTTGCCATCAACCATGATTGCAATGTCGGCGAAGGCGGGTGTGTAGGCCGAGCCAGCAGGCGAGGGACCGAACATGAGCGCGATCTGGGGTACGACGCCGGACATTTTAATTTGATTGTAAAAGGTGCGTCCACCATGATTGCGTCCGGGGAAGAGGCGGACCTGATCGGTGATACGCGCCCCCGCTGAGTCGATCAAATAAACAAAAGGGATACGCATCTGCATCGCCATTTCCTGGATACGCAGACTCTTCTGCACCGATTTCTCGCCTGCCGCTCCCGCTTTGACGGTTGAGTCCGAAGCACTGAACGCAATGGGTCGGCCATGAATGCGCCCGACGCCTGTTATGATAGCATCGGCAGGCAGTTCGGGGTTCTGGCTCTCGGCAAACATACCGTCCTCAAATTCGATCTTGCCATCATCGAGCAGCAATTTGAGGCGGTCACGCGCAAACAAGCGGTGCTGCTTGCGGTTGCGCTCGTGATATTTTTCTGGACCGCCTTTTTTGATACGTTCGATTTCTGCTTCTACGCGTTCTTCGTTGTTGGGCATGTATATATGTCCTTTTCTATAATAAGTTTTTTGTGATAATGCGGCGTGGGCAATTGGAACGCCTGGAGGCGTTCCAATTGCCCACGCCGCATTATCACATCTCGATCTCCATACGTAACAGGGCCGAGGAGAGGGATTTTCCCAGCGTGTCGCTTCGCAATGAACGTGAGGCTCCACCGTTTAAGGCTCCATGCAGAACGAAGTTGAGAGCAAGGATGTTGGGAGCCTCGAAGCGTTCGACCTTGCCTGTAGCGATACCCTGAAAGTGCTGCTTGACGCGCTCTGGTGTGACTTCACGCAGTATTAGATCATAGGTGGCACGGTCAGGAACAAAGATGGCGATATTGGCTTTGTCGCCCTTGTCACCGGAACGGGCATGAGCGAGACGGACAAGTTGTGTTCTCATACACTCACCTCCTCGACACTGACATGGATGTATTCTTCGACAAGGCCACGTGGCACGAGCGTAGGCCAGATACCAAGCAGACCGCGTGAAGGCGTGATGCCACTTGCACCACCAATGAAGGGTGGACCACTCAAACCAAGTGGTGTGAGCAAGCGACCCAGTTTGTCTGCATCACGTTTATCTACACAACGTACGGCTATACGAAGATACACTTCGTTGAGGTCTGCAACGTGTGCAGGGTCGGCTAAGGGACCAGAAATGGAGTTATAGCCCAGGTATTCAACAAGCGTTTCCTCTGGTTTGAGGCCAGCTTCGTGCATGTGCTGCTGTACAATTTCTGCGGCCAGTTGTGCTTTTGCCAGTGCGTCGGGCCAGGCATAACCTATTGTGGCTTGCCCCATGTAGCCATCCTCGTAGCCCGCCACGATTTTGAGCGTTTCGGGGGCAGGATGTCCAGTCGCGCCCGTGACACGTACCTCATCGGGGCCAATCTCTTCCATGTGTAGCGTTGTCATGTCCACATCAACATTGGGCGTGAGATAGTGTGCAAGGTCGTGTACCTCATAGAGCAGTTGCTCCCGTAGCGTGTCGAAGTTGACGCGCCCACCTGTGTTGGGCGCTTTTGTGATTACGGCGTCGCCGTTTTCTGAAACCTCGGCGATGGGATAGCCAATGTGGGCGAGATCGGGAATGCTGCGCCAATCGCCACCGAAGTTGCCACCCGTCGCCTGCCCGCTACATTCCAGCAGGTGTCCAACAACGATGCCCTGCGCCAGTTTGTCCCACTCGTCCCAGTGCCAACCTAACTCATGCACCATTGGGGCAAGAAATAGCGCAGCATCAGCGACACGCCCTGTGAGAACGAGATCAGCGCCAGCGTCAAGTGCTTCGACGAGTGGACGCGCTCCAAGATAGGCACTGGCGAAGAGCAGGCGTTCGCGCACAGTAGCAATATCCTTGCCTGTATCCATGTGAGCGAGTGAAACGCCCAGTCCTTGTAATTCGTCGAGCCGCTCAAGTACAGAGTCGCCTAACACAACGCCGACATTGAGCTTGACGCCAAATTTCTTGAGCGCCGCTAGCAAAACCTCACGTGCCGCCATTGGGTTGAGGCCACCTGCGTTCAAGATGAATTTGACACCACGCGGCAGAGCAAGCGGTAGCAGATCGGCTAACATTGGCACGAGGTCGCGTGTGTACCCAAGCTTAGGGTCACGCTGCCGATCCTTTTGCAGAATTGCCAGCGTGAGTTCGGCGAGATGGTCTGACGCCACGTATTGCACATTGCCATGCTCAATACTTGCTTTGATTGGTTGCCAGGAGTCGCCATAGAAGCCGAGGCCACCCGCTATCCGTACTGATTTCATAAATCTCTCTTCTCTGAGAAAGCATGACAGGGACAAGCCCTGTCACTACTATACTGTCTCTCGCAAGCGGGAGGGCACGTGTATAGTAGTGACGCCCTTTACGGGTGTCATGCACTGCTACCTCATCCGCGTTGCCCTAACAATTCGCGTGCAATCAGCAATTGGCGAATCTCATTGGTACCCGCACCAATTTCACCTAGACGGGCATCGCGCCACATGCGCTCGACCTCGAAATCGGTAAGATAGCCCCAGCCGCCGTGAATTTGCAGAGCTTCGTTGGCGGCACGAGAAGCGGCACGAGCGGTGAAGAGGAGAGCTGCTGCCGCTTCTTTGCTGACGCGCTTACCCTGTTGAGCCAACCACATCGCGCGATGCGCCATATGGCGTGCCGCCTCCAAGTCTGTGTACATGTCGGCAATCTTCGCCTGTATCAGTTGATAGCTGGCGATAGGATGCCCAAATTGTTCGCGCTCCTGCGCGTACTTGATTGAGATTTCAAGGGCGGCCTCGATACCCCCAACAGCACTCACAGCATAATAGGCGCGTTCGATATCAAGGCCACTCATCACCACTTTGTAGCCCTCGTTGACTTTGCCCAGCACACATTCATCTGGCACAAAGGCATCTTCAAAGACGAGTTCGCCCGTTGGTGAACCATGCATACCAACCTTTTGCAATTTGCGAGCGACACGAAAGCCTTTGTTCGCGGTCTCAAAGATAAAGGCGGTGATACCTCGGCTACCTGCCTCTGGCTTCGTCTTGGTATAGAGAATAATCACATTGGCGATGGGACCATTGGTGATAAACACCTTTGAGCCATTGATGAGGTAGCCGCCATCGACTTTAGGCGCCTTTGTCTGAATGCCCATCGCATCTGAGCCAGCGTTTGGCTCAGTTAACCCTAGCGCACCAATCATCTCGGTACTGGCAATCTTAGGCAGGTATTTTTGTTTCTGCGCCTCCGTGCCGTTACGTAGAATATTGTGTCCACAGAGATTTAAATGTGCCCCATAGGACATCGAGATTGCACTGTTAGCGCGACCAATGGCACGCGCAACAAGGGCCGCCATCAAATAGTCACCGCCACTACCACCGTATTCTTCAGGGATGGCGATACCTGTGTAGCCCTGCTCAGCCAGGCGTTTCCAGAGCCACATAGGGAAGTCATCGGTGCGCTCTATCTCGGCGTTGTGGGGTCGAATCTCATCACGCGCGAAGGCAAAGGCACTATCGTAGGCCAGTTGATGCTCTTCGTGCAGTTCAAAGTCCATAGAGTATTGTCCTTTCTGACACGGCATTGCGGAAGGGAAGGGTATGATTTATGACGTTTTTTTGAGAAAATCTACGACGATATGTGCCAATTCTTCGCCTTTGTCTTCCTGTAAGAAGTGACCTGCACCGACAATCGTGGTATGAGGTTGGCCTTTCGTACCTGGAACAGCTTTTTGTAAAAAGATATCACCGCCTCTGGTGATGGCATCGGAGTCGCTGAAGGCGGTAAGGAATGGCTTCTCCCAGCGTTGCAGGACCTGCCATGCTTTGCGGTTTGGTTCCGACGCGGGATCATCGGGACGTGTTGGTACGAGTGTGGGAAATTGACGCGCACCCGCCATGTAGCTATCGTCTGGGAAGGGGGCGTTGTAGGCTGCGATGACCTCTTCTGGAAGCATTGTGACGCAACCGCCTTTGACGATGCCTCCGGGGTTGAAGTGCGGCGTCTCCTGCGAGTAGCGTTGCCAGTTCAGAAATGCCTCGCCAGGAGGTATGTCGCCCGTTGGCAGAAATGTGTTCGCGGCGACCATACGTGCGAAACGATTCTCGTTTTCCGCAGCGAGACGTAGACCAATGAGACCGCCCCAATCCTGACAAACGAGGGTGATACGTTGCAAGTTCAGCGATGTGATGACGGCGAGCATCCAGTCAACATGCTTTTGATAGGTGTAATCGGTGCGTTGCGATGGTTTGTCCGAGCGACCGAAGCCGACAAGATCGGGGGCAATGGAGCGATAGCCAGCACTGGTAAATACAGGAATCATCTTGCGATAGAGGTAGGACCATGATGGCTCACCATGTAACATCAAAATAGGATCAGCGTCGCGTGGACCTTCATCGACATAGTGGATACGCAGTCCATCTGTTTCGATATAGTGGGGGGCAAAAAGGTAAGTGGGTAGATTAGCAAAACGCGCATCAGGTGTGCGTAGATTCTCCATTGAACGGGTCTCCTATCGTTGGATACAGGACGGTACACAAACTGATTGGTCTACTGTGTATTGTATCATGTGCATCTGAAAGATGTGGTGTACATACTGAACAATACGAAGTAGAGATGATATACTAAGAGCAGTTTCATTTATAAGACGAGGAGGTACATGTATGGCTTACGAAATGACCGTTACCTTGACCGACCAAGAATACGCGGCACTTGCAGCAGAAGCAGCAAAGAACGGAAAGAAACCAGAAGCACTTTTACACGATATGGTGCAAAGTCTGGAGAAGGGTTCTCAGGAAAAGCACCCCTTGACGGAGCAAGAGTTCGTGGAGAAGTTGTATCGTGAAGGCGAAGTTCTCAATATACCTACAAGAGAACCACTAACACCAGAAGAACAGGCTGAAAGAGAAAGGTTAGCTCAAGTCTTTGCTGGTGGCAAGCCAGCTTCTGAAATGGTCATAGAAGACAGAGGACCATATTAATGGCAACTTATCTTCCACCTTTTGTTTGCGCCGACAATCAGCTTGTCATAATTGCTGCTAAGGAAGGCTTGAGTGTTGAAAATCCGAACAACTACTCGTAAATAGCACTAATTACACGTTGGTATATTACTATGATAGTCCGTGATTTGCCAGTTACCGCCATTGTCCTGCTGTAGAGTGACAGTCAACTGGTAGGGTTGGGACATCTTGCTCCTGGTAAGGTTGTAGACGTAGTTGAGGCTATTCCCCTGTGCCGTTGTATTGTTGGTTACTCTGTTATCTCCTGAAATTGCACCATAACAGCTATCATCTTGTTGTATTGGTTGCGTGAAGGCGTCTTTGGATATCTGATTGGTGATGGATGGTCCCAGGTCACTGTAGGCATGGTCATAGTTATGGTTGACGATGGCGTTCACGAAATCATCGGCTTTGGTCGTTGCTGCAGGGACGCCGTTGCTAGCGATGGGCGCAGTGTTACGCGTTGTGAAGTAGTGATATGCAGCGTAGCCACCACCACATAAAGCAAGGGCAAGTAAAAACACGACGGTTAGAAGGATAATCAAACCTCGCTTTAACGCACGACCAGTTTTCCGTATCGCCGATGTCGCCCTAGGTGGAATACTTTTACCAGGCAGAAACGTCGTGATTGGTGGAAATGTCGTTATAGGTGGCGTCTGATCGGTATATGACGATGCGTCAGGTCTGGTAGGTGCCGCTGTCTGCATCTGTACTGGCGGTGCTGGCGTCTGTATTTGTGCTTGTTGCGTTGATGCTGGTGGAGAAGGTAGTACAATAGACTGTCGCGATGCTGATGCTGGTGCTGGTGCCTGCGATGACACGAACGCTTGCGGTGTTTGATAGGCTTGCTCAAGAGCGTGTGCGAAGTCTTGTACACGTGGAAAACGCTGGTGATAGTCTTTAGAGAGTGCCCTGAACACAACTCGCTCGACGGCTGGTGGAACCTGGACACCATGTTCGCTGAAAGGTGGGGGTGGCGCGGAGAGATGTTGTGTTACCAGTTCGATGTAGGAGCCACGAAAGAGTTTTGTGCCACAGAGCCATTCGTAGACGACAGCGGCAAGTGCGTATTGATCGCTGGAAGGACGTGATTTGCCCTGGATTTGTTCGGGTGCCATATATGACATTGTGCCGATGACGACATCCTCAGTCTGCTGATTACGTGAACTTTGCGAGACAAGCGCAATGCCAAAGTCGCTCAAAAGCACTTCATTGTTATGGCTCAATAGCATATTGCCTGGCTTCACATCACGATGAATGAGTTTCTGGTCATGGGCATATTGTAGAGCCGAGGCAACTTGCTGTACATAGGACACGATTGTTGCCGATGGCAAACGATTCCCTTTCTGATGTCTTTGGCGTAGCGAGCCATTTGGGGCATAGTCCATAACGAGAAAGGGATTATTGTTTTCAACGTCGAAGTCGAGGACGCGCACGATATGCGGATGTATCAGGTGAGCAATGGTGAGCGATTCGTTACGGAACGCCTCGATGCCTTCCTCGTCTAACTCTGTATGTAGTAGTTTGATAGCAGCCTGTGTGTGTAGATAGACATGTGTCCCCAGATAGACATCCGCGAAGCCGCCATGCCCTAAAAGGTTGTCGAGGCGGTAATTTCCGATCTGCTGCCCTACAATATTGGTGTTATCACTCATAATAAGACTACTTTCCAGGCAATACGTCACTATATCAACATAAAAGAATATTGTGCAGTTCTATAAAAATGGTCCTTATATAGTAAACGTTGCAGAGAAAATATCGCTTCACGTTTGTTAGTCGTCTTCCGAGGCAAAACTCCGCAGTGACTCTACTGATGGGACGAAGTAATATGCTCCACTCACAGCAGTCGTATACCTCGTGAGGGCATCACGGATGCCATCTTCTGCTCCAGCCATACGATTGAGCATACGAGCGAGGCGAGACTGATCGCAACTGAAGCCGATAAACATCGTCCCATGTTGAGTAGCAGTACCAAAAGGAGTATTGCGGCGGAAGATAGGTAACTCCACTCCGTTCTCTTCGATCACTGTCCGCGCAACATGTGATGCGGCATCCTGCACGTCCTCGTCAAGTTCTATACTTGCATCTTTGGTTCGCCCCATGATCTTCTCTTGCGTCTCAACGGGAAGAACATCAAAAGCGGCGGCATCATGCATCCACTGTTGTACTAAAACAATACTTCCACCTGCACCAGGAGACGGGGAAGAAATCAGCGCAACCTCAGGTGCCTCAGATAAACTTGGATTCTCGGTTCCATCAATGAATCCAGTTAAATCCCGATTCTCTTTGTAGGTCCACCCTGCCACCTCGCTCGCAAGCCTGGCAACCGGAGCAAGTGCCCTCATCGCCTCCCGTGTGACATCAAAAACCTTATCATAGGCATGGCCCGCGACCCAGAGCCACAGATCATGCTGTGTGGCAGGCATAGTATAGCCATCGACACCCTGTACCTTCTGATCGAAGTCCTTTACTCCCGTCGGCATATTCTGCGGCGCAACCTGTGCCCACAGTGACGGTCGAAATCCAACAACCAGATTCACGCCACCAGTCGTCGTACTCGGTTCTCGCAAATTGGCAATCGTCTGAACCAATGCGGATGGCTCAATACGTTCAAGAAGATCGAACTCCAGATAGGAGTGTGAGCCAGTACCGAGGGCAAAGATACCACTTTGTGCTACGTGCATATTTCTTCCTTCTCTACGAAGCTATCAGTCAGGGAAACCCTAGAGCTTCCCAATATAATACGCTTTTTATGAAAGAGATGGTTACAACAGGTTCTAAAATTACTTTTCACATTTCGCAGAAAAATGTGTTACACTTGAGGCAAGAAAGAAGCAGCCACTGATATCTTTCCCACAAGTAGCCTTACCGTGTATTGTTGTACCTTGTAGCATGTTTTCCGTGCAGGATTTGGGTATCATTGTCGGAGCCTATTCATCTACCTAAAAGGAGCTAACGTATGTCGCTTACAAATGAGTCTGCCAGTGCAGATCAGCTTCTTACACGTTTCGGATATCAGCCGAAGTATCGGCGCGAAATCAGACGTTTTGCCTCATTCGCTATCGGCTTCAGTTTTATTTCAATCACTACTGGTATTTTTACCACCTACGGTTCCGTTTTGGGCTGGGGTGGGCCACTCGGTATCTGGACGTGGCCGTTTGTCGCCTTGGGGCAACTCTTTGTCTCGCTGGTCTTCGCGGCTCTCGCGTCACGCATTCCACTGGCTGGCTACTCCTATCAATGGGCCTCCCGACTTACAAATCCTAAGCTTGGTTGGCTCATCGGCTGGGTGTCGTTCATGTTTTTGATTGTCGTCACCGTCTCGGTCGATTACGCAATATCATCGACGGTTTTACCAAGCCTGTTCAATTACACAGCGACACCTCTGAACGAATGGGGTGCAACGGCACTTATTGTTCTGATTCAGATGCTGCTTATTATCTTCTCTACAGTGTGGTCTACGCGCATCAATAACGTCGCCGTAGGTACAGAGGTCATAGGTATTGTTGGTTTGACTCTGCTGCTCATCATTGTGGGAGCAGTGCGTGGCTTGCTTCATCCCGACCACCTGTTCAGCATGGGTGCCGTTCCTGCACAAGGGTACTTTAACCTGGGTGGCTTGAATAAAACGGGACCATTTATGCTCTCGTTCTTGCTCGGCTCCTACACGATTGTTGGCTTCGAGTCGGCAGCGAATCTAGCGGAAGAGACGGAGAACGCGCATAAGGTGGTGCCTTTCGCGATGTGGTCGGCAGTGGTGCTAAGCGGTATAGTCGGCTTTGTGTTTCTCATTGCGCTCAATCTCGCCTCTGGCAACCTCACGACATTGGCAGCTTCATCGACACCTGTCGCTGATATCGTCAGGGGGACGCTTGGCTCCGTGATTGGCAGCATCTTCCTGGTGTTGGTGACGTTCTCGATTTTTGCCTGTGGGCTGGTAATCTTTATCACGGCGACACGTCTGACGTGGGCGATGTCGCGAGATCGGCGTTTCCCCGGTCACACGATATTCAGTCGTGTGAATGAACGCACTGATACCCCTGTTGCCGCAACGATTTTGTTGGGCGTGTTGATTGAGATTGTGTTAGCAATTTTCGCGAACCAGACAAACGCGCTTGCCAGTCTATTCAGTGCATCGAGCCTGCTGCCGACAATCATCTACCTTGCGACGGTACTACTCTACGTCTTCACTCGTAACAAGCTACCCAGCACACAAGCATTCAAATTAGGTGTGTTTGAATGGCCTGTTGTTGTGCTAGCACTGATCTGGTTATTGTTCGAGCTTGCCATCTTCCGTGATGCACAGTTCGCGACACCGTGGCTCTACACCATCATCATGTTCGCGATTGGAGTGATATACTTCATTTGGATGCTTGTCTCATCTGCGAAAGTGTTGGAGACGCAACCAGAGCGGGAAACGCCCGAACCGGAAGCAGTATCATAGATATTGTGTCGAAAACGGCAGAGATGCTAGCATCTCTGCCGTTTTCGACACAATGGTTGTAATAAACCTAGAAAGCAAACAAGCACGATGGCAAAAATCAAGATCGATCTTGAACGGACAATTGGAGCAATTGATCCCAGGATATATGGTGGTTTCATAGAACATTTTGGTCGTTGCATCTATGGGGGTATTTTTGAAGAGGGTTCGTCGTTAAGCGATGGACACGGCTTTCGGCGTGATGTGATGCAGGCGTTACGAACACTACGCACACCTGTTTTACGCTGGCCCGGTGGCAACTTTGTAAGTGGCTATCACTGGCTCGATGGCGTAGGTCCGGTAGAGCAGCGTCCCCGGCGTATGGAACTGGCATGGCATATCGAGGAATCGAACCGCTTTGGCACGAACGAATTTCTCGCTTATTGTGAGCAGCTTGGCGTGGAGCCATATATTTGCGTCAACATGGGTAGCGGTACAATGGACGAGGCACAGGCATGGGTGGAGTATTGTAATGGCAAGGGTGACACCTACTGGGCAAACCTGCGCCGCCAGCACGGACATGAGGCACCTTACAACGTCAAGTATTGGGGACTCGGCAATGAGATGTGGGGCGATTGGCAGATTGGTTCGCTCAATGCAATTGACTACGCCAAGAAAGCCATCGAGTTCGCGAAGGTGATGAAGTGGACCGACCCTGCTATTCAACTCGTAGGTTGTGGCTCCGACGGTCTACACAACTGGGACCGCGTTGTGCTAGAGGCACTGGCAAAACATGTTGACTATCACAGTATTCACATCTATACGGGTAGCAACGACTACTATAGCAACGTCTTCTCGGCGCATCAGGCTGACCGTGCCCTGCGCTATTGTCAGGCATTGATTGATATTGTGCGCTATCAGCAAAAGATTTCGCACCCAATTCATGTGGTCTATGACGAGTGGAACCTGTGGTTCCGTGAATTTCACAAGATCGAGGCCGGACCAATACAGCTAGAGGAGCGGTACACGCTCGCCGATGCGCTAGCCTTTGCAAGCTATCTGAACATCTTCATTCGCAATTGTCGCACGGTTACGATGGCAAATCTGGCGCAGATGGTCAATGTCATCGCACCAATTATGACGAACAAGGATGGCTTATTCCTGCAAACTATTTACCACCCGTTGCGGCTATACACCGAATATATGCAGGGGACCGCGCTTGATGTGCTTGTCGAGAGTGAAGAGTACGACCTGAAAGGAAAAGAGCAGGAGAGCTGGCATCATCACCTTGTCGCGGATATGGGACCGTTCAAACTACTTGATGCGACGGCGGTGTACGACAAAGAGCACAAGCAGGTAGTCATCGCGGTGGTCAATCGCGACCTGGAGCTTTCGCATAGTACGACACTGCAACTTGTGGATACGGCAATAAACAATGACATCGAAGTGTATGAGGTCTCCGGCAACGATGTGATGATGGTCAACTCATTCGAGCAACCAGAGGCGGTCACGGTCAAACAAAGCCGCTTCACAGAAGGTGGAAGCAGCTTCGAGTATACGTTTCCCGCACACTCATTAACACTATTGCGTGCATCTGTTGGGGTCTGACAATTTCCATTACGTTATTCCTGCGACCTTTTGATGAATGCTTGCACAAGCCTATCATGTGGGAAGGCGTGGATGAGGACTTGTTGATACTCTTCAAAACGCTGCTTTAACATGGTCGAGTCGATGGTACGAATAAGCGGTGCAATATGTTCCGCTATCGCAATACTTGCCTCTCTATCATGTTGACGAGCATAGGTTTCGGCAAGGGGGACAAGCGTCAGGATGCGACGAGGAATCCACTGTGCGGGAAGTTGGGCGAGAGCCTGCTCTAAATGTTCAATGGCCGATGTATAGTCATCGAGTTTGAGCATACAACTTCCCGCGATCTGGTGCCAACGTGCCTCGTCAAACTCTTCATCTGGTCCAAGATGTGCCAGGAACACTGATGATGCCTCTAGTTTTTCCTTCACACGTGTATGTTCCTTGAGTAACGAGGCATTGTAAGCCCAGTCCGCGAGCAGATGAGCTTTCAAGCGCACATACTGCTCACTATGTTCATTGACGAGCAGACGCAATGCCGTCTCTATGGCTTCAATAGCTGTTACATGCTGATTACAGGCACTTGATACAATCGCTTGCCAGTTCAGACTTTGCGCCATATTCCAGATATCCGCACCTTCTAACGCTGCAATATGCGATCTTTCATAAGCACGTTGAGCTGCATTGTAATGACCCTGAAAGAAATATGCCGCGCCAATAAGGTTGTAGAGAGCAGCGTAGAGGCTATAGCGCAAATCTGTAGAAAGAAGTGCATGTGTTTGTTGCACAAGAGAAAGTTGGGCTTGAGCAACCACAAGCACCTGAGAGGGGCGTGCTGTATGAAACATTTGCCAGCCTTCCGCTACACTCTTTCGCAACGTGTTAGCTAGCAGGATGCGTTCCTCTGATGAAATTTGCTCACTGGCAAGATGGTCTGCACTGTGTGTCAGTCCCTGTCGTATCACGACTGGCATCCCCTCGATGCCACGTAACGCAATTCGCAAAGAGTCGAGAACAGCATCTACCGTCCAGCCACTATCAAATAAAGAGGCAAGACTGCTGGCACTTGATGCTAACCATGAACCGTTTTGCTGTTGCTCGAAAGAAATTGTCATGTCACGATGAAAAAAATCATGAGCATAATGATAGAGAGTCTGGGTTTCCTGCATTGGTTGAGCAGTGAAGAGTGTTGCAGAAGAGGTTACAGGCATTACCAATTCAGTTATGGGCGCGTCCTGCGGCAGATCATGCACCAAACCTAATTCTTGAGCAGTCCTGGCGAAGTACGTACAGAGGCGTTGGCGTGATTCGGCATTGATGGGATGGTTGTGTTCAGCACGCCACACTGTCGAGGCTCCCACATGTGCCTCGTCTGCTAGCTGCTCTATAGTTAAATTGCGCTGACGACGAGCAATTCGTAATGGATGCATACCGTTAAGCTCCGTGAAACAATATGAGCTTTCCTTGTCTACAATCCTCATTGATTAGGTATTTATTGTTATACCCATAATGTGCATCGTTGTCAATGTTTTGGTACTTTCTCCCAATGTCTTATACGGTTATCAAATTTTCTTTCCCTGACAAAGACAGCAGAAATTAGTCAGTTTTTTGTCACCTTTCTTCACTAATTCTCTAGTTTTTCATCAAAGCACCTCCTTTTATTGACTTCTTATCTATTACAGATTATACAAGAAGTATTATCCACAAACGGATCGTCTATCATCGGGGAGAGACGATTGAGTCGAGAAAAGAAAGGTTATGGCAATGGTGGCAGTTCAACAAAAGAACGCGTGGAAGCAAAGGGTTGTGTTCTTTCTTGTCGCTGCGCTGATAGTAGTAGCTCTCATGCTTGGTACATTCCAGGGAAGAGGGAGCAGCGCAAAAGCTTCAGGGATTGGGTACTGGCATACGAGTGGGTCCCAAATTCTGGACTCCAATAACCAGGTAGTGCGTATCGCGGGTGTCAACTGGTTTGGATTTGAAACAGCGAACTATGTAGCACATGGTCTCTGGACACGTAGTTATAAGGACATGCTCGACCAGATCAAGGGTCTGGGGTACAACACTATTCGCCTTCCTTATTCAAATCAACTCTTTGATGCGGGAAGCACACCCAATGGTATTGACTTCAACAAAAACCCTGATTTGCAGGGGTTGAGCGGCATTCAGGACATGGACAAGATCATCGGCTATGCGAGCCAGATTGGGTTGCGTATCATTCTCGATCAGCATCGTCCAGACTCAGGCGCACAATCGGCCCTATGGTATACTTCGGCCTATCCTGAATCACGTTGGATATCTGACTGGCAAATGTTAGCAAACCGCTACAAAGGCAATCCGATGGTGGTCGGTGCAGACCTCCACAATGAGCCACATGCGCCCGCTTGCTGGGGTTGTGGGAATACGAGTGTTGACTGGCAGCTAGCTGCTCAACGTGCTGGCAATGCCATTCTCTCTGTCAATCCTAACTGGCTTATCTTTGTTGAAGGTGTAGATTGCTATGGTCCCGGTGGTGCCACAAGTGGTGACTGCTACTGGTGGGGTGGAAACCTGGAAGGCGTCGCTAGTGCGCCTGTGAAGTTAAACGTGCCCAATCGCGTTGTCTACTCAGCACATGATTATCCCGCTTCAGTCTACAATCAGCCCTGGTTCAGTGCTTCAAACTATCCGGCCAACCTTCCTGGAGTATGGGATCAGCATTGGGGTTACATTGTCAAGAACAATATTGCTCCGGTCTGGCTGGGTGAATTTGGTAGTAAGCTAGCAACCACTTCCGATCAGCAATGGCTGAGCAGTCTGACTCATTATCTTGGCACGGGTGCCAATGGTATAAGTTGGACGTTCTGGAGTTGGAACCCCGACTCTGGCGATACGGGCGGCATCCTCAATGATGACTGGACAACCGTCAACCAGACGAAGCAAGCCTACCTCAATCCCATTGAGTTCCCGCTAGATAACAGTGGTGGTGGCGGCGGCGGTCCAACACCCACGCCTACAACAGCACCACCAAGTCCTACGCCGACGCAACCAACACCAACACCAGTACCTAGCGGCTCCTGTAAGGTAAGCTATGCGGTGCAGAGTCAATGGTCTGGCGGTTTCACTGGCAATATCACTGTCACGAATACAAGCAACACGACGGTCAACGGCTGGACCTTGCAATTCACCTTCCCCGGCAACCAGCAGGTGACGAGTGGCTGGAACGGACAGTTCTCGCAACAAGGGAGCAAGGAAACGGTGCAGAACGCAAGCTATAATGGTCAACTTGCCCCTGGTGCCACAGCGTCTCCTGGCTTCAATGCCTCGTGGAGTGGGAGCAACCCGAACCCAATTAGCTTTACCCTGAACGGTGCAACATGTAGTTAGACTTAGTTTGTTATCCATATAGCGCAGCACAGTTGTCAACGGGCGACCACAAGGGTCGCCCCTACTATACAAAGTGGATGAAACGCGCATCCGTGTATAGTAGGGGCGACCCTTGTGGTCGCCCGTCCATATTCCACATGAACCTTTGGATCATCCTGTATTTTTCTTACACAGTCTTTACAAACATATGCGAATTTTTTCATATACTTGGGCTATTCTATGTATAGACGCAAGAGATAGTGATATGGTAAGCGAAACTATCAACAGCGCAGCAAATAGATGTTTGTTTTGATAACGTGTTCATCGCATGATGGCACGCACGATAAAAACTGTTCTATGAATGAAAGAGGATGGTTATGTTTTTAGAACATATGCATGGTGCATTCCCGTTTATGTTTTTCTTCGGTTTGAGTAGGCTTCTGTGGCTGGCATTGATCATTCTGCTTGTATGGTCTCTAGTACGCCTGTTTAGAAGCAGAAACACGCATTGGGGGCAACCGATGACTCCCTATACGCCAAACATGCCGTTTCCAGGGCATCCGCTTGGCACGGCACCTGGAACAGAGAGAAAACCCAATGAGCCAGTCAATCAACCGTCGGCACTGGATATTCTGAACCGCCGCTACGCTAGTGGCGAAATTGACGAGGCTACGTTCGGGAATATGCGCGAACGCATCCGAGCAACGCAAAAGCCAGAGCAACAAGCCTAAAAGTCAATGAAGACAGAGGAGAAACCAGGAGACTGCGGTCTCCTGGTTTCTCCTCTGTCTTCATTGACTTTGATTAAATTTTTCGTTGCGAACCTTTCCAGTAGGATTCACGGATGTTGGATTTGAGCAGTTTGCCAGCGGGATTGCGTGGCAGTTCGGCGACAAAATCGACTGAGCGCGGCCTTTTATAGTCGGCTAGACGCTTCTCACAGAAGGCAATCAGTTCCTCGGCGGTGCAAGTGACGCTTGGGCGTAGTTGCACTACAGCTTTGACAGATTCGCCCCAGAGTGGATCAGGAATACCAATCACGGCTACGTCTGCTACAGCCGGGTGCGCGGTCAACACAGCTTCGATCTCCGCAGGGTAGATGTTGACACCGCCAGATATAATCATGTCGATCTTGCGGTCACAGATGTAGTAGTAACCTTCACTATCACGATAGGCGATATCACCAACGGAAAAGAAGCCGTCGCGTGTACTCTTCGCCGTCGCCTCCGGTTTGTTGAAGTACTCAGCAAGCGAGGCGTTACGTGCCCACATCTCGCCAGCAGTGCCATCGGGAACCTCATTGCCAGCCGCATCCAGTAAGCGTATCTCCTGTCCTGGCCCGACGGTGCCACACGAACTGGGTTTGCGTAACTGATCTTCTGGCCTGAGAATTGCCACGAAAGCCGTTTCCGTTGCACCATAGAACTCCCAAACACTCTCACCAAAACGCTGTATAGCGCGTTCTTTCAAGACATAAGGACAGGGTGCGCCGCCGAGAATAATCGTGTGGAAGGAACTAGTATTGTACTGGGAAAAGACCTCTTCGGGTACGTCGCACAGGCGTTGCAAAAGTGTGGGTGCCATGATTGTTGTCGTGATAGAATGACGGTCGATCAAACGCAAGGCTTCTACCACATCGTATTTTGGTTGAATGACGATTGTGGCACCTAGCAAGAGATGGGCAGTGACAAAAAAGCTGGGGGCACTATGATAGTAGGGACCTGCCAGTAAATGAATGTCCGCAGGTGACAGTTCAAACGCCTGCAAAATCCCGACTACAGTATCGGCAGGAACACCTTGCGGACGATACGCCCCTTTGGGCTTACCCGTTGTGCCGGATGTATAGCTCATAGTCGAACCAAGCCCAGTCTCGGTGGGTGGGGGAGCCTCTTCACTAGCGTTGGCAAGCAAGGCTTCGTAGTGCTGCCAGCCAGTGGGGACTGTATCGTTGCTGATAGCGATGTACACGACATCGCCTTTCACCTCGGCACGCGCTAGCTCGACGACACCGACCAAGCCAGCCCCCACTAACGCAGCCTTTGCTTGACAATCGTTGAGAATGTAGGATACTTCGTGTTCACGCAAACGATAGTTAAGCAGCACCGAGATAGCGGAGAGTTTTGATAGTCCCGCCGTAATCTCTAGCAATTCGATAGAGTTATAGGCCATCACTGCAACACGGTCGCCAGCTTGCACACCTAGCTTACTCAAAGCGTTAGCAACGCGACGAGCGCGGCTATTGAACTCGGCATAGGTTAGCGAACGTTCACCACAAATAAGGGCGGTTTTGCTGGGATGTGCAAGGGCGTGTGCATCGAGAAAGTGCGGCTGCGGTGTAGTTGCTGGCGTTGCGTTCACTGGATTTTCTGAGGTGGTCATAGCGTCTTTCTCCCTGACTTCGATACATCATTGTGGTCGTACAACGGAAAACGCTGGAATATCAGAATTGTACCACGTTGGAATATAGCTAAGTTGGAATGGCATAAGCAGCGAGACCGCATGGGTCTCCCCCAATACAGTTTAAATAAGGGGAACGATACATCTTTAGCGATATTGGAATCTCTCCTACACGTAGGTCATTACAATCGCCACATTTGCTTTAGCACCGAGAGCAGTTGGCTCTGACGCTGCTCTACGGTAACAGGGGTCCATTCACGCACGCTTAACACCTGTGTTGTCAGGGCAAATGGCGAAATACCATCCTTCGAGAGGAAATATTTATGTTTTTTGTCCTCGAAGTCGAAGTTTTCGGCCTTCATATTCTTCCCCTGTGAGAGCAGAACAAGATTGCCTAAACGGTTCACATACTTTTGGCGTATGTTAGGCGGAAATGCCTGCGCCCACTCACTGTCGAGAGCGGGACGTTGCGGTAAGACATGCTCGATAGTCACAGTCTGATGATCGTAGGAGGCAACCTTCTCCGATAACTTTGTGTCCAAACGTAGCAAGACATAACGGCAAGGATAGTGAAGCAGATAGATATCACCGTCGAGCATTTTGAGAAAATCATTGCGCTCTCGTGTCTTTAATTGTAGAGGTGACTCAGGATTGAACAGGTCTACGTCTTCGTCGATGGCGTGCAATATCTCGCAGTAGCGTTCGATACGTTTGTAGGGTGGAACACGACACACCATAAAGCTGATGACGAGCCGTTCAAGGTCGTTCAAAAAACGGATTACGTTGTCGGGTTGCTTGCGATGATTTTTGACGAAATAGTAGAGGGCGGGCGGTACCCATTGGGCATGGTCGAGGTAGTTCAACCAGCGAAACATGGTGTTTATCTCTTTAGCCTTCGATGGCGACCCCTGCTGGTAGTTCGTCTTTATGATGTTGTTCAAGGCGTGCGAATAGGGGAACAAGATGTTGTCGATGAAATCTTCTGGTTTGGTAAAGCGTGGCTTGACGTATTGATTGAACTCTTCGATCATGCCTTTGCTCTGACGCCTTTTGGAAAAGATGGCTCGCAGGTTATAGAAGAGATTTTCAAACTCCTCACTACCAAGCATCGTCTCCATTTCTTCCCATTTAGTCGCATATTCGTCTTGCTTGCTAGCGGCTATCATGCTGATGAGGTCCGCCTTCAAAATATCAGGGTACGACAGGTTCATGCCGCGACTATTCAGCACCGCGAAGATACGATATACGGCGTCGAGATCGGGGCTAGAGACCGCAACAACGATGAGAAAGCAGCGATTGATAATGAATTGTGTAAGGGCGGTCAACTGGGCATCAGTGAGCTTTTTCAGTTCACGTATGAAGCCCAGCGTGTTCAGGCGAATGTTGCGCTGGCTCTCTGGCAACTGCGAGTCCTGTAAGTCTTGTAGAGCCTCGATGCCGCCTTTTTCCTGAATGTATTTTTGGAAGAACATTGCATCACGCTCACGTAGACGCAAACGATAGCGTTCAGGAGTGCCAGTGATGATGTTACCCTTCTCAGATAAAAAAGTGGTCAAACTGTCAGCGTAACCAGAGCTAATCAGGCTGCGAATCGCGGAGAGCAGCATCGTGAGCGTCGTCAGGCGTTGTTGCCCATCGATCACCTGAGCGTCCGGCTCCTCGCCCTTGATGAGCACAACACTGCCCAAGAAATATGGTGATAGATCATCGGTCGCAGCGGGTTTATCTCCACCGCCCATAGCCGTTAGCAAATCTTGATAGAGTTCCTCGGATTGCTCCGTCGTCCACGAATACGCCCGTTGATAGAGCGGAATGGTAAAAACAAAGTCGTCGCTAAATATCTTCTTGATCGGATATTCCGACCCATGAATGTTCATCTTGCTCAACGCACAGCTCCTACATGTAAATAAATAGAGAATTTGGTTCGGGAATAGAGATTATATGCATTCAACTCACGTTATCCTATACGAATTGTATACAATGATACTATAAGCACGCGTGTAGTCAAGACCTGTAGGAATTTGTCGTATGAAAGATGTTGTGAGCCGAAAGAGGTATTGTGCGCTATTATCGTATTGCCTCTTTTGGGTCATGACATCGGTTTCGCCCAACAGTATACTTCCTTTTGTCGGTCGCCGTACCCTACATTCAACTATTCTAAAGGAGAAAAGACTCATGCGTCGTGTTCAATTATGCGTGTTCTCGCTTGCGTTGCTGGTAGCCTTGTTTAGTGTAACAGCTTTGACCAATTCAAGTCCAGCCTCGGCACACAGTGTACAGCAAAGCAATAGCAGGAGCCATACTGCTGTTCAGCACACTACGAGTGGAGGACCTCGCGCAAGACATATCACGCAACGAAGCAGTACAAAAGTTACTTGCTCAGGCAATGGCTGCAATGGTCAGAGTCCTGCCGCAACGGGCTGTGAGGCGGGGGCGTATACAGTCCAAACGGCTGTTTTCAGTAACTCGTATGTCGAACTACGCTACTCTCCCACCTGTGGAACCAACTGGGGACGGGTAACGAGTAAGGTTGGTCCAACCAAGCTGGTCATTCGTACACAGCGCATTGATGGACTCACCTACACCTACTCGGGAGGCAACTACACCTACGCCTTCTCAGCAATGGTCTACGCCCCAAACGTACAGGCTCGTGCATGCGGCGGCGTCAATGGAATCAGTGGTTGTACAGCTTACGTATAGTGTGAAGTGAGATGTTGGGAGGCGGTGCGAGTATCCGCATCGCCTCTTGATGTTTTATGCCCATGGTGCTGTGAGCGGCTGTGTAGTCAGGACCTATTTCCGATAATAACTACGAGAGGGAATGATTAGTCTCCAGCATATTTTTTAAAGTAGCAAATCTTGTCTCAACATCCTTTGTCAAGGAACCCTTCATAAAGGGTGCGATTAAATTAAAAATTCCTTTGCCACTAAGTTCAATGGTATAGGTGACAAGTGTTCCCCGCTCATTAGGCGTGACTTCATAAATCGTTTCAAACGCAGGAGGAGGATTATCGGGTGTACTGCGACTCACTATTCGCTGGTTAGGCTCATACTTGGTAATTTCACCGACAGTCGTGATTGTTCGACCCCCAAACTTGCGCTTCTGAAGCGTCTTAGTCCCAACATGAACAGGACCAGCAGGCTCAATTTGGTTTCCAGGACAGCAGGTTGCCAACGGGGTTCTGCCTCAAAATCAGCAAGAGCGAGGAATACTGTTTCCACAGGCTCATTGATGACAAGACTATGCTACACTCGTAGCATAAAGCTCCTCCTAATTAAACATAAATTTGGCACTATTACCTGTATGCCTCTCATAGCTTATCACAGTCATGTGACAACCCTATGTCAGCAGAATTGTCAAAACAGAAATGCATTAAATTTCTCCTTTAAAATAGGATGTTGTGCGAAACCTTCACAGTAGGTTTATAACATAGATATGTCTCTCCTCTTCCACAACTCAACGTGTACAATAAGAAAGGAGCCATCCATGAAAATACTCACAATTTCAACACAACAAAAAGACGAAATCATCGACATTACTGATAGGGTAGAATCGTACCTACGTGAATCACAAACGGAGAATGGGCTTTGCACAGTTTTTGTGGCCCACACGACTAGCGCAATCACGACGGCTGACCTTGATCCGGGGACGGACCGCGATTTTATTGATGCGCTGAGGGGGATGTTGCCGCATATGAAGTACCGGCACCCACATGATCCAGAGCATGCGCCCGATCATTTGCTTTCGTCGATTATTGGGCCTGCAGTGACGGTGCCGTATACGAATGGTAGACTGCTTCTTGGAGTGTGGCAACGGGTTGTATTGGTCGAGTTGGACGGGCCGAGACAGCGCACGGTTCATGTTTCGCACACGGAATAAATGTGGAACAGGAGTCCTACAAGGGTTGCATGGCTTAGGCGCGGCATGCTATAGTGTGCTTCGTGACAGATGGATGCATAGGAAACTTAGGAAGAAGATTGTAGTATGGCCTCTCAGGGATTGCGACCGAAAGCAACGACTTGTACCGCTCCTCAACTCGTTCAACTTACCGCTAACTCACAACAGATTGCTGCGATTGCTCATACCAATGGTCCGGCGGCGTTTGTGGCTGCGGCGGGAACAGGCAAAACAACTATTCTGGTGCAGCGTCTGGTGCGCTTGATCGCGGATGAGAAGGTCGCGCCCGAAGCTATTCTGTGTGTCACGTTTACACGGGCCGCCGCCGATGAGATGGAGAAACGCGCGTTGAAGGCTCTCAAGGGGCGTGGGTTCGCGGCAAAGGATGTGAAGGGGTTGCGTGTTGTGACCTTTCACGGGCTGGGACACCATATGCTACGCGAGAAGCTGGAATGGACGCCACAAGAACTGAATCAGCGGCTGGTGAGCGGTGAGCCACGCCAATGGCTAGCGGAAGATATTCTCCGTCCATGGCGTAGTGATCGCTCGCGTGGCATGAACTGGGAGGTCGAGATTGCCGACGTGCTGAGCGCGGTTGACAGGGCAAAAGAAGGCATGGTCAAGCCTGAGCAATCGGCGGATTTTTTCCGTTCGCACCTGTGCATAGAAATCGACCTTGCCGAACGCTACCAGGATTTCTTTGTGCGCTACGAGCAGACGAAGCATAAAGACAAGCTCTACGACCTGTCCGACCTTATCTATGTACCCCTATCGTTGCTCGAAAGTAGCCCTAAGTTTCGCAAGACATGGCAGGGGAAATACCAGTATTTGCAGGTCGATGAGACGCAAGATACGAACCCATCGCAGTATAAGATGATTCAGTACCTCGCTGCTCCCAAGAATAACGTCGTCGTTGTTGGCGATCCTGACCAAGCCATCTATCAGTTTCGTGGTGCCAGTCCAGAGGCGTCTATTCTCTCGTTTCGGGAGATGTACCCTAAAGGAATTATTTATCGCATCGAACATAATTACCGTTCGACGCCACAAATACTCGATGCCGCGAATAAGCTGATTGGGCACAATGAGACAACACCGGGGTTTGAAAAGATATTGCGTGCCACACAAGCCGATGGCGGTCCAGTTACGGTTACAGCTTACGAAGATCAGGAGCGCGAGGCCGATGGTATCGCGACACGCGTAGGGACGCTGGTCAAAGGATGGCGTGAACAGCACGAAGATCTCTCGTTTCAAGATATCTTCATATTATCGCGCACCAATCATCACCTTGCCTCAGCAGAAATCGCGCTGGCACGTAACGGTATCCCCTATCGTACCGTCGGCGGCTCCTCGTTCTTCAAACGCAAGACGACGCGTGACATACTTGCGTATCTCGCATTGATTGATGGTATGCGCGTGCAGCAGGACTATCTGGCAGCACGTACAGGTCCGACGCCGCAAAAGTGGGACGATGTGTTCACGCCGATTCATTGCGGTGAACAGAACATGGCGTTTCGCGCCGTCGCGAATATTCCATCGCGTGACTATTTCACGCGTACTACCAAGACTTCGCACCGCTTCACACCAACTTTCTTTGGCACGCTCATGGCACATGCGGGTGGGCGACCACTCCTGCAATATTGCGAGGAACATAGCTATACAATATCAGCAGAGTTTCAGCTTGGTATCAAAGATTTTGTTGCGCTCATTAACCGTGTCTATAAGCAATGCAATAACAATCCGGTACAGGCGATTACGTTGCTGCGACAATACGCCTACGATATGCACCTGCGTCATTGTGATGGCAAGCATGGCGAGAGTGAGGAAGAGGCCGAGTCAACCGCGCCAAAGGATGAGGCACGCTTAGAGGGGCGTTATGATGAATTGGAGGAGCTTGTACAGATCGCAAAACGTCACCACACTATTCGTCATTTTCTCACTGCACTGGCTCGTCTCAAGGAGCAGGCGGAGGAGAGCAGCAAGAATAAGCGCGATTGCGTCAACTTGATGACCATTCATAAAGCGAAGGGGCTAGAAAGTCCGGTTGTGTTTGTGATGGGTCTCACGGAGGGTATCTTTCCGCACAGACGCTCCTATACGCTTGCAGAAGATGGACCTGTTGTACAGACGGGGATAGCGGAAGAGCGCCGCCTTGCTTATGTCGCCTTCACGCGGGCGAGAAGACAACTCTTTCTCTCGTCTATCCTGCAATATCGCGGTGGTGACGCAGTGGCTTCGCGTTTTATCGAGGAAGCTGGTCTCATCCCAACCGATGAGGATGGCATAGTCAATCCCTTCCTCTTTCATCACGATGGCACTGTGAAGGAGATTAGTCCGTTGGTGACAGAGTTGACGCTGTTTGAGTAGTTGTTTTTACAAGACTGAGTGCCGCTCTTGTTGGATATCCTCGCCTTTATCTCTATCGAGAATTGGGCGTAGGAAGGTGTAAAACGCCTGTGCGGACCGCGAGAGTTGTTTGTCGGCGCGTCGAATAAGGCTCAATTGAGGATGGAGTTCCAGTTCAGCGATAGGTAGATGTACAAGATCACCATTTGCTAGCTCTCGCTTCACGGTGAGAGACGAGACCATCGCGGCACCTACACCACTCATCACCATTTGCTTGATCGCTTCGTTGTCTGTGAGAGTGAGCAGTGGTCGCACCTTCACGCCATAGGCTTGCAATGCATGCTCAATAAGCTCACGAATACCGCTCCCTTGCTCGCGCAACAATAGCTCGCCGTTTGCTAGCAACTGTGGATGCAGCGACGAGAGCTTGGTCCAATGATGCTGAGGGGATACGACGAGAATTAGCTCGTCATAAGAAAACACTTCGACGCTTAGTCCGGCGGGCAAGCTTAATGGGTCACTTTCTACCAGGCCAAGATCAAGATTCCAGTTGAGTGTTTCCTCGACGATCTCACGCGAATTGAGAATGGCGATATTCAGGGCCACCTGCGGATAGCGCATACGAAAGCGAGCGACAATTGGAGGAAGCAGATAGACACCTGTTGTGGTATTCGCGGCTAGCGTGACCTCACCGCCTCCCTCATCACGTAACATGTTCACCGCGTCTTCCATCTCATGTTCCAACGTGAATATTTGACGTGCATAACTTTGTACCATCCGTCCGGCATGAGTAAGCGCGATGCGTCTACCCTGCCGCTCAACTAGTTCCAGACCAATCTCATGTTCCAGGCTTTGAATCGTTTTTGTGACGGCTGGTTGGCTCAAACCAAGTTCTTCTGCTGCGTGGGTGATATGTTCAAGCTCTGCCACTTTCAAAAAGACACGCAGGTTTTGCAAATTCATTTTTCTCTCCAAATAGTCCAACTACCATTGTAAGCGCAAGGGAGTAAGGACAATGCTCTGTTGCATGATACCAAATAGCGGCAAGAAAATATAGAGCATTTTCGCAAATTTGTACATTCTGCCGTTTACCTATCGACAGTGAAAAAGCTTTGTGGCATAATGCGGACGTAAAGTTTTATTTCTTTTTCCAGGCAAAGGTATGACCATTATGCGTATACAAAGGTTTCTTTTTAAGGGAAGCGACCATATGGTTGCGTGTACTCGTTGCGGCTTCGAGCAAATAGGCACGCAAGCATATTGCGAACATTGTGGCATGTTTTTACCAGCCCTCGCCATTTATAACCCAACCCCTTCCGAAGACACTCCTGTCATACCTAAAGTAGTCTCAGAGCCGCAGCAAATCGCCATAGCAGGTCGCTTGACACCAACAATGGTTGTCGAAAGATGTGTAAGAGAATTTCTCGCATGCATTGGACTATTGATAGCGGCTTTTGGTCTTTATGGCAGTATTTATGGTCTCACTGGCTCCGGCTTTGCTTTGTTTCTAGGGCTAACCTTATTCATTGGCGGCGCGGTCTTCATCACGATACTCCTTTTTGTACAAAAACCGTTGCCGCACTTACAACGCTGGCAACGCACAGTTGGTTGGGTCGTTGCCACAGCGGTAGGGTGTGTGGTGTTCTTAATGCTGCCAGAGGTACCCGAAACGACAAGACTCATTATGGATTTAGGTTTCGGTATGATGTTTTTCCTCTATGGGCTTACTCTAGCTGTATTGGCTATATGGTAGGGGCTATAATTCATTACGCCCTCGCCTCGATTGTACATGGCGACGAGGGCGTAATGAATTATAGCCCCTACAGAAAAACAATATCCCTCGCTCTTGTCGCGCTCTTCAAATCTATAAGTGACGCCTCGATATCAGTACGTTGCCGAGTGCTATACGATTGCAAGTCGATATCCAGCGTCTCCATTTCTGCACCGACAGATAGACCTTGCTCTGCCTTGTAGCGACGAATCTGCCGCAAGAGTTCAAGAATATGCTTGCCTGTCTCTTCGGCGTTTTCGTCGCGCCATCGTGCATGCGCGACAGGCCACGTCATATGGTGTAGCGAAATGACACCTTCTTTTGCACGGAACAGTGCTTGATATAGCTTCTCTGTGACATAAGGTAGGTAAGGAGCCAACAGTAGGAGTGTCGTCAGCAACGCTTGATATAATGTCCATTGCGCGGCTTCGTGTTCTGGTCCTGACTCACGATACAAACGTGCCTTTGCCAGTTCCAGATAGTTATCGCACAGGTCGGACCAGAAGAAGCGTTCAACCTCAGCGCGAACCGAGGCATATTCTCCGTTCTCTAGCTCGTTGGTGGCAAACACAATGACATGAGCAAGGCGAGACAGCAACCAGCGATCAACAGGCAGCAATGTTTCTGGCTGCTTCCCTTTACCAGAAAAGTCTGCAAGGCGAGCATCGGCGAAACGACTTGCGTTCCATAGTTTAGTGACAAGGCGACGTCCATTCGCAATAGTGTCAGGATTGAAGGGGGTATTGCTGCCTGTTTTGACAGAGGTCGCCCAGTAGCGTAGTGCATCGGCAGATTCTTGCTCGATAACCTCCATAGGACTCGCCGCTTGCTGTCCCTTCGATTTGGAAAGCTTGCTGCGCGCGGCTGATAGTGCATGCCCCGAAACCATTATAGTTTGCCACGGAACTTTATTGGTATGATAGAGCGACTTGACGATACTATAAAATGCCCAGGTACGAATGATGTCGTGTGCCTGTGGACGCAGATTCATGGGAAAATGTTCTGCGAACCATGCGGGATCGTCAGGCCAGCGACTGATCAGCAACGGTGTACAGGAGGATGTAGCCCATGTGTCCATAACATCCATTTCAGGCTCGAACTCGGTTGCACCACAGGTACATGATTGTACTGGCGATGTTCGTCTTGGGTCAATCGGTAGTTGATCGAGTGTTGCCAACAACATTTCACCACACTCTTTGCATGTCCACGCGGGAAATGGTACGCCCAGGAAGCGTTGACGCGAGATACACCAGTCCCATTGCAAATGCTCAACCCAATGTTCGTAGCGTACACGTATGTAGTCAGGCTGCCACGTTATCTGGCGTCCGGCTTCGATAAAACGTTCCTTTTGATCGAGAACACGAATGAACCATTGGCGCGTGTGCAAGTATTCAACGGGCGAGCCACACCGTTCATGCGTACCAACGTTGTGTTCTATCGTCTCTTGAGAGAGTATTTTCCCTGCCTCAGCAAGGTGCTGCAACATGCGTTTTCTGGCGGAGGGAATAGACAGGCCAGCAAAAGAGCCAGTAAGAGCAGTCATGCGCCCATTGCGTCCAATAGCTGCACGTAGAGGTAATTGATGTGTGCGCCACCAGCGAACATCGGTGGAGTCGCCAAAGGTGCAGCACATGACGGCTCCAGTGCCCTTTGCTGGATCGGCTAGATCGTCGGCAAGAACAGGAACCTCGATACGGGCTTGCTGTGAGAACGCTGCGCTCTCGATGGATGCCGTTGACCCAATGAGATGTGCATAACGTGCGTCCTGTGGATGAACGAAAATGGCGACGCAGGCTGGTAGTAGTTCTGGACGTGTCGTGGCGATAGGCAAGATGCCACCATTCTGTGTCTGAAAGGCGAGAGTCGAGAATTGCGTCGGCAACGTGATATCATCAACCTCTGCCTGTGCAATCGCCGTCTGGCATTCTGGACACCACAATGTTGGTGCGGGCTGTGTATAGACACGTCCTGCTTGATACAATTGAATGAATGACTCTTGCGAAACACGTTGTGCGGCGGACGAAAGTGTGGAGTAGCGATAGTGCCAATCGACACTTAGCCCAAGTCTGCGCCAGAGATTCTCGAATCGGTCTTCTGTCTGTTGCGTTAACTCAAGGCAATGACCGATAAATTCCTGTGTATCCATCTCGGTAGCTTTACGCTGGAGAGTCTTTTCAACGAAACGTTCCGTTGGCAGACCGTTGTCATCAAACCCCATTGGATAGAGGACACGCTTGCCACGCATACGCTGATAGCGTGCGATAACATCCGTCTGTGTATAGGAGTAGCAATGACCGATATGTAGCTCACCGGAGACAGTGGCGGGCGGCGTATCAATCGTGAAGATAGGGCTAGAGCCGGACGAGTCGAACGTATAGATGTCGGACTCGGACCAGAAACGAGCAAGTTCAAGCTCAGTCTCGCGTGGATTATAACGGTTGGGCAACATATGGGTAGTACCTTTCTGTGTACTAAAAAAACACTGCCATCTCTTAAGGACGAGGGCAGTGTTGCCTGTGTTGCTCGTGGTACCACCTTATTTTGATATACAACTCCCCAACCATTTGTGCTGTAGCTTCATGTGAGCGGCTACATCTACAAGAGTTACATATCCTCACACAAGCGATAACGGGCTATACCGTAACAACTTACCGCGCAATCGCTTAGGTCGTTCGACTTCCGAGCCACGTTCAAGGGGCTTATTCGGAAGAGGCTTGCACCCAATGGCCTCTCTTCTCTGGCGAATTGCTTTCCTCTACTCCGCTCGTTCTAAGTCTTTTTCTTTTGTATATACTATACTATACATAGTAATTGTACAGTAGTCAAGTCACTTCCAGGGCACTCTTGTATTCACTAGCCCTATGGTTCCACAATGAAACTTTTCTATGCAAGATGACGTGAAAACTACTAGATGATTGTATACTACGGCTGCTATCGAAAGTGAGGGAAGTTTATGACAACGTGGAGTCAGCAGAACGTGCAGAAGCATATGCATGTCTACTCGTCTGATGGGAAAGACCTCGGGCACATCGAAGATGTCTATATAGATTCTTTCAAGCTACACAAAGGTTTGCTTCCTCTAGGAGATCGTTATATTCCATACAGCGCGATAAAGACCGTTGAGAACGACCGTATTCAACTCACGATGACAGAAGACGAAGAGCAGAAGATGGAATGGAAAATACGGCCAAATTATGTGGCGCACGAAGGCGATCCGGTACAACTTATGTATGATCGTGGGCACGGAGTCGAGGACCCGTTAGACGAGACAAATTCGACCAAGCCGTCTTAATATTACCTTGTTCACCCTAGAGCGAGCGTCTTCTCTATAACCTGATATTTTTCCATATATGATTATAATATTTGCTGCTCTGCACACCCTTTTGCATATAAGCGCGTTATACAGGAAAGCGAAAACACGAAAATATCAGGTTATAACCTGAGAGAATGTAAGGTAAGTACCCGACGCTATATGCCTCCTTATATCTTAGAATACAGTGTAAACACGAAAAAATAGTGGATAAGTACGCATCGGCACTAACATATTATTCTGCCAGTGAGTGCTACCACGAAGCCATATGGAGTCCGACAAGCTGGTTTTGTCGGTAAGTTTCCTGAAGGGAGCGTGAATTTATGGCTAGAGTGAATTCTGTCAGTGATGTTCACAGTATGAGATCGAATGCAGATACAGACAACTTAGACGTGTTTTCTTCTGCCATTTCTTCCGCCTTTGATAGTGATTTAGTCAAAGAGACGTTGGAACGAAACGCTGTCCCTCTGCTACCAATTAATGCATTGGTAGAGGACGAGGCGATGATCGATGAGGCGGAAGACGAGTCGGGCGAAGGCGACACAGTAGACAGCCCGTCTCGTACACGCACAACACGAACACTTGCAGCGCGGCAAGCGACAGGGAACGAAGATGCATTTCAAAGCTATCTCCGCGACATTCGAGGGTTGGGTCTACTTACCCATGCAGAAGAGATCGACCTTGCACAGCGAGCAGCAGCAGGTGATGACCTATGTAGGCGCAAACTTATTGAATCAAATCTGCGCCTTGTTATCGCGATAGCACGTCGCTATACTAGCACTGGTGTTCCATTGAATGACCTTATCCAGGAGGGTAATCTAGGCTTGATGCGTGCAGCAGAGAAGTTCGATTATCAGCGTGGATGCCACTTTGGAACCTACGCGACATGGTGGATACGCCAGGCAGTAAGCCGGGCAGCAGGTGAGCAGTCGCGCTTGATTCATCTACCAGAACATGTCGCCACACGTCTCCGCAAAGTACGACGCATCGCTGCACAACTTTCACAGGAAAACGGTCTTGATCCCTTACCAGAGCAAATAGCCGAGGCGTGTAACATCACGGTGAGTGAGGTCGCAGATTTGCTTGGCGTCATCGAACAACCTGTTTCGCTCGATGCACCCGTTGATGAAGAGGCACGCTACTCTCTTGCAGACACCCTGGAAGATAGCACGACACCAGCTCCATCCGAAACCGCTTCGCAGCATTTACTTGGTGAGGAACTTCACAGGGCATTAGCAATGCTAACACCGCGCGAACGAGCGGTTATTACATTGCGCTATGGCATTGGTGATGGCCGCAGTCGTACCCTGCTCGAAGTGGGTAAAGAACTGGGCATCTCTAGAGAGCGTGTCCGTCAACTTGAAGTCGTCGCACTTATGAAACTTCGCAACGTTAATAGCAATCTTTCATTAAGCGAATGTGTTTAGTTACGAACGACGTATCATAAACGAATATAGGTGATCCAAAAGTTGCAGCGAGGCATGGTGGAGACCAACGGGCGACCACAAGGGTACGCCCCTACTATAGACGATGGGCAATGCTTGTAAAAAGTTATAGTAGGGGCGTACCCTTGTGGTCGCCCGTTCCCCGCTTTTGAGAAGCCCTGATGTGAGGTACTATGCTCATCGACGATAAACCAGACGTTATGCTATACTACACTTCGCACCTACTAGATCAGGTTTCTGTACACGAAATTCTAACTACTATTTATAAGAGCAAGCATGAATACAAAAATCAGGAGCGTAACACACGAAGTACCGCTACCTCGGTCAGAGGAAATGGTACCAGATATGAGTTCTCGCCTTCATTTTTTTGCGTCTACGCTCGAAGTGTGCATAATCTTTGTGCTGACACTTGTAGCTTTTGTACCACGCCTCTTGCTCGCGATGAAACTCGATGTCGTAACCGATGAGGTTGTCTATATTCTAGCTAGCAAAAAAGATGTCGCTCTCTTAACCTCGCTGCAAATTGGCGCGAAGCAATGGAATTATAACTACGAACATCCTCCACTGGTGAAGTTCCTTATGGGCTTTTCGCTCAAGTTGAATACAGCATTTGGCACACCGTTAGCAGCATTACTTGTAGTTCGTTTGCCGAGTATTCTCATGGGTACATTACTCGTCATTATGGTATATTGGCTGAGTTATGCTCCCTTTGGACGTGCTGTAGCACTCACAGCAGCTCTTTGTCTTGCCGTGAGTCCATGGCTCGTCTATTTCAGCGCACTTGCATACCTCGATATGACGATGACAACCCTAATAATGGTCGCATGTTTGCTCACATGGCATGCAATCTACCGCCCCTGGTTGTATCTTATAATCGCGCTTCTGCTTGGATTTGGTGCCGCTAGCAAGTATACAGCGATACTTGTTATTCCAGGAATAGTTATCTTTACAGCCTACTATTTCTTCGGTATTCGACCTTCTCTACCTTTGGAACAACGTCCTCGTATACCATGGCTCTGGTGGCTAGCAGCGATAGCTCTGGCTCCTGGTGCGTTTCTCTTTGCCGACCCCGCAATCTGGCCGCAGCCAATTAGCCTTCTTGTTCATAGTTTGCGCTACGAATGGGAACACTCGTACAATGGACATCTCGATTTTCTCGCGGGGCACTACAATCTCCATGCACCCCATTGGGCGACGCTCTATATTATTGTCGCAAAAATTAGTGCCTTTGTGACGCTACCAGCAATCTTTTTTGTGCTGTACAGCATTGTACAACTGGTACGTTTCCATCAAGGACATAGCAGCGCAACGAGGGCAACAGCTACGTCCTTCTTATGCATCTGGCTTATCTCTACTTTAGGCATGTTTAGTCTGCTCAATATCGTGGTAGGAACACACTACGAGCTACCGATTGCGACTCCAGTCGTGCTGGCAGGAGCGGTGGGTCTTGCGACGCTTTTACGCTACAGCGAATCAGGGCACCCGCTACCTTCATCATTCCCCGAATGCGGCTTCGGGGATGCCCCTCCCATACACGAACGAGCGCAGAATATCCCGTCATACGGGAGGGGCATCCCCTTGCGGGGGCCCTGGCAATTTCAATTTCAATTTCGTATTACAGCGTACCCTATCATACGTATAATGCTCCTGGCCCTTGCCCTTATTGGTCCTCACCTTGTGGGACTCACGACGATATATGCGACGGAAGGCTATACCAGTGAGTTCTTTTCCAGCGAGAATACAGTGTTACAAGTGGCCTATCCTGGCTATCGTGAGGCAGTACAATGGATAGCAGCACAGACACATGGCACCGAACAAGTAGGATTAGTATCACTTCCAGGGACACTTAATAGTGGTAGTGGGCTTGTCTCGTGGTATGATTACAACAAAGATTTACCTAACAGGCTTACTTTGAAAGAGGCACATAGCGGAGACGCATATAACCGATATGACTATCTCGTATGGCCTATGCACTTGGTACAACGCGGCTTTACGCTACCTCCAGAGTGGCGTGACCATGTTGTACACAGAGTTATGGGTGGCTCAACGATCTATAGTTATATCCTTGCTCGCTCGTAGATACATATAGAAAACGTTCACCATTATGAAGAGGCTATATGAAACGTACACCTGTCCGTGATATTATCGCGCTATTTGTTGTGACGCGACTTATTTTGATGGTGGTCACGTATGTTGGCTACATCTTGCTCACCGCGCCCAAGTACTCAAGTACACCTGTCGATACGACAAAATTCTTTTTGCTCTGGGATCACTGGGATGCCGCACGCTATATCAACATTGCTCAACATGGCTATCAAACGAAGTATGACCTGGCATTCTTCCCATTATTTCCGCTGCTTACCAAAATTATTGCCCGCCTTTTGGGTGGACACGGATATTTGCTCATCGGAACACTTATTAGTAACGCGGCGTTACTGGCATCACTTTTTATACTCTATCAACTCGCTAGCGAGACATTAGGCGAGCAAGTTGGTAGACGCACCCTCCTGTATCTCTGCATCTTCCCTACAGCACTTTTCTTTTTTGCGGCATATAATGAGTCGCTTTTTCTTGTGTTTACCGCGGGCACATTTTTAGCTCTTCGTCGTCAAAAATGGTGGATTGCAGGGCTTCTCGGCTTGCTGGCTGCACTGACACGCTCGACAGGTATTCTTTTAGTGTTACCCGTTCTTTATGAGTTATGGCAGGCACGGGAAAGCGTGTTTTCGAGTATAAAGAATATTTTGCTCGGTTTTTCACCACTGGTACTTATCCCTCTCGGCACCTTTCTGTACTGTGTTTACTGCTGGCATGTAAGTGGTGATCCGCTTGCCTTCGCGACGGTGCAATCACATTGGGACAGGCACTTCTCACTCCCCTGGCAAGGCTTGTGGCAGTCACTCGTCGAACTCTTCTGGATTCAGCCCTTTGGTTCGTTCTTTGAGGTTCACATTCTGCTCGACCTGATCGCATATATAGCATTTATCGTTTTAACGATAGTTGGATGGCGCAAGTTACGTACAAGCTACACACTCTGGGCCGCAACGTTGTTGCTCTTCACCAGTCTCTCACCAGCTATAGCGCAACACGATGCGTTGGTGTCGAGTCAACGCTTCGTTCTGGAAATCTTTCCCTGCTTCATCACGCTTGCATTATTAGGAGTAAAACATCCTCGACTGCATCAGACAGTGATGATTGTATTTCCAACCTTGCTTGCCACACTCAGCCTGATTTTCGTGATGAATTTGTGGATGGTATAGCGTGAAAAAGCCTGCTCAGCTTTTCGCCTTCATTCTCTGCATGTGCGCTTTTTTGTTCTGTATCTTGCTTACAGCCGTGCCCCTCAATCGTCTCGCGGGTACGGCCTTTCTCGCATCTCTACCTACCAACATCCCATTGACTATTGTTGGAACATGGTTGCCCACAGACCTGCATCTTGCAACAAACATACATGCATCACAGGTCAACACCGACACGATTGAATTTCTTGCATTAATGGTCCTTGTATATTTGTTTTACGCGCTTACCGCTTACGGAGCACAAAGATATCTTGCGACGCAGACAACTCTGCCTCTCGATGTAAATGAGGCAGAGCAACATCATGCCGGGCAGACGCTACTACGACTTCTCTGGCTAGGAGCAATATTTGCAGGCATGGTGTATGTCCTTACACCTTCTCTCCTCTCTCGTGATGCTGCTGTCTATGCAGGTTACGGACGTATCATCGTGACTTATCATGCCAACCCGTACTATACGCCGCTCTCAGCCTTCCCACATGACCCGCTTTTTCAACTGGACGACTGGCGTGATGCGTTAGCAGCTTATGGCCCTATCTGGCTGATCATTTGTGCTGTCTCTACATTGATAGCAGGGAAAGCTATTTTGCACTATATTTTTTTTTATCGGCTACTTGGACTTGCTTCGCATGTAGTGAATATTGCCCTTGTCACCGTTATTTTACGGAAAACGCGGCGTTCGCCACGCATAGTGGTACTAGGAACACTGCTTTACGCATGGAATCCTCTAGTCTTATTGGAAAGTTGTCTGGGTGGACATAATGATACAGTAATGATGTCGTGTGTATTACTCGGCGTATTATTGTGTGTGCGTGCGGAGCAAGATGCTTTTACACATGCACGATACTATCTTCCGCCTGTCGTTGCCTTCACCTGTGCTACCCTTATCAAGTTTACTGCTGCCCCCTTCATTGCTCTGTATCTTGTTTTGCTAGCGTGTCTTGTTTTGAAAAATGCGTCAGTGGTACAGCAGCAAAATTCGATACAATTGTGCTTCGCGGCTATGGGCAAGGCCTGTACCGTTACCCTCGTGAGTATTTTGCTGATCGTTGTGTTCTACATGCCGCTCTGGATAGGACATACAGCCTCTGAAATAGTCGCTAGCCTGGGTTCGCCGCCATCATCACGTCTTGCATTCGGCTCGATACTGCTTGCGTTACAAAGAGTCGCGTTAGTGTCACATAATGCCAACGGTCTCTTAGTATTTTTTAGTCAGCATAGCACATGGAATATCATCGATGCGATAGTAGTGGGAGGCGTATTCGCTATAGGAATTGTGGAGTTATGGAAGGTCCCATCGACGCTCACAATGGTACGTGTAGCACTTGCATTACTGGGCGCATTATTAATCGTCACGCCGTGGTTTTTTCCGTGGTATGTGCTCTGGCTGGTGAGTCTAGCAGCGATTACATTGCCGACACCACATGAGCGTGTAACGCTGGCACTTATTGGAGGAGCATTGACGTTTTCAGGTTCAGCATTTTTCGTGTATCTATTTCGAGGCTATGCACCTGTTGGAGGCTGGATTGGTTTTACCAGCCTCACAACGATTGGACCGCCATTAGTTATTTTCCTCTTTATCCTATTGGCTCACCCAGAGTCACGGCCCAGATCCCCTCATCGAAGCTCACAAGAGTAGAGTTAGTTCAATCAGCCTGTGCCATAGAAGCAACGGCTTCTGGCTCCACATGTTGAGGGATTTCTACAGAAGAAACCACAACTTTCCTACGATATGTTGTGTAGTGATACAGAAGGACAATGAGAAAGGTTACAAGAAAGGCATTACGCGTGAACACCACAGGATAAAACGTGGGGATCGTAGGCACTTTGAGAAATACTTTTGTTGCCCCATAGATGTAGGGGAACACCCATGTTGTGAGTATGCCAATGCCTATCCAGCTTAGTAACCAACGTCGGTTGCATTCGCCAATGTAAGCGACAAACGGGATAACCCAGAGTAAGTATTGTGGGCTGAAGACTTTCCCTGTACAGATAACGACGAGCAACGTTAAGAGTAGCGCAACGGCAAGCGTAATCTTGCCACGCCATTGCAACCAGCAAACATAGGCCAGTCCCACGAACAGTAGTAGCGTCATGAGCGGGGAAACAATACCTGAAAGTGGGCTAATCATATTGAGCGAACCATAGGTGGCGTTGTATTGTATTGGAAAGCCTAGAAAACTTGCTAGCCAGAGGATAGATGCGGCAGATGACTCAGCCTGTATAGGACGATTGCCAAAATAACCAAGCGGCCCCAGTGTACCTTCGACACTCAACAACAAAGAAAACACGGTTATTGCAGCACAGACAAGTACAAAGGCATCAAGCCCCTTCCACCATTTATGCCAGAACATGTAGCGGGACTTTTGTTGTGCAATAAAAAATGCGGGTACTAACACTACCGGGTAAAACTTGAACATGGTCGATACTGCTAGCATCGCAAAAGCCCAACGCCATCGTCCCCGTTCAGCAAAAAGCAATGCAGCCAACGCGAAGCCAGCAGGTATAATATCGTAGCGAGCGACAGCAGTTCCCCAACATCCCACAACTGCGTAGACAGCAAAGGCAAGCGCGGCATTACGCGATTTCCATGTTCTTAACATACAGTAGACTACCGCTGCACAGGCCGCCATTGCAACAGCAAAAGCCACCTGGTACCAATATGCAGATGCAGCCAGTCCAAATGTAAAAGGAATAAGTGTCAATAGGGGATACTCATGTGGAAGCGAGTGAAATGGCTGTGTTGGCGATTGCGTTGCCACAAACCCGATAAGCCAGGATGGAAAATGATGTGCCTGCATCGTCTGCACAAGTGCAGCAGTAGAGATGAAAATAGCGTCGGAAGGCGGCTGTGTAATAAACCGACATTGTATCTCTGGCACAGGTAAAGCTTTCAATGCTGTTACGCCATGCCAGAATGCAACTGAATAACATTCATACTTCCCTGCATCCGTATACCATGTAAACATCTGCCCGGAAGCACCATAATACAAGAGGAAGCACATCACCAGGACAATACAAGCGTCCAACAGCGCATATCTCTTAAACATGTTCACCCTAATTTATTCACAACAATCTATATGGTAGGTAATCACAAATGAAGAACTCTTCTTTATCGGCTTGAAAAGAAAATATGTCCCTCTACGAGACATACATTTATACGAGTGATACATAGAGATGGTCACAATACGGCTTCATCCCCTGAAAAATCCTACCTTTATTCCTACTCCAATTGTTCCTCGTAGCCTATTGGCAAGGAAATATGAACGATATATCTTCAATGTGACACGCTTTCGTCGTATCACTCGTATAATGTGTAACAAATATCCTTTTGCTCAATACTGGCACAGGATAAGTATGTTTTTATAAAGAAAGATAGATTTCATGTTTAATTTTACGGCGTCTTCTCTCATGCACCTTTTAGAAAACTATGGGTATCTGGCGGTACTTGTTTTTGTCGCAATTGAAAGCACTGGCATCCCCTTCCCAGGCGAAACGATGCTTCTTATCGCTGCCATTTATGCTGGGACAAATCACCATCTCTCTATTGTGTTTGTCATTATTTCAGCAGCAACGGGAGCTATATTGGGTGACAACCTCGGTTTCTGGGTTGGACGAGAAGGGGGCTATCGCCTCTTGCGTCGCTATGGTCGCTACATTCGGCTTGACGAACGCAAGTTGAAACTCGGACAATACCTCTTTCAGAAGCATGGTGATAAAGTGGTCTTTTTCGGGCGTTTCGTCGCCGTTCTCCGCGCATGGGCTGCATTTCTTGCAGGCACGAACCGTATGCGCTGGATCAATTTCTTATTCTTCAATGCGCTAGGTGGTATTGTGTGGGCAACGCTCTTCGGTCTGGGTGGATACTTTCTGGGCAACAGGGTAAACCAATTAACTGGGCCAGTGGGTATCATAGCACTTGTAATAGCAGCACTTATTCTTATTGCGTTCTTTATTTTTCTACGGCGGAATGAGAAGCGTTTAGAAGATGAGGCTGAACGCGCACTACCAGGACCATTGGACGCCCATCAATCTGGTAACGCACAAAACAAGCATAGTGCATAGAGGACAAGAGTAAAATATGCTACAATAGCTTGCGAATACAGGAATGGAGGATGCCTTGTTAGAAGAAGGCCAAATTTTCGCGCGCTATCGTGTCTTCGATAAAGTAGGGAGTGGTACGTCGGGAGACAGCTATAAAGCTGAACACACGAAACACTCGCATACAGTGATGCTCAAGCTTATTCATCCGTGGGGCATGCTTTCTGACAGCGGGCGTTATCAGTTTTTGCGCGAAATGCAGCATGCGAATACTATCGTGCATCCCCAGCTTGCTTCGCCTCTCGATTATGGGGAGGTTGCAGGGCAACTCTACGCCGTTCGTCGCTACGTAGATAATGGCTCACTCACCAGTCCACAGGGGCGCAGCTTATTGCTTTCGCCTTTGTCCATTGCTGATGCGTTCGGGTATATCTATCAGCTTGCACAGGTTCTCCATCACCTTCATATCCACAATTATGTGCATGGTTCACTGACACTTGCCAATATTCTCGTTCGTAAAGAGCACACGCCGGAGGCAACCGCCCCAGCCGCAACGCTGATTGTTGCGGATGTAGGTTTAGCTCATTTTGTGCGCCGCTTCGGTCAACATCAGCAAACTATTCTACCTATAACGGCTGCACCGGAGCAATTTGACAAGTATATTAGTCCCGCTAGCGACCAGTATGCGCTGGCTGTCTTGTTGTACCTCTGGCTTGCTGGTCGGCCTCCCTTTCTCGGTTCGACAGCAGAAACGAGCCAGATGAAACTTACCGAAACATTTCCCTCACTGCTGGACTTTAGATCGGACATCACGATAGAACAGGAGAGTATCTTGAGCAAAGCACTAAGCGTTTATCCTGATGAGCGCTATCCATCTATTATTGATTTTGCAGAAGCATTGCTGGCAACACTTGAATATGCATCTCAGTCTCAACAGGAGCCATTACAACCGCCAGAACCGTTACCACAAACAGAGCCAGATGTTGCACAGCCTCTGCCAAACCCTGAACCGATTCCACAACCAATTCCTGATCCCGAAACAATACCAACGCCTGATCCAGAACCTATTCCAACTCCTGAGCAGCTCCCTGAACCAGCACCAGATGTGCCACCGCAGATCGAGCCAGATATTGCTCAGCCACTACCTGACTCGGGACCAATTCCGCACCCCACGGAGCCACCAATAGAGCCACGCCTCCTGCTACGTTCGCCCCAATCATCTGAGCCACAAGAGCTTCTCTTGATGCAGGAAGAGACGACGCTGGGACGTGCTGAGTCGAACACGATTGTACTTGACCGGGACACCGGTACCTCGCGCCGTCATGCAATCATTCGACGCGATCAGCAGAACGTTGTCATCTATGATTGGGACAGTATAAACGGTGTGATAGTCAACGGACAACGTTTAACTGAAGAAAATGGGTACCTACTGAAGAACGGTGACATCATATCCATTGGTGAGTATACGCTTATGTTCCAGGCTCCTGCTTCTGTTAAGTAGACTAAAGCGTGGGCATTGAACGAGCCAGTGAAACTGATGAATCTCTCTTCCTTTGTTTGACTTTTCTCAGCTTCTTTACTATACTAACATTAAATACTAAACAGTATAGTATTAGCTTGTTGCACTTTTTGTGCAAATTTACGAATTGTAACCTCCTCTCGAAGAAGAGACGTGACCACAACAACGTATGTTCGCAAGATAGCATTTTGTTTTTCGTGTAGAAAAAGGAGCCTCCTCATATGCAAGCTAATCCACAAGCCATACAACGCGAAGGAGGGTTGCCATATAAATGGGTGGTCGCAAGCGTGGTGGTATTCGGGGTGTTTATGAGCATCCTGGACCAGACTATTGTAAACATTGCTATACCACGCCTACAAACAGCCTTTGGTGCAGACATCCATAGCGTTCAGTGGGTACTTACCGGCTACATTCTTACTCAAGGAGTTGTAACTCCTACAGCAGGGTATTTTGCCGATACGTTAGGAACGAAACGGTTTTATATTATTTCGCTTGCTGCCTTCACGATTGGCTCTATGCTGTGTGGTATCGCATGGAGCTTGCCAGCACTCGTATTCTTCCGCATAGTGCAAGGTGCAGGTGGAGCAGCCTTGTTTCCGCTGTCGATTACCATGCTTTTCCGTGAGTTTCCACCACAAGAGCGAGGTATCGCATCCGGCGTTTTTGGCGTACCAGCACTACTCGCACCAGCCATTGGTCCAACACTTGGAGGCTACCTTGTCACATATGCTGGCTGGCAAGCTATCTTCTTCATCAACTTACCTATTGGTATTCTGGCTATTGTCCTGGTGAGCGTCTTCATTCGTGAAACGGTAGCACAGGTCAACCAGCGTTTTGACTTTCTAGGCTTCTTCTTTATCGCACTAGGTCTAGCACTGGTTCTGTATGGATTATCTGATGCCAGCACCGATGGCTGGGGATCAGTACAGGTTATTGGTTCGATTATCAGTGGCTTACTTGCGATAGCAATTTTCATCGCTGTCGAACTTGCTATTGTAAGAAGAGAAGGACGGCCATTGCTCGATCTACGATTGTTTACCAATCGGCCTTTTACCGTCAGTATTATCGCTAGCCTGTTCGTGATCTTTAGCCTGTTTGGAGGTGTGTTTCTCTTTCCGCTTTACTTGCAAAATCTCCGGGGACAGAGTGCGTTTGAGGCTGGTGTACTGCTCCTGCCGCAGGCATTAGCGGCAATGGTAGCTACGATTGTAGGAGGACGCCTTGTTGACCGTATTGGTGTGAGAGGTGTTATGGTGCCGGGGTTACTCATACTTGCGTTCGCAACATGGCAGCTTTCGTTTCTCTCGCTCTACTCAACATATGGCTGGATTCAGTTTGTCCTGATTATTCGTGGCCTTGCTCTCGGTTTCTGTGTGCAGCCGCTCACGGTTGCAGGACTCTCTGAAATAGGGCCACTCCAGTTGGCACAGGCATCCTCACTTAACACCGTAGCGCGTGCGATAGCCAGTTCGCTAGGTATCGCGGTACTCGCGACACTCGTTCAAACGCAGACAAAGATACATTATGGACACCTTGCACAGCAAGTGACACCATCTTCACCACTCGGTCAGTTGTTGCCACGCTTACAAGCCCTCTATGTCTCACGAGGTACTGATATCATCGCAGCACGCGCGGCAGCAATCCAGACCATCAGTCGTCTAGTGCAAGAACAAGGATATATACTTGCCATTCAGGATGCCTTTACCTTTAGCCTGGGCGTTACGTTTCTTGCTATTATCGCTGTCCTGTTTGTGAGTAAGTCTCGTCGAAAAACACCTGCTCCAGGCGAGAAACGCGGCACAGCATCATCTGAGAGTTCAGATGAAGAAACAGCACCACATGCTCTGGTATTCGCAGAGTAAACATAGTATCAACAAGGAGTTTTAGCTACGTGAACATAGTAATTATTGGAGGATTGTTCGCAGTTGCACTGCTTGCAGTGCTTGCGCTGGTATTTCTAGTGCGAGGTGAACCACGAACACCTAAGAATGTAACGAAGGTGGACAATGAGTCGTTGAAGTTGAGCGAAACAGCACAAGTTGCGGCTGGTGGAACTCCTACTCTACCGGGTCTGCCTACGCCAAATACAGAAACAGAGGTTATGCCAGAACTGCATAATGTGCAACAGTTTCCAGTGGGGAATGGACAGTTCCACAGATTGTCCGTCGAGCTACATTCGCTGCATGGACAGGCCCAAGAGATCGAGAATCGTTTAGGTGTTCTTACAGAGATAATTGAACACATCGAAGACGATCAGGACCATTATACCCATGTTGAAGAAGACGCATCGGTGACAGCAGAGCCTGCCTCTGCAAACTAGCAGGTACGTTGGCTCTAATAGCGGCTTGCCCCTGTCATGCTCACTTCCCTCACATGACTTCAACTCTTTTTGTGTTGATTGAACCAGTACGCTAGCGGTCTACAAGCGCACGTGTCAGCGTTACAATTGTTACGAACGTGCGATAGAGGTCAAGCATGTTTTCACCAATGACCTTCACAGTACGCGCCGCTACACGCTCGACGCCGCGTATCCATAGAGCCATATCTGCCATATCCGCAACCAGAAACGTAATCTCTATCGTGATAGGAGTTGCAAATTGTGGTGGTCGCATCGTTGCTACATTACGGGCGGCACGCATCGCGCCAGCGTGTAGCATCTCGCATGCGACGGTTGGATGAATGTGGGATGCGGCGAACCGTCCTCTCGATTCTTTTACCACAATTCTTTCAGCATCAGGAGCAACAGAACGCGCCTCCGCTGCTGTTGCCGCGTCTCCACTCACAAAGATAATTGGGACGCCATAGTGCGCTGCGACAAGCGCGTTCAAACCCGATTCGCCAACAACCTCCCCATTGATCCTCACTTCCCAGATAGCACCGGGGTTATACGTATGGGAAAGAATGGCGTGTTCAGCCCCAATTGAACCATGATAGCTGACAAAACATACTCCATCGAAGCTTGCATCCAATCCCTCCAGCATATACAAAGGTTTATGCTTGCCAGTGATAAGCGTGGCGCGACCCGCAAGGTCTTGTGGATGCAAATTACGCATGTTGTGGTGTGCATCGTTGACAACAAAGTCGGTTGCACCACTCTCTATCGCACCTGTAATGACGGCGTTCACCTCGTTAGTGAGCAAATGCCGTCCCTGTTCATACTCTGGGTTGCCCTCGAGGATCTGTTCCCATGCCACGATGCCACTTGTACCCTCAAAGTCAGTAGAGAGAAAAAGTTTCATGGTAGTTATTCTTTCTCAAATAAATAGATGTACTGATTACACGTAACTTTCCCTGAATCCCTGTCCAATATGACGAAAACCGTGTGCAGCATAGAAACTTTGGGAGGTCTCTGTCGAGAGACTTCTCTCCCCTATTCCTCTCATCTCAAGTGTTCAGAGTTGCATCACCGGGGCCACCAACGGCATGACAAAGCTCGAAACTTGCTTGTTTGCCCGCTTTCTCCGGGTACTGCTCCTCAACAGCTTTACGTAGAGCTTCGATGGCCTCGTTCCGCACAAGGTTAATGGTGCAACCGCCGAAGCCGCCTCCCATCATGCGTCCGCCCAGCACACCCGGTACGCTATGTGCAATGTCTACCAGCGCATCAAGTTCTTTACTGCTCACCTCGTAGTCATCACGAAGCCCGGCATGACCTTGCCAGAGTATTGGTCCGATTGCCTCGACATAGCCAGTTTCCAACAGATTGGCAACCTGTAATACACGCGCGTTTTCAGCGATTACGTAGCCTGCGCGACGCTGTAACACTTCTGGCAAGTCATGTTTGTATACATCGAATTGCTCCTGCGTAATGTCACGGAGCGATGTAATCTGCTGCTTTTTCCCCTCCGGTTCATGTGTGATAATCAACTCGCGCAACAAGTCTACCGCCTCTTCACATTGGCGTCGTCGTTCGTTATAGCCGGAGTTAGCAAGTTCACGGCGCATATTTGTGTCAAGAACTACTAAGGAGAGGTTTGGATCATCGAAAGGTAGATAGCGATATTCGAGGGAACGACAGTCAATTAACACAGCCTTTTGGGGTTGACCGAGACAGGAGGCGGCCTGATCGAGAATACCGCTACGTAAACCGGAGGCGACATGTTCGGCACGTTGACAGAGAGCCGCAACCTTCATAGGCGTTATCGTTGCACCTTCTGTGCCGATAGTAAAGCCTCCCTGCGATAGCCACGCGAAAAATTGGACGCTTGCAACCTCCAATGCCGCCGAAGAACTCATACCGCCACCAAGTGGTACGTCGCCGCTAAGCACTGCATCGAAACCTGAAAGTGGCAAGGATGCAGAGGCAAGTTCTGCCGCTATTCCAAGCACGTACCGCGCCCAGGTAGGCAGTGTACGTAGTTGCTGCTGAAAGCTTTCGGGTAGCCCTTCTACGGAGAATTGCGCGTACTCCTCAAGCTGCATTGACCATAGCCGCACAATAGCATCGTCGCGTCGACGGCCTGCAAATGCGGCCACACGGTCTACAGCCAGCGGCAATACGAAGCCGTCGTTGTAGTCGGTATGTTCGCCAATAAGATTGACGCGCCCCGGTGCCCACGCTATTCCGAGAGGACTTGCGTAAGTTACGCCATCGTTAAAGACGGTAGGGAATTTCTCTGCTGCACCTAATGCTGGTTGAGGAAATGTCATTATCGTTGTCCCTCTCTCTTTGCAATTGCCTCACGTAACTCCTGCGCCTTTTGCAGGGGTGAAGAGTCGTTCGTCCACAGTCCCCACAACGACTCGGATGATGCTGCGAATTTTAGTTTTCCCGGTGCCCGCCCAATGGCTAGTATTTCAACATGCAGATGATACCGTTCATCCGCAAGCTGATGTAGGCCCAGTAAATAAGGCATGGGAGCCATTGCTCCGTCGAATAGCGCATTATAGCCACGAACTACTTGTAACAGTAATGCAGCCAAATCACGTAATTCATCATCCTGCATCGTTGCCAGGTTGGCGATATGGCGTCTTGGATACAGATGTGTCTCGTAGGGGTAACGTACATACGGTGGTAGAAATGCCTGCCATGTTTCATTAGCGGCTACTTGCTGTGGTCCGTCGCTCAATTCCTCTCTGACACGACAAAACGGACAGCCACGGACAGCTGCGTCGTCCTGTATGACGGTTTCCATCTCGCGCTCTAAGGTTGGTGGAATGACAGAGACTCCGTAAGTCTGCCCGTGTGGATGACGCTGTGTCTGTCCAATCGCCTCACCGCTATTCTCGAAGATCATCACAGTGGGGTAGCGCGACGCAAGGTCACGATAAAGGTCACGCCACATGCGCGTCACCGCGAACACCTCATCTATCGTCAACTGTGGAAATGTGCGGTTATGGTCACGATTATAGATTACAACATATGCCTCGCCCACCGGCGGTCGCATGGGGGGAAAATCGTTGGGGTGCAGCCATACTTGCGTCTCTGGCCCTACTTTTCCGTTTGTGATGTCTGCACAAAAAGGACATTCATTTGTCCCCTCGCGACGGTTAGCGCGATTAGGTGCATTAATCAAATATTGACGTAAAATAGGGTTCCAGATTAATGGAGTTGCCTGTTCCATGAATATATACTCTCCTACAAATGATTGTTTCGTGCCTGACTGCCCATCAATACACAACGTCCCTGCGCGGCAAGGAATGCGAGCATTGCACCTTTATCTATCACGTTTTCGTTACCAGAATAGACCCACTCATCCCACGTAGCTTTATCGGTAAAGAGTGCCCATGCAACGGGAGCGATGGTCTGTCTCACCACGCGCATAATCTCTAAGGCATGTTCAAACCCCGGCTCTAGCACCTGTATTGATGGCAACTCCTCGCTTACAAGTGTCTCGAAGGTTCGGACGGTTTGCACTTCGCCGTTCCGTACCTCGCACACACAACTCAAGATAAGGTGCTCTTGTTGCTGCTCATCAGTACTAGAGGACCAAACACCTGCTAAAATAGTGCAGTGCGTAGGTAGTTGTGTGAGCAATGTTGTAATTTGTGCTTTGTTCCAACCATGCCATACTAACGTATCATTCTGCTCAAGCAACATAGCACTATTGAGCAATGGACGTATTAGCGGCCATGCTGGAGCATTTGCGTCTACGATGTGCAGTTCTTCAGCTAGCACACATGCCTCCTCGTCAACTATTGTTGTTTTACAATGTATCATACATTACAGCGCATCCTCATGGTATACTATGCAGACAGATCTCTTCGTTACACTGATTTGGAAGTAATCATAGAGGCGATGATGATAGATACATCTATTTTCTCACTTATCCTCGGCATCCTGGGTGGGGGTGGTATCATCACTCTTCTTACACTAGCGGGTATGACGCTCTACTACTATCGAGATAGCCGTTTGGGAAGTTTTCGCTGGCACATACGCAATGTGCGTCTCAAGCAGCTTTCGGCTCTTGCTTGTATGTTCTTTTTAGCGATGGCGGCGAGCTATGGAGTGCTTCACGATGTATGGGCAATCCTCTATATCATTTTTGCCTTCAAAACGGGTACGTGGTGGTTACGCTGTGCCATGATTCAAAGAGCCTAATTCATTGATGAAATATACTTCCCTCATTGAGAATACTGTTGCCCAACTTGAAGCAGTACAAGGTGTACAAGCTATCGTACTTGGCGGCTCATATGCATCTGGCACACAGCATTCTGATTCAGACATTGACATAGCAATCTACTATAGTGAAGCGCAACCGCTTGATACAGAACCTATACGTGCCATTGCCACAATGTTGAATGACACTCCTGATCCAGTTGTAACAGGGATAGATGGTTGGGGTCGCTGGGTTAATGGTGGTAGTTGGCTCACCATTCAGGGACAACGTGTCGATTTTCTCTATCGGAACAGCGATTTTGTTTCGCGTACACTTGACGATTGTGTCAGAGGAATATTTGAAATTGATTATCTCCAACAACCACCCTATGGTTTTTACAGCTATATGTACTGTGCTGAGACACAGATATGTAAACTCCTCTATGACCCCGATAACATCATCTCACAGCTTAAAGCAAAAGTTGTGGCTTACCCACAAGCACTGAAACAGGCTATACTCAAACACAGTCTATGGTCCGCGCAGTTTAGTTTAGAAAACGCCTACAAGCCAGCTAAGCGTGGTGATATCTACTTTACAGCAGGTTGCGTGACACGGGCAATTAGTATGCTCGTGCAGGTGCTTTACGCCTTGAACGAAACGTATTTCCTGAGTGAGAAGAATCTGGCAAGGAATATCAGTACATTCAAAGTAATCCCAAACAGATTTGCGGAGCGAGTCGAGGCTATTTTAAGCAATATAGGGGGCAATGCGGAGCAATTAGCAGCATCTCTTGCCTCCGCAAACGCGCTCCTGCAAGATTTGCAACTGCTATCAAAACGATACGTTTAAATACTTTAGCTTTATCAGGAAATGCTAGAATCCTGCATTAAAGTAAGCACATTTCTTAAACAATCAAGAAGATGTTCCTGCTCATTGAGAATATCCCAGGAAAGTGCTGTATGGGCGTGAACAATTTGATAGCAATGCCCAAGCGCACCACATAATTCAGATAAAGGATGAGCTTTTATAACAGCAGAGTATAATAGCTCCATAGGGGCAAAGTCGCTCCAGACCTCTAAATAGCTCTCGCAGAGTTGATGCCCCAACTCTTGATTCCAGTCACTCAAGGGCAACCATAAGCTTAGAAAAGGATGGGTGACGCCGACAAAGGCAGACCAATCAATTAAGGTACATGTTGTCTCGTTCACAATGATATTGCCACGATGGAAATCCCCATGATGCAGCGTTGCAGAAATATTCAGTTGCATAAGTTCAATACAGAAACTCTTCAAGCGAGGAATAACGGCTTGTAGATCTTCCTGTTCCACTTGTGTCAATGGATTCCATGCACCTGACAACACTGAAGGAAGTTCAGCAAAAAAAGGATCAATATACTCGATTAACTGCTCCAGCCGCCAATCGTGACACCCAAGAGCTAACAACTGTTCAGTATATTGTGTATAGGCGCGCTGCATTCGAGCATATGTTTGCAACAATGTTTTCCACTGTGCAATGGAATCAAGAGGATTGGCACTTGAAGGCTTTTTTTGGCCTGGAGCTGCTTTCATCAAAAGCCAGTGATGCTCTTCATGAACCGCAAGTACTATTGGTACTAGTGTTGGGTAGTGCCTCGCCAGCATTTGTGTAAGTAGCGGCTCATGCACATCTGTTGAGGATACAGCCTTGAAATATACCTCTCCGACCGTAGTTGGAAGGCGAAGAAGAGACGAGATAAACCAAGATCGTGCTTGCTCAATTGGACCAGTAGCAATCACACCTTGTCTGTGTAGCTGTGTTTGTATCCAGACTGATGCCTCTTCAAACCATCCATCATGTGTCCAGGGAAGTTCATTATGCAGCGGCGACTCTATCTTCTCGCGCCACTGTTTAAGCACATTGTGATGTTCTGGCACAGCTAGAGAAAGTGTTACAAGCTTCTCATACGAAATCCATGCACCTTCTGGTGGTAACACCCACCCGCTACCATGGTTGCTCATAACAAAGACACTGCTCCCATGTTGACCAATAGCTGGAAAAGGGCTAACGTAGAGACATTCAAGGACAGTGAGCGTACAGCCTAGAAGCTGGTAAAACGCTGCATTCACGCGAAAAGCATCTCGCCATCGACCATCGTCAGGGGAAAGTGGTACCGTTGCCTTTGGCAGTGTCCAACCATATTCGCTTTTCAGGAGTAAGATAGAAGAGTTTGTTGGATGGGGGATAATCGCATAGTAATCATCGAATCTAGTGTCGGACATGAGGCACCTCTATCCTCTTGTTTTCTTGCAGCATATCATATTTCCAAAGCACAGCGAACGAATCAGTAGTAGCAAACTTGGGCGAAATGCGTTATAATGAGGGCTAAGCTACCATCAAAGGTTGTCAAATGACAGATAATGGTGGTAATCCTTCGTGTCATGGAGGATATTATTGAAAATAAGGAAGGTACATACTCGTGCCGTGGTGTAGATTTTTTATCCCAAAGATTGCCTCACCTCATGTGAAACCAGGAGATGTGGACTTGAACGAGCATGTCATGTATGCAAAATGCGTGAAGGGGCATGTTCTGAAAGACGCTAACGACTGGATTCTCTGTGAGAACTTACCGGCAGCGGATGCCAAATGCTGGCAAGAAGGCGGCGATACCGTGTTCTCGCTGATGAGGCGTAAGCGTAACGAGACAATAGAGGCCGATCAAGCAACAAACAACGGGAACAAGCAGGAGACCGCGCGGACGGTTCCGTCGCAACCGAGTAAACCTTAGATGAGTATGCCGTCTTTCTCCACTCTCCTCTCTTCGCAGCCCGGCTATGCAGAACGCGTCCATATTTCTTTACTACAGTGGTATGCTGCTGAGAAACGCGACCTGCCCTGGCGCATGACCAGCGATCCTTATGCAATTCTTGTATCGGAGATCATGCTGCAACAGACGCAGGTTGACCGTGTATTGCCTAAATATCTCCAATTTCTTACGGCATTCCCTACATTGGAGAAACTTGCAGATGCTTCGACAGCAGATGTCATCTCTATATGGGTACCTCTTGGTTATAATATGCGTGCAGTACGCCTACAATCTATTGCCCGTCAGGTTATTGCCGAGTATCATGGACGTATTCCCGATACCATCGAGGAGTTGCTGAAACTGAAAGGCGTCGGACGTTATACCGCTGGTGCTATTGCATGCTTTGCTTATCATAAACAGGTCGCGACTGTCGATACAAATATTCGCCGTGTGCTACATCGTATCTTCTTAGGTCTGGAACACCCGGAACCCAAACTGAACGACGCACAGATGCTCACACATGCGGAACAGGTGCTACCTGATGGCGAGGCATATAACTGGAATCAGGCATTGATGGATCTGGGCGCAACTATCTGTACCAGCAATAACCCGCGCTGTGGGCAATGTCCTTTGCAACAAACGTGTCAGGCATATGTCGAAATGAGCCAGTATAGCCTCTTTCCATCAGGAGTGGTGTTGCGCCAGTTACGCAAAGTAGCAGAGAAAAAGCCGACCTACCAGAGCCAACCATTTACCAGTAGCAATCGCTATTTCCGCGGGCGTATCGTAAACCTACTGCGTTCAGTTCCCGCGCGACAAAGACTTCCATTGAGCGAGTTGGGAGCGCAGATTAAACCAGATTTTAGTGCAGAAGACGAGTCATGGCTACAGAAGATTGTTGATGGTCTGGTGAAAGATGGTTTACTCGACAAAACAGATGATGGAGTGAGGTTGCCATGACACATTTCTGGTACTACATTATAGATATCCCTATATTTCTTTTGCTTTTCTTTTTTATGGAGGTTTAAAATAGTGCAACTGAAAAGTTTGAACGATATTACAACAAAGTACAGACACATCTTTCTTGCGCCCCATTTCGATGATGTCGTCTTCTCCTGTGGCGGAACACTCGGCGTACAGGTAAGCAATGGATTACGGCCACTGATAATTACTATTTTCGGCGGTGTACCATCGGAGAATATGCAGCTTAGCCCTGTCGCAACACAGATTCACCGCGAGATGGGGATCAACCCCAGTCAGGGCGTAGGGGCCGCGATAGAAACGCGCCGTCGGGAGGATGCCGCTGCACTTGATTACCTGCAAGTCGATTATCTATGGCTCGATTATCTTGAGGCCATCTATCGTGGCAATCCTGCATACTACACAACGAAAGAGCAGTTGATTGGTGGAGGTGTCAGCGACACAGACCTCACCATAGATCACCAATTAGCTCAAGACCTGGTAATGCTGGCAGACCGTCTTCCCGATACTGCGTGGTATGGACCGTTAGGTATTGGTCATCATGTTGATCATCAACTTGTCTCGTCTGCGGTAGATCGTCTTGTTCAACGTGGTACCAAAGTATATCTTTATGAGGAATTTCCCTACGTGCTTAAAGCTGGCTCACGTGAAACACGCATGCAGGAATTGGGCGAAAATCTAGAACCAGCACTCGTTGAGATGTCTGAAATGCTCCCATACCGCCTGGAAGCCTCCGCTATGTACTCTTCACAAATTGGTCCTAACTTCGGCGATCAAGCAGCGATGCATAAAGCGATGGAAACATATACGCATGGAATTCGACCTGTTGAAACCGTTTGTCTCGAACGTTACTGGACAGTGAGCTAACTAGTCTTTAAATGTGTAAGATACTCTAGGACGCTGTGTACTACAGATGTATGTATTCTCTTTTGGGTTGGTGGAAGTGAGGTAGATGTGGTAAAGGGGATAGAAGGTTCAACACTTGGTCGCTATGAACTTCGGCGTCGTGTTGCTCAAGGTGGCATGTCAGAAGTATATCTAGGCTACGACCGTCGCGTGCGTCGCAAGGTTGCGGTAAAAGTGCTGTACGGCAGTGATGAGCCGTTTGTGCGTCGCTTCGAGCGTGAGGCACTAGCAGTTGGGACACTCTCACACGATAATATTCTCGCACTCTATGATTTCGGAGAGCAACGACCCTGGTATTATCTGGTCATGCCCTATATTGAGGGTGGCACGCTTCGCGATTATCTCTTACGAAGAGAACGACTCACCTTAGAGGAAGCTGGCAGCTTTCTTGACCAGATTGCTTCCGCCCTGCAATACGCGCACGATCACGGCGTTGTGCATCGAGACGTAAAACCATCAAACATTCTCCTGCGCCTCGATGGTCATGCATATCTCGTTGATTTCGGTCTTGTTAAAGCCAAAGCGGAAGCTGAGTCGTTGACCCATGCGGGTGCCATGATCGGCACACCGGAATATATGGCACCAGAACAATCGAATGGGCAGCACGATTACCGTAGTGATATCTACTCGCTAGGTATTGTATTGTATCAAATGCTTACTGGTCGCATACCATTCACAGCAGAGTCACCCGTCGCGGTTTCACTCAAGCACATTCAATCGCCGCCACCACTTCCACGCACAATCAACCCTGATATCCCTCAATCTATCGAGGATGTCATTCTCAAGGCGTTAGAGAAAGACCCCAATGAGCGTTACCAGGAAGCCCGTATTCTTTCTGCAGCCTATAGGAAAGCCCTGCAACAAGAACGTGCCAACACTTATTTTGACGAAGAGCTGTCGGAGAATGAGGTGCTTGCAAGCGATTTTTCACAGGTACCAGCAAAAGTATCGCGTGATACACATATTCTTTCAGCGCAAGAATTGCTCGATACTGATGAAAAGGTACCTCTTTTTCCACTCAAGCAGGCACCATCGCCCATTCCCTCTCTTGCAGATAATCTTCAACATAAAAGACAGCTTCGTCCCACTCTCGTCGCACTTGTATGTCTTTTCCTTCTTTCACTACTGCTCTTCGCAGGAACCACATGGCAGATCCAAAGCAAACAGTCGGTAATACCGCACCGTACAGCACGAGCTACAGCAACGCAGCTCATCAAGACAGTAACGGCGACAAGCACAGTAAACGTTCAAGCAACCCTGGCCGCACAAGCACGGGTACAAGCCACGGCAGGCATTACAACATCTCTGGGAGCAGGAAATGTATTGTATGCTGATGATATGACCTTGCAGGGTGGAGGATGGATTGATGATGGTACGCAGTGTTTCTTCTCACCGCAAGGCTATCATGTCTATGCATCCTCCACACAAACAACTCATACGGTTGCATGGTGTTACTCTAACCAAAGAACTTTTTCAAACGTTGTAATCACTGCTCAAGCGCAACTACTGCGTGGTGATATTTACGGGGTTGTCTTCCGACTTAGACCCGATACCAGAGCTTTTTACGTCTTAGAGATTAGTAGTCAGGGTTACTACCGTTTTGTAAGAGCGATAGGGAATGACCCTCTTAACTGGCTTGTACTGATCGATTGGACCTATTCCAATGCTATTATTGACGGCTATGGACAAATCAATACATTCTTAATCGTTGCGACAGGAACCCAGTTTCGCTTCTATATGAATAAACAATTGCTTGTGACGACTTTCGCCGATGATGCGTATACTTCTGGTCTGATTGGTTTTCTGGTCGGGGGTGATAGCGAAGGAGGAACAGAAGCTATCTTTAATAATGTGTGGGTTTTCCAGAAATAAAGGGGAGTGGAAACAATTTCCACATGCCGTTTGTTATAATATCTTGGGATTAGGACATCTTTTAAGAGAGGTTGTTTTCATGAGTTTTGATACTAACGGTTCACCATTGTTCCCATACACCACCACCACCAAGCACATTGTCTATCTTGCACTTGGGTCGAATCTGGGGGATCGACGTGGGAACCTTGCTGCTGCAATACAACGATTACGAGAAAAAGTAGAAATTCATACGATATCATCGGTGTATGAGACAGAGCCAGTCGGCTATCTTGACCAGCCACGTTTTCTCAACATGGTTTGTTGTGGCAAAACTGAGCTTGCAGCGCAAGAACTTTTACAAGAAGTAAAGACAATAGAGACTGCTATAGGAAGACAACCATCGTTCCGTAACGGTCCACGTCCTATAGATATCGACATTTTGCTCTACGATGATGTGCAAATTGAGCAAAATAATCTTGTTGTTCCACATCCACGTATGCAAGAACGCGCATTCGTACTTGTCCCACTTGCTGAAATTTCGCCGAATATGATTGATCCCGTAAGTGGTAGAACTGCACAGGAATTAGCAGATGGGCTATCGCACGAGGGCATGAAAATGCTTGCTCCAACCTTGCATATTGCGTTGGATAAAGATATTCAGAGTGGCACTCCCTCTATTCACGTTCGCCTCGGACGTGCAGGCGTCGTTGGTGTGAAAAAAGCTTTATTACTGGGTGAAGGGGAGCGGCAGCAATGGTTCGAGGCTACATTCGATCTCTATGCTGATCTCGACACTAAGCGAGCTGGAGTACATATGTCACGTTTCGGCGATGTACTGGAAGAAGTTCTGGAAGAGAAGGCAAATTCAAACTGGCCCAAGATTGAGTTACTCGCAGAAGCGGTGGCACAAGCGATTGTAGAGCGTCAGGTGGTATCACGTGCGGAAGTTCATATCCACACTGCTCTACCGCTCCAAAGGTGGACTCCTGTCTCTGGTCGTCGCACACAAGAGATGTATGGACTACTGGCACAGGCTGTTGCAACAAGAGAGGGTAGTCGTCGTCTGCTCGGAGTCGAGGTAGAAGGGATGGTTGCGTGCCCCTGTGCCCAAGATATGGTCCATTCGTTTGCACGCATGCGTCTTCAGGAAGAGGGCTTCCAGGACGATACGATTGAGAAAATGTTAAGCGTCACACCATTAGCAACACACAATCAACGTGGTCGTGCAACGCTACTCATAGGAACACAAGCGAACATTGAAGCGGGCGACCTCGTAGCACTTGTCGAAAATGCAATGAGTTCTGAGAATTACGCGCTGCTGAAACGACCGGACGAACTTTATATCGTAAACAAAGCACATGCAAACCCACGTTTTGTAGAAGACGTAGTACGTGGAGTCCTTAGTGGTGTTGTTGACAAGTACACGAACCTTTCCGATGACACCTTCGTCTGGGTGCATCAGCGCAACGAAGAAACCATTCATAAATACGACGTTGATGCAGAAGGGTGGGGAACGTTAGGTGAGTTACGTGCAGAGTTAGTGCAAATGGTTGATATTGTACATCACACCTCTAAAGAAGAGTGGTTAGGAGCTATTGAGCAGGTGAAGCATTAAGTACGCTTCTTCCCTTCATTCGTCTTAGGAAAGAAAGCAAAGATAGCTTCTTTCCTATTATCCTCTTAACAAGTTTGTCATGTCATGTTATAATGCCTACAATAAGAAAACCAAATTGTTCTATGGAGCAACGCCTGCACACGGTGAGAGATGTGCTATTAAGGGAGTATTTGTGGAGGGAATTCAGCTCGAGCCTGCACAGTTAGCAAAGGCTGCTGTAGATATTGCATCTGACAAAAAAGCTTCGGATGTCCTTTTACTCGATATCCGCGATATCTCGACAATAGCTGATTACTTTGTTATCTGCACAGGTAACAATACACGTCAAATTCAAGCTATCGCCGACGCACTGAACGATGATCTAAAAAAACAGGGAGCGCAACTGCTCTACCGCGAAGGTGACTCTGAAACAGGATGGGTCCTGCTTGATTATGGTGATATTATCGTCCACGTTTTTGCCCCAAAGGAACGCGAGTATTATCGTCTCGAACGCCTTTGGAGTGAGGCTAAAACAGTAGTATACCTGCAATAATAGCAAAGAAAAGGTGACAATGATGACATTTTTTCGTAACAAGATGTTTCTTGAAGGTATTGCATTAGGAGGCATCTGTGGCATCGTCATCGGTACAATCATCGCTTTCACACTTGGAGAAAGCAGCGTAGAAGCTGTACGCCGCGTCGTGAGCGAACGATTTCCGCGCACAAATGAAGTTCCGTTTAAGTATCTTTCACAGTAATATTCCATCCATTGCATCGTGTTACAATAGTTTGGGTCTTCCAGTCCATTGACAGCACAAAGGATCAAGTTCGGTTCAACACTGGTAATACTGTAAAAAATTATATAAGGGGGATGGATGTGTGCGACGCCTTACAATTCTCGGTGTTACTCTCCTTCTCGTCCTGACTCTTACTCCAGCACTCACAGTTGCATCAGCAAAACATGGATGTGCGCCTGTAGTTCCACCAGCTGTATCTGGCCCTCTTGTGCAACCGACAGCTACAAGAGGCATACTTTTTATCAATGAAGCGTTACTTGTTCCACATTCTACCTGGAACTGCTCCGAATTAGGAACATATAGTCCTGTGAATGATAGCTGGATAGAAATTTATAACGCGCAAGATCAACCATTTGATCTCTACTCTGTCCATACGAGTATAGATGGTGGGCCAAACACAAATCCTTTTTATTTGCCCTTTGGTTCTGCTATCTCTCCTTACGGATTTCTTGTTGTTTTCCCACGCTTAGATGCGAATTTTTCTTCAACAGAAACGGCAACATGGCGGCTTCTCATTGGTAGCGTAGTCGTCGATGAAGTAACGATACCAGCACTGGGGGAAGACCAATCGTATGCGCGAGCACCCGATGGTAGCCCAAGCTGGATCATTGCCAGTACGCCTACAATTGACGCAAGTAATATATCTTCAGTTATGCCCCCTACCGCGACAATGACAAAAGCCGAAGCGAGGGCGACAGCGCGTGCGGAAAAAAATAATGGAGGGAGCAATGCGAGCGGTAGGGGTAGAGGTTCAGGGGGAGGTGGTGGAAGCACATATGGGAATGGTACAGTGACAACAAATGGACAACAGATTGATGGAGTACAACCAACCTGGACTAGCCTTCATCATGTAGGCACGGCATCTACCGCTCCCGTTGTCACGCAACAAGGAAACAATACAATCGTGCAGGCGAGTGATGGTGCTTTGGATATTCCACATAAAATACTTCTGACCCTACTCGTTGTTGCTCTTGCACTTGCACTCTTCTGGTGCTGGTGGCTCTTTCGTGCGACGTAATGCGACGTAATTAGCTACTAGCAAAGTTGAGATGAGCATGGTACCATTTAAACAACCTTTCGTAAGCATTTTATAACTTGTAATCATTGGAAAAATTGTGAACATAGAAAACTCAGTAATCGTCGCTGCCCATCCTGAATTTATGCAAGCAGCTATAGCGGAATTAAAGCAACTTGATGCACGTATAACGATCACAGAAGAACTCACAGATAGCGTGTTTCTCTGTAGTTCCACAGATTGTCACGTCCTACAGCAGAGGGCAGCAAAAGAACATCTTGTTTTTGTACATCACCTCGCGCCTGTACAAAAAACGTTGTATCTCACAAATACCGAGCAAGATTTAGTAGAAATTGCAACAGAAATTGCGGACTTACCAACGTTTTCACAACTAGAGCGTGGTACACATTTTGCTGTGCAGTCTCGCTTTGTACAAACCGACAAAAATTTTGGCGCACGACCTTATAGTAGCGGTCGCTTAAACCAGTCACTTGCAGAAGCATATGCCGAAGAGACAGGTGCTGTCGAAGACATTAAAAAACCACAAGTTGTCATTTCCATCCTTTGTACTATGTACCAGGGCTACGTGGGTATCTCTACCGCCGAAGAGAATTTGAGTGCGTGGCCTGGTGGAGCAAGACATTTTGCTCAAACACCAGAGCAGATTAGCCGCGCCGAGTTCAAGCTACTTGAAGCATTAGAATACTTTGGTCTCTCGCTCGAACCAGGGAAACGTGTCTTAGACCTCGGTGCTGCTCCTGGTGGTTGGACACGTCTTTTACTTGAAGCGGGTATGCGTGTTGTCGCGGTCGATCCTGCGAAGCTTGATCCACGTTTAGTAGGAAGTCAGGGATTAGAGCACTATCGAGGTTACGCGGAAGACTACATTGACGAGGCTATAAGAAATAAAAGCACTTTCGATCTTATCGTCAATGATATGCGTATGGATGCGCGAGAAGCGGCTCGTGGTCTTGCATATGCCTCTCGTTGCTTAAAAGACGAAGGATTTATTATCAGCGTGTTCAAACTGCCACACGCCGATGTAGGTATCAATCCATTTTTCACACTTAAAGACGCGCTTGCGACGATGAATAAAGCATACGGAGTCGTACAGGCGCATCAAATGTTTCACAATCGCCAGGAAGTCACCGTTGTAGCAGCACAACCCTTTGCAAAAAGAACGTAGCAATGCTTTGTTACTGCTAGAGCCTTTAGGGTCAAAAAAAGAGTTCGCAATATACGTATATTGCGAACTCTTTTTTGCATTCTGTTTATCTGAAGAGAAGCGAGGACCTCAAGTTTGCCGAACGCCCCGTTCACCATCCACCCCCTCATGCACGTCGTCACGAGTCCAAGCAGTGGAACTCTCACGTTCTTGCTCATCATCATCGCCTT
>JAABUQ010000317.1_pt1 | contig 111469 bp, 93 predicted proteins | sample 5560001 | NCBI WGS metagenome assembly JAABUQ01 (sample SAMN10711888, study PRJNA513371) | rock metagenome | isolation source: Antarctica rocks | place: Antarctica: Victoria Land, Finger Mt nord | collected 2015-12-18 | reverse complement strand
AACGTTTGACGTAGTACGTTTTCTATGGTAGAATAAGTACGTATTACGTAATGTAACGTAAAAACGTAGTACGTTCTCCTCAGCTCTCACCACCTAGAGACTCTACGAAAATGGGGCAAGCTCAAGTAACCCTCTCGATCTTGGTGGAGGGTTGAAAGGAAGTCTCTCATGTTTCAACGTATCCTGGTTCCCCTTGATGGATCGGCGCGCGCCGAGCAAGCCTTTCCTGTTGCCGTACGTATTGCCCGCACCACCGGCGCATCACTCACACTCCTCCGCGCCGTGGAGCTGTCAACACCATTGGATGAATACACCGTAGAACCACCAGAAGATTCTGCTGCGTTGTTGGAAGCTGGAATCACTCAGGCAAAGGCTTATCTTTTGCGCGTCCTGGCGACGAGTGAGCTTGAAGGAATTGGTATAACTACAGAGGTTCGTACGGGCATCGTCGCGCAACAAATACTGCAAGGTGTCGAAGAGCACCATGATGATCTCGTTGTCATGTGTAGCCATGGAATAACTGGTCTCAAGCGCTGGTTGCTAGGAAGTGTCGCGCAGAAAATCGCGCATGCTAGCCCGGTGCCTGTGCTCATTGTGCGTGAAGGGCATGCGCTTCCGATGGAGCCGCAACGTGTCGCAACTGAACCGTTCCAGATTCTGGTTCCGCTTGATGGTTCTTCCCTGGCTGAAGCCGCATTGCTCCCTGCCGCTCAAGTAGGTGCAGCATTCGCCGCTCCTCAATCAGCGGCACTGCACCTGGTACAAGTCGTGGAGCCTATCGCTGTCATGGGCGACCTGACTGGAGCTATGGCCCAGGTGAATCAGGAAACGATGCTGCTGGCAAAAAGCTACTTGAACGGGATAGAACAGAGGATGCACGAGGAAGCCTTCGCTCCCTTCCATCTTACCCTCACCTCTGAGATGGTCCCAGGCATTGATGTTGCAACTGTTCTGCTCAAGATGGCGAAGGATGGACATATCGAAGATGATCAAAAGGATACTCACGGTAGTCAGATGATTGTGATGTCGACACATGGGCGGCATGGTCTGGCCTACTGGATGACGGGAAGTATCGCCGAGCGCGTCCTGGGAGCAACGACCCTTCCTATGTTGATCGTGCGACCAGAGAAAGAGAAGATTCAACAAGAGCAGTAATGAGAAATACAGCATAGCAGTATGCTGCCAGTCTGTTGTTACGGGAGCTTTAAAGTGTTCAATGCGGAGGCTACTCTCTCAAAAAAGAGGAGACTCCGCTAGAATATTTTTGCTAACTCTCTATTAACGAGCAGCTTCATTGGTTTCAAACAGTTCGTAACGCGGGAGAGACGCTGAACGTTCGCCTCTGTTCTGCTTTTCATCTGCCGCCTTCTGAACCACGTTGTGGGGTATCGGTACAACGAGAATAGGGAGCTGGGTTGCGTGCACAACACGTTCAGTAATACTGCCCATCGTAAGACGATCGATGCCCGTTCTGCCATGTGTCGCCATCGCGATCACATCACAGTCGCTAAAAACACCATCGTCTTCTGCATCTTCGCCATGCTCTGCAATCCTGATGATAGCTTGAGCACTATCAGTATCAATGGCAACCGAGCAACTGATGTCGAGGCCAAGAGGAGCCACGGATGAAGCTTCAAAGCCATCGCGCACATTCTTCGCCGTTTTCTGCAAGGACTGTCTCGTCTTCTGCACGAGATCATCCATATTGCGCTGATAGTGTCCGACGATATCGTTTTCAGTTGGTTGCACGACCCGCGTCAGATGCAGCGCTCCTGATGCTGGAACTGCCAGTGCTGCAATCAAAGCGGCAGCGGGTTCAATAGCAGTTTTGGAGGCGATCGAGCCATCCAGCGGCACAAGGATGCGCAGAGGGTGTGTCGGACCGAGATGTGGGATGGCAGAGATAGGATTATGTTCGCGTAGTACCAACGTTGGCACAGGACTCAAACGAGCGATTTTCTCAGTAACGCTCCCCAGTGCCCAGTGGGTAAAACCTGTGCGTCCGTGGCTACACATGACGACGAGGTCGATGTTGGAGGAAGTGATCGTGGAAAGAAGCAGAAAGGCTGGTATCCCAAAGAGGACGATTTGTTCTATGGGTATACCTTCCTGCTTGAATGGTGCCGTCACTTGCGTAAGATAGTCATCTACCTCGCTCGACTCGGTCTCAACAACAGATTCTGTTACCATCATTTCTGGAACGGCGTAGAGGTTCATATTGATATCTATGGCCTGTACAACGATAAGGGTCCCGTGAGAGGCACGCGCAAGACGTGCTGCAACGGGAAGCGCGCGCTCCGCCCGCTCTGAGCCATCTAGTGGGACAAGAATTCGTCGAAACATTTCTTTGCTCCTCTTGCACTCTGTCATTATAAGGAGTTACATCATATAGTGTGAAGGATGTCGTACATCGAGAAGTATGTCTACCAATTGGCCTGCCTGGTAGCCCATATCGAGCCGGAAGCCTTGAAATGTACATCTGAATCCTGTTCGTGGGTCTGTCCACGCGGCAGTGACCAAACATACCTGAGCTCCATCTCTTCTCACCTGTGTGATGAGTCCACTCACATGCGTTCCATGCGCTTTGAGCCACACATGGTTAGAGATTTGAAACCGTATGAAACCAATCCCTAGTAGTAACAGAGTTCCTGTAAGCATGAGATCGAGAATGATGATAGACGGCATAGTTTTTCCTCCTCTACTTATCATTGTACTGGCAGAACGTGAGAAGAGTCGTGAGAACGAGCGTGAGTCGCTCGTGCTGGGGAAAGGATGGAACACTGGAGGAAGGTGGATCTCCCATACAGACTATGCAGTTCGATTTGCCTCGCCTGTCTTCTGCGCTAAGGGAAGAGGAGGAAAGAACGCAACGGCTGGCTCTTTATAGAGAGGATACTCTTATCCTATTGCATGTTCCAGAACACGCTGCACCTGGGGTGCAGTGAGAAAACGCGTCCGTAGAGCCTCATCCTCGATCGTCTCGGCAAGGTCCTGGACCACGCGCACCGCCTCAGCATATGCTTGCCCTGCCAGCACCTGTTCTCCCCGTGACTGGTCCAGGTCTCCGAGTGTCACCTGGATCTGCCACCGTTCCTCTGCCAGACCGATCTCCTCAGCGAGGACGCGAGCCTCCTCCAGGTGGGAACGAGCCTGCTCTCGAAGACCTTCCCACTGTGCCAGTTCCGCGTCTGCCCGCAAGTACTGCACACGATCGCGCTGACCATCTCCAGAGTGCGCCTTGAGTCGAGCGAGATACTCCCTGGCCCTTGCAACGTTCCCTTCATGTAGTAACGCCTCCGTGACTCGCCAGTGAGGAATTTCTACGTACAATAGTTCATGATCACCTGCTAGCGTTGCTGCTTGCTGTGCATAACGCTGAGCATCGGCCCACTGCCCGACAAGGACGGAATCTGCACAGAGGACCGAAGCGATAATCGCGGTATAGGAGGGCAACTCGCTTGCCTCAGTGAGCTTCAGTGCCTCCAGATCGATCTCACGCGCAGCAGACCCTGCCTGTACTGCTCGATAGACGCCTCCTAATTGGATGAGAGCACGAAGAAGCAGCGTATTCGCCCGTGATGAGCGGGTGTTGAGGTCTCGTGCACTTGCCACGGCTTCGAGAGCGATTTCAAGCGCTTCTGTATAAGCACCACTATCGAGTAACCCAGAGGTCAGGTCATAGAGCGCATTGACCTGCCCCCAGTCGTTCTGGATTTCCTGGCTGATGGTGAGCGCACTGCGTGCTCTTGTGATTCCTTGTTGTAGTTGACCCCGGTGCATCTGCGCGTGTGCGAGCATGGAGAGGGCATCAGCCTCCATTGCCCGGTCTCCCAACGCGATGTAGTATGCATGTGCCTCTGTTGCTCGTTGCTCGTACTCCTCCCACGCACCTCTCTGCAGGTGAATAGAGATCAGTGCTTCAAGGCTCTGAACAATAAGATCTGGTTGTTCGCTGTTTCGGGCCACTGCTAATGCACGCTCCCCGTGGACGATGGCTATCTCCAGATTAGTAGTAAAGAGTTCAAGCATGGCCTGGTACCACACTGTTTCCGCTACCCCAGTCGTATCATCATTCTGAGTTGCTATTTGGAGTAGGTAGTCAAGCATGGCCTCAGACAGAGGGCGGTTTTGCTCCCATGCTCTGGTGAGCTCGTAGACGTGTCCTAATGCGATGTAGAGATGGTGGACGTCGGATGCGGCGATTGTTGCCTGTAGCGAGGGGGTCGTCCGTCGTCTGGTCAGTAGCTGCCATGCCTGTTCGTAGTGTTCGATGGCGATGTGCAACGCGAAGACAGCTCTCGCCTCGTCACCCGCCGCCACACTGAAGCGGTATGCTGGGTCGAGTAGCCCTGCAGCCAGGGCATGGTGTGCCAGCTTCGCTGCGGGAACAGAGGTTGCTTGCAAGAGGTGGAGCGCCCGCCGGTGAAAGATGCGACTGCGTGTCTCACCCGCCTCGACCGAGATCACGTCGCGAATCATGGGATGAGTGAAAGTATACACCTCATTGCCTGACGAACCACTCGACCGCTTCGGCTCCTGTACCAGGAGGCTGCGCAGCACCTCATCCAGAACTACCAGTCCGTCGTGTTCGGAGAGGTCCGCGACTCTGCAGAGTCGCTCAAAGGTAGCATCTTGTTCCAGCACAGCTCCAGCAACGAGGAAGGCAAAGGCACCTGGACTGAGCCGATCGAGCTGGATACTAATCACTTCACGTATGCTCGGCGGAAAAAGCTGCGCCGCGCCAAGTTCCTTGACCATCTCTGCCGCGACGTCACCCGTTCTTGTGCTGTCTTCGGATGAAGATGGTGGAAAAAGGCCGCGTGCAAGCAGCAGCTTGAGCGTTTCAATCAGATAGAAGGGCTGTCCACGTGTTTCGACGAAGAGCTGTTGCCCAATGCGCTCCAAGAAGTCGGCTGGTGCCTTTGTAGCGGAAGTTCTCGACCCGTTTACCACACCCTCCTGGTTTCGTTGTGCCAGAATCTGAAGCAGGTTCACAGTGTCTTGAGCTGAGAGTGGGCCTGGTTGCAGACGAGTCAAAGGCGCAATCCGTCCCAGGGTCGCTCGCCACTCGGCAAGACCAGAGATCGTCTGTCGCGCATCGGTGCGCAAAGAGAGGAGCAGCATGATCGGCGTGGCATGTGCCGTGAAGTGTCGTGCCAGGTAGTGGAGCAGATCCAGCGTAGCGCTATCGGCCCAGTGCACATCATCAAGGAAGAGGATCAGTGGGGCACGTGCCGCCAGGACGGCCAGCAGGCGGGCCACTGCCTCAAAGAGGTGGTTGCGTGCCACCGAAGCATCGGTGACAACACGGGTCAGGTCGGGATAGCGCTCGTGTAGTTCTGGAAACAGGCGCGCAAGTTCAGCCAACCACACGTCATGCAGCAGATCTTCGGGCGCGTTTTCCTGGTCGATTCTTGGGCGCAAAGCCTCAATAAACGGCTGATACGACCGCCGCCGATTGCTTTCAAATGCCTGGCCACGCAGTACATCGGCTCCTTGTATGGTTGCCCAATCCAGAAACTCGGTGGCGAGCCGTGTCTTGCCAATGCCAGCTTCTCCCTCCAGAAGTACCACCTGTGTCTGCCCCTGGCGAGCGAGATAGAAATGCTCAAGTAAGAGACCATACTCGCGTGCCCGCCCAACGAGAGGAGGAGCGAGCAGCGTCAGCAGTGGAGAGGAAATATAGGAGCCCCACTGCTGTGTGTGGCGAGCAGGAACTGTGGTGCGAATACGGTCAGCCAGGGCCGTCGTTGTTAGAGTTGGCGTGGCATGAATTTCCGATGCCAATAGAGCCCGTAAGGACTCGTATGCTTGCAGCGCAGCAACACGATTACCCGTCGCAAAGTGCAGGCGCATCAGGCGCTGTGATGCCTCTTCATTAAGGAAAGTCAGGGCGAGCCAGCGGATGATCACCGCAATAGCCTGTTCGGACTCACCAGCGTCTTCATACTGAGAGGAGAGCCGGTCGAAGACCAGATGCATGCGCAGATGCCAGTATTCACGCTGGGACCGGGCCCAGTCGTCGAATCCCGGAGCATTATGCAGCGAGAAGCCATCCAGAAACTCCCCACGCGAGAGCTTGATCGCCTTCTGGAGTTGTATAAGGTATGCTTGCTGTCTCTCCTCTGGGAGCGTGGCTATCAGACGAGCAGTGTTATGTGCGAGGACCCAGGCTGCTTGCAGCGTGTGCAGGTCCAGGCTAACTCCAGAAGTCATGTCAAGGCTCAAGCTGTCACGGTCAACTTGCAGGTGTGGGATGCGATCGAGCCCCGTTCTCCGTGCCGAGATAGCGTCCTTCATCAACACGTCGCGTAGCTCAAGCACGGTAGTGCGGAGTGCTGAGCGCGCATGGGCGGCATCGCTCTCGGGCCAGAACAGCTCCGAGAGCGTTTTGCGTGAGTGTTTCCCCTCCTCGACAGCCAAATAAAGAAGTAAGGCGAGGGCCTTGTGAGAGGGAAACACCAGTAACTGACCACCGTGGTACACCTGTGGCGGGCCAAGCAACGCAAAATGAAGCGTCCCTCTCTCCGATGATCCAAGCATAGCAAACGTCCTGTCTCTTGAGAGCTTTTTGGCTTTACGATAAAACGCAGCACAACGCTCACTATAATTCATACGTATCGTCTATCCCTGTCGTTGTAGTATCAGGCATTTCAAGCTGACAAGTGAGTTTTCACGCAAGCTCTCACACATCTTCTCACGCACAACAAGTATGCTAGAACCAGAGCGTGAACCTTGAGCGAAGGAACGTATCTGTCGTCGCAGCGAAACGGAGTTCATTCAAGAGAAAGTAGACCTCATGCACAAGACGCACAATAGCCTTCCCGAAGAGCAGCGGACGAAACTGGTCGAGGTGTTGAATCGTCGCCTGGCCGATAGCATTGATCTGATGTTGCAGGTCAAGCAAGCGTACTGGAACGTGAAAGGCCCACAATTCATGGCACTGCATGCACTATTCGGCCAGGTCGCTCATGGAGTCGAGGAGTATGTGGACCTGCTTGCCGAGCGTATTGTGCAGCTGGGAGGCTATGCCGATGGAACGGCATATGTCGTCGCCCGCAGAACGTCACTCGACAGGTATCCGCTTGAGGTCACTGACGCGAATGGCCACATCGAGGCGCTTGCGCTCGTCCTCGCCTCATTTGGCAAACATGTTCGGTACGCGATCGGACAGGCGACGGAATTGCTTGATGCAGATAGTGCCGCCCTTTTCACCGATATCTCGCGTAACACTGATACCTGGCTCTGGCTTGTCGAAGCCAACCAGCATAGCGCACAGTGAGCCTTTGCGCTTGCTGAGAAGGAGTATTCATATGTTTGAGCGTATTCTCGTCCCCCTGGATGGTTCAACGCGAGCTGAGGCGGCTCTTCCCATTGCGGCACGTGTCGCACGCGCTACTGGTAGCTCTGTGGTTCTGCTGCAAGTGACCAGCCCTCCTATGAGCGATGGTATGATTTATGGATATGGAAGTGGTCTGAGCATGGGTTATGGTGGCGGCCTGGATATGAGCTATGGGTATGGGAGTGGTCAGGGTGCCACGTCGACGATCTCCGAGTCGGTTGGTGAAAGAGAGGAGACCGAAGCGGCGGCGTATCTGACACGTATTGCCCGCTCGGACCTGTTTGAGGGAATAGCCACGACCACTGAAGTTGACGTTGGATCCCCTGCACCCCAGATTCTCGCCCTTGCGGAGCAGAGCTCCGTGAACCTGATTATTCTCTGTAGCCACGGGCGAACAGGTCTTACCCGTTGGGTGCTAGGGAGTGTGGCTCAGCGCGTCATCCATCATAGCCATGTACCGGTGCTGGTCTTGCGCGAGGGAGGGTCGGCGCTTACCACGACTGGTCGCCCGCTCAGAGCGGTTGTCGCCGTAGATGGCTCACCCATTGCAGAGACAGCGCTGCTTCCTGCCGCACACCTGGTCGCCGCACTGTCCCAGCACACACAAGGCGTTCTCCATCTTCTGCACGTGGTCAAACCATACATGTCCCTGTCTGATGAAGACGCCATCTCTCATCACGATAGAGAGGAAGTGGAGCAGGCGCAGGTGTACCTCCAACGTGTGCGTGAGCGTTTGCTCGAGCAGACGAGCGACCTCAACCTCCAGATAACGTGGTCCGCCACGCTTGCTCAGGATGCTGCGGAGACCATTGTGACCACCGCAGAAAAGGGAACGGAAAGTCCAGGAGAGAAGGGTTGCGATGTCCTCGCTATGGCAACGCATGGTCGTGGAGGAATAGAACATTGGGTCATGGGCAGTGTAACTGAGCGCGTACTTGAGGCCACCACACTGCCAATGCTGGTAATACGACCCTCTCAAGGATTGCACAATACGTAGGAGACCAGGAGCATATTCGCTGCAAAAGCAAGCACGAGTATGTTCCAGCGTTTCGCTTATGATCGGAATAACAGGAAGCAGTGTGCCTGTATCCTAAGAAATTCATTATCCAGAGGGATGTTGGAATGCCCTTCAGGAGGAAGTCCGCATGACCTATCGTTTCCTTGTTAATGAACAAAGGTGTATAAATTGCGGTATTTGCATGGACCTCTGCCCGGTGCATTGCCTGGATATGACACGACCGTCAGGAACCGGCGAGCGAGCACAGGGAGAGGGGCAGCGAAGTCCAATCCCGGATGAGCAAGCGAGCCGTGCCTGGATGATGATAACGCCCGTTCAGGTTGCGTCGTGTATCGGATGCCAGGTCTGTGTCCAGGAGTGCCCAACCAATGCTATCTCGATTGAGAGCGGCGTGAAGGTGCTCGCGTATGCACGTCGTGGTCCACTCACATTTCTGCCAGAGGGAAACGGATGGCAACCGCTCGATGCCTACACGCGTGCAGTTCCAGAGGAGCCAGGAGAAACGCCCTGGGGAGGAGAGCAAAGCTGGCATGTCGCAGAAAGGCATGAGACCTGGCAGAGCTCGCGTACCTGGCTGGGCGAACGCAAAGAAGATCTGCGTGCTCCCTGTCAGGCTGCGTGCCCTGTCGGCACGAACGCTGGCCTCTATGTCAGCCTTGTGGCCGAAGGCCGCTATGATGAGGCTTTTCAGGTTGCGGCCGAAAGCAATCCTTTTCCGTCCGCTTGTGGTCGAGTCTGTACGGCACCATGCGAGTCGGTGTGCCGGAGAGGCGAATTTGATGAACCCATTGCCATTCGTGATATCAAACGTTTTGCCACTGATCATAGCACGACAAGAAAACGTCGTACCCCTCCATTAACACGGCACTATAGCGAAAAGGCTGCCATCGTAGGGGCAGGCCCAACTGGCCTCAGTGCTGCCTACTATCTTGCTCGGCGCGGCTACAAGGTAACGGTCTTTGATGCGATGCCTGTGGCAGGGGGTATGATGGCAATCGGTATCCCTGAGTATCGCCTCCCACGCACCGAATTACAGCAAGATATTGAATCGATCCGTGAGCTGGGCGTTGAGATACGTCTGAATACTGCTCTTGGACGTGACATTGCGCTTGAGGATCTGCAGCGAGATTTTGACACCGTCTTATTGGCCGTTGGCGCGCAACGCAGTCAACGCCTGGAGGTATCGGGTGAGGCGGAATTAGAGGGTGTCATACCTGCGACCCTCTTCCTCCGAAATTTTAACCTGCAACCTGAGACGAGGGTTCAGGGCAACGTCGTCGTCGTTGGTGGCGGAAGTACCGCGCTGGATGCCGCCCGTTCAGCCCTACGTGCGGGTGCGCAAAGTGTCCAGATCGTCTATCGACGCACACGCGCCGAGATGCTAGCACAGCATGAAGAAGTGGAAGCAGCGTTGATGGAAGGTATCCAACTGCACGAATTAGCCACACCACAGTCGATACTGGGCACGGAAGAAGCCACTGTGCGAGGTATTGTGTGTCAGCGGATGCAGCTGGGTGAACCGGACGAAAAAGGACGCCGTCGACCGGTGACGATACCAGGCTCAAGCTTTACACTTGAGGCCGACATCATCCTGGTCGCGATAGGAGAAGCGCCAGATCTCTCCTTCTTACCAAGTGGCACCAGCATTGAAATAGCGGCCTGGGGTGGCTTGCTGATTAACAAAGAGACCCTCTCAACAGGGATGCCCGGCGTCTTCGCTGCCGGCGATGTCACCTATGGCCCTAAAACGATCATTCAAGCGGCTGCTCATGGGAGAAAGGCTGCGCAGTCTATGCACGCCTATCTACGGAAACACTCTATCAAGGACGTTGCTGAGATGCCAAGTGGCGAGGTGGAGACCAGATCGCTTCTGCCTCCTGGTGGAAGGGTGAGCGTTGACTTGAGCCCAACGCCACGAGCAATCATGCCATTGCTCCGCTATGATTCCATAAAAGTGCGCTCTGCCGAGACGGCACAGGGTCTTACTGAAGAGCAAGCACGACGTGAAGGGAGTCGATGTTTACGTTGTGATCTCGCCTATCTTTGTCCAACAATTATTGATACAGCGAAAGCAGTACAGCATGCTTAAAGACGGTTTTAGTGTCATTTTCTGCTGCATGATGGAGGGATAACTATGTCACCACAGGATCTTACCACTTCTATTGTTACCGGTATTAACGCAGGCGGAGAGCAGTTTTTAGAGGGTACCCTCGCTGCAGTCCTGCCTGCACTCTGGATTGTCATCCTGGGATTGCATCTGGGCCGTCCATATATTCTGACAATGATCGACCGTTTTACGCTGCGGCTTGGTGCGGATCTGCTCTGGCTTATCTACGTTGCCTTACGCGATCTCTGTATTGCCTCAGGCGTCGTTATGAGCTTGACGTTCTCTCTAAGTTCTCGCTTGTCATCACTTCATCCATATCAATAATATCCTCTTCCAGTACTGAGAGAAATGTTTCGGTATCACTCCAATGTACAAAGCCTCTTCTTGCCTCGTACACGTTAATGTTATATTGTGTCATGAACGTAAGATCATTGATAGATAAACTCAGTGCGGCTCTATTTAGAGGGGATGAATTGAATATTTGTCTCTTGATCTTGAGCCTATAAGCGCGTGCAATAATCGCTTTCCATGCCCTATTAGGTAGCTTATTTAGTATTTCATCTGCTTGGCAAGATGGATACATTTCTTGTAAGATAGCATCTTCTTCTTCAGTCCAGTCCCTATTAGCTGCGGTATTAAGCCACAAGTAACCAGTATCGGCGGTCGGTATACCAATTCCTTTCCAGATGATTTCTATTTTTAACCATGTCGGTGCTACTCTTGAGATGAAGACGCTTTCAACTACTAACTTGACAACGCGGCGCTTTGTCTCCAAGTTAAATTCGTTCCACTCCTCAAGGGTACGGCCTAGTAAATCCTCGCTCTCGGCCTTTTCCTTCTCCTGTTTTCCTATTGCCTCTCTAGCTGCTTTTAATTCTTTCTCTACTTTACGTAATGATTTAAGTTCTTTTGTGTATTTTACTAGGTCTTCTTCATCTAGATCATAGCCATGTGTAACAAGGCGGTCAAAATGAGCTATCTTAGGGTATAATTGTTCTAACTCACCATCTATAACTTCTAAACCATTTGGTTTACTTTCGGCCTTTTCTTGCTGCAATTGCTCATATATTGCCTCGCCTACATTAGTTGCTTCCTCTGTTGTCTCTCCTGCTTTAGTTGCCTCTGCCGCTTTCTGTAATGCGGCAAGATGCCCGAACATTTTTTCTAAGAATGCAGCATCAATTAGTGTCACATCAACGCGGGCGGCATGATGATTTTTAACATAGTCGGGTGCTTTGAAGTCTACAGAATATTGCTCTGGATTGGTTCCCTTAATTTCCTTAGAAATGTACACAGTACCGTTGTAGGTTCTAATAACATGTTTTAACAATGCTTTTGAAGGTACTGTGTTCTCTTGATCATAGCGTGTTACTACTTCGCGTTGCTCGTTGATCTCCCCATCAATAGTGGTAGGGCTAAGACGGTTAAAGGCATACCAGAATAGTTCCTCATAGTCAACTTCACGTCCGTCGTCTTCTCTCAGTTTGGTCAAGATAGCAGGATGGTTAATTACTGGCTCTCCGTCTTTTCTCTTTATCTGATTCTTAAACACAAAGTAACCGATATACTGAACGTTTGTGAGAATTCCGAGTACTGCTGACTTGGTAATGGTGTATCCCCCATTTTTTACCGTCAAGTTAGTATATGGTGCCCTTACTCCTGCCTCGTAGGGGGGAAATGCATATTTCTTTGCATTTAGCTCTCTGGCTATCTGTGAGGCGTTTCCGATTTGCTTATATCGTCTGAATATCCAACGTATAACTTTTGCGTGTGGTTCGTAAGGAATGAAGCGGTCATTTTCATCTAGAATGTAACCAATTGGCACTCGTCCACCAAAGTATTGACCGCGTTCTGCTACACGATCCCTCATACGGTTCATCATGCCTATATGGTCCTTAATGAAACGGGCAGACATTTGACATTGGGTTCTGAATTGATCCATATCATATGGATTGCGTATAAAGTCGTAACGATATGCATAAGTAACTACCTGTACATCATGATCATAACAAGCTTTGATAAAGGTATCTGGCCCTATCATGAATTCGTCTCGAAAGAGTCTAGATTCATTCCATGTAAAAATTGTTTTGAACGTACCATTGTATATGCCTTCCATGAGGGCATTTAACCCTGGTCGCTCGTCTATACGTAGCCTTCCTGATACTCCGCGCTTGCCTTCTCCTTCTATAAAGACAGTGATTAAATTATCACTCCACCCTATAGAATGTACTTTGTCTAACTGGTCTTTTGTTTGTGCCTCTGAGCTTTCCCTATTCTCTATTGTCTGCTTCGTAGTACTCTGTCGTGCCTGAATAGCGCAAGGTAGATTATTACGCCATTGACGCGATGAATCATAAGAGGGTTGTTCTTGAATTATCGGTTTGCTAATTTTTCGCATTGTTTTGTCTCCTAATAAATTGATCGCATCAGGTAATTATTACCTATCTATATTATATAATACCCTGATGTCATTGTCAAGCCGCAATACTTGTATAGAGGCTGGTTCGCGCTTATTTTATAGATTTGTTTAGATAGGTGCTAGCCTTAAAATACCGCGTTAGCAGTTCCTCTCGCACATGTTGTTATGGGCGCAGGGTTTCCCATAACAACATGTGCGGAGGTGGGGCATGGGCAACGCTGCGGCGTTCATCAAGCATCCCTGTCTGCTGCGGTGAGGCAAAAGGTCGGAATACTACAATGTAGGGTCTAGCGGCGCTCCGTAGGATGGCGTACTACCTTGCGCCGTGTGGTAGACTCGCAAGAGCGAAACGAGCGGGGGTTACTGCATTGATGAGCACCACAGTAGCCCCGCTCGTTTCGGCCTTTAGGCTCTACCACACGAGCGGCGAAGCGAACAAGGTGGAGACGCCAAGCCGCGTAATGGAAGGTTCGTATGGGCGCTAGCCTTTTCATTCGCGTAGCGTTCCTCTCTGCTATACGTTGTTCGCTTAAAATGTGTATTGACTGAACAGCCTAAGAGCACCCCCTGACTACGTGTACTGTATACGTGTAGTTAGGGATATGATAATGCGCATGTAGCCAATTGTCAAGACTTGGTGTATACTGAGGTGAACGCTGTTGTGAGGTGATATAAATGGCTATTCGACTCAAGATAAAAGAGATTGCCTTAAAAAAAGGCTGGACGCAAGCAAGGCTAGGACGTGCTGCTGATGTAAACCCGCGTACAATGAGCGGTATTTTTAACGATCCTTATCGGGATGTGGCATATAGTACGCTTGTGAAAATTGCAAAAGTGCTAGAGGTCGAAATATCCGAACTAACAGAGGAAGTTTCAGACGATAAGAAAAAGGTGTAGTATACGGTTTGGGTGGGGGGATAATTAAGAGAGGGAGGTTAAAGAGTTTTTTAGGAAACCCTTTAACCTCCCTCTCTTAATCTGACCGGAAACGTTCTAGTAGCTCTTATGAAATGAAGCCAGCTTAATAGGTATCTCTAACACACTATATTTCACTGCTTGCGCCAATTCCTCAGCGATATTCCTAAGTCTGCAACTTTTGTAGAGTTTCCATAGGGACTAGTAATCAGTTCTCCATAGAGCCGTTGAATATAGCCTATGTTGTACTCAGATTTGACCAAAGTTGAAGTAGCAAAGGCGCTTTGTAGGAGTGTCGTAGCACTATCTAATTCTGGTTTCTTTAGCCTTATGTTTGCTTCTGCTCTCAAAATGTTAATATACGAGAGTCGGCGTCTCTCCGATGAATCGGTACCGTCTTCAGCATCGTCTAAAACTTCGAGGGCTTTCCCTGGGCGTCCTAATACTATTAAAGCGTCTGCTCTCTCTGCAAGATACTTGCCTTTGCCAAATCGAATCACAGATTCATCAGTACTACTGGTAGGGCTATTAGCTATCTCGCCAGCTCTATCAAGTAGAGATTGGGCATATAATCTTCCTGCTTCGTCTGAGTCAACTAAGGCATGGGCAAGGCCAGCAGCAGAATACACCGCACCTTTGATTTGTGGTCGAGCCTTTTTTGCGAATTGTAGAGCCACGTCAAGATCAGTTTTAGCCAGGAAAAGATTTCTCTGCCCGAACCTAATTTGACCAGAACGATAGAGGCTAGCTGCGCGTAAATCATCACTCTCTAAAAGGTTTGCAAGCTCAATTGCGGTATTCAAGTGGTCGAATGCAGGATTCCAGTTCCGTAAATCATCACTGTAAATCTTGGCCGAAAGTGCGTGAAAATTCCAGAGCGTTAATTGAAGTCGTTTTCTCTGGTTATCGTTAGCTCTTGGGATATCCGTATTGATCCGGTTTATCCAATGCTCTATATCGAAGATGGATTCTTGTGCGGTACTTGTTGCGTGCATCTCAGCATATACCGTAAATGCACCTTGATACAGATTTATTGTCTCTTTCTCCAAATATCCACCACCTTTTACTATTGTCGGCGCTGATAATATCGCTCCTGCTTCATGATTTCTCAAGAAATCAGCGAGATCAGCAACAGAACTCAATCCTAATAAAACAGGCGGTATTTTGAGAATAGATGCTAATAAACGTCTCTTCGCAATTGAGTCGAGACCAACATTGTTGTTTTCCATAATTCGCACCGTCACCTCTGATACACCTAGACGCTTCGCAAGATCGGCTTGTGTCCAGCTTCTACTCTTTCCATCAGGGTCTACATACTTCATCCGCTCCCTAAAGTACCGTACAATCGTTCCGGGGTCGGGATAGCCTTCTTCATCAAGAGCAAAGTCGGGTAATCCGGCCTGCTTCAATAGAGTTCTCATCAGTGAATGCGAAACGTCCGACATGACTCGCTCCAATTTGAATAACGTATCTTGCTCCCTAGTATACCAATATTGGCCTTGCTTGTAAACACGCACAGGCAGAGAGATAGAAAGCTTATAGACCGTAACTCTGACTATCAGTATGGCTTAAAAACGTCTTGTATCATTCTTAATGCTAGACATGTAAATAGCATAAATATGTCTCAAAAGAAAGGTACGTTTTCTTTATGGTAGCGAGTGAAGTTGCACAATTTAGACAACAGCAAGCCATGCGAGAGGAAGCGGCGTTGCTTGGGCTACACGGGCTATCGTCTGGTCGCTCTCGCCACGAAGTTATAAATGCTCGGATGGAAAGAGGCGCGGATTATATTTTGGGGCTGATCCAAGCAGGGAAGCATGAAAAAGCAGAGGCGCTTATGAAAGCGAAAACGTGGGCTGATATTGAGGCGGACGTGTTAGAAGAGGAGGAACGTAAAACGTGTCACACTACGATACCGTCTTAGTATAATCATAGAGTAGAGAAACGGATATTTATATGCAGAAGACGAATAAACCGACATTACTGAGTCTCCGGCAACGAACAACAATCACCATACAAGATCTTGCACAGAAGGCGGGTGTCAGTCTCACAGAGGCGTATATCGTCGAGATCGGGGGCTTTGCAGAGAAAGCGATTGCAGAGAAGGTCATTGCCGCCTTCTCGCTGCTCTCAGGAATGCGGTACACCCTCAATGATATTCGATTGCAGAACGTTTCTACCCCTGTTGCTCAACGGGCGGGGCTTGCTGATCTTCCAACAACACGACAGCCAATCGTTCCAAAGAAGAAATGAGTCGATGCGATGATGCAAGAGGAGAAAAGAGGGCGGCCACGAAAAGGGGATACATCCCGAAAAAGAGAGACACAGCCGTTAGAGGTGGGTGCTTGTACCTGCGGCGTGCAACGTGCGACCGTTGGGGAAGATCATAACAAGGGCTGCCCGCTCTATCGTCAACGTGGGAGCGGTGTTCCTGTCTTCCCACATGATAGCATTCACGTGAGAAGAGGAAGAGGGTAAGTGGCACGTGGGCGTCTGCTTGGTCTGATGCTGTTATTCGCTTTGCTCGCTTCCTGGTTGTCTGCTGATAGAAGACGAAAAGAAAGAAAAGATATGAGTATGGATGAAGAAGAGGAAAAAAAACGCCTTGAAGACCTGTCAACGGCAACGCTTCATACAGAGCTTGCTTTCCGTCTCGATATATTGACGAATCGCGCTGCGGTCCAAGAGTACACGGAACGGCAATACTATGAAGTGAGGATGCGGGTACAAGAGGCGATCGCATTTCTAGAAGAGGTTCCGATCCCTTTAGAATGGACAGAGAGGAAAAACCAGTTGCTCACCGAACTCAAAAAAGAAGTGTAGAGGAGTGTGGGCAAGCAGGCTTGCCCATATTTTACTCTGTGGCTTGTTCGTGTCTCGGTCGTGTCGTCGCTCCGCTCCGATCTCCACCAAGACACCAACCGCGCTCACAAGATCTTTTTTCTTGAGCCTGATAAAATCGAAAAATGTCAGGATGCCACATTTCTCTCTTAGCGTCCGAAGTCAGGATCGTTGTCTCTCATCGGTGCCTCTGGTTCCATTGGTGTCTGCTCAAACGGTGATCGATCTGGCTCTGGACCTTCTAACAGCCTGCTATCAATGTCAATAGGAGACCGATCTTCACCAATAACCCCTCTCTGTGTAAGGTCTTCTATGTAATCATACGGTAGCTCTAAATCTTGCGCCTCGATCTGTGGCATGTCTAAATCCTGCATCTCTACCAGTTCAGAGAGGGGAATGTTTGCAAGTTCTTCGAGACTCGTTTCTTCTGGTCGTATCTCATTATTCATTGCTCATCTTCTTCCCTTGCGCGTGGTGCTAATTCGCGTTGGGCTTTTTCCTTCGCGTCTTCATAAGCTGATAACGCAAAGGTCGAGCCATACGCTTTTGCAAGAAGCGAGTATGATAATCTTCGTCCAATACCAGCACTTCGAATAGCGTTCACAGTTAATGCTGCTAGGCGATCAAATCCTTTCCGAAGATAGTTACGCTGTTCCTCAATTTCCTCTGCTCTATCATCTCGCGTGTCTCTTCTATGCTCCGCAAGAGCTTGACGAACTTCTTTCCTTACAATCTCTTGGAGAACTGGTAACGATTGCTGCTCTACTACTTCCCCTTGTTCTCTTGCTCTTTCCTGGCGTATCAAGTTAGCAATGACTACGTTCATTCCTGGTTTGTCTTCACGCTTTGCTCTGTCTGCTACATAGTCTTTTAAGTCTTTTGGTATCCATACATTTAATTGTACTGGCTGTTCATCCGGCATTTCTAACCCTTTCTACAGATAGCAAAATCGTCTTACATAGAAGCTATGTATGCAAGAAATCTCTACATACAACATATAGTTTGTCGTTCCGCTTGTCAAGCGGGACGACAAGAACCGTACAAAGAAAATATGTACGTTGGGGCGTCCTTTATCTTGCACTACCCGCACGCATGCGCGGTGTTCTGCCGTGGCGGCTTCGATTTTGTTGATCTTTAGTCGTCTAGGTAGGGCTTGCACTACCCGCACGCATGCGCGGTGTTCTGCCGTGGCGGCTTCGATTTTGTTGATCTTTAGTCGTCTAGGTAGGGCTTGCACTACCCGCACGCATGCGCGGTGTTCTGCCGTGGCGGCTTCGATTTTGTTGATCTTTAGTCGTCTAGGTAGGGCTTGCGCCGTAGGCTTCCTGCTCCGTTGCACTGCAAAGCAACTGGTCGGCCTTTGAGTGCAACGGAAGGGGGTTCGTGAGAAGGTTCGCTATTCCTCCTCTTCCTCGACATCTCTTCCAAGTGTGAGCCGTTGTATCGCTTCCCTATTCTGGAAGATTGCAAGCAGTTTCGCGCCTAAAAGTTGCGCTTCCAAGCAGCCTACGTAATCTTCATTTGCGACTTCATCATCATGGAGCATACACCACATGTTAAACCTATGGAAGTAATAGACGCGCTTCATCAGATTCATTGCTGTGGTATGCATTTCTATGGTGTTGTCTTTATGCAGACGAACAGACAAAACGGGGCTAGTACGTTCTGATAAAATACTATCTCTTGAAAGCTTCCTAAAATGCTTTTGGGTTCTTGAACTAGTTGGCTAAACTGTCTCTGCAACTGATTTCGTGTTTTTATCAGTTTTGCTATTATGCTTAGGACCGCGCCTACGAGTAAACATACCTATCTATCTACTTTAATTTTTATTCATCTGATTGTGAAAGATCATGTAGTAATCTTGCAAATGCTTTTTCATAACTTTCTTGTGTTTTCCATCGACTAAAATCTCCTATGTTGCGTTCGTGTCGAATTTTACTTGCCCAAGGAAAAGGACAATCTTCTATTGCCTTATCGATACGAATCGGTAGTAAAACTGTTCTATTTTCATTCTTTTCTTTGATTAAAGCTATTTCTATTTCTTTTTCTACCCATCCACTTGCTAGAGAGTTTTTTGATATTATCAGTAACAATTTATCGTGTTGATAAATCGCTTGATTTATTCCTTTATGAATTTTCTCCCCCCACTTTAGGTTTTCTGGAGCAAACCAGCAAGTAATCTTTGCCTCTCCAAGATCTTTGTATAGCTTTCGTGCGAATTTTTCATCTTTGTTCGAATAACTTATAAAGCATGAATTATATCGAATAGGAATGTAAGCAAGAGAACGAGCATATTCAACAAAAATTTCTGGCAATCCGATGCCTCTAAGAAATACTTCGGGTATTTCTCGTTCTGAAAGAAAAATGCTATTGACGCTTATGTAAGATGGTCCTGTATGCTCTATCGTTTCTAGCCCTTGTATATTGCGAAAATTTTGATTTTCAAAAGAAATCCATCCTATTCGCGCATTAGTTAGGTTGGTTCCACTCATATTAGCGTTAGAGAAACTAGCACCTTGTATTGTTGTATTAGACAAATTGGCATTAGTAAGATCTGCAAAAGATAAATCTGCTTCACCTAAATCAGCATAACTAAGGTTTGCATTTGTAAAATCTGCACCCTGCATATCATTTTGAGAAAATTCAGTATGGGTAAGATTTGCATTTCTAAATTTAGTTTGGCGCAGATCGGAGTAATAAAAATTTGTATTATGGAAGTTAGCGTTAGAAAAGTCTTCATTATCTAAGATAAGACCATTAAGAACTGGTTTGATACTCAAGTTTCTTTGTCTCCATATGTTCCATTGTAGTACCCCTTTTTTTAGCATTTCAAAATGTTGTGGATCTGCCATTTTAACCCCCTTATCACCCATATATACTTCCCGTTGCTGTCCTATTCGGTACATCTCCGGCCAAACAGTGCTGAACAGAGAATACTGTAGAGAAGCACCTATGCTTTGTCTATATACCTTAGTAACTCTACCGTCTGGTATCAGCTTTTAGGTCGTGCAAGAGACGCTCAAAGGCTTTCTGGTAGGAATCGTGGTGCTTCCAGTTGGTAAAGTCTCCAATATGACGCATACGACGAATATCAGCAGCCCATCCTTGATGTGTGTGCATGACTCCTTCGTCCAGTTTGATCGGGAAAAGAATCAGTTTGTCTTCTGTGCTTTCTCGTTCAAAAGCGGTTTCGACTTCCTTTTCTACCCAGGTGCTTGTAATGGATTGCTCCGACAGGATGAGCAGCAGTTTGTCATGCAAACGGATCGATGTATCAATGCGGTGCCTGATCTTATCGCCTGTCTTCATATCCTCTGGGGCATACCAGCATCGTACGCCTTTACTTTGCAAGTCGGCATAGAGCCTTTCGGCAAAACCTTGGTCTTTACTCGAATAGCTTATAAAACAACTGTAAAACTGGATAGGAGATTGGACCAACGAACCTGCATACTCGATGAATGTATCGCTCAATCCTGCACCACGCAAGAATATTTCTGGAATATTCCCTTGCGAGTACTCTAAAGTACTTGTAGAAATGATCGATGGTCCTTCATGCTTTATTGTCTCCAATCCTTCGACCAAGCGTAAATCAAGGCTGCCAAACGTAGTTCCATGTGTAGTTGCTCTGCTCAAGTCGGTATATCCAAGCTTGGCATAGCTGAAGTTAGCATCACTCAGGTTAGCATCACTCAGGTCAGCATTGATGAAATTAGCATAGCTGAGATTGGTATTACTGAGATCAGCGTAGCTGAGGTCGGCTTCGCTTAAGTTGGTAGCATCCAATTGGGCATAGGTGAGAATGGCAAAATCCATTCTGGCATGGCTCAGGTTGGCATTAATAAGGTTGGCATAACCGAAAATAGCTTTGCTCAGATTGGCATGACTCAGGTTGGCTCCGAAGAGATCAGTATTGCTCAAGTTGGCTCTACTGAGGTCAGCATGGCTCAGGTTAGTATAGCTAAGATTGGCTTTGCTCAGGTTGGCATGGCTCAGGTTGGCCCCGAAGAGATCAGTATTGCTCAGATTGGCATTGCGGAGATCAGCTCTGTTAAGATCAGACTGCATTTCTGGATGTTCTTTTCTCCACTCGTTCCACTGTTCTACACTCTGTCGAAGCTTGTGAAGATATTCCTGGTCTGCCATAGCCTTCTCCTTCTCTATAGTGTCTTCAGTATAGAGAAACGAAGGTCAATCCGCAATATTCAATCTGCTTGTTACTGATAGAAGGGCATGTTCCATGAGGAATAACACCGCTATTGAAATGCTGGCGCAGGAGACTTTAAGTCTCTTCAATAGGAAGTTGGCACAGGGATGCGCTCAAAAACAGAAGTTAAAACAAATATTCTATAGTGTAATGTGTATACTATCTAGTGTCTTCTACAATATTGTAGTCTGAGTCCATACTGGAGGATAGGTATTCAGTATACAAAAACACATCTTGATAATGTGATATGTACACTATTAAGGTGTGATATGTACATTATGTAGTTTACTCTTGCACTACCCGCATGCATGCGCGGTGTCCTATCGTTGCGGCTTCGATCATGTGAATCTTTAATCGTCCATACGGGAATTGCTTGGTAAGCATCCTGTACTGTCTGTCTGTTCATGCAGTGCTCTCTCTTTGAGGAGCTGATCTCTAAAAGGTGATCCGCAATGATCGACAACAAGTAATTGCCATGAAAACCCTCTATGCTCCCCATACTTTGATCGTCTTATCTCCGCTTCCACTGACCAGCATTCTTCCATCAGGACTGATCGCTACACTCTCAACAGTTTTTGTATGGCCCATGAGAGCACATACATGTTTGCCAGTCGAAAGATTCCACACCCTGATCACTCCATCTCTGCTCCCGCTGACCAGTGTCTTTCCATCAGGACTGATCGCTACACTCCAAACAGGGCTTGCATAATTAGTCAGAGTGTGCACATGCTCACCATTAAAGAGATTCCATATTTTGATTGTCTCATCTTCGCTCCCACTAACCAATGTCTTTCCATCAGGACTGATCGCTACGCCATAAACAGCACTTGTATGACCTGCTAGGACGCACACAAGCTTGCCAGTCGAGAGCTTCCACATCCTGACTGTCTCATCTGCACTCCCACTAACTAGTGTCTTTCCATCAGGGCTGATCGCTACACTGTTTACGGAGCTTGTATGACTTGCGAGAGTACGCACAGGCTTGGCAGTCGAGAGCTTCCACACCTCGATCATCTTATCTGAACTCCCACTAACCAGCGTCTTTCCATCGGGACTGATCGCTACACTGTTTACAGAGCTTGTATGACCTGTTAGAACGCGCATAGGCTCGCCAGTCGAAAGATTCCACACTCTGATTGCATCATCTTCACTTCCGCTGACCAGTGTCTTTCCATCAGGACTAATCGCCAAGCTGTAAACAGCACTTGGATGACCAATGAGGGTACGGCGCACTACAAGATTCTCGAAGTTAGAAGAGGAGAGAGAAGCTACATTGCTTCCCTGTTGATATACGGCCTCATCAAGAAGAGGCAACTGAGAAGGAGGGATCGTCAATTGCTCGACCACCTGAGAGATCCCTTCAGTGATATCATAGAATGCCGTATCCAGATCGTGCCAAAAAGCACTTGTAACAGGTTGGGCATCGGTGGGAAGTGCCTGTAATGTTCCAAGGAGATTTCCACGCCAGTATGTGGGACGAAGGATAATTGGGATGACTTTGGCCTCACCACGCTTATGACGCTCTAATGCTTGTTGCATCTCGATCCCATAGCAGTAATCGGAGTCCATAAAATCTGGACTCACCAGCAACAGAATGATTTGAGCGGTATTGAGATGCCGATTGATCTCTTGTTCCCAATCGATTCCTGCGCTAATATCACGATCATACCAAACGTCAATACGTCCCTGTCGTTGCAATGGTCGTAAGTGCCGCTTCAGTTTGTTCAATAGTGCTTCGTCTTCTCGCGCATAACAAAAGAAGAGACTGACATGCATAATTTCTATCCGATGATGTATTTCTAGCAAGAGAATAAGAACGATTTATAGTCGAGCAGTGAATATTATAGATGAATGAAGTTATTTTGACAAGCGAAGTGAGCTTGGTAGGTGAGATTCCGTTTATCTTGCACTACCCGCACGCATACATGATGTCCTGTCGTTTCAACGATGATTCACATGTTCTTCAGTGATCAATGTCGAAGCATCCCTCTGTTGGCATTCCGATATATTATACAAAAAAGTGACGTTTGAGCTGGTAAATCAACTGAAGGGTTGACGGTTTTTGCATTCAAGGATGGGATTTTGATCTGAATGGTGAGCAGCACAACCTTTAATTGGTTGAGAAACCGCCTCTGGAGCCGTTGACGATGAACCGTTTTTGGTAATTCCAGGCGCTGTGGATGTGAGCAAAAATGAGCCTCCATGTTCGGACAGTTACTCCAGGCCGGGCGGCTTGTGTCCGAATGAATATTCAGCACAAATTGGCCGGTTCTGGAAATATATTCGAGCATTCAGCGCACCATTTGCGGCGAATAATGAGCACTGAATTTACAAAAACGGTTGGTGGCGATTCGCTTCTGGAGCGGTTTTTCCAGACAGTGAAGTGTCCAATTCCATCCTTCAGTGAAATTTCCCACCTTTGAGTGCAAAATTGGTCAGCCCTTCAGTTGATTTACCATGAGCCTCTTCGTGCAATTGATTGAATGAAAGTTCTTATACTACCTACCTTGTAAGCGAGTCAAACCTGTGGCGTGTGAATCGTTTCGGCCAACAGTTCAACGTTGGCCGTCTGCTATGAGCCTGGAGAACGTGTCGGGGAAAAAACGTTAGGGAATAATTCCTTAGCAGTATGTATTATGAGAATCAGACTTGTAGGTATCACACTACATGGTAAGCCTTGTTTGCTTTTGAGACAGTTTCTTGGAAAAGTGGCTTGGCTTTTTTGTGCCACTAAGGAATAAAAGGATAAAACCTAAAAAAACTACCATGTAAATTACTAATCCCAAAGTAGTTTTAGGATAACCGAAGTCTACGATTAGAATTTTAATATCTAAGAAGTTTGGTATATATAAGTTTGGAATAGAAAAGAAAAGTAAACATATATATATAAGTATTTCACTTAATGCCATAACATAGTTCTTTTTTGCCAAACAAAAGTATAAACAGAGTAAGAGTGTAGTGGTCCATAAAATGTATTCTATAACTATTAAAGCTAAACCAATATCGCTTTTCGCATAAATAACTCCTGGTGCGGTAAGGCCAAAAATTTCTCTAAAAAATGGCATTTGGTAGTATGTTAGTCCATCTATAAGTAAACACCATATGTAACCAGCTAAGAAGAATGCACAGGTAAGCAATAGGCGCTTAGCTTTATTCTTCACGAAGATAAGAAGTAATGCGATAGTAGTGACTACTATCATAACAAGTGTCGTTCCCTGAACGGAGCTTGGAAGAGTCAAGTAAGCCATAAAAATTGCTATGACACCTATAACTACACCAACAAACTGCCAAATAGGGTCTCTTAAGATATCATAGTTATTATCCAACCCGTTCTCTCCTGTTTTTACTCAAAAAAGAATTTGGTTAATCCTCTAAAAGCTATACTAATATAGTAACGCACATAAATTACATATATCCAATACCCGATTGTAAAGCTTATCTGGCACTACCCACTACATGAGTCAACCTGCGGAGGTGTCGATTACATTCGGAGGATACTGACAAGATTCGAGCGTTTCTGGTAGGTTAGCTCACACAACCTGGGAGAAATGTGAGAAAGACAGGACTTAGATGCTACATCTAGACTCTAACTGTACCATACCTCACTCCATTATTTGATATTTGATTATACCATACGTTCTAACTAAGTAGGCAGAAAAATTTAGCAGAAGAAAGGGTATAACATGATTTTTTGTATAATTCTAATTTTGACTTCTATTGATAAAAACATTGGATGTATTGGATGTAAAAATGCTATGCTCGATTTTGTAATGAAATGTCAATAATTTATATTTACCTTTTGTTCAAAGGAAGGTAGGTATCCCATGTCTTCTCTTCTACGACGCTTCTTCCTTGTGTTTACTCAACGCCTTTCATTTGTTCGCCTATCTTTTTTAATGAAGAAACAAGCTTTTTCATCAAATCTTGGCTCCTGGGAACTCTATTGGAGAGAGAGACAACAAGAATGGCGAAGGGAATCAGAAATTAGTGCAGAGCGCCAAAAAGAATTAGCAAAACGAATGGCTATTATCACTGATATAGATAAAGATATTTATCCATTCACAAATACGCAATTAGATAGAGCAGATATAGAATGGTTACTTGCAACATATAAGCGAAGCTACGTGACAGTGCTACGAAGTAGTAATGAAGAACAAACAGATCCAATTGGGTTAGATTTGAGAGGCGCTACGATTGTAGGAGACGAATGGCATCGCGTGGATCTCAGTTTCCTCCCGCTCGATTATCTCAACAAACTACCCATTTATGAAGAAATAACGGTAAAAACAGAAAGAGCATTTTGGGGAAAAGAACATGAATTATGTACTATACAAGGCACTGCTAATTTCTACAGAGCAAGTCTAAAACATGCTGATCTTAGCGCAATGGATTTAATACAAGCGACATTTAATATGGCTACTATGGAAGGTATCGATTTCAGTTATTCAAATTTAGAGAAGGCCAGCTTTCTAGAGGCTAAGATGGAACATGCCCATTTTACATATGCTCATTCAGAAAAGGCTCAATTTGTACAAGCAAAGCTAACAAAGGCAAGTTTTTATAGTGCTCATCTAGAACAAGCTAATTTCAGCAGCGCCGATCTAGAAAATGTAGACTTTACAGAGGCCAGCTTGAATGGTGCAAATTTTATGTCTGCTAATTTAGCAAAAGCGTTTCTCGGAAAAGCTTGTCTAGATAATGCAGTGCTTGCTTCTGCCAACCTCAAAGATGCGAACCTTTCCCATGCTCACTTGGAAAGTACAAACCTTTCCCATGCTCACTTGGAAAAGGTTCATCTCAATGAAGCTTACATAGGAAATTGTAATTTCGAGAATATTGTATTAGGGGATGAAAACGGCGTCGGCCCTTACATGGCAGATATTCATTGGGGAGATGCCAATCTCGCAACGATTGATTGGGCACAAATTTCTATCCTCAGCGATGAGTATCAAGCAAGGAAAAGGACAGAAGAAGATGGAAGGAGGAAAAAGATATTCCAACGTTTAGGAGAATATAGAAGAGCGACAAGGGCGAATCGACAATTAATGGTTGCACTGCAAGGTCAGGGACTTACTGAAGAAGCAGCCCGTTTTGCCTATCGAGCACAAGTGCTCCAGAAAACTGTTTATCGTCTCCAACTGATCCAGCCAGGAGCGAAATTTAAAGAGAGAATTACTATTTTTGGTGCATTACTTCTTTCCTGGTTTCTTTTTTTACTAGCTGGCTATGGCTACAAAGTATGGCGCAGCTTTCTCACCTATCTCCTTGTGATTACAGGATTTGCATCCATTTACTATCTCCTTGGACAAATGTTTGGACCTCACCTTGCTTGGTATGAAGCTATTGTAGTGAGCATGACGGCATTTCATGGACGTGGTTTCTCACCCAGCACCTTTATACCTGGTGATCCTCTCTCTATCGTTTCAGCTCTCGAAGCAATTGTAGGCTTGATTATTGAAATAACCTTGATTGCCACCTTAACTCAACGCTTTTTCAGTAGATGATAAGAGAGAGCGGCCTGATTATCTTGCACTACCCACACGCATGCGCGGTGTCCCTCCCGTCGCTCGGCCACGATTCGCGTGTTCTTTAGTAGTCACTATGGAGCAATTCTTCTGTTAAAGAGATTTGTATTAATCGAGCCTCTAGTGAGACTCGAAACTGCTCAAAGCCACTAAACCAATATTCGTATGTTTCATAAGATGAACTTAATAATCTCTTATTCATATGAGATTAAAAAATCTTCTATTGCATCTTGGATCAAATCTAGTGGATTTTGACCAGTTTCCTTCATCCTTAGCAATTCTATTAAATGCTGATCTTCAAAGAACAAAATAACTTTTCGTTCTTGTGAGTACACACTATTTCGCATACTCTTAGCACTTTCAGAAGCACCTTTTCTACTGAAAATTATCCCCAAACGACCAATATCCTTACGTAGGTAGTTACGAGTTTGATTAACCTCATCCTTATTGAAAGAAGCAACATAGTTTTTGAATTCACATAGCAAGAAATTGGCCTCAAACTCTTGGCGGATTTCTTCCCAGTCCTGCTTTGTTCCTCGAAGTGAAAATAAAGTGTCCCGTCTTTCTAAACCATTTAGCGTTCGTGCTTGTATCTTCGGTGATTTAAGCGGGGGAACGAAGACCTTTGTAAGAATTTCTATACATACATCCTCGTACTTGTAACAGTCTTGCTTTCCTGGCTGACACTGCTTTAATCGTTCAATTAAGTCTATTTGTTTTGGTTCTATTGGAGTTGGTGATACATCAGAATTTTGCAGAGATAGCGTATTGTATTTTCTCTGAATGTCTGGAAATCGAGCTAGTAAGTCTGCTAGTTGTTGTCCATCCCAAACTTCAAGTCGTTGCTCTGTTCCCAAGTTTATCCTAGTAACAAGCTCTTTCGCAAAAGAAGATAAGCTGGTATTTGTTACAAGCAAAGCTTTATCAGCGTTATGTACTTGCATACTTGTAAGTAAATTGTCTAATGTCTCACGTCCAATTCTATCGCGACTATAGTACTTGGTTTCGATAATCCATTGTTTTAAAATAACTTCTCCTGTTGAGGTTGCAATAGGATAAATTGCTTGATAATCAAAACCACTATTTCTTCCTTTAGGTTCATCTACCTTCGTAAACCCTATAGCTAGCAACAATTCAGCAATTAGTTTCTCAAATAGGAAAGCATCCTTGATACGCGATTTCGTTGATTGTCCATTTGTACTTTTTAATTGAGGTAAATATATTTCCTTTGCGAGTAATTCTTTTTGTAAATTGACATCCTTTATCGCCCAGTGGGTTCTGTTGTACTCCCAAGGATCAATGTCAAGCTCAAATTGTATTTCTTCAAGCTCATCCTGGGTGAGAAATTTATCCAAAGGAATAATTTCATAATGTATTTTAACTTTCCCTTGTCTTTTTACTATTTCACGAATGTACCCAAACTTTGGATTTTTATGACATTGTGTTTCGTAGGCAAATATACAAGGAAATTGAATAATTTCATCTATCTGTCCTCCTGAAAGATCACCATACTTCTCTGCAATTTTTCTATCGGTATACTCGTTAACGCTAATGCAACGTTCTACCCCATGAATAAAAGGTTCACCATTCCATTCTTTAGAGGTATTTGCCATAAGTAGGTTATACATAAGTTTCCCAAACCTTTCGGGTTTGTGCTTCTATTAACCGAGCATGTTGATCTTAAGTATTTTACTCTCACAGTCTCTATTTGTAAATAACTCATCGGGTTCCAGTTAAAATCTTACAGCGTATGAGCTAGTATGATCTCTGTCGCTGCTCTAAGTTTTATTATTTTCTATTGCACAAGAAATAATATAGCGAAGATAAGTAGAGCAGTATTGATAACATTGATTGCTTCCTGTTTAATATACAGTCTATTTTGGCACTATTCGCATGCATGCGCGGTGTCCTGCCGTTGTGGCTTCGATTCTGTTAATCTTTAGCTGTACATGGAGGACGTTGCTCGGTGGGCGTCCCGCTCCGTTGCACTGAAAAAGCGACGTGTGGGCCTTTCAGTGCAACGCGGTTTTCCTCCTCATTCGGGTGAAAAGAATTGTCCATCAGTCAGATTCGTTGGCGGCGGTGTCTTCGGTTGCGGTGCTGTCTTTGGTTGTGCTGGTGGTGTTTGCGTAGTTCCTGCTGCTGTTTTGGGTGCGGGTAAACCCCTCACAGGCGTCGGTGGCGTTGGCGGAACAGGAGTCACGGTTACACGTGAAGCACTTGGCGTGTAGGGTGCGTTGACTTCTGCCAAGAGAGCAGCATCTTGATAATAGGCGGTGTTTTGTACAAGCATTGGATGATACTTGCTAATAAACACTAGTAGGGTTCCATCGTGCATGGTTCGTAATTCATCGGCGGTCATAAGGTCGCGGTGTGTCTCTCCTTGCGAGTACGTTCTGCCTGACGTGGAAAGCCAATCAGCATCTCCCTTTTCGCTCTGGCTCACTGTCTGCACCGTCGTTTTCCCTAACTTCTCGCTGTAATACTTCGTCTCTTGCAAGCCGCATCCAGGGAAGACAATTTGTGTGGTGCAGTTGGCAAGAATTGTTTCCTGTCCGTTTTCACCGTAGGTATCGCGCAATTGCCCGAAGTCCTGTACGGCAAGGATGAAAGCAATACCACGACTGCGAACTGTACTAATGTATTTGGTGAATTTTGGAATGATGCCAGCATTACAAAACTCATCCATGTAAAATGCGAAATCACGGGGAAGCCTGCGGCTAGGGCTGTGAGTGGCACGCCGTACCATCGAATTCATCATTTGCATAATGAAGCAGGCCGAAAGCGGTTCCAAGCGTTGGGCTTCGTCCTCTGGAATGGATAAAAACAAGGCGGTCGGTTCGTCTACCATCCGTGTAAAATTGAGATCGTTGGAGCTGGTGACTTCCTGCAATGCTGGATTCAGAAAGCGGAAAAAACGGGTTGACATCTCAACCAGAATGCTGCCCGCTAATCGCTCATTCTTCTGTAAGTTCTCGAAGAAGGCGGTTGCTACTTTTTTTGCAATGGGTGAGGGACTACTGCGAAACATGGCTTCCATGTCTGCCAGCTTCATGCTACATAAAATGTCGATCAGGCGGCTAAAGGGTGCAGTAGGTTCTGCGGCGCGAAGATGTAACACGGTAGAAGCAACGAGCAACTTCGGGGCGGAATTCCAAAACTCTTCGCGGCTGGTGCCGGTGTTGTCAATTAAACAGGTGGCGAGAGCTTCAGCATCGTCCATGTTATAAACGTGGGCTAATGGGTTGTAGCGGTGGCTCTTCTGTGGTTCGGTGGGTGCAAACACCATACAGCGATGATACTGAGCAAGATGTCCGATCGTTAGCTCTACAAGCTCACCTTTGGTATCATTGATAAACAGACTGCGGCTCCCGAACTCACGAAGGAGAGACGGAACGATAACACGGGACGTTTTGCCAGTGCCGGTTGGAGCAAGCAAAAAGACATGCGATTCCTGTATGGTTTCGTCCAGTGCAATCAATTTCTTGAGGTAGAGGCCAAGACGCATTTTTGAGGCGGGCAATTGTCCAGTCGTCAGAGCTTTCGTTACTGCCTGTTGCTCCTTACGTGGGTTTATAGCGAGTGTACCGTAGGTCTTGAGTTCTTCCTGTGTGGCAAAATGGGCGGAACCATGAGCGATTGTGGTTGTTTTCCCTCGATGCATGAGAGCCATGAAGACAAGGCCCAAAACGAACAACACACCGTAGTAGAGAGTCATGTCATTTGTATTAGGCGGTACTACAAGCGGGTTCGTTAAGATGGGAAGCAGAAACGTTTTTATACAGACAAAGAGCCATAGAATGATGAGAAGAAGGACAAGCCAGGCGTAGCGTCTGCGTGTCTGGTAGTTCATCGGTCAAAATCCTCCAAAGAGTGATGAAAAGGGTCACGGTCCGGTTGAAACGTTTCAACGTCTCGATCTACAGCACGCTCTACGGTGTCTAATTCCTGAAACTGTTCTTTAATCAATTGGTGCAAGTCGTAATCGCTATGTTCACGTCCTGAGCGGCGTAAGACTTCATACTCTTTGTCGTAATACATCTTGACCGGCTCCTCTCGGCCTGTCTCCTGATTAGAACCAGCACCGGCAATTACGACATGGACATGAGGGTTGTCAGTATTACTATGATGAACAGCGTACCAATGGAGCTCTTTTCCCTGGTATTCTTCAAGGTCATGCATCACTTGGCGCGTCCATTCGCGCCAGTCTTGAACGGGCTCTTCTGCACTTGGGGAAAGGACGACCTTATGATAATTGACGCTTGTACTGGTGTGATCCATCACATCATTGACGGCATCGCGGCGGCTGATCACATCATTGTCTTTATCAAAGATGCGGCGGTCATCGCGGCTTTCAATCGGTAATTCTCGGCTTCGATGTTCCACGTACTTGAAATGGGAAGTCAACTGTGCTCTTGCTGTATCCCGATTTCTACGAACGTAGCCGCTCCCTTTGGCAATCATGGGCTATGGCATTGTTTCCTTTCTCGTTTTGATACAGTGGCTTCTCAAGCTGGCTAGAGGGGTATATATACAAGATATGTACATCCTTGTGTGTTAGTACATCACAGTATGCTAGCTTTTCTCACTAGGAAATACGAACGAGTGTACGAATGGTTACATAAGCTTAGTACAAATTTTCTCAACTGTTGAGTATAGGGTTAGTGGGAGAAAAAGCGCGGTATGTGGATATCGCGGGGCGCGAGGGAGGGGCAACGACCAAAAAAAACTAAAAGATCATATGTTCTAATTGTAGTATGTGTAGTATGTACACTATCTAGTACGTTCTATAGCGTCATGGATTGTGCTTGTGTTGAAGAGTAAATATTCAGCAAATAAAAAAAGCACCTTAATAGTGTACATACTACGCTATTAAGGTGTAGTATGTACACTATTGTATGGTCTGTCGAGCGGTTTCTAAGATGTCCCTGAGTTCCTCTACCAATTGATGATAAGTGATAAAAGCTTTCTTTACTCTTCATGTTCTTTTTCCCAGATGTAGTGCTTATCGATGCGCTACCACTGACAGGGGGACTAGCAGCAACGGCACTGTTTGGTGCTTTGCTGGTGAAACTGATGGGTGACCCAGATCATAACCTGCGTGACTTTCGCCTGGTCACCGTCCTGCTAAGCGTTGGAGCTGCCCTCTACTTCATCCCCTATATGCTTGGGGTCCAGGCTAACGCCGTTACCACAGGACAATTTCAGGTTATAAGTAAGTTTCTCGTCACAAACACCAATCCGGGGTGGGCAGTTGGCATCGCATATGTCTCTGTTGCTCTCCTCGCCATCCTGGGATTGATTGCTGCAATCTATACATTGAAAACTGGTGGACGAGCAGAAGTTGCCGAAGCCAGTGCGGCAAATGAGTAGCAGGTACACTTGAAGTGCGGTTGGCAGGGCTGTTCAGCCCTGGCTAGCGAAAGAACACTACCTTAAAGAGGCAAGGAGAGAAGAGTATGAAACCAAGTGATGTCGCAACTGCGATCACCCAGGCGCTTGTACAAGGTGGCTCACAGTGGATGGTGAGCACGATCGTCGCATTCTTACCAGCACTGTGGACAATGACCCTGATATTACACTTAGGTCGTCCGTATGTTCTCCGCACTCTGCGTCGTTGTGGACTGCGCCTTGGTGCGGATGTCTGGTGGATGTCCTACCTGCTCATGCGTGATGCTGTCCTACTTATCACGTTTGCTTTAAGTTGGATCTTCTTCAATCCAAATATTGTGGCAGGCTCAGCGCTCCCAATTACGGCTCCGCTAGCTGCCCTTGCACTCTTGCTGGCACTGGCCGTCAAACTATCGTGGCGCGTAGACGATGATGTAAAAGCCTACCGATTTGCAACAGCGTTCCTGGTTATCGGTGCCACGCTCTACTATGGGCCGTTAGTCTTCGGCGTAGAAGCGACAAGTCAAGGCTATCTGGGCTGGTTTGTGCAGCATTTCACGAGCAATACCAATCCTGGTGTTGCCCTGATTATTATGTGGGTTGCACTCGTCGGTGCGCTCGGGGTTATAGGATGGCTCTTTGTCAGAATCTGGCAGAACACAACACGTAGCTTTACAAAGTCGGAAGTCCCGAAAGAGAAGCTGGTGCAACAAGAGCGGATACCCGTAGTATTATAACGATTGAAAACAGCGCTTGTTTATGCGGTCACAAGAGGAATGTATTCATCGAGATGGGCTTTCCTCTTGTGATCTTCTGTTTCTCATTCGAAAAGGCGCTCTTTGTGACCAGCTTGTGATAGGTACATCTCTTTCTGATGTGAAGAGCGGCCTTCCCGTCGTGTTCATCCTTCCCTTGACATGCGCGACTCACGGTCGTTCTCACGCCTCTTCTCACGTTGTGCCAGTATCATGAGAAGGAGAGCGAGGAATGCTACTTGTCTGGTTCTCGGCATCACACCACTGTTTCTAAGGTAGGGAGGGGTAGGGGCGCGGCTATTCCTCGTGCAAGCTATGTATTGATTCATCGTTCTGCTACCTGACACATCTTTTCTCCTCCGTAGTCCATTGAGCGTCGTTCTCTCAACAGGATAGGTAGGAAAACTGTATGTATCCCGTCTTCCCTTTAGCTGTTTTGTAACACAACCAGAAAGAGAACGCTCATGACTCAAATCAATCTCACTCCTACCGCGCAGCCAGTCAGGGAGACGACCACGACTCGCTTCCTCTCTCGTGAGGTGACGGCTCGCTATCTCTGGCCCTAACCAGGCTGTGCCTGGGCTGGACCTTCCTGTGGCCTTTTCTGGACAAGTTGTTCGGACTCGGTCACCAGACGACCGCTGCCCACGCATGGCTGAACGGAGGTTCCCCCAGCAAGGGCTTTCTTAGTGGCGCGATTGGCCCCTTTGCCGGCATCTACCAATCCATTGCAGGAGCTGGCTGGGTAAACTGGATGTTTATGATCGGCCTGCTAGGAATCGCCCTGGCGCTGCTACTGGGCATCGGAATACGGATCGCGGCCGTTGCCGGAGCGATCCTGCTTGTCCTGATGTGGAGCGCGTCGTTACCGCCCCAGGACGATATCTTTATGGACAATCACATCATCTATGCGATCGTCCTGCTTGGGCTCGCCGTCGTCGGCGCTGGTAACACTCTTGGGCTTGGCCGCTGGTGGACCCAGACCAGCCTCGTCCGCCGCTTCCCCTGGCTCGTCTGAGTGAGGCGGCACTCAGGATGGAGTTGGAGCATCGATGTGAGATGTGACGAAAGTGTGATCCGTATCAATGCTGCGTTCTTCATGAAGTATTGAAGACACCTTTTTCGTGGATATCCCTGGTGCCATATATCCACGAAGAAATGTACGAAAGTGAGGAGACTTCTATGATGTGGGGATATGGTTTGAACTGGTTGAGTATGACACTGATGATGCTTGGTTCAACTTTATGGATTGTGGTCCTTGTCGTGGTTGCCTGGGTAGTGATTCGCTGGTTGAATCATCGAATGATCAGTCCAGTTCGGCAGACACAGACGTTGTCAGGAAGTGGCTCAACGGCGACAGAAATACTGCGTCAACGGTATGCACAAGGTGAGATCGATGCAGCGACCTTTGAACAGATGCGGGAGAGGCTTGGGGTAGCAGATAAGGGACACCAGAGAAGTCAGGCAGAGGTAACTCCAACGATACACAGATACCAGTCACGTCAGACCATCGGTGAAAAACTCTTCGATTGAAGAACAAGAGGCTCAGAAATATTGTGAGAGAGTGGTTCATGTATGAAGGAGAGAGCAAATGCGTAATCGAACAATGCTCCTCTATAGTAAAATAATTACACATGAAAGCAAAGAGAGTAAAATATGGATGAGCATTTAATAGCACAAGGGGTGTCTTTTCAAGGGCTGGAGTTTCGCTACACAGAGCGCGGGACGCTGCTCATCACAATCGGAGGGAGTCAGCAGAAGGAACTCAATCCACGTGAGGCGGTTAACCTGCTGACGTATCTGAACAACTCTCGAGGCGATCTATTCAACAACGCAAGGGAAGGTGATATGTCGACGTGGCCAAAAATGCCACCTAGCGTGATGGGGAAGAGTGAGATCGCCAGGGATGTCTTAGACTCCTACGAGTTGAAGAATGCATATTCAGAAGATAATAAGAGCAAACATCGCGATGGAGGGTAGCACAAATGTCAGAGATGAGCTAGTATGATGAAATAGTATTACGATTTCTTACTCTGATGAGGTTGCAGCAACCTCATCAGCTAAGAACGCGATGGCGATGGGAATCAAACACTCCGTTTTTCTATCTCGTAGAAGAAAAGACCCAGGGTAACGATAGCTCCTAACAATCCAAATGGCAGGACCAGATTCGATAGTGCACGTGCTTTGCCCGGATCACTTATAATCGTTGTGACAAAACTACCGGCTGTTACAAGCGGAAGGAAACCCAACAGTTTCGCACGAAAATCCTCGTCTGAGGTAGGTGTTTGTGCTGAGGGCATAGGAGAGTTCGTTGACATCTGTGATCCTTTCTTATTTCTTGAGTCGATGTTGACCTGGCATGTACGCGTAGGCTTCTATTCAGGGAAGTCGCTAGCTATGAGATCGTTAATGACGTTCATGGCGGTATTACTTCTGGTATCCCAGACGACCACGTGTCACTACGATCAGCAGCACCGTAACCACCCCGAAAGAGATGAGTTGAGCCACGTACTCATTCGTCAGCATCCATTGTATCGAAAAGAGACCCGTCGTGGCGGCCGCAGAACTGAAGGCATCAATGGTCGCATGCAGCAGGATAGCTATGAGAAGGCTTCCCCGCGTGTGGTTAAATACTCAGGTGATCACAACTGCGGTGCATATAACTGAAAGCATGAACCCAAAGATCGCAAGCCCACTCGCATTCGCTGCCCATTTCGTAAGGAACAGAGGCAGATGCCAGCCCCCCACAGCAGCCCAAGAATGACGGTTCCCGACAGGGGACCAAAGCGATCTTGCAGGCGAGGCAGCGCAAAGCCACGCCAGCCGGGTTCCTCTGCCAGTCCGCTCGTGAAGATTTCCAGGAGCAGGAAAATCGGGAAGAACGCAACGAGTTGAGGAAAAGAAGAGAGGTGGAGAGACGCCATGGCCCCCGGTAGTGTGAGGAAACCCAGGACGACGATCGCAGGGACTCCAATGAGGACGAGCAGGTACCATAGCCATCCCACTTGCCACAGGACCAAGCGACGCAGCAGACGGTAGATGCCTGGTTTGCCTTCTGTGGCTGCCGTCATGAGAAACCCCGACAAGAGTGGCCCCAGATACGCTCCAGGCAGAATAGCGAATTGGGAAAGTTGAAAGGGCAGGACGCCCAGCCCAGTCTAAGAAAGTATATAGGGCAACCATGCTAGCCAACTGAAACCATAGGCCATTGCAAAGTAGCAGACCAGCGGGTGACGCTGCAGAAACAGTCGTAGCTTCCCTGGAGAAGAAACAACAGGACGAGTAGATAACGAGATATCCATAAGAAGATTCTTTGTTTTTGAAACGCCGTGGTGATGATCCTCCATTTGAGGTATGACCAGGATGCGTGCAAAAATCTATCACAGCAGATGCATGTACTAAAATATGACCTACGAAACTCTCCTTCTATGATACTGACAAGGGCGTGAGACGATGCGTGAGAACGACCGTGAGTTGCTTCTACCACGGGAAAAAGGATGCACTAACGCATCCTCGCTAAGAGCAGAGAGAGGGAGTTTGATCAATTCATGCGAAAAACAACGATAAGGCCGAAAATGATTAGACAGTAAGAGTCAACGCATCTTTCTCAGGCAGGAGCAACTCACGGTCGTTCTCACGCATCTTCTCACACTCTGCCAGTATCATGATAAGTAAGGCGAGGAAGGCTACTTCCCTGGTTCTCGGCATCATACCCACTGTTCATAATCTATGTGCTGGTCACGAAAGAGAGAAAAGGAGATTTCCTTATGATTTCATTGTTATGGCCTATAATTGGTGTTCTCGTGCTTGTGCTTGTGGTCCTCGCACTCTCCGCTATTCGTGTGGTGCAGCAGTACGAGCGGGGTGTGATCTTCGTGCTGGGACGCTTGATTGGGGCGAAAGGCCCGGGTCTCTTCCTGGTTCCCCCGCTGATCTCACACATGCGCACCGTCGATCTGCGTATTGTCACTCTGACCGTCCCACCTCAGGAGGTGATCTCACGCGATAACGTGACCATCAAGGTGACGGCGGTGCTCTACTTCTCCGTCGTCGATCCGATTGCGGCGGTGGTCAACATCGTAGATTTTAACCAGGCGACGACGCAGATTGGGCAAACGACCTTGCGTAACGTCCTGGGGCAATCAGAGCTGGATGATCTGCTGGCAGAGCGCGACAAGATCAACCATAAGTTGCAGCTGATCATCGACGAGCAGACAGCGCGTTGGGGTGTGAAGGTCACAGCCGTCGAGATCAAGGATGTGGAGTTACCGGCGACGATGCAGCGAGCGATGGCAAAACAGGCAGAGGCAGAGCGTGAGAAACGCGCGAAGGTGATCCATGCCGAGGGAGAGTTGCAAGCCTCGACCCAACTGGCTCAGGCCGCTGCGGTGATCGGCACACAGCCCGCTGCCTTACAACTACGCTACCTGCAAACGCTGACCGAAATCGCCGTTGAGAAGAACTCGACCATTATCTTCCCACTCCCGATGGACCTGATCGAGCCGATGATCCAGATGATGCACCAGAGGAGTGTACCAGCCAGAGAGCCGCTCAACGGGTCTCGCAAGTACGAGCAGTCTCTGCCAAGATAAACGTCCTTAGCTTTGAAATGATGTCTCATCGCATATCTCTTTCGTTCAAGTACCACGTTCGACTCGCACTCTGTTCTTTTCAAGGAGGATAAAATGTCAATCGTTGATCAAGCCAGGATGGCTCCTATTGATCAGGCACGTCTTGATCTTATGCATCGCTATTGGAATGCTGCGAATTATCTGACCATTGGGCAGATTTACTTACAGGACAATCCCTTGCTCAAAGAGCCGCTGCAAGCACAGCACATCAAGCCGCGCTTGCTTGGACATTGGGGCACATCGCCTGGGCTGAGTTTTATCTATGTTCACGTGAATCGGCTGATTCAAGAGCACGATGTCAATGCAATTTACCTTGCGGGACCAGGACATGGTGGCCCCGCCCTGCTCGCCAACGTCTACCTGGAGGGAACCTACACAGAGATCTACCCATCCATCACGCAGGACACCGAGGGCATCCACCGCCTCTTCCGCCAGTTCTCGACGCCCGGCGGCGTCCCAAGTCACGTGAGCGTACCCACTCCAGGGTCTATTCACGAAGGTGGCGAGCTCGGCTATGTCCTCTCACACGCCTTTGGCACCGTCTTCGACCGTCCAGACTTGATCGCGATCGCTGTTGTGGGCGATGGCGAGGCCGAGACCGCGCCCCTCGAAGGTGCCTGGAAAAGCGTCAAGTTTTTGAATCCGGTGCGCGACGGGGCTGTGTTGCCCATTCTCCATCTCAATGGCTACAAGATTTCCGGTCCGACGGTCTTCGGGCGCGAAGAGAATGACGACGTTCAGAAGTTCATCGAGAGTCATGGCTACGACGTTCACTTTGTCGAAGGCGACGACCCTATGACGATGCATAAAGCCTTTGCGGAGACGCTTGATATTTGCTACGCAAAAATCCGCGGCTTGCAAGACGATGCCCGTACGCATGGCTTCACAAAAGGACCACGCTGGCCCGCAATTATTTTGCGAACTCCCAAAGGATGGACGGGACCGAAAGTCGTGGATGGTCTGCCTATTGAAGGCACGTTCCGCGCCCATCAGGTACCAGTGACACAGGTGCGAGAAAATCCGGCGCACCTGAGCGTCCTTGAGCAATGGATGCGCAGCTATCATCCAGAAGATCTCTTTGATGAGCAGGGCCGCCTGGTTGCTGAACTCGCCGCCCTCGCCCCAAAAGGGGACCGTCGAATGGGAGCCAATCCCACCGCGAACGGTGGCAAACTGCTGGTCGATCTGGATCTGCCAGCATTCACCGACTATGCGATTGACGTGCCAAAGCCAGCGACAGAGTATCACGAGTCAACACGGCAATTTGGCAAGATGATGCGCGACATCTTTACACGCAATGCGACTCAGCAGAACTTTCGTCTCTTCTGCCCTGATGAAACCAACTCGAACCGCCTGGGCAATGTGTTCGAGGTGGAAAACCGTTGCTCGACAGGAAAAGTGGTCTCAAGCGACGACCATCTCTCTCCTGATGGACGCGTTATGGAAGTGCTGAGCGAGCATTTGTGTCAGGGCTGGCTTGAGGGCTATCTGCTCACCGGACGGCACGGCGTCTTCGCGACCTACGAGGCGTTTGCAATGGTTTCCGATTCTATGACCGTCCAGCATGCGAAGTGGTTGCAAGTGGGGAATAAACTTTCCTGGCGCGAACCGATTGCCTCCCTCAACTTTCTTTTGACATCGACCTGCTGGCGCAATGATCATAACGGCTTTAGCCATCAAGGACCTGGCTTGATTGATGTCGTCCTGTCAAGCAAAGGCACGGTTGCGCGTATCTACCTGCCGCCGGACGCCAACTGCCTGCTTTCAGTCGCCGACCATTGCTTACGCAGCCGTGACTACGTGAACTTGATTGTCATTGACAAGCAGCCCCAACTCCAGTGGCTCAATATGGAAGATGCGATAGCGCACTGTGCGCGTGGTCTCTCCATCTGGCAGTGGGCAAGTAATGAGCAGAACGAGGAGCCCGATGTCGTCCTGGCGTGTGCAGGTGATAGTCCTACCCTAGAAACAGTTGCGGCGGCATGGTGGTTGCGCCAGCATCTACCTGAATTGAGGGTACGTGTGGTTAACGTGGTCGACTTGATGACGCTCTATCCATCGTATCTGCATCCTCATGGCATGGACAACACCATGTTCATCGAGCACTTTACAGAAGATAAGCCAGTCGTGTTTGCCTTTCATGGCTACCCAAGAGCAGTGCATGAGCTGGTGCATGGACGCCCAAATGCAGAGCGTTTCCATGTCCGTGGCTTTAATGAAGAGGGCACAACGACGACACCATTTGATATGGTCGTCCTCAACGGTATGAGCCGGTATCAACTCTGCATCGAAGCCATGCGTCGCGCGACTCGTCTGCACGCGTTGACAGCGCCGCTGATTGCCGAATGTGATGCGCTATTGGACAAGCATCATGCCTATATCCGGGAACATTTTGAAGACATGCCAGAGGTTCGAGATTGGGTGTGGAGCGACGAGGTGCATAATCAGACAAACTAAAGTGCTGGTAGAAAAAGGTCGTTCTGTATGAAAAGAGAGAGGGAGGATAGAAAGTACGCGTGCTCATTTAACAGCATTTGAGAGAAAGACCTTCGTTCTTCCTTCTAAGCTATCCGAAACACAACGGCCTATTTCGATGTCAGGAGCTACTTTGTCAGTGACCCAGGAGAAGCCGGAACTAGCCGAGCAGCGTCTCCTTGTAACGCGTGCCTTGCAAGGTGATGAGAAAGCGTTCGGTTCTATTGTTGATCAGTACAGTACATTACTGCTGCGTACCGCAACTATGATCGTTACGGACCGTGATATCGCGGAGGACGTCGTCCAGGATACACTTATTCAAGCATGGCACCGCCTACCAGATTTAGGTGAAGCAGAAGCCTTGCGTCCCTGGTTGATGCGTATCGTTGTCAGTCAGTCTCTTAATTTCAAACGTCGTATTGCTTGTACAGTAGCTTTCGTTTGCCGAGTATTATGGGGAAGGAAAAGAGAAACTACGAAGAAGATAGCTGCATATCACGAGCAACTCCTTCAGTGTGATTGGGACCTTGCATATATGATTGAGAATTTGCCAGTGAAGCAGCGTGTTGTCATCGTCTTACACTACTACAATGGCCTGACACTGTCTGAGATAGCGCAGGTATTGCAGACATCTGAAAACACGCTGAAAAAGCGTAGTCAAGCTGCACTAAACAATCTCCGTAGCGCTAGTTTCCCAAAAACCAGTTTCGTTTGAGAGGATGAGAACATCATGAATACTACACAGTTTGTGCGGCCACAGGCCGTCACACAAATACCGGAACCTCCTATCGCGAGGTTCCTGTTCGCCGATACGCGTATGGCATGGCTCTGGTTAATTGTTCGTATATATGTTGGCTATGAGTGGCTCGCGGCCGGGTGGGACAAAATGACCGGGTATTCCATCAGCCTCGGTAGCTTTGGTGAAGCTTCCAAGGGAGGTCCGTGGATCTTTGGTAGTCATGACGGTGCTGCTATTAAAGGCTTTGTAGCTGGTGCTCTTGCCCAGACCAAGGGAGCAAATCCAGCCGTGCAAGGGTGGTACGCTGCCTTTTTACACACCTTTGTGCTCCCGAATGCTGCATTGTTCGCTTACCTGATCACCTTCGGTGAAGTGCTCGTCGGTATCGCCCTGATTCTGGGTCTCCTGACAGGTATTGCAGCATTCTTTGGCGTCTTCATGAACCTGAATTATCTCTTGGCTGGCACTGTAAGCACGAATCCCATTCTTGGATTTCTGGCCCTGTTCCTAATCCTAGCATGGCGGATTGGTGGCTACTACGGCCTCGACCGCTACGTACTACCGCTGTTGGGTACGCCCTGGACGGGCCGCCTGACAGGCAAGCCGGTTTCTGAAATACCAGCAGTGCCACATCCTCCTGTTGCTAATAGCTTAGGCTAGCTACGAGCATGCTCTTTCCTCTGTAAAAAGAGGAGAGAGCAGGACCGCTACGAAAGAATCATCTGATCGGAGTAAAGTAATGAGCGATTCCATAACGCAAATGCGACTTTCTCAGCGCCTGGAGGCGTACCTGAGCGAGTATACGAAAAAAAACATCAAAAAAGATACTCTTTCCAGAGAGGAGTGGGAGACGGTCTGGCACGTCGCTGATGTTGCCCGTACCGCGAATGATCTCACTCCAGAACTTGTTGACGATGTTCGGATCGTATTGAAGAAGCTTGAGAGCGCAGGAGAAATGCCTCGGCTGTCTTTCTTTCCCTAGCCTCAAGAAGGAGATATTTGAAACACGTATGTCATAGAGAATTTCGGAACAACGTTTTTGGAGGAGTGCAATGCAATCTTTCCCTGGAAAACCGTCCATTTTAGCGACAGAAGTCACGATGGAAGAACGTCCCGCCATCGTCGAGGCATTTGACGACAAGTTCTCAGTGAAGACCATTCCTGGCACACTCGCTGAAGCAACGGCGGAGGACATGGCTCTCGTCGAAATACTCATTCCGTTCATTCACTCAAAGATAGGGCGCGCTGAGATAGACAGGATGCCCCGTCTCCGGCTCATCGCGACGCGTTCGACTGGCTATGATCACATTGATCTCGTGAGTACAGGAGAACGAGAGATCGCGGTCGCGAATGTGCCAGGCTACGGAGAAAACGCGGTAGCTGAATATACATTTGCACTCCTGCTCACGCTCACACGCAAGATTTCCAGGGCGTTGACGCGGACACAGCATGGAGATTACACGCTGGAGGGACTCAGAGGATGTGATCTCTATGGCAAAACGCTCGGTGTGATCGGGACAGGAGCCATTGGCATCCATGTCATCCGTATTGCCAATGGATTTGGGATGAATGTACTGGCCTATGACGTGTTTCCTAATCGCCATTTCTCAGAAGTCTTAGGATTTGACTATGGTAGCCTTGCTGAACTCCTCTCGCGTTCCGATATTGTCACCCTGCATGCGCCAGCAACATCAGCAACGTTTCACATGCTCAACCGAGAAACATTCTCTCAGATGAAGCGTGGAGCATTCTTGATAAATACTGCTCGGGGTTCGCTTGTGGATGCTCAGGCCCTTGCATGGGCATTAGATACCGGGCTGCTTGCGGGAGCGGGACTCGATACGCTGGAAGGTGAGGAGTTCTTACAGCACGAAGAGGAACTGCTCCACGAGCCCAGGGCCGAAGAGAAGCTCAAACTCCTCGTGCAGCATCACATCCTCCAGCAACGCAGCAATGTCGTGGTCACTCCTCACATCGCGTTCAACACAGAGGAAGCGTTACGGCGTATCCTGGATACGACGATTGAAAACGTTCAGGCGTTTTCTCTCGGTCATCCTCAACATCTCGTTTCTGATGGATCAGGATAGGTCCACCTGCTTTTTACTGCTTGGAGACAAAGAAGCGATGCTTGCCTGCTGGTAATACACAGATTCTAGCAGAGACAAGCATTTGTTTGATTAAAAGGATGTTCGGACACTAAATGTACTTTTATTGTCATAGATAAAATTTTAAGTAAAAAATAACTAGTATGTATTTTTTAATATAATGATCGTTAAAAGGTTTACCTCTAAGGAAAACATCAGGTTATACGAGTGTCGATGATCTGAATATAATATTGGAGCGCACAGTATGCAAAGCTCATTGACTTCACAAGCAACACAGGAACATTCAGGTGAAGGGAAAGCGGCCTCACACACTCTCTCTGTAAAAAAGCTGTTTGAGCAGTTAGAGAGTAGCGAACAGGGGATCACGAGTGAGGAGGCACACAAGCGGCAGGAAAAATATGGTCCCAACGATACAACAGGAGTGAAACGCATCTCGGCGGTTGTCCAATTTCTGCGTCTATTCTTGAATCCGCTGGTCGCCATTCTACTCTTTGCAGGGCTGGTCTCGGCGATTCTTGGTGATTGGATCAATGCCAGCATTATTGTCACCATCGTCGTGCTCAGCAATATTTTGAATTTTGTCCAGACCTATCAATCGCAGAATGCGGTCGAGAAGCTGCGTACAAGCGTAGCTCCTACGGCCACCGTATTACGCGACGGCATATGGACTGAGCTGCCTCGCCGCGACCTCGTGCCCGGTGATATGATCCGTCTCGCAGCAGGAGACCTGGTCCCGGCCGACGCGCGCCTGGTCCAATCAACCGATCTGCATGTCCAGCAAGCTGCATTAACGGGCGAATCGCTGCCTGTTGACAAAAACGCGGATGACCTTGACGCACCAACAGAAAGTTTCGCCGACGCACACAATGGCGTCTTTCTTGGAACCTCGGTCGTGAGTGGCACCGGGACGGCACTGACCACAGCGACTGGTCGCGCCACCGCCTTTGGTGATATTGCCGTCCGCTTAGCCAGCCGTGCGCCGGAGACCGAGTTTCAGCGTGGCATCAAAGGCTTTGGTCAGCTCATCATGCAGACCGTCTTCTTCCTGGTGCTCTTTATCGTCCTGGTCGGCGTGATTGGTCATCATCAGATCTTCGAGACCCTGCTCTTCGCCATCTCACTCGCCGTCGGTCTCACTCCCGAGTTCTTGCCGATGATCACCACCGTGACACTGGGGCGGGGTGCGTTGCGCATGGCAAAACAGAAGGTCATCGTCAAACACCTGGAATCCATCCAGAACTTTGGCAGCATCGACACGTTGTGCAGCGATAAAACGGGCACGTTAACCAGTGGTGAGACAACACTTGAAGGGCATCTCGATCTGCACGGAGACGAATCTGATCGCGTGCTCCTGTTTGGGTATTTGAATAGTACGTACCAGACCGGCATCAAGAGTCCGCTGGATGAGGCTCTTGTGCGGCACGGTACGGTTGATGTCAGTGCGTATAAAAAGGTTGGCGAGATCCCATTTGATTTTGAGCGGCGTAGCCTCTCAGTCGTGGTGCGACATGAGAGTGAGACGCTGCTGATTACAAAAGGTGCCCCCGAAAGTGTGCTGAAAAAGTGTTCCGCGTACGAAAGCAACGGTGAGCGCAGACCAATGGAGAGTGGAAGTGACGAAGCGCGGACAACCTATGAGACGATGTATCGTGATTTAAGCACACAAGGGTACCGTGTCCTCGCCGTCGCCTATCGCTCCCTCGCTAAAAAAGAAGTGTATCGCAAAACGGATGAGCAGGACCTGGTCCTCTGTGGCTTCCTGACCTTTGCCGATGCACCCAAACCAGATGTAGCTCAGGTGCTCCAGGCGCTCAAAGATGACGGTGTGCAAATCAAGATCGTCACAGGTGACAACGAATTAGTCACGCATTATGTCTGTGAAAAGGTCGGATTAAAGAGTATGAGGATTGTCCTGGGCAGTGAACTGGAGCAGATGACCGATCCTGCGCTGGCTCAGATCGTTGAAGAGGTCAACGTCTTTGCACGCGTCTCCCCGGCGCAGAAGAATCGCATTATCCTGGCACTCAAGAGCCGCAAGCACGTGGTTGGCTATATAGGTGATGGGATTAACGATGCTCCCTCGCTGCATGCGGCGGATGTTGGGATCTCGGTCTCCACGGGCGTCGATGTGGCCAAGGACGCGGCTGATATTATCTTGCTTGAACCGAGTTTGCAAGTCCTGCACAATGGTATTCTAGAAGGACGCAAAGCCTTTGGCAATGTGATCAAATATCTACTCATGGGTACCAGTTCAAACTTTGGGAATATGTTCAGTATGGCTGGAGCCTATGTCTTCCTGCCTTTCCTGCCCATGTTGCCAACGCAGATCCTGCTCAACAACTTTCTCTATGATCTATCGCAGGTGACGATTCCAACTGACAACGTGGATGCAAGCTATATCAAAAAACCCCAACACTGGGACATCAGCCTCTTCCGTAATTTTATGATCATCATTGGACCAATCAGTTCAATCTTTGACTTCTTGACGTTTTTTATTCTGTTGCGGGTCTTCCATGCGGGCGATGTGCTCTTCCATACAGGCTGGTTCGTAGAGTCACTTGCCACACAGACGCTGGTCCTATTTGTTATTCGTACCGTGGGCAATCCATTGCGCAGTCGTCCCAGCCTCCCACTCACGATCACAACGCTCTTGATTGTCACGATTGGCATCGTGCTCCCGTACACACCGCTAGCGCGTCCGCTTGGCTTCACGCCATTGCCGCTTGTCTACTTTCTCTTCCTGGCAGGCATGATCGTGATCTATCTGCTCCTCGTTGAAGTGGTCAAGCGCCGCTTGATGAGACGCTATGCGTAGGAGTTTCACAGGCAAATTGGTCACGCTCTGAAAACGCATCATGCGCTCCTTCTTCCCATCCCCAATCTATGTCCTTCTACAAGTCCGTAGGAGACCTGAGTAGTTACAAAATTTCCTCTTTGTGCTTATAAAAAAAGAATAAGGCAAGGCAGCCAACTTGACAAAATGGGTTATTTGTTCTATGATACTAGAACAAAATTTCTAAGAAGGAGCATCGAATGATCGATCAAAGTAACGGGGTGGTGCGCGAAGAGCAGCAATCAACCCGTACATTTAATCCAAATGAGCATTTAATCCAGATCAAATCCGGGCAGACATCAAAGGATTACTTGCAGGTACAATGGAGATTAGTCTGGTTCCGTTCCGCTTGCCCTCACGGCACGATCGAAACAGAGATGCTCCACCTGGATGTTGACCGCGACACTGAAGAGGAAGCGTTTGCGTGGAACGCGGAGAAGCGGCGCAGCGAGAAGGTCATTAAGCACGCAAAAGGCTTTGCCATCTTCCGCGCCATCGTGAAGGATGGTCAGGGCGGCATCGCTATGGGTACGAAGTCAGAGAAGGCAGCAAGTTTTCCAGACTTTATTGAAAAGGCTGAGACTGGCGCAATTGGTCGTGCTCTAGCAGCACTAGGGTTTGGTACTCAATTTACCGGAGATGAATGGGAGGAAGCTCACCGTATCGTGGATAGTCCAGTTGATCGCCAGCTCCAATCCGTGAATGGCAACGGTCATAGCAATGGGAATGGCGTTGCCGCGACTATTCGCACTGGTGTAGTGGCCAGCAATGGCAATGGTTCAAATGGGAATGGTGCTAACGGTACGAACGGAGCACACCCTGCCGAGAACGATGCTCAGGCCAGCGCGACTGAACAGCAGGTGGCGAGTATTCGCAAGCTTTCCGAGCATCTTGGCAAGGCGATGCCGGAGGAGGGTTCGAGCCTTACATTCCTAAATGCAAAGAAATTGATTCAGCAGCTAACAGCCGAGTATAGGGAGTCGAGGCAGAGCAGCAAGGCTTCCTGAGAAAGAGTGATTTAAACGCATTCAGAAACGCAACTCTCGTTGCTAAAAATAGGCTCAGGCCTATTTTTCATCTGAATGTAAGGAGTTATTATGACCCCAGCAGAGCTTGAATGCGCCGAGAGGCGTACAAAGCAGAAGTGGTACGAGTTGGTGAAAGCGGAGGAGCAGGGTGCCTCGATGCAGGTACTTGAGCGCTTGCATGGTCTGTATATGCTGGCGGTTGAGGAGTATAACCGCTGCTCTACTGCTTATGAACAGGAGCAGAGTGAGCAGAATGCAGTTAATCCTCACCCCAGCGTGATTGGATCATCGTTTTTTGGATCGAAGTCGGCTTAGGTTTGCTTGTAAAGTGTTCGCTGAAGCGTTGTACGAGATGGGGCATCCAGCGGCGTAAGAAGGTGGATTGTTCTTCGTGCGCTTGCCTGTCTCCGTAGCGCTCAAGGCTATAGGCCCGCGTAAGTGTTTCAAGGATTGTGGAATCGACTGGCGTCTCGCTATCGCCAGAAGCAGGGATGTTGCGGGCCGCGTGCAGAATGCGCCGTTGATATTCGGCTGGTGTCTCTTGTGGACGGCGGGTGAAATCCTCGCCTCTGGCAGCCATCGCCGCCAGAAAATCGCGATAGCGCGCGCGCATCGAATCTGAATCCAGCGCGGCAAGCGGCAATGCTTGCTGGCGCTGTCGACGCCCCTCCCGTCGCGCGCGCAAAATCTGGTTTCTATCCAACCCCTCCCGCACCTCTTCCTCCTCATCAGGGGCATCATCCGGTCCGCCTCGCCGTCTCTTTTGTAGAAAGCGTGTAATCAGGATGGTTGCAATGATGATGACCACTATGAGCAAAATGCGTAGAATAAACAGAAGTGTGCCTGAGTCTTGTGAAGCGTGTGTAGCCTGGGCTTGTTGAATTGCGGGAGCTCCTGGCTGATTGCTTTGTGAATGGAACAGTAACACCATCAAGGCTATGATCAGTACTAATAAGTTAGAGCTAAGAGTAGCAAGAAAGTCAAGCACATAGGCAATACCTAATGCGAGTAGGCCCAGCACATACCAGAGCGGGCTGAGCAGCTCTTTGATGGTCTCTAAAGGGAGTGCTTCGAGTGCGATGCTGCCAGCGACCAGTATAATCCAGGTAGTTGTCAGGGCCGCGAGCCAGCTTCCCATCTTCTCGCGCCGCTTGCCCATAGCCTGCCGCGCCTGCTCTTTCTTGACGATTCCAATACGCGTAAACGACAGCGTAATCATGCCCACCAGAAAGAAGATCGGCAGGCCAAGCAGCAGTGCATTCGCCAGATCAGACATGTGAGCAAACAGGGCGAGGAGCGCAAAAACCAGCACAAAAAGTAGCGTGATAAAGCCAATTTTGAAAGCGTTAATCATTTGTCCTTCGTTTAAGCCTGCTCTGGCGCGATCGGCTCCACGCTTCCAACTCCAGCCCGTGACTGCAAGCGCGACAAACAAGAACGCTGGGTCGGCTATCACTGCGAGATGTGTGACTGTAAGCGCCACCAGGGCCACCAGGATGCCCAGGATGTCATAGAAGGTGAATATACCAGGGCTGGCACCTCGACGCTCAAAAACGTACATGGTGCCCATAGACCACCAGTGCAGGAAGAGGAGTAAGAAGGTGATGCTGGCGGCGTCCGGATACGCGCTACCAGTGCCGAAGACGTTGGGCACGAGTAAGAGCAGCCCAAGCGCGATCGGCTGCGTCTCCATAATGGCCGATGCGATGGGAACGGCGACTACTTCAATCCAGTTGGAGCGGAGTTGAGCTGCCACCGACCTTACCTCCCGATTCGTCTCCAGCGGCTCTAATAAGCTCATTCCATTTCTCCTTTCCACCTACAGAATAGACTGGGAAGCCAGCCGTATCTGGCGTCTCTTCTGCCTGATCGCCGACCAGCACGATATGAACGGCATTGCCATGCCGCCGCCGCTCAAGTAAGAGTTCGATTGTATTCTCGCTCAATGTCTGTAGAGGACTGATCAAGAGGATGGTCGTTCCAGCAGGAAACATCTCGTCCTCCGTCTCGATGATGCGTTCAATGGGCGTATGATACGCAGGCATCAGGCGCGCCAGTGTTGTCAGGATCTGCTCGTACTGCGTGGAATCAAGGGCGAAGGGAACGCGTACGCCGGGAAGGGAGAGCGTAGTTGCATTCGACTTGAGCGTCGCCACCTCGTCCACCTCTGCATCCGTATTGACCTCTGTACTGATAATATTGGTCGCCGTCACCATCGAGCTATTGGTGATGAAGCCGACGATATAACTCTCATCCAGCGCCCAGGTCGCCAGGGATGCCGCGATTGAGATCGCAAACTCCTGCATCTCGACATCGACACCCTTCTTCTCGCGCGAGTAGGTCCAGGTATCGAGCAGGATCAGCAGATGGCGTTCCGTCGTAGATTCATAGAGCTTGCTGCGTAGCTCACCGGCACGCGCGGTGGCCTTCCAGTCGATGCGCCGGAGATCATCTCCTCGCTGATACTCGCGCAGTCCGGCGAACCAGAGTGGATCTTCAAGCAACTGGCGTGGGCCAATGCGCTCGCCCATCGGAAATGCATCCGGCAGGCCCAGCGTCTCCAGTGGGACAATGAGTGGATAGACCAGCAGCGTCTCGTTAGCGGGCAAGAGCACCTCTCTTTCAAGCCAGCCAAAGGGATCGCTGGAGCGCAGCTTGACCGGTCCAAGCACATGAAAGCCGCGCTCATAGCAGTTCATACGATAGCGTCGCGTCACGCGTTGGAAGGACCAGAGCAGCCACGTGCTCACAAACGTATCACGATTCATTGCCCACAGCCCGATATTACGCTGATAGACCACCGTCAACGGCGGTGTCACAGCGTCCTCGACCTGCAACCAGGGCAATGGCAAAAACTTGCGATTCTCGACGCTGATCGACAGAGTGACCTTCTCGCCAAAGAAGAGATGCTCATGATCGACAGACTGGCGCACAATCAGGTGACGCAGCGCCAATCGAAACCAGATATCGGGTACAAGACCTATTAAGAGAGTAAAGACGCCGGCCAGAACCACCAGTGGTTGCCGGGTCAGTATGCTGAGCACAAAGAGGGCGAGAGCCAGATAGTACCACGAGCGGCGCTGCTTGAGTAGAGCGCGATTATAATCCTCTGTTTCGGACGTTGGAGCCCTCTTTTTTCTAAAGCGCATCATAGCGATTCTCTCTGCTCTTTGGTTAGAACTCAAGGGTTTCAACGGGAACTGGAATAGTCTGAAGAATCTCACTCACAATCTCGCTCGCCCGCTTGCCACGCATGCGGTTGCGGCTCGTTGTAAGCAGGCGATGGCCCAGAACGGCGGGCGCGAGATGTTTGATATCGTCCGGCTGCACAAAATCGCGTCCTTGAATGGCTGCATACGCCTCGCACGTCCGGTAGAGCGCCAGTGCGCCACGCGGACTTACGCCGAGCTGTATGGCATCATGATGACGCGTGGCGCGTATAAGCGCCAACAGATACCGCTCAACTTCTGGTTGCCAGTGCACCTGGCGCACCGCCGCTTGCAGTGTGCTGAACTCTGCTGCCGTCACCACCGGTTGCAGCTCCTCCAACGGCTCGCTATTCTTAAAGCGATGCAGAATCGCCTGCTCCTCATCTTCCGTTGGATAGCCCATCTGCACACGGAGCAGAAAGCGATCAAGCTGTGCCTCTGGTAGAGCAAACGTCCCCTCAAGCTCAATAGGATTCTGCGTAGCGATCACCAGGAACGGCCTGGGAAGCTGTCTGCTCTCGCGCTCTACGGTTACCTGGCGCTCAGCCATCGCCTCTAAAAGGGCCGCCTGTGTGCGTGGCGTTGTCCGGTTCACTTCATCGACCAGCAGGATCTGTGTGAAGAGCGGACCCTCGCGAAAGACGAACTCGTTACGCTTCTGATCATAGTAGCTCACGCCGATAATATCTGTCGGCAGCAAATCCGGCGTTCCCTGCACACGCTGAAAGGTTGCATCAAGCGAGCGGGCGAGGGCTTTTGCCAGCACTGTCTTCCCCATCCCCGGCACATCTTCAAGCAAGACATGTCCATCGCTCAGCAGTGCCACCAGCAGCAGATCAATCACATCCAGCTTGCCAATGATCACGCGTCCCACATTGGCGCGAATCTGCTCTGCATAGCGCTGCACCAGGGCAAGAGATGATCCAACCGTTTCGTTCGCCATCGCCGTCTATCTCCAATCCTTTATGCTTATAGATGACCATTGAGCGTTAAGAGAGTAACTCTAATCAAGCATTATCTATTTTATCATGCTTACCACCGAGTCACCACTCGTTACGCGGGGCTTACTCTCGAAAGGAGTGCTCCACCGATGAAAAAACAGGCAATACATGCAAATGCAAATGCTGTTTCACCGCTTGCCGCAATAATCCCCACGAGAAGCACTGAGACGCCTCGTACGAGAGAAGCATACATATTACTTGCCGCATTTACCCGGCCCCGGATCTGCCGGGGTGTGATCAAGACACTCTCTGTCGTCGTTAAAATAAAGCTGAATGAGACAGCACCATCTAGAAGGAGATTACTGACACTGGCGAGGACAAAGCCTCCCGACGCGGGCAATAGGCCAGCACAGGCAAGGCCTACGGCGGCAAGAGCACCGAGTAAGAGCGCTGCGGTGATGCTTGATCTCCATCCTCGCCGATAGAAAGAGGGAGCAAGCGCGCTGCCGATAAGTCCTCCAACGCCCGCCGCGCCAAAGACGAAACCGGCTTGCCATGCGGGAAGATGGAGACGCACTTGTGTCAGTGTAGCTAGCAGTAGTTCGATCGATCCACTACTGAGATAGAGAACGGTGCCCACACCCTTGAGGAGCCGCTGAGCAGGTGTGGAGAGAATAAAACGTACACCATCCAATGCTTCGCTCCAGAGTTGAGAAAGAGTCGTCTTCTGTTCGGACATTTTCATCTTTCTACGAGCTGATGGCTCTGTATTTCGCACGCATAGAAGCATCAGGGCCGAGATGATATACGAAATTGCGTCTGTTCCTAGAGAAAGGACAGCTCCAAATGCTTGTATGATAATGCCTCCAAGCAGAGGTCCAGCGAGTGTGCTTGCAGCATCAGAAGCCTCAAGTGCTGCATTTGCAGAGCTAAGATTTTCCTCTCGGATGATATCTGGTAGCCATGCGCCATATGCAGTCTGAAAGAAGAGCTGTCCTGTACCGAGAACAAGGACGACACCTGCAAGAAGCCAGAGGGGTGGAGTGAGCTGAAAAACTCCTACGAGAACGACCAGGCTAAGAATGCCCGCACGGACTACATCGCAGGTGATCAATACGAGACGCCGGTTCAAGCGATCAACGACAAGGCCCGCGATAAGCCCGAATGCTATGAGAGGAAGATAGCGCAGAGCTGTAATAATTCCTGTGTCAAAGGGAGAGTGAGTTTGCTGCAAGAGGAGCCACGGCAGGGCGAGGCCAGTTACACGGTCACCGAAAATTGAAGCTGTCTGACCGAACCAGATGAAGAGAAATTGAGAATTGTATTTTTTTGAGACCGGCTTCACGTGTTTATAGCTATTTCTATGAGAGTCTTCGGCTTCCAGTGCCTTCACATTCTCGCACCTTCGGCGCTTTTTCTATGTTTCATTTTATTTATCATTTTCCTCTTTTATGCATTTGGGCTTCGCCCAAATGCATAAAAGAGGAAAATGATAAATAAAATGAAGGATTTTTGTCCATTTTTAGTTTTTCTCTCCATTTGGGCGAGATACAGCTACATTAACCGGTGAAGAGCTCAAGAAAATTGCGAAAAATGAGCTCAAACTATTCAGCCTTCACCACTTAGTATGGCTGTACCTTTGGGCGAAGCCCAAGTGGAGAAAAACTAAAAATGGACTGGACCAGAGCAAGAGCGCTCTGGCATGCCTTATAGCTTACTGATAAAATTGGTCAGAGCGGTTGCTATACCGCTAAGATCGTCGAATAGGGCCATATGTCCAGCGTTGGGAAGAATGACGAGTTGAGAGTTTGGAATTTCGCGGTGCAGGCGTTCACCGTACTGCACTGGTACCTGTTGATCCTGCTGACCCCAGATGAGCAGGGTGGGCTTGCCGGTCTTTTGCAGGTCGGTAGAGACGGAGTTCAGGTAGTAGGGAACGAGGCCGCGCAGGTGCTGGAAGAGCACCTCTTTGCCCAGCTCGTTATTCCACGGCTCAACATAGTCGTTTACCACATCTCCGAAGCCTTTTGTATTGACCACCCCACCCGGTAGCGTTGTGCGCAAATCTTTAACGAGATCCTCCACGCTGGTATTCTGAGGAGCATCGAAGTCGCGCCGCTTCTCCATATCGGTCAGAGGCCAGTTATCGGAGAAGGCGTGGAGGTAGGCGATTGAATCGACCAGAACGAGGGCGCTAGTGTGCTCGCGATACAGGCGCGTAGCCAGAACCTGGGCAACCCCCCCGCCCAGGCCGTGGCCCACAAGGATAATATTTGTGAGTCCAAGACTTTTAAAGAGCATGGACAGAACGTCGGCGTGGCCCCAGATCGAGGTGTCGGCCGGCCAGGGATGCTCTGACTGACCATAGCCGAGCATATCGAAGGCATAGACCGCGCGACCCAGGCCGGCCAGTTGAGCCATGATGGGTTCCCAGGTGAAGGCACCGGCGGGAATATCATGCAGCAGAACAATGGCTCCATCAGTTCCGCGCTCAATACCCTGGACGATATAGCTGATATCATAGTGAATAGAACGTCCCACGCGCCGCTCACGCGTACCGGCAGTGTTAGATGATCTCGTGCTTGCCATAAATCCTCTCTTCATTCTATTTAATGTTGAGGCAATAATTGCAGATTCTATGCCCCTTACCAAATAATATTTGTGCAATCTAACGATACTATAGCGTATCTACAGTATCGTCTACAAGGATTAGAGGATACGAAGAACGTTTTGCATTTTATACATTTTACACACTTCTGTGCAGAGCACAGAAGTGTGTAAAATGTATAAAATGCAAAACGTTCTGGTGATAGTAAAAATTATGCTTTAGCATACAAGCTGGGTACGTTATAGAAGGCGCTGAAGCCGGCGTAGCGCGCGCTCTCGCTGCCCAGTTCATCCTCGATGACCAGCAGGCGATTGTACTTGGCGACGCGCTCGCTACGGGCGGGAGCGCCAGTTTTAATCTGCCCCGCGTTGGTTGCGACGACGAGATCGGCAATCGTTGTATCCTCAGTCTCGCCTGAGCGATGTGAGACCACAGCGGTGAATTGAGCGCGTTTCGCCATCTCGATCGCATCCAGTGTCTCAGTCAGACTGCCAATCTGATTGAGCTTGACCAGGATCGAGTTGGCCGACTGCTCTTGAATACCACGTTTGAGCCGCTCGGTATTTGTCACAAAGAGGTCATCGCCGACGATCTGAATGCGGTTCCCCACACGTTGGCGGAAGAGCGACCAGCCTTCCCAATCGTCCTCGGCCAGGCCATCCTCAATCGTAATCAAAGGATACTCGTTGATCCACTGCTCGTAGAGATCGATCATCTCACCTGATGTCAGTGTACGACCCTCGCGCGCTAGAGCATATTTGTTATCCGCGAACAACTCGGTTGCCGCCGCATCCATGCCCAGGAAGATATCGACGCCCGGCTTGTAGCCCGCCGCCTCGATCGCATCCACCAGCACTTCTAGCGCTGCCCGATTGGTCCCCAAAGATGGAGCAAAGCCGCCCTCATCGCCCACATTTGTATTAAGCTTTTTCCCGTGCAGTACCTTCTTGAGAGACTGGTAGACCTCGGCTCCCATACGCAAGGCATCGCGGAACGAAGGTGCGCCGACTGGAAGCACCATATACTCCTGGAAATCGGTCGAGTTGTCGGCGTGCTTTCCGCCGTTCAAAATATTCATCATCGGAACTGGTAGAGTGCGGGCGGATACTCCCCCCAGGTAGCGATAGAGGGGCTGCTGCTGCGCATCTGCCGCCGCTTTCGCCACCGCCAGTGAAACGCCCAGGATGGCGTTCGCGCCCAGCTTCGCCTTGTTAGGCGTGCCGTCCAGCGAAATCATCACCTCATCGATCAGTGCCTGGTCTACTGCGTTCAGGCCCACCAGAGCATCCTCTATGGCATCCTGAATGTTGCCCACGGCCTTGAGCACACCTTTGCCGCCGTAGCGGCTCTTGTCGCCATCGCGCAGCTCTACCGCTTCGTGCGCGCCCGTTGACGCACCCGAAGGCACGGCCGCCGTCCCTTGCGCTCCACCTATCAAAAGAACCTCAACCTGAACCGTAGGATTGCCGCGCGAATCGAGTATCTCGCGCGCTGACACCGACTCAATCGTCGTCTCATCGTTTGTGTTGTACGCCATAAAATATTTTCCTCCACGCTACTAGTATGCTACATGGGGCTGTGATCTGATAACCTTAAATAGCTGCCTGCATGCATAATCCTTGCGCGGCTATTGTACATCGTCAATCAGCGTTGGGCAAGTGTGTTCTGCGAAGCCGACTCTGCGAAGCAGAGGTGCCGACTTATCGCGCACAGGCCCCGTTTACGGGGAGGGCTACTCAAAACAAACAATAAAAACTGACCAGAAAGCACTAAAGGTGTCAATTTATCATGCACAATACATATCAATGTAAGGAAGGAAGAGCTTTTCAAGAGAAGGAACGAATATATTTTAGGGCATTCTCTACATTTTCTTCGTGAGTGTTAGCAGTGTCTAACACTAATCTTTCTTCTCTCCAAGCTAAATATTCTTTACTACGATTTTCTACATCCTTCCAGGTAACTTCTGGAATGCCATGCATATTTCTTATTCGGGATTCGATCCTTTGCTTGTGAAGTTCTCTGTCTAAAACACACTCAATAACAATCAACGTTGCACTCTGTTTACGTGCTAAGTTGTTCCACATGTCTCTCGCTTCTTGCACTGGATTTACTGCGTCAATAATGACAGATAGTCCGTGTTTTAGTTGTTCGTCCGCCAGAGTTTCAGCAACCAGATATGCGGCTAACCCTGTTTCAAAACTTCTTCTTAGACCACTTTTAATAAGAGAAGCTTCAATCGGGTCAACTGAAAATATTGGTAACGATAGCTCTGTTGCAAGACTTTCTGCGACAGTACTTTTACCAGAACCCGGTAAGCCAGAGACGATAATTAACTTTGATTTGTTCATTCTTCTAGTGTAACAGGAGTTGTTCTGTTTGTGGAGTTGCTGATAGTGTTCTGAACCGGCATGACACTCGGTGCTTTTTGTGGGAGCGGGGAACGTTGAGAGCTACGAAGGAGATTGTCGGTACTTCTCCCCGTAAACGGGGTCTGTGCGCGATAAATCGGCACCTCTGCTTCCGATGCTAAAAGATGAAGAATAGTACTATTCTTCATCTTTGCCTCTTATGTTATATATCACATATTTGGATTGAGAGTTGCCAGGGCGCGCTCGATTACATCTGTATGTTCGGGGCGACCAACGGTCAGGCGGACGAAGTTGCTGAGGTAGGGGTGGTTGAAGTAGCGGAGCATGACGCCGTATGATTCGATCGTTGCGCGGATCTGTTCCATCTTCATCTCTTCCTCGTCTACCTGAGTGAGAATGAAGTTGCCTTGCGAGGGAAGTGGGGCGAGGAAGGGCTGGCGGGCGAGGAGATCGAAGAGCCGCTGGCGCTCGGCAACCATGCGTTGAACTTTGTCCAGGGTGTAGTCCAGATGCTTTAGCGTCTCGATGGCTGCGATATGGCCCGCGACATTAACCTCGAAGGGCGGCTGAGCGCGGCGCAGATAGGCCACGATCCACTCAGGGAAGATCCCGTAGCCGACGCGCAAGCCAGCTAAACCAGCCCACTTGCTAAACGTACGCATAACGACCAGGTTGCGATAGTGAGGAACCAGATGAGCCAGGCCCTTTGGGTGATCCGAGAACTCAACATATGCCTCATCCACCATCACGATGCGACCAGTGTCTAACAGCGTCAGGATATCCTGTTCTGGCACTGGATTGCCCGTCGGATTATTGGGGGAGCAGAGCACAATAAACTTCGTCTCAGGCGTCAAAGCCTTAATCACCGCCTCCACATTCACCTCGTACTCCTCCGCCCGTGGCACCTCAAGGACGTAGGCACCGCAAAAGGTTGTGATGGAGGTATAGAGAGAGAAGGTTGGAGGGCAACAGATCACATTGTCACCCACGGAAAGAAAGATATGCCAGAGCAAGTTAATCAGCTCATTGCTGCCGTGGCTCACCACAATATGGCGGCTCCCCACGCCGGTATACTCCGAAAGGGCCTGTTTGAGCGCGCGTGAGTCGGTGTCGGGGTAGTTATTGTAAGTGGCCCAGTCGCCCAGTGCGGCCAGGACTTGAGGTGCGGGTCCATAAGGACTTTCGTTGCTGTTCAGCTTGATAAGCTGTTCGATTGGAATACCTGTACGTGCGCTGAACGACTCCTGAGACTCACCGGCTCTATACTCTGCCATTCGGTCCATCTCTGGGCGCACGTGGACGGGGCGAGGGGAATACGAATACATACTCTGTCCTATTTTTTAGAGTCGGCGTCCACAAAAATCTGTGTCGGTCGACGAATCAATGTGCTGCGCGGCGTGGGTCCAGTATTGCCATTGAGCAACGAGCCACTATTCCCGCCGCCGAAGCGATTCGTATTGAGCGTCGGACTCACCGCCGATTGATGATCGGTATTTTGTGTCGTGGTAGCATCGGATAACTGCTGAAGCATATCCAGGCCACGACGTAGTGTCATCATATCACGCATGAAGCATGCAACGGCGGATGCGGCTGAACCTTTATCCTTTGAATTGTCGAAGCGCCGGGCTGTTGCCTCACCAGCTGACTGAGCCGCCTCCGCCATTGGATCGGAGGTCTGTGCCGCATAGACGTCGTTAAAAATATCGTCCCAATTGCTCCAACGGCCGCGCAACGGCTTCCAGCCTAACTGGCTATCGCTCACCGTGCGCCATTTCTCTTCCGTAAATTGAATCCAATCTTCCATCAAGCGCGCAAAGGCGGCAATCTGCTGACGGAGCTGCTCTTCCTCTTGTGAGGGTCGCTGAGGAAACGAGCGTGGCAAGCCATCGGTACTCTGTGAACTGACAAAATCGTTGGTATAGGGAGGAGTGTTTGCCGACTGATAGTTCATGCCGGATTGACCGGAGAAGCCATTTGGAGAGAACTCGCCCGCGCCTGGGAAGAAGCCGCCCGGACCAGAGTTAAATCCCTGCATGTTGCCCATCATTTGTCCGTTTGGCATACCCGCCATACCTGGCATGCCCAGTACCGGCAGCTCTGTGCCTGCTGGTAGCTCGCCAATAATATGGATGCCGCTACCACCCAGCATCGGATTCATAATCGTCGTGCCGTCCTGCAACATAATGCTCTCGCCCATGCTCATGTTGCCGCCAATAACGATCTCCTCGTGCCCGACCGCATCCAGGATGCGCCAGGCCAAACGCGGATGGTTGATCGACCACCAGACACGGCGACCAATAAAAACTGAGGCAAAGGTGAAATTGACCATCAGCCAGACGATACCACGAACCGCCAACCAGTTGACGAGCGCAATAACGATGATCCAGAACCAGGAGTTATGCTGTCCCGCCTCTTCAATAAATGTCAGCACGGCGGCTACAGTCAGGCTAGGATCGCGCAACGGATTAATGAAGTCCAGAATGCGCCAGAGCCATTTCCTACCAGTCGTCTCTTCCAATTCGCGCTCCTCTCAAGTTCAGCCATGAATGAGTCCGATAATTTGCGTATTTTTCTGCTTCTAGCAGGGCAATTCTAGCATGTGTGCTAAGTATCCGCAAAAATTCCTTCTCTGCTAGTAGTTATGGGTGATATCCACGAAGCTTTCTGTAGAGCACTCGTCAAGCGTTCGTGTAAAATCTTTCTCCTTTACTATACTAAAGGAGAAAAATAGGGATTGCCATAGATCTATTCAAACAAACTGGCATAGAATTCTGCGGTCCGTTCATCACTTTCACTAAGTAAGAACGAGCCGTAAAGGGTGACTTGGAGTAGCTGGTACTATAGTACCTTCTACACTTCGTGCATGGATCGTACTTATGTCTGGTTATCTTCTTTTCATTTTTTACCTTTTTTGCATATTTCGGGCCTGGCCCGAAATATGCAAAAAAGGTAAAAAATGAAAAGAAGATAACTAGAGGTGGAAACGGAGTGTTCCAATTCGGAAGGCTAGGCATACTGCTCCTTTGTATGGTAACATACCTCTGGGGACTTGCATAGCTCCGGGCAGAAAGAGGATTGTTGTAAGTTTGACCAATTCAGACGTCATTATAGATAGGGTGGAACGCCTCTATCTTTACAGAAGCAAACGACTCCTGATAGTGGTTGATCTGTCCCACGGCACCCAAGGCAAGAACAGTGAACACTGTTAGAAAGGATATACCCATGCCAACGCGGAAGAAGACAAGAGTCCCTCCTCCGCAGTTAACGCATGCTCGTCGCCTCATCATTGCATCCAACCGTGGACCGGTTGAGTTTCAATTGAGCCAGGACAAGACCCTGAAGGCGAGACGAGGTGCTGGCGGTATGGTGACGGCACTGATTGATGCCGGAAACCGCATGGAGGTCTCGTGGGTTGCGATGACCATGACAGAGGGCGACCGCCTGGCGGTGAAGAGGGCGCAGGAGGAAAACGGCGGCCTGCTTCAATCGCCTCTACCTCATCAGAAGATGCAACTCCGCTATGTTTCAATTTCGAAGGAGGCATATCGAAAGTATTACGAGAAGGTGAGCAACGAGCTGCTCTGGTTCTTACAGCATTATATGTACGACCCGACGCAGGAATCGGCCTCGGCCGCTCAACTCCAGGATGCCTGGGAGAATGGCTACAAGGTTGCTAACCAGGCGATCGCCGATGCGATAAACGTTGAGATTGAGCGGGAGGCGACGGTGCCAGTGGTGATGCTACAGGATTATCATCTCTATCTGGCCCCCGCCATGATCCGCAAACGCCATCCCACGATCATTATGCAGCAGTTTATTCATATTCCCTGGCCGGATGTGCGCTGCTGGCATTTCTTGCCGAGCAATATTGCTCAAGCGATCTATAATGGTCTGGTCGGCAATGACATCATCGGCTTCCAGACGGAACGCGATGCGCGCAACTTTCTAGAGGGGGCTCGCACTCTGCTGGATGGTGCGGTAGTAGACTTTGAAGAGGGTGCCGTCTGGTGGCAGGGCCATCGAACGCAGACGCGCGCCTATCCAATATCGATCTCCGTCTCTGAAGAGCGACGGATGGTCAATAGTGCTGCCGGACGGCGTGCGGCTGAACAGCTTAAGCCACTGTTCGCTGAGCATACGATCGTTCGTGTAGATCGTGTTGAACCGACGAAGAACCTGATCCGTGGCTTTCAAGCCTATGACAGTGTCCTTGATCAACATCCTGAATTGCGGGGCAAGGTGACATTTCTCGCCTTCTTAGTGCCCTCGCGCCAAACCTTACCCACGTACCGGCGCTTTGATAGTGATGTGCGTGCGCTGATAGAGGAAATCAACAATAAGTATGGAACTGACGATTGGACTCCCATTCGCGCATTCTTCGGCAATGACCGCACGAGAGCGCTCGCTGCCATGCAGCACTACGATGTGTTGCTGGTAAATCCAATCATTGATGGTATGAATCTGGTGGCAAAAGAGGGACCTGTCGTCAATGAGACTGACGGCGTCCTCGTCTTGTCACGCACCGCAGGTGCATTCCAGCAATTAGCGAAAGGATCGATCCCAACCTCCCCCACCGATGTGGCAGAGACTGCCGAAGCTTTGTACACAGCTCTCACCCTCTCAGCCGAAGAGCGGCATACGAAGGCAACGTTAGCGCGTCAAGCTGTAGAGCGCAGTGATTTGAATGTCTGGATGGCAAGGCAGATATCCGACATTAACGAGCTCCTGGAGCGCGCATTCGCCAATCCGCTGAATAGTGTTGATACCGCATCCGCACGTGTTGAAGAATCTCTTCGAGACAAAACTGTGGCTGCTAAGTTAGCATAAGAAACGAAACGATAGATAAGGTGCCGACGACAAGAGATTGATACAGATAGCTATGCAAATAATAGTGTCTTACGTACGGTGCCAATGATGGCAAGAAAGAAGATGAGCAATTAAAACGCTGATGGAGATATCGAAAAAGATATCTCCATCAGCGTTTTAATTGCTCATCTTCTCGCACGTTCGGTGCTCATTCCGTGTTTCATGTTTTGCTTATTCTCCATTTCGGGCAGAGCCCGAAATGGAGAATAAGCAAAACATGAAAAGAAGTGCGTCAGGCAGCTCCAACTCACATAGCGTCCTGGATTACCAGCGACTTTGGACTTGTTCGCGGATGTGGGCGTCGTAGATTGCTTGCACGCGGCGCATCGTCTCCTGGCTTAAGGCGGGGAAGTCGGAGGTCTGCGCGTTATCCGTGGCCTGTGCTGGATTTTTTGCGCCTGCGATGATGGTTGAGACCTGAGGGAACATCAAGATCCAGCGCAAGGCGAATTGCGCCATGCTCATCCCCTGCGGCAGAAGTGCGCGCAGCTCTTCGACGGCTTTTAGACCCGTCTCGTAGTCCACGCCAGAGAAGGTCTCGCCCTGATCGAACGACTCGCCGTGACGGTTATACTGACGATGGTCGTTGGCCGCGAACTGCGAATCCCGCTTGAACTTGCCTGTGAGCAGGCCGCTGGCGAGCGGGACGCGCACGACAATTGCAACGTTGCGCTGCTGGGCGGCGACGAAAAACTGTTCTGATGGCTTGAGGCGAAACATGTTGAAGATGATCTGCACGCTCTTCACATTGGGATAGCTGATCGCCTTCATTGCCTCCTCGACCCGCTCGACGCTCACTCCATAGTTGCGCAGCTTGCCCTGTTGCTGCAACTCGTCCAGGATGCCAAATACCTCCGGCATGTCGTAGACCTCAGAGGGCGGGCAGTGCAGTTGCAGCAGGTCCAGTGCCTCCACCTCCAGGTTGCGCAGACTGCGTTCCACAAAGCCCGTCAGATTCTCGCGGTTGTTATATCCAGCCGCCGTATGTGGATTGAGCCGCCGCCCCGCTTTGGTAGCAATCAATAAGGACTCGCGGCGCTGCTTGCGCACCTGCGCGATGAGCTGCTCAGAGTGTCCATCCCCATACACATCGGCCGTATCAATAAAATTCACACCCAGATCGATCGCCTTGTTGAGGGCCGCGATCGAATCTTTATCGTCTGTGTTGCCCCACGCATCGCCCCCAATCCCCCAAGCCCCAAACCCAATCTCAGACGCATTCCAACCCGTTCGCCCAAATGTCCGATAACGCATTATCTCTACCTTTCTTCGCAAGCTACATAAGAATGAAAACATCTTGTCATCTATAGCTTACAGCCGCTACGCGGTCTTTGTAAAACTGTACAATATGGTTAGCTTGTGGAACTCTCCCCAACAGAAAACGCCCGCCCCTAGAGCCCGCTGCTCCGAGCAGCAGGCTCTAGGGGCGGGCGTTTTCTGTTGGGGAGAGGAATTGTCGCTACGCGGAGGCACCAGACATGTGTTAAAATGGAGGCATGCTAAGAACAATTACTGCGACGCGCTACGTTACTCCCCTGCGCGAAGGTGGCTCGCTGCCGGCGGTCGTGGAGGCGGATGATGATGGTTTGTATGTGCTCAAATTTCGTGGAGCCGGGCAAGGTCTCAAGGCTTTGATTGCTGAGCTGCTGGCGGGCGAGATTGCACGAACGCTGGGCCTACCGGTGCCTGAGATCGTGTTTATGGAGCTTGATCCGATTCTGGGTCGCTCTGAACCCGATTTTGAGATTCAAGAACTGCTCAAGGCGAGTGCAGGGCTGAATCTTGGACTCGACTTTTTGCCCGGCTCATTAACTTTTGATGCTCTGGATGCCCACCTGCTCGATCCTCTACTGGCATCGGAGATCGCCTGGTTTGATGCCTACGTGACGAACGTGGATCGCACGCCGCGCAATACCAATATGCTCTGGTGGCACCGCCGCCTGATGCTCATCGATCACGGTGCCTCGCTCTACTTCCATCACGTCAATAGCGATTACATGGAGCGCAGCCGCACACCCTTTACCACGATCAAAACCCATGTCCTGCTGCCGGTGGCAAGCGCCCTCTGCGAGGCGGACCAGCGTCTAAAAGAGCGTCTAACACCAGAGATCTTGCAGAATATTGTCGCCCTCATCCCTGACGACTGGCTGGAGCAAGATCCTATGTTCGCTGACAGCGCGGCCCATCGTCAAGCCTATCTGAATTACTTGCTAGATCGCCTGGCACATTCAAGCGTATTTGTAGAGGAGGCTCAGCGTGCCCGCAACCAGCTCGTATGACTATGCGGTCATTCGCCTCGTGCCATGCGTGGAACGCGGAGAGTGTATCAACGTCGGTGTCATCCTCTTCTGCCGCACCCGCCGCTTTCTAGGCGCGCTCATCCAGCTCGATGAGGAGCGACTGCACGGCTTCGCCCCCAATATGGATTTCGCCCAGGTGCAGCAGCAGCTCGACCACTTGCTTCAGGTCTGCTATGGCAAGGCCGAGAGCGGACCCATTGGTCAACTCTCACAATCCGAGCGCTTCCACTGGCTCGTCTCCCCCCGCAGCACCATCATCCAGATCTCACCAGTTCACGTTGGCCTCTGCACCGATCCTAATGTTGCTCTGCAACAGCTTCTAGAAAAGCTCGTTTTATAAGCAACACGTAGAGACAGCGGCTTGTCCTATCCAAAAGCAACCGACCTCTCTTATACAGTATACTGTCACTGTCGTAGTTAGCCACTGGCAACTCTTGTGACGTTAATTCACATTGTAGAGGAGGAACAAAATGCAAGAAGATGGACTAAAAGCACTCCATCATTCATCTCGATCTAATCTCTCCATGATCTCTTCTAATGAAGAATTTCCCACTCCATGTTGCTCTAGTGAGAATTGTGAGTGGCCTGGCATCCTGGTTGAGCAGCGTCATCTTACTAGTGGGGAGCTAGCAGTTCCGGCACTACCAGAACATTTTCTCGGTCTTCATATACGGCAGCCGCAACCCATCCAATTTGCACAGGAACGAGTGGGGACGACGACGCGGCAGGCAATATTTCGTGAAGGGGACGTGACGCTACTGCCTGCTGGACAAGCATGTCTCTGGCAGCAAGAGGGTGGACGGGCCGAAGTGCTTCAGATCCGTCTACAACCAGCCTTAGTACATGCCGTCGCTGAAGCTACAAATTTGAGTCCAGAGCGCGTGGAACTGCTTGACTCCTTTGTATTTCAAGATCCACATATACACTCTATTGCATATAGTCTTTTACAAGAACTGCAATCGCCAGGAATTGGAGGCCGTTTGTTTGTGGAATCACAAGCGACTGTTCTCGCGCTCCACTTGTTACGACGGCATTCAGTGTTTGCGCCTAAGATAGAGCAGGGCAGAGAGAAATTACCATCTGCAAAAGTACGGCACGTCATGGACTATATCCACGAGCATCTAGAGCAAGATGTGACGCTCTCGGCGCTAGCAGAAGTTGTACAGGTCAGCCCATATCATCTGTTGCGTCTCTTTAAGCAAGCCACTGGCTGTACGCCGCATCAATATCTTCTTTCTTCTCGGCTCAAGCGTGTCCGAGAGCTACTACAGAACACAAAGTGCTCCATCAGTGAAATAGCGCTCCTGACTGGGTTTGCTGATCAAAGCCACCTGACGCGCCACTTCAAGCGCGTATTTGGCATCACACCTGCCGCTTTTGTAAGGGAACGACGCATCTAGCAATAATCTTCCAAAAATCGCACTATTCTTCAAGACCATAAGTGTCATTCCTCCTATACTCAACACATCGAGATTGCTACTCTTTTATGCAGTCTCGCTCTCATCTAAAAAATCTAGTGCTAAGAGAGAGTCCTTCAGGCAAAGCAACAAGGAGATTCACTTATGTCATCGCTAAATGTCCATATGTATACGTCACCAGAGAACGCCTTTTTTGTGAACTCGTACTGGATTGAAACTGAGCTAGGAAACATTGTGATCGATACACAATTTCTAATCTCGCAAGCCAGGCAAGTTCGTTCTGAAATAGAGAAGACGGGAAAACCCATTCTTGCCGTGATTGTGACACATCCTCATCCAGATCATTATAATGGAGCTGGTACGCTCCTGGAAGGGCTAGAGCAGATTCCAGTTTATGCAACGATGCCCACGCTTGAAGGAATTCGAGCGACTGAAGGACCCAAACGGGCAGAATGGACGCCAACGTATGGAAGCGATTATCCAGAAAGTATTATGCTGCCCAATCAAATTGTCAAGTCAGGACAGTCGGTGACGATTGACGGAATCGAACTCCACTTTCAAGACATTGGGGCAGCAGAAACATCAAACCATACTCTTATCTCTCTTCCACGTGAGCAAGCTTTATTCTGTGGGGACCTGGTATATAATCGCGTACATTCCTGGTTGGTAGAAGGTCATTCCTCTCTTTGGCTACAGCGTCTTGGTCAGGTCTTAAACGAATATAAAGTTATGAAAAGCGTTTATCCTGGACATGGTCAACCAACAACACTTCTAGGCCTCAATGAACAAATTAGCTATATCAACCTGGTACAATCCCTGATTCGCAAAGCACTTGAGCAATCTAATACGCTAACAGACACAGATAAGGCCGCAATCAAAGCTACGATAGAGGCGCAATATGCTCACTTGCCGCTTGCATCACTGTATAATGCAAATATTGAGGGAATTACTCAAGAATTGGAGCAATCTTCTCAAAGCCGAGGAACTGCTTCTAGCTAGTAGCTGATAGCAAAGCTTAGCACTGTGTGTGTCAGTAAAACAGTAGCGCTATACTAATGACCACAATAACCATGAGGGATCGGCGCTATGTGGATAAGCGCAAATGGTCACTAACGAAACCGCCTTCCCTCCTGGCTCTCTAACAGCCTCCTCACGTCTGACGGACCAATAATAGCGATATCACCGGGAATGCAGCGTTTGAGTGCGGCCAGTGCATTGCCAAAGGCCAACGCCGTCGTTCCATGTGCTTGCTGCATCTCAAGGTAGAGCGACCCATCCAGGCAGGCATAAATATAGCCAGCGTCGAAGGCGTCCCCAGAGCCGAAGCGAAATGTTCCCTCGGTCGCGAATGCGGGCTCGTACGTATAGTTGCCGTTCTCTAACTGAGCGGAGCCTTCGCTGCCCAGAGTCAAGACCAATCGCTTCCCCTCGCTTCCGAAACGCCCGTCCATCTGCCGCAGAACTGCTTCAGCATCGCCTGTAAAGCCCCACAGCTCGGCTGCGTCCAATAAAGAGCAGAAAAGGATGCTGGCCTGTCTGCATGCCTCCTCAATCTGCCGCGCCGCCTCCGCCGCTGACCAGAGCTTGGCACGGTAGTTGACATCGAAAGAGAGCGGTACCTGTCTTGCCCGTGCCAGTTCCAGCAAGCGCTGAAACACGATGGAGGTCTGCTTCCCCAGGGCGGGCGTGATACCTGTCAAATGCAGCATGCGAGCTGTATCCACCACTGTATAATCGACTGCTTCGGAATCAATGAGCGCGCAGGCCGAATTTGCCCGGTCATAATAAACCTGAATGCCCAGTGGCCCCACTGCTTCCTCGACATAGAACGTGCCAAGCCGGCTCGCCGCCTCCGTCCACATCACAGAGGAAGTATCTACGCCATGACTACGCAGCTCTCGCACCACGTTCCGGCCGGTTGGATTATCGGGGAGCGCCGAGAGCCATGCAACCTTAAGGTCCAGGCGTGCCAGGCTTGCGAGCGTGTTCGATTCAGTTCCACCAATATAAATTTGCAAGTTTGTCGCATTTTCAAGTCTCGTTCCCGGCGGAGCGGTGAGGCGGAACATGGTCTCGCCGAAGCTAACGACATCGTATGGCATACTCTACCTTCTTTGCTTTCTGATTGAGAGGTATAACAGGAGGTTCGTGGTTCCATGATATAATGAGTTACCTGGGTAAGGCAACAAATATCCGCGTGGCGACAATCTCTGATAGCTGTCGTGATGGGCCGGTGTATGTTTTCACCTGGCTACGAACGACAACTACAAAGGACCAATGCTGTTGAGATAGGAAGAAGGGGCAAGAGGCGAAGGGAGAGTTTGCCTGGGAAGATGGGAGTAGAGCAAGTTCACGGGCGCAATTGAGATTTGGCCCCTACCGGGGCCATCCAGCAATAGAATTGCTTCAGTGGAGGAGAAACACGAAAATAATTTATTGTTGTTTGATCCCGTAGGAACCACGTTGCGCGGCGTCCGTCTTCTCGCCTGTCTCCCATCTTCTCGCGCAAAACGAACTGTTCGCTCACTCTTTTTCGCCTTGTCGAAACAGCATTGACGACAAGGGATTGTCGTTATGGGGAGTGTGTTTAGGAGAGGGATAAGAGTATGTCACAACGCGCTGAAAGGCTACTTCAGCCACGGATGCCGATCGCTATCGTGCGCCTGGATACTCTGGATGATGCGGTGGAGTTGAGTGGAGCATTGCTGGCTGGCGGCATTACGACGCTGGAGTTTACGCTGACAAATAAAAAGGCGAACGATGCTATCACAAAAGTTCGGCAGGCGTTTGGCGATCGTCTCATTGTGGGTGCGGGTACGGTGCTCGATGGATACAATGCGGCAGTCTCAGTTGATGCGGGTGCGCAATTTCTGGTCACGCCGCTGCTGGTTCCCGATGTAATCGAGGCGGGCAAGGAGCGCAATGTTCCGGTGGTGTGTGGTGCATTTACGCCAACCGAGATCTGGACCGCCTCGAAGCTGGGAGCGGATCTTGTGAAGGTCTTTCCGGCGGGTCAGTTGGGTCCAGGTTATTTTAAAGACATCCTGGCTCCTCTGCCTGATCTCCTACTCGTCCCCACCGGTGGCGTCAACCTGGAGACCTGTGGCCAATTCCTCGCGGCTGGTGCCTATACCGTCGCCGTAGGTAGTCAACTCATCAGTAAAGAGATTGTGCGTACAAAAGATTGGGATGCATTGACTGTGCTGGCGCGCAAATATATCGAGGCCTGTGTGCCCGCGTAGCGACAATTCCTCGCGGTTGTCGTGGTGACTACGTTCAGGCTGGCTACCACGACAATCGCGAGGAATTGTCGCTACGCGGGCGTGAGAGGCGAGTGAAGGAGAAATTTATCGATGAACACTGTGGAACATATTTTACCTTGTCGTAACAAGCTGGGCGAGGGAGCTCTTTGGAGCATTGATGAGCAGAAGCTCTATTGGGTTGATATCCGCAATGGCAGCTTTAGCCGCTTCGATCCGGCCTCGGACAAGCAGGAGGTTTTTCAGGTCGGTCTGCCCATCGGTGTGCTGGCTTTGCGTGCCTCTGGCGGACTGGTTATGGCGACCAAGAACGGTTTTGCGCTGTGGGATGAGCAGCAGAGAGAGTTGAAATATATCGCCCAGCCCTACGGTGACGATCCAGATATGCGCTTTAATGATGGCGCGGTCGATGCCAGAGGCCGCTTCTGGGCCGGCTCTATGCTTAATGATGAGCCACCTGAAAGTGGAACTCTCTACCGCCTTGATCCTGATGGCTCTCTTCACGAAATGATCACGAAAGTGGGCGTGCCTAATGGAATCGGCTGGAGCCCAGATAATACGATCATGTATTTCACCGACTCCCACCCTTCGCGGCGCACAATCTTTGCCTACGACTACGACATTGAGACTGGCTCAATCGCCAATCGTCGCGTTTTCTCCGCCGCCGCCCTTGAGAAGGGGACTCCTGATGGCTTGACTATCGATAGTGAAGGCTTTGTGTGGAGCGCGTTCTGGGATGGTGCGAAGATTGTTCGTTTTGATCCTGCTGGACAGATCGAGCGTATGATTGATATGCCCGTTCTGCGCCCCACGAGCTGCGTCTTCGGAGGTTCCGGCCTCACAGATCTCTATATCACGTCGGCCGCCGTAGATGAGCCGTATCGCGCACAGTACCCACTCTCTGGCGACCTGTTCATGATCAAGACAGATATCAAGGGGCAACCAAAGTATAAGTTTGGAGGTTAATATCATGATGGCCCTGCCGCACCTTTCTAAAATGAGTGTTGAAGAGTACTTCCAGTTGTTGCATGACAGTCTTGATGTGCGCTATGAGTATATAGATGGTTGGGTATATGCGCTAGCTGGCGGTACGCTCGATCATGCCAGAATTGCTTTTAATGTTGCCAGAGCTCTCGACGATTCATTACAGGATGGTTGTCAGGCGTTTACCTCTGATGCAAGTTTGCGTTTGTCTAACAATCGCTACGTATTTCCAGATGTAATAGTAAGCCGCGATGAGAGAGATAGAGGGAAAGCTACTGAAATACTATACCCACAGATCATTGTGGAAGTACTTTCGCTAGGGACAATGAACTATGACCGGGGGAAGAAATTCCTTTATTATAGAGAATGTCCAACGCTTCAGGAATATGTCATTATCTATACTGAATACCAGGCTGTAGAGGTTTTTAAGCGCGAGACAAAAAATCTATGGACACTAAGAGCATTTGGGCCAGGTGATACTATTGAATTGATAAGTATAGGTGTTCGCTTCTCTATTTCCTCCGTGTATAAGAAAACAATAGTGCCCGCAGATGACCTGCTGGTAGAAGACTCACCAGAATAACAAAAAGTCCCACTACAAGCTATTGCTCCTGACACAATAGCTTGTATCAGGAGCAAAGATGAAATTTTATGAAGTACAAGGAGTATGTGCAGACAGATTATTTGTGTTCGTCCTGCTTGCCCTTCTCCTCGGCCTCATACTGCTCTTCGTGATACTCCGAGATGTTTTCGTAGATGCCCGAAGGGAAGCGCAGTTCGCTGTAGACGTTGCAGGTGCCTGGCTCATCTGGCGTTGGGCAGATCTGAAAATCCTGCTTCGACTGCCACTCAAGGATGCGCTCACGCTTGGGTGGATTGTAGTCGCGCTGCTTCACCTGATGGATAAGTGCACGCGCCTCAGTTGCATTGTGGTCTGGCTGATGGCTGAGCATATCGACGATCTCTTCATCGGGTAAGAAGTGGCGTGCGATCATCACAAAGGTCAAGCGGCCGTAGTGCCCGATATCCGTGCCTTTTTCCAGAGCGTCTAACAGGTGGGCCATCATTGGCGAATCGCGCAGATTCTCGCTCTGTCCAGCATTGGATGCGTTGGTATCTTGTGCATGGGATGATTGACTCATAATCTATTATCCTTTCACTCGAATGCGAAATTGTACGTTCATCAACCTATTCTCTATTTTAGAACAGATGTACCGTATTTGCAAGCTGAACTATAGAAATTCGTTTAGTGAATAAATTTCTCTAACAGAAATGGTATTCTTCTGTGAAGCAGAGGTGCCAATTCAAGGGGTACCGACCAGCGTGCCTCATAATCGAAAAGCCCGCCCTATTTTCTCAATCTACCCGCCATGTACCTTCTCCATGTAAGAACCGAGGTTCTGTTGAGGAAGGAGGGTTTATGGTCACATGAGTTCTATTGTTTTTCCCCTTAAAAATATGTCACGATCTGTGCGAGCTATTCGACTCATCAACGATTGCTAGCACATTCGTATGATTGTGAACTGGCAGTGTGTGAAATACGCAATCGGCTCCTTGAAATTTTGTGATTTGCCACCTATACTCAAGGTAATAGAATATAGGGCTTTGTCAAGCTTCGTGGCAACCTCAGAACTAGGGACGAGGATCACTTCGGGGCATGTTGGTCGGCACTTCTCCGGCTGAAGCCGGTCTGCGTGCAATGAATTGGCACCTCTGCTTTGCAGAGGGCAGAGATAGGTTAAGATAGATTCTGGTAGGAAGGCGTGTTTTTCATGAAGACGAGGAAGCTTTCATGCAAGTAAAGATACCTTATGGCAGCACGCAGCTTAGCGTGCAGGTGCCAGAAAATGCTACTGTTCTTCATTCGCATGCGGTGCCACTGCTGGCGGACGAACGGAACGATTTTGTCAAAGCGCTGCGTGAGCCTATTGGAGCATCGCCTCTTGCCGCCCTTGTGCGACCTGATGATCGTATTGCAATCATCATCTCTGACATCACCCGTCCCACCCCTAACGAGCGCATCGTCCCCTGGCTGCTTGCAGAGCTGGCGCATGTGCCGCGCTCACAATTTGTAATCATCAATGGCACCGGCTCCCATCGCGCGAACACGCATGCCGAGCTGATACAGATGCTGGGCGAAGATGTCGTCAATAGCGTCGAGATCGTGAATCACAACGCCTTTGATCCTGAGTCGCTGGTCTACCTGGGCTTGAGCGCGTCGGGCGTGCCGGTCTGGATTAACCGGCGCTACGTGGAGGTCGATTTTCGCATTGTGACAGGCTTTATAGAGCCGCATTTCTTCGCCGGCTTTTCTGGCGGAGCCAAAGGCATCATTCCCGGCCTTGCGGGTATCCAGACGATCCAGGCTCTGCACAATGCGCGTTTGATCGGCGATGAGTCGGCAACCTGGGCCATGCTCAAGAGCAATCCTATTCATCAGGGTATTCAAGACGCTGTGCGCCTGAGCCCACCCGAATTTATGGTCAATGTCACCCTGGATCAAGATCGCCATATTACAGCCGTCTTCGCTGGCGACTACATTCAGGCTCACTACGCCGGCTGCGCCTGGATTGCGCGCATGGTCACCCAGCCTGTTGATGCGCCGTTTGATATTGTTATTACCAGCAACAACGGCTATCCGCTGGACCAGAATCTTTATCAAAGTGTAAAGGGCATGACTGCGGCCGCCCAGATTGTGCGTCCCGGCGGCGCGATCGTTACCGTCGCGGAGTGTCGTGATGGCCTGCCAGAGCATGGAAACTATAAGACGCTGCTGCAGATGCGCGAAAGTCCTGCTGCGCTGCTAGAGTTGATCAATAGCCCAGACTTTCAGATGCACGATCAGTGGCAGGTGCAAAAGCAAGCCCTGGTTCAGCTTCAGGCTGATGTCTATCTGCACTCCAGCCTTGCAGACGATGTAGTACGCGCGGCGCAATTGCTCCCTGCACCCGATCTACAAGGAACCATAGACCAATTGCTACAACGCTTCGGCCCTCGTGCCCGCATCGCAGTCCTCCCCGAAGGGCCTGTCATGGTACCGTACGTAGCGGCCACCAGTTCAGCACACTAATATTGTCTCTTTCCTCGCCAAAAAGAGACTTCTAGAGCCCGCTGCTTTAGCACGCGAATCCGCGCTTTAGCACGCCGTCGTATTGCGCCCGACATTCTGTTTACTAGAGCCCGTGCAAAAAGAGCAAATAGGCAGAAAAACGAAGAGTGCTGTGCTAAAGCGCGGATTCGCGTGCTAAAGCAGCGGGCTCTGAGGATCCCTCTTGACAGATAGATCTCCATCAGGTACAGTTGTACTAGTTGACATACAGCAAACAAGAAGGTATATGTCAAATTGGAAGGAGGCCAGATATGAAGCTTGCAGAAGCCCTTGTGTTGCGTGCTGACGTGCAGAAGCGGTTGGCGCAGATACGCACGCGATTGACACAGAGCGCACTTGTTCAGGAAGGCGAGCAACCTCCTGAGAATCCTGTGGAATTGCTAGCTGAACTGGAGCAGATGCTAGCGCAATTGCAGGATCTAATGGTGCGAATCAATAAGACAAATCTCCAGGCGGCACTGCCTGATGGCACAACGTTAACCGACGCGCTTGCCCAGCGCGATATCCTTTCGCTCCATCATAGTATCATCAATGGTCTGGCTGACACCGCCTCTAACCGCATTGAGCGTTACGGCCGCTCCGAAATTCGTAAGCTTGCTACCGTCGAGGTTGCACCTTTGCGACGCCAGACAGATGAGCTTGCCCGGCAGCGACGTGAGCTTGATACGGCTATTCAAGCGACGAACTGGACAACCGACGTGTTAGAATAAGCAGAGAAAAGGAAGTTCTCGATAGACAGACCACCAACGCCTTCCAGGCTAGCCCAGCTCAGGCGGTCTGCAAGGAAGTGCAAGTTGGTAGCTGGCGGGTTGAGTAGTGAACATCAGGGAGGCAACAGCCCTAATGTTGCATGGTACCGCGGTAATCCGTGCTAGGTTCGAATCCTAAGCCAGGGGCAGGCACCTTCTGCATTGTAACGCCCAGTATTGTTACAAGCGTATCGAGCATAAAGCATTGTTTCATTACCAGATGTTGGACTCGACTTTTCAGTGAGGGTGGGTAAGGGGAGACTTGCGCTTCTTTCAGTAATTCCGTATAAAGAGGGAATGGAGTTATCCCTATTCTGACGTTAGAGTAGCCGGTCGTGTAAGGAGGAGTTGTATGTTGCCGTGGTCTTTCCCGCTTAAAGGGCGTTATGATGAGTTGACATTTGAGAGCACCGTGCTGAAAGAGAATGCGCTGCATGATCCCTATCAGCGCCCGCTCTGGGTCTATCTTCCGCCCGGCTATGACGATGAGCCTGAACGGCGTTATCCAGGTGTCTATGTCATTCAGGGCCTGACCGGTCAGCTCGATATGTGGCGCAATCGCACGCCCTTTCGTAAGAACTTTCCTGAACTGGTTGATGAGCTTTTCGTGAATAATGAGGTACCCCCCTGTGTCGTTGTATGGGTCGATTGCTGGACCTCGCTCGGTGGCAGTCAATTTCTGGACTCGCCCGCGACTGGCCGTTATCATACATATTTATGCGACGAGATTGTGCCGTGGATTGATGCGCATTATCGCACGCTGCCGCAGCGTGAGCACCGTGGCATCATGGGCAAGTCGAGCGGAGGCTATGGCGCAATGATCACACCTATGCTGCGTCCTGACCTCTGGGGCGGCCTCGCCACACACGCGGGTGATGCACTCTTCGAAATGTGCTACCTGCCAGAGTTTCGCGACACCATCCGTATCTTGCGCGATCGCTACGACGGCTCCTTTGATAACTTCTGGCAGGACTTTCGCAGCCGCCCAGCCTTCGCCAAAGGTTATGATGCAACGCTCTTGAACGACTGGTGCATGGCCGCCTGCTACTCCGCCGACCCGGATGGCACTGTGCGTCTGCCCTATAAGACGCTCACAGGTGAACTGATCCCCGAAGTGTGGGAGCGCTGGCTGGCATGGGACCCCGTGCGTATGGTGCCGAAGCATGCCGAGACTCTACGCTCTATGAAAGCCATCTATATCGACGCCGGGGATCAAGATCAGTACTTCCTCGACGTTGGCGCAACCGCCTTTCGCCAGGCCCTTTACCGGGCCGGGATCGTAGACATATTTTTCGAACTCTTCGATGCCACTCATTCGGGAATCGAATACCGCTACCCTTTGAGCTTGAAGTATTTGGCGGAGCGACTGACTCTGTAAATATAGAGCAAAGGTCCAATTCTTTTTACGAAGTATATGGCTTAGAGATCAAACTAAAATATTAAATGATAGCAGTGCTCATGTTAATCCCCTTTAAAGTTTCTCGGACGAGCATATGTGCAACTGCTTCAGTATTTTGGTGTTGTTCGAAAGTTTGTGTTTGAAGATATGCACCAGAAACATAGCCGGGCTCCAGCATAGATTGTATATGCGCAAGATAACGACCTGTTCCGAGCTCATCTTCGACATCTCGGACAAATGTAAGCATGTCGTTGATAGCGTCCACCGTTGAAATTTCAGTTCCGTTCCGCCAGTCTCTCAAAACTCCGGCCAGTCCCCAACGTGCTGCACGCCATTTGTTTTCATTAATTAGTGGGGTCGACAGTACTGGCACAGATTGCCCATGCTCGCTGAGCCACAGGAGTTTTTTTATCAAAGATTGAATGAGAGCAACGATAGAAATCATATCGTAGTGATAAGTAGGCATATCTGCAATACGAATTTCCAGTGTCGGGTAGGTATCATGAGACTTAATATCCCACCAGAGATGAAATGTACGCTTAACTGCATCCGAGTTGAAAAGGAGATCACGGAAGCGGTAATAATCATCCACACTGAGGAACGGATCTGGAATACCTACCCAGGGAGCAGGGTTCCAATTCATTGCTCTATAGGACATCCATCCAGTAGGTCTCCCCATCCAGAATGGCGAGTTAGTTGAGAGTGCGAGTATGTGGGGAAGATAGGATCTAGCCTGATTCATAACATGAATACGCAAGGCTTTGTCCTCAATACCTATATGAACATGAAGTCCAAAAGTCATACGTGAGCGAAACGCATCCTGAAGAACATCTCCAATTTCTTTATGACGAGGCGTGGAAAGCAACTCATGCTCATACCATTTTCCATATGGATGCGTTCCCGCGGCAATGATTGCCATATCGTTTTTTTCTGTCAACGCTGCTAGTGAAGCTCTTAGTGACATCGTTTGCTTGAAAGCAGTCTCAATATCAGGACAAATATGCGTATTCGTTTCTAGAAAGCAAGGATATGTTTCTGGTTTTATTCTACGTTTGATTTCATCGCTAGCAATGTCTGCTATCTGATAATAACCCGATGCCAGATCAGCATTTTCTTTACTGACAATCTGGAACTCTTCCTCTATTCCTATAGTCGGAATATTTTTGTCTACTACTGGCATGGTTTTATGTAAACCTCCAAAAGAGACTCTTCTTGAAAACTACTTTATTTGTCTAATAGCTGCCCAACTTCGGCGTAAAAGATGCTATTCATGTGAACTAGAACTTGTTTGTTTCGGCGACGACGAAGTCAACCACATCTTCTAACCGCCCTGAGCGCTTATAGACCTCGCGCTGTCTTGTTGCGCCATTGCCCGTCCGTAGTACTTGTCGAACGCGTGTTGAGATCAGTTCCCAGTCGTTTTCAGCTTCCAGGGCAGGGCGCAGAAACTCTAGCATCTGCTCTATCAATTGATAAGCGGGAATGCTGCGCATCTGCTGGATGTCAACCAGTTCTGTATCCAGGCCGTAGCGTGCTGCGCGCCAGTGTGCAGCACGGATGATATCATTTGAGACAGTTGGATAAGGAACTTTGCGCGTGACCAGATCGTAACAGGTGCGTACCAGGGCGCGTATAAGCCCCGCGACCATCACTGTCTCCTCCACCGTCATACACACATCTGTGATACGAAACTCGATGGTGCTGAAGCGTTCTGAGAGGCGCAGATCCCAATAGATCTTGGTTGGGTCTTCCAGGCTTTTGGTGTCGATAAGATCCTGGATGAGGCTGCGGTACTCGCTGTATGACGAGAAGGATGGCGGTGGGCCCGACTGTGGCACCGTCCACCAGAGCCCTGTGCGGTAGTCTGCGTAGCCTGTGTCTGCTCCAAGCCAGAATGGTGAATTGGCGGTCAGGGCGAGCAGGGGAGCGAGCCAGGAGCGTGCGTGGCTCAAGATCAACGTGGCCGTCTCGCGGTCTGCCACTCCTACATGTACATGGCAACCAAAAATAACCTGCTCACGTATCAGTTGCTGAAAGGTCTCGATAAGTTCTTCATAGCGCGGTTTTGGGGTTATCTCCTGCTCACTCCAATGTGAGAACGGGTGCGTGCCCGCTGCTGCGATTAACTTCCCCGCATCGCTGGCAGCACTCCTCATACCAGTTCGTAAGCGGATAAGCTGCGTGTGAACATCTTCTAATGTAAAACAGATGGGAGTGACGACCTCGATCTGCGAGAGGATCGTCTCATACTGAGCTGCATCTCCTAAGAGCTCCTGTGCCCTGGGAAGGATACTATCTGCCGTCGAACTAAGCTCGCGTGTAGCGGGATCAATAATTTGATATTCTTCTTCAACGCCGATTGTAAACACTTGTTCCGGCAGGGACATGAACGATGCCTCCTTGATAGTCTTCGATGGTAGTCTTTCATTTTTAATATGCACAGTATAATACGTAGGGATCGACTGGAAGTATTACATGCACAGAAAAACGTTAGCCGAGTTTCTCTCTTTAGTGGCGAGCATGGAGTGCAATAGTGGAGGTGAAGAGAGCACAAAAAGAGGGGAAGATGTCGCTCTTCCCCTGCACATGAGTATCTGTTTTATTTATGAGCAAACACTGATCTATGAGAGTAGATAAAACTCTGCTTTAGCGACGAGGAGTAATGTGAGGTCGCGCTAACGATAAGCCTGTTACAAGTCCAACGCTGAAGGCGACGAGTACGTAGATAATCGTTGTTTCCATCCTGGGAAATCTCCTATCCCTTACTGGATAATATGTGGTTTGGCTAATGCGAATCCCGAGATCAGCCCTATAATAAAGGCGACTAACATCAAAATGATCATGACTTCCATTATTGTGTGACCTCCTGCTGGCTGTCGTGCATTGCTATTTTGAACCAACTGATAAAGTTAGAAACACTTGTGTGTAAAAACGTCTGAAAGCTCAAAAAACTATGGAATCGAATTGTTCATCGCTTTCGATGAAGTACAACGTAAGAATATCCGAAAGTCTAAACGACGGTATGACCGACCTTTTAAATCGCCTTCAATTAGACAGACGCAAATAATGCGACGAGTTCAAACGCTGGCTTTATTCTCATATACAGCGTTAGTTGAGAAGAAACTTGAGGCTCAGGGAGCCGGGTTAACAACAATCTCGCTGTTATCTTCTGTCTCTAACATTTGAGGTTCTGCTTGCACTCGCTCGATCTTTGTTGCCATGAGCGTTTCTGCTGTGAGCAGCGGCAAGGAACAGAGTAAAAGGAAAGAAGATGCGCTAAAGTAGTAGATGCACACGCATAGTATGGCCGCACTGGAAAGAACTGCCAGCACAATGCGATCCGCCCTATTTCTACCTCGAAAGAGCCAGAGCAGCGAAATGAGGGCTGCAATAAGAATTCCCGTCGCCGCAACGCTCTCTGCTCTGAACGTCGTCTGACTATACGCTCCTAAGTGCTGCACATTTGCCACAACCAGCGCCAGAGCTCCATTTCCCTCTGTACTGGCCAGGACGAGCAGGCAGACGAAGCCGCTTAAGATCAGAAGAGTTCGCTCAGTATGCGCAAAGCTGCGATTCCAATGCTGTCTGACGAGGGCCAGAGCATAGAGAAGCAAGAGGATGACAAAAAGTCCATCAAGAATATACTGGTTTCGTATCAAGATTCTCGGTAAGCCGGGATTCAACGTATGTGGATTCAGCGTGCTCGCCGTGATGTAACCGTCCTGGTAGCCAGGAGCATTGAGTAGCAAGAGCGCGCCCAACGCAATGCTCAGGGTAAAGAGTATGCCAATGATGCTCCCAGCGCGGCTCAGCCAGATATTACTAGAGCTAAAGAACGTATGGGTGCAGATGAGCGCAACCGCGAGAATGGCACAGAGAGCTATGATATAGACGATAAGCGTAAGGCTGTATGCAGTAAATCCAGCTTGTGCCCTCTGAAGATTGCTCTGTGCAAGCGACCAGGCTGTGAAGCCAAATAGCAGCGCTATACATGCTACCGTTACGCCATCTACTCCGTTCAGCTCGCGACGATCCCAATAGAGAAGCAAGCGTAGAGTGAGCAGTATCAGAACAATTGCTAGCGCGTAAAGGATAATCTGTCCAAAAGAAGCCGTTTGAAGTACATTGCCAGCCCTTGTAGCCGCGCGCGTTGCACCTGTTATCCGCGTGACACCGATGAATGGCTGTAAGATCAGAAGCTGGATGGCGAGCCAGAGCGGCGCAACGAAACGCGCCCATTCTGCAAGAACTGCGAGGATCGCCAGCACAAGTGGCACCAGTGAAAGCACAAGATTAATAGTGCTAATCAAAGCTGGACGTATGGATGGATCGAGGCGGACCAGTTCTGTGGCACCAAACGTATACTGGAACAACGCACACACCGCGCTAAGAAGAATTAGCATCAGTCCATCCAGCCATGTCAATGCACTTCTGAAGCTCACGAGTGAAAAGACAGCTATCGCACCTAATAGAAATGCCGAAACAGTATTCAGGCTTAGCCCGGCATAGAGTATGGTGTTAAATGGTAGCAGCCGAATCTGGCTGCCGGATGCGATTTGTAAGAGAAGTTCAACGCCTGCGATGGCGGCCAGTGCTAGATGTTCAATGCCAGCAAACCAGCTATCTGCTGCATACGTCATGTCTGCTCTCTGCGCCACTCTATCTGTCACAACCTTGCTAAATAGAGCGACGAGCGCGAGGACCAGAGTGGCTGAGGCAAGAAACTGCTGGAGTGGATTTGCTGGCTGGCCGACGATGCCAGTTCTCGCTGATGAGGCTGGGATGGCCAGGAGGAGGGCGAGGAGTGTCAGTAAGATAAAGCTGCCAGCACCTAGTATAATCCTGCGAGCTATCGGCTGCTGTAGGGTACTGAGCGCGAGAATGCCGCAGACCAGCAGAAAGGCCGTCACTGCAAACTCGGCGCGTGCATACGAATACTCAAAGATCCGGTAGACAAGAATACCAAGAATGATCTCTCCCGCCAGCGTCAGCCCCAGAAGGAGCTGAAAGCGCAACGTCCATATATTTTCGCCGGATTGAACCATAAGCCTGAAAACTCCTTTTGAGACGAGCCGCCGTGATTCGCAAAGATCAACAACCAACACACTATCTACGCTCCAAACCATAGGTCAGTTCTAGCCGTTCCGATTGCGATCTAACTATGCTTACTTTTAGAGAAAGAGGAGGTCATACTCTGTTGAAACAAAATGATATGATGTGAAATGTCAGTAAAGCAAGAATTTACTATCTGTTAATAGTAAATTTTTCTGCTCCTAGAAAGAGGTATCGAGAGGAGATAACGAAGATATTCATGGTTAAAGGTCTTTAAACAAGCACAAATTTGTAGTAATATAAAGCATGAAGTCTTCCCCGACTATTCGTGATGTGTTATTGTGCAGTGTTTACCAGTAAAATTGTGTTTAAGTAAAAGTTACTGTGTTGTTATGTCCGAGTCTTGCTCTTCGTTGTAGAGCATAAGATGAACAAGAATGTTCTTCGTTATCTGTCGAATGTATGTACAGGATGAATTATTCATCTCATCCTTGCTTACACAAAGATTTCTCTGTTTCACTCTGTAACGTAGGTAAGACTTGTAAGAAAGATATGAAAATGGAACAGATTGAGTCGTTACGAACCCAATATGAAGTTCTACACAATGCTTTCGTAGAGTATAAAGGAGTGCGATGTACGAAGATTGATGTGCGAAAGGACACATTAGGGAATCCAACACGCGTAGTTGCCATGCTTGTACCAGACCGACCGGATGAAATCGAAGAGATCGAAGAGATCAAAGAGATCAGGAACGAAGATGGAGATCAGTTTACAGATCCGCATTACTACACACTTCCCAATGGATTACTGATTGCTCATCAGAGCACCTTTCAGACCAATATCCTGTATCCAGAAATATTCGAGGCCGAAGTCTATCTACGTCATGGCATCACACTCAATTCAGGGGACTGTGTATTTGATGTGGGAGCAAATATCGGCTTGTTTTCTCTTTTTGTTGCAAAGAAGTGCGCTGGCGATGTACAGCTTTACGCCTTTGAACCGAGTCCCGCTACTTTTGCTATATTGCGCACAAATGCCTCTCTACACGCGCCTGGAATGCAGTTATGTAACTATGGGCTTTCCAACGAAACAAAAACTGCACCTTTAGTATTTTTCCCTAATATGTCTGGTATGTCAGGTCTCTTCTCACATGCAGATGATGTCATGGATACATTTAAGCGTGGCATCTGCAACTGGGTGCAAAAGGGCGAGGATGATTATGATCAGATGATGCTCTTTTATGAATTGGATAAGTTGCTAGAAGATTCATTCTCTCATAGCGAGACCTATACATGCCAGTTTAGAACGCTTTCATCTGTCATAGCTAAGTATGATATTGAGCATATAGATCTACTGAAAATCGATGTGGAGAAAAGCGAACTGGATGTCCTTCGTGGTATTCAAGAGAATGATTGGCACAAGATCAAGCAAATTGTCGCTGAGGTGCATACGGTAGACTTGCTGGATCAGATAGTAAAGGTATTGGCACAGCATAATTTTGATATCGTCGTCGAGATGGAAGAGGACGGCGTTATGGAAGAGGATAAGAGACGCGATGAGCAACAGCGTCTTTCTATGTTGTATGCGATACAACGTCAATCGGATGAGCGGTCACAAGGTGAACCTACAAGTATTACCTATGTAAAAGCGAATAGGCCACAGCTTTCGGTTGAGGAGATGCGACGTTTTGTCCAGGCAAAACTACCGAACTACACGCTTCTTGGTGAGCTACGGAGCTTTATACGCGACCAGTATCCTGAATACGCCGCACTTCCTGTAGAATTTATTTTGAGTACTGCCTCAGTACCATCTTCACAGACGGATGGCATGCTAAGCAGATAGAAGGCTCGCAGGGTATCTCAATCGTTGGCAGAGAAGGAAGTGGCAACCTACTTCTCTGCAGACGGCTGCTTCTGATATTCTCCTGCACCTAAGGCTCTAAGCATGGTTTTCTGTGCCTCAGTCAAGCCCTCCACGCCGATAATATTCATGCCTTCGTATGGGCCATCGCTTCTAATGACACTTTGGCATTCGTAGGTCTGCATATTCCATAGCCTGATCGTGCCATCGTAACTACTGCTTGCCAGTATACTACCGTCAGCATTAAAGGCCACGGCCCTGACCTGGTTTGTGTGTTCTTTTAATACTTGAATGCTTGTTCCTGTCTCTACGTCCCAGAGGCGCACTGTTTGATCACCTCCACCGCTGGCAAGGAGGCGTCCATCGGGACTAAAAGCGACCGAGCGAATCTGATTTGTATGCCCTACGAGCACGCGAACTTCGTCCGTATACGTATCCCATAATCGAACTGTCTGATCTTCGCTTCCACTAGCAATGATGCTACTATTGGGGCTAAAGGCGACGGACCAGACCCGGCTTGTGTGTCCTGTTAACGTACGAAGGCAGTTTCCCGTCTCGGCCTCCCACAACCGTATAGTTCGATCGGCGCTACCACTGGCAACTGTCCGTCCATCGGGACTAAAAGCGACGGACCAGACCCAGCTCTCATGACCATCAAGAGTACAAAGATTTTTTCCTGTACTCGCATCCCAGAGGCGTACTGTCTGGTCCTCGCTACCACTGGCAATGGTCTGTCCATCGGGACTAAAAGCGACGGACCAAACGAGATCAGTATGGCCAGAGAGAGTCATCACATTTTGTCCGGTACGCGTATTCCAGAGATAGATTTTCTGATCATCACTGCTGCTAGCAAGGATTGTTCCATCATAATTAAAGGTCACAGAACGTACCCACGCGTTGTGCCCGCGTAAGAGCCTTACCTGCTGATGAGTATGAGACTCCTCCGAGTCGCCCGAAGCTATTGAGTTCACATTCCATAGACGTACTAACCAATCATCACTGCCACTTGCAAGCATATCTCCTACGTGACTGAATGCGACAGAGTCGATCAGCAGAGCATAGCCAAGCAATTTCTTCAGCACATTCTCTGTTTCCACATCCCAGACACGGACCGTCTGGTCATCGCTTCCGCTGACAAGTGTTCGACCATCTGAGCCAAAGACTACTGATCCGACCCAGTTTGTGTGCCCGTTGAACATTTTTAAACAGGTGCCGATGCTTACCTGCCATAAGCGTATCGTCTGATCATCACTACTGCTAGCCAGCATTTTGCCATCAGGGCTAAAGGCCACAGAGCGGACACGATTGGTATGCCCTGATAAGATATGATACTTTCCACTATTTATATCCCACAGTCGCACTGTCTGATCGTCGCTCGCACTGGCGATAGTATATCCATCCGGGCTGAAAGCCACTGAACGTACCCAACCGGTGTGTCCCTCGAACGTTTTTAGCAGGTGTCCTGTATGTATATTCCAAAGTTGAACTGTCTGGTCTTCGCTGCCACTTGCTAGGCGGCCATCGTTGCTCAAAGCGATGGACCAGATGCGATTGGTATGGCCATCCAGTGCTTGAAGAAAGCGATAAGAGCCTTCTGTTTCCCACAACCGAATGGTGCCATCGTGGCTACCACTTGCAAGAAATGCCCCGTCGGGGCTGAATGCGACCGACAAGACGCGATCGCTATGTCCAGAAAGGGTTGTGAGACTTTGTCCTGTCTCCACTTGCCACATACGTACTGTTCGGTCCTCGCTTCCGCTTGCAAGCTTTGTGCCGTCAGGACTAAAGACGATGGAGTAGACCCAGCCACTGTGCCCTCGCAGAATACGTACAGGTTTGCCGCTGACCGTATACCAGAGTCGTATCTCTCCATTGGCAGTACCAGCCGCCAGAAGTTCACCGTCGGGGCTTAATGCGACGGATAGAATAGTGCCAAAGGCGTCAGTGAAGACCGATTTGGTTAAGTCCGCGTAAGAGAAGTCAACATCTGGCAGGTTAACGCCTCGTAAATACGCTTGCCAGACACGGAGATTAGAAAAATTGTAGCTACGGAGGTCGCATTCGAGCTTGACGAGAAGGTTGAGTATATTTCCTGCTGTATAGCCAGGAACTCTAGGATGTGTGCTTTGTAGATGCGTCAATGCCTTTTTCAGTCTGGCTTCGCTCTCCTCTTTTGTAAACGATGTGATCAGCCAATCCGCAATCGGCTTCAGAAGCAAGAGGACTTGCGTTTCCCGTACATAATCTTTCGCTTGCGCTTTAATAAAAGCATGGCTCTCAAATAACTTAAACTCGCCAGCGAGAAGCTCGTCGCATGCTTGTCTGACCAGACGATCGGTAACATATTCTTTGATAACGGGTTGTAGGCCAAAGCGCCCACCCTCACCTCGATCAATCATAGACCGGCGATGTAACGACTCAACCGTTTCCAGGAGTGCTCCAATTGAGATAAGGCGGGCGATATCGTCTCGTAAGTCGTTCAGGCTCACCGTCTCTCGCTCGATTGCTAGCCAGTACAAAATCTCTTGCTCAAGCGCAGATAGTCGATTGAAGTGTTCATCTAGCAAAATTGATAGATCGCCAAAGACTAATTTTTCTTCTCTCAAAAACGCTGCCATATTCCCCCGGAATACTTCACGAATGGAGGTGGCAACTAATTTCAAGGCGAGGGGATTGCGCGAATAGCGTTCGATAAGATCGAGGTAGTCATTATATTCGAGAGCATGCTTATCGGGTACAGCTATGCCCTTATCTCTTAGGATCTGTAATGCGTCATTAATTGTCACACCATCGAGCCGGCGCGATTTGACGAGTGACGCGGGACCCTCCAGGTGAGCAATCTCCTTTGGCTTCTCGCGGCTGGTGAGCAACAAACAACTTTCGTGCTCAAGTTCTCCCAGCCGCTGCACAAGCTTCCCATATCCTTTGAAACCATCACGATACTGGTCGCCTGCGCGCTGCTTGCTCTCCAGGACGGTTTCGAAGTTGTCGAGTACAAGGAGACAGCGGTTTTCACGCAAGTACTCGCGTAAGAGCATGATCTGACGATCTTCTGTATCGGGTATATCAGTACGGTCGTGCTGCGAGAAGGTCTCTATGCAATCTCTTAAAATCTCTTTCAGCGACGGGCCATTTTGAAGTGAGCGCCAGACAACGTACTTAAATTCATTGCGTATCTGATTCGCAAGTTTCGTAGCCAAGGTCGTTTTCCCAACGCCACCTAGCCCCAGCACTGCTACAACGCGACACTTATCTTTTACTATCCATTCTCGTAATGTCGCGAGCTCTTCATCTCGGCCATAAAAGTCGCGTACTTCGGGAGCCTCGCCCCAGTCTTCTATAACGGAGGTCTCTTGTCTTCCATTTTCACTTCGATACGGGCTTTCGACAAAATCATCGGGGTAGGACCAGGAGGCACGCGAAGATGATCTTCGCGCGGCATGGAAGAATTTGCTCTTCTCCTCTCCTTCTAAACCCAGGGCATCAGATAATGCCTTTACTGTGCTTTCGGAAGGTGCCTCTCTCTCCCCGCGTGTGAGCAAGCTGATGTAGCCAGCAGATAAGTTGGCGTTAAGAGCTAAATCTTTCTTGCTCATCCTCCTGGCTTCACGAAATTGTTCGAGTAACGTGGTAAAGTCTTTCATTCTCTCTTCCAAGTCTATGGCTATAGATGCCACTAGCTCAAATATTTTCTACAAACTTTACCAACTACAGTAACAATGCATCCCTACAAAAGCAACCACAAACATCTTTTCATCTTTCCATTACCAGTGAGCAAAACGCCGTTTCACTAGTATATTTACCGAGTTTATTAAGTATATCACAGAAATACTGCACAGTGCTCCATCGAGTGAAAATGTTTCTCCGCTCGATAGTAGTTATCCTGCTGTTCAAATTGCTGGATGAGAACTCCCATGATCCTCTCTCCTAAAAAGATATGAGAAACAAGTGAACAGAAAAATGAACGTAATACCCCTTGTAAAAAACACCTTTTTATGGTATGGTTACTTTACAGTAACAATTTACTGGGTGATAATTAGAAGTAACGTACAAGTAAATTAAGTAGGAAACGTCCTGTAAGGTCAGTTTACGTACATCTCCTTCCCATCCTCCTGTGAATTAGTAAAATAGGATGCATCGATCTTCTTAGGCTAGAAACGACAGGGTTACGGTTGATGGCTTCTCTATTGTAGCTCATCACTTTCCCTCTAATAAAGTAGTTACGACTACGTTTAAACTTCATCTTTAAGTCCGTCATCAGGATGTAAGTATATACGGACGTACTATGGAGGACCCAATGTCAACGTTATCACTACCAGAACCTGAGCTCACTGACAGCGACATAATCGCTCTACTTGAGCACTACGAACCTTTCCTAGTAATCCTTGCCAGGAAGAGTATTCCCCAGGACCTCTCTCATCCCGACACGCTTGATTTGGATATCGACGAACTTGTACAGAGCGTGCGCATTAAGCTCTGGCAGGCACTCAGGCGCAGACCAATCGCTCATCTGCCAGCGTACATTCGCTGTATTGTACGTACAGAAGTAGTAAATATGGTTCGTGGTCGCAAGCCAACGTATCCACTGCCCGTAACAGACGAAGGCGAACTATATCAGGGCAATGTCCTCATGACGTTCAGCGAAGGTATGCAAGATCCATCCTACGAAATCGAACAGAAAGAGGCGGTCGCAGGACATCTTATCCAGACAGTAAATGCTGTAGTAAATTTTCCTCCGGTGCAACAGCGTGCTATGATCTGCTATCTCAAGGACAGATTAGAAAACATCGCCCAGGTAGTAGACGCCTTTCGAGCGCATGAAATCACAATCGAGCAAGAGCAATGGCCCGAACAAAAAGAGAATCTACACAGCTATCGCACCTCAGTCATCATCGCGAGAAACAAACTTCACGCTTTACTTGATGCACACGAAGTGTAGTATTCCTCTATCGCTCACAATCGGGCTTATGTATTCTGTTTACTGCTTTAGAAGGAGAGGGCAAAGGAGATACGCCTCATGGAGATTACTGTCATCATCATGCTCGTTGCATTCAATTGCGGTATGATTGTAGGAGTCATGTTGGCGAAAGCTCATACCATCTACTAATAGACGAGCAAAAGTAGTGTGTAGATTGGAAATGGCAGATGATGTGAGAGAGAACTGCGCTACTCAACATCAATCTGCATCCACTCTATACGCTTCCCTCCGCTATTGGCGTTGTCATACTGCTGGTACCGGAATGGATAATGTAAGCGATTATTGCCGAAAAGAAGCTCTCTCTGCTATACTTCATAGTAAAAATAATGTGTAGAGGGGAAATAGCAATATGAGCAGGATGTCTATTCATGGGTCGAAGTATTCAATTAGAAAATTTTCAGTGATGATTTCTTCTTTACCATCCCTCGCTATCAGCGTCCCTCACCTTCAGCGATTTCGTAGGATCAGGTCTAGCTCACTGTCATAGGACATAGAAGTAAGGAGACGAGAGGCATGAAGCCAGAAGAGATGGCGCGGCGGCGGATTGATGAGATGCTGGTTGCGGCTGGCTGGGTGGTGCAGGATCGCCAGGAATTAAATCTGGGTGCGGGCTTAGGAGTGGCAATTCGCGAGTTTTCTCTGCATATGGGAGCTGCGGACTATCTTTTGATGGTCGATCGCGAGGTGGTGGGTGTGGTCGAGGCAAAGCCGACTGGACATTCTTTGCTGGGCGTGAGGGAGCAGAGCGCGAAATACTTAACAGGCGCAGACGATAGTCTACCTGTAGCGCGGACGCCGTTGCCCTTTCACTACGAGACGACGGGCCAGGAGACGCGTTTCACCAGCGATCTTGATCCCGTGCCACGCAGCCGTCGTGTCTTTAGTTTTCATCGTCCAGAAATGTTGCAGGAATGGCTGAATCTGGCTCCTGTCTATGGAGAAAATAATACGCTCCGCGCCCGCCTGCTACAGATGCCTACCCTGCCAACGCTTCGTTTGCGGAATTGCCAGGTTGAGGCCATCACAAATCTGGAACACTCTTTTGCACGAAATCATCAGCGTGCATTGATCCAGATGGCGACCGGTAGTGGGAAGACCTATACCGCTGTGAGCTTTATCTATCGCCTGATTAAGTTTGGTGGTGCGCGGCGTGTGCTCTTTCTGGTGGACCGCGATAATCTAGGCAAGCAGACGTACGATGAGTTTCAGCAGTTTAGAACGCCCGATGACGGTCGTAAGTTTACCGAGTTGTATAATATTCAGCATCTGCGCGGCAAGACCATTGATAACGTCTCGCGTGTCTGCATCACGAATATTCAGCGCCTCTACTCTCTTCTCAGTGGCGAGGAGCCGGATGAAGAGGCGGATGCCACATCGCTTTTTGAGCAGGAGGAAGAAGAGGCACAGATTCTGAAAGAGCCAAAGAACGTGCGCTATAACTCCGCCGTGCCAATCGAGACCTTCGATGTCATCATCACTGACGAATGCCATCGTAGTATCTACAACCTCTGGCGCGGCGTGCTGGAATACTTCGACGCCTTTACTATTGGCCTGACGGCCACGCCTAACAAACAGACCTTCGGCTTCTTTAATCAGAATCTGGTCATGGAATATGGGCACGAGCGCGCGGTGGCCGATGGCGTCAATGTCGATTACCTTGTCTATACCATTCGCACTCAGATTACTGCTCAGGGGAGCACGATTGAGAAGGGATACTATATCGATAAGCGTGATCGCCGCACACGCAATGTACGCTGGGAGAAGGCGAACGACGCTATCACCTATACTCCTAATCAGCTCGATCGCGACGTTGTGGCGAGAGACCAGATCCGCACTGTGATTCGCGCCTTTAAGGATGCCCTTGCCAGCGAGATTTTTCCGCAGCGCACGGAGGTCCCCAAAACGCTGATCTTTGCTAAGGACGATACTCATGCGGAAGATATCCTTGAGATTGTACTGGATGAGTTCGGCGAGCCTGACAAGTTTGCACAGAAGATTACGTATAAGACGACAGGGCGCAAGCCGGAAGAGCTGATCTCCGAGTTTCGCAATAACTACTATCCACGTATCGTCGTAACCGTGGATATGATCTCGACGGGCACGGACATCAAGCCGCTGGAGGTCCTGCTCTTCATGCGTGCAGTCAAGAGCGCGAACTTCTTTGAGCAGATGAAGGGGCGCGGCACACGGGTCATCGACGACGAGACGTTTCGCCAGGTGACGCCCAATGTGCCTGCCGGTAAAACACATTTTGTCCTGGTCGATGCCGTAGGTGTCTATGAGAGCGCCAAAACCGACGAGCCACCTCTGGAGCGCGAACCTTTTGTGCCTCTACAAAAGATTTTGAACGATGTAGCTGTGGGCCGCTGGAAGCATAATCCTAATTTGCTGCCTACACTGCTCTCACGCCTGGGGCGGCTCAACCGACGTCTGCAAAAGCCCGGCATGGATCGTCCCTACGAGATGATTCGCCAGGCCAGCGGCGGTCAAGATCTGCACAGCATCATTCAAGGTCTTGCACTTGCCCTTGATCCAGATGAGCATCTCAAGGAAGCACAGGCGACCACAGGACAGAGCGAGCCGAGCGCCGTCGCCCTCAAAACAGCCGCCGAACGTCTCGCTAGCACGGCTCTGCTCCCCTTCGACCGACCGCAACTACGTCAAACCCTGCTCGACGTTCAGGAGCGCGACGAGCAGCTCATCGACACTGTAAGCAAAGATACAGTGTTGGACGCTAGTTGGAACGCTCAGGCCCGTGAAGCCGCGCGCCAGACCGTCACCAGCTTCCGCCAGTTTGTAGAAACGCACAAAGACGAGATCACCGCCCTGCAAATTTTCTACAGTCAGCCGCGTTCCGCACCCCTGAAGGAACAGGATCTACAGCAACTGGCCAGCGCCATAGCTGCCCCACCTCTAAGCCTGACCAGCGACAAACTCTGGCAAGCCTACGAAACCTTGCGCCCCGACCGCGTGCACAAAAGTACCAGTACCAAACGTATGCTCACCGACCTCGTCTCACTCTTGCGATACACTATGCTCTACGAGAGCGACGAAAGCGCCACCTTGGAGCCCTACTCCCAGATTGTCCAGCAGCGCTTCACCGCCTGGCTCGACCAGCAGGAGCAACGGCGCGGCTCACCCTTTAGCATCGAACAACGTAAATGGCTCGAATCCATGCGCGACATCATCGCCAGCACCCTCACCATCGATCGCGAAGACTTCGAGTACCAGCCATTTCTACAAATGGGCGGCCTCGGCAAGGCCAACGAACTATTCGGCAAGGATTTACCAAAGATTTTACAAGAACTAAATGAAAGGTTGGCCGCTTGATGATGGAAGAGAAATTGCCTGAAGGGTGGGTGTCTACTAAGTTAGGCAGTGTAGTATTTCAAGGGGATACTCGTCATCCAGGTGGATCAACAGAACCGGATTTCTTATACGTGGATATCGAAGCTCTTGACAATAATACGCAAGAAATTGTTGCACCTAAAAAGATACGATCTAGTGAAGCTCCTGGTCGAGCCAGATTAGTTATTCGCACAGGTGACGTTATATTTTCACTAACACGTCCTTATTTAAGAAACATAGCTATTGTTCCATCTGAATTAGATAATCAGGTTGCCTCTACTGCTTATTGTGTGATGAGACCTGAAATAGGTGTTTCGAGTCGTTTTATATTTTATCTAGTAAATCGTGACGATTTTATCAAATCTATCCCTACCTATGGTGATAGTCCCCCTGCGGCACACGATGAAGAATTTCTTGCAATGGACATTCCATTAGCATCTACAAACGAACAACGTCGCATTGTCGAGGCCATTGAGCAGCAATTCAGTCGTCTCGACAATGCCATTGCCTCTCTTGAGAGTGCTAAAGCCAGAACGAAGCAGTATCGAGCCTCGCTGCTCAAATCTGCAGTTGAGGGTGAGCTGACGAAGGATTGGCGGGACGAGCATCCTACAAGCGAAACGGGAGCGAAATTGCTAGAGCGTATTCTGGTGGAGCGGCGAGCATTGTGGGAGGAAGAGCATCTAGCGAAGATGCGCGAAGACGGAATTACGCCTAAAAATGATCTATGGAAGCAGCGATACAAGGAGCCTCAAGAACCGAATGTGGAAGATTTGCCAGATTTGCCAGAGGATTGGTGCTGGGCGACTGTAGAGCAACTTTCGGATGAACGTCGAGCTGTTACATATGGTGTGATAAAACTTGGTGAACCTGTTTCTAGAGGGATTCCAACTTTAAGGTCTAGCAACGTTCGTCACTTAAGATTTGACCTTAAAAGCCTCAAGTCTATAGCACCAGATATTGCTAGCAAGTATGTACGAACCTTTTTACAAGGAGGTGAAATACTTGTTACAGTTCGAGGTACTTTGGGTGGAGTCGCTGTAGCTCCCCTAGATTTTGCTGGGTACAATATCTCGCGTGAAGTAGCAATGATATCTTGTGTCTTGCCTTCCATTGCCACTTGCTTAGCCTTTTTTATTGGCTCATCTCCAATTCAAAATTGGATCACGCAAAATACAAAGGGCATTGCTTATACAGGAATAAATATTGAAACGCTGAAAAGTATGCCTTTACCCCTCCCACCTCTTAACGAACAGGTACAAATCGTCTCCGAGATTGAGGCAAGTCTTTCCAATATAGTAAAGTTAGAAGAAGCAACTGAAAATAATCTTGAGCGGGCGGAATACGATCGACAGAGCATTCTGCAAGAAGCGTTTGCAGGAAGGTTGGTGCCTCAAGATCCGAACGATGAGCCAGCGAGTGTGTTGCTAGAGCACATTCGTGAGGAGCGGAAGAGGCGGGAAGAGGCTGAGAAGGTTGAAAGAACACGTAGAAAGGGAAGTGATGTGGAAATTGTAAGAAGACGCCGGACCAGGAAGAATGGTACCGGGGAACAAGTGGCAGGTTTGTATGAGAAGCTGGTCGAGGTGGGCACGCCGCTAGCGCCAGAAGAGTTGTTCAGGCAGGTAGGTTTGCAGATGGATGAGCAGTCGGAGTCGGTCGAAGTGTTCTACGCGGAACTGCATACGGACGAGAATGTTCTGATCGGAGAGATGCGGCCCGATGAAGAATCTGTGTTACTGGAAGCGCTTGAGCCACCAGATGGCGTATTTCTAGATGTTGAAGAGGAGGAACCTGATGTGGAACATGAGGAGGAGTCTGAGGCGCAAATGAACGATGAGCAGACGTTAGTAGATGCACAAGAATTGTTTACTGACGAAACGGCTGATGATGAAGAGTCCTCTGTGCAGATTCAGCAATTGGAGCAGAGCGAGGAGATACCGAAGCAGACGATGTTATGGGAAGAGTAGCCAGGCAATTAGATGAAGGGCGGCAGTGCTTATGAAATTGCGCAGGCTGGAGATCAGCGAGTTTAAGAATTTGAGGAATTTTGTTATTGAGTTTGAGCAAACCCTGACCACTGTGTTGCTAGGTCAGAATGGAACCGGCAAATCCAACCTTTTGGAAGCGCTGATCCTGATTTTTCGCGGCCTCGATCTTGGTGAGACGCCCGAATTCAAATACAGACTGGACTATGAATGTCGGGGCAACGAGATTCATATTGATGCCGACAAGACGCGTTCCCGCTCTAAGCGAGAGCAGGTACACATCCGAGTCAAGCACCTTTTTAGCGATATAGAAGAGAATATACCTTATACAAGCCAGTTTTATGAGGACAGTGAGCGCCGCTACCTACCCAGCTATCTATTTGGCTACTACTCTGGTCCCAGCAATCGTATGGAGAAGCATTTTGATAAGCACCAGGACCGCTTCTACCGTGCTCTGCTGCGGGGTGAAGAGCGGCCACTCCGCCCGCTGCTCTATGCGCGTCCAGTCCATAGCCAGTTCGCCCTGCTCTCGCTCTTCACAGAGGAGGAAGAGGAGCCTACGGATAATGGTCAGAGCGTGCGTGAGTTCCTCGACGACTTGCTGGGCATTCAAGATCTCGTCTCCGTCCTCTTCGTCATGCGGCAGCCGCGCCAGGCCTGGAACAAAAATTTTGGCGAGGCACGTTTCTGGCATGCGCGTGGTGCAGTAAGAGACTTGCTGACGTATCTCTATGATATCGCCCTGGCTCCAATGCGCCTGAAAGTGCGCATCAGTTCAGAATTTGCTAGCACGACCATTTTGGAGCATCTCTACCTCTACTTGCGCGGCATTGAAGACCTCAAGAAGCTAGCCGGGCATTATGAGAATCGGCAAGAATTCTTCAAAGCGCTTGAAAGTACCTATCTTTCTAAGATCCTCAGTGAAGTGCGCATTCGCCTGCAGAGGCGCAACGCCGACGGTTCTCTCACCTTTCGCGACCTCAGCGAGGGTGAGCAGCAGCTCTTGATGGTGCTGGGCCTGCTGCGCTTCACTAAAGAAGACGAAGCCCTCTTCCTACTCGATGAGCCAGACACTCATCTCAACCCGGCTTGGAGCGTGCAATACCTTGAATTTATGCGCCGCGTGGTGGGTGAGCAAGACACAAGCCACGTCATCATGTGTACACATAATCCCTTAGTGATTGCCGGGTTGGAGCGCAAAGATGTGCGCATTATGCAGCGAGATAGCGCGAGCGGCCGCATCTATGCAGAGATTCCGCGCGAAAATCCCAAAGGCATGGGCGTCGCTGGTATCCTCACCAGCGAACTCTTCGGACTACGTTCAGCCCTGGACATACCCACGCAACATCTGCTTGATGAGCAGCGTGTACTCGTATCGAAAGCGGAACGAACACAGGATGAACAGACGCGGCTGAACGAATTGACCAACCATTTGGATGAACTTGGTTTTATGATGTCAGAGGATGATCCGATCTATGCTGAATTTATTAAACGGTTCACTGCGCGCGAAGATCCGCATATTCGGCAGCAAGTCGCGCTGACCCGCGAGCAGCAGGAGGAGCGCAGCCGCTTGATGGATGAAATTATTGGAGAATTAATTGCAGAAGGTCGTTGGGGATGAGATATATTCCCATCAATAGCTTGGAAGACCGAGAGAATTGGCCCTCGAAACAGTGGCAAGAGCGAGCCTCTAAAGCCGAAGATGAGTTAAAGAATTTGCCAGAGGGCAAGACACGCGCTGACATCTTCAAAAAGTACGGTGATATCTGGAGTGATCTCAAAGAAGATTTCAGAAAGCTTGGTCATGGCAAGTGCTGGTACTGTGAAGTCACTACGGATGGTATGCGTGGAGATATGGACCATCACCGCCCGAAAGGAAGGGTGACAGAGAATCCCGACCATCCAGGCTACTGGTGGCTAGCCTTCAATTGGCGCAATTTCCGCTTTTCTTGTGAGCGCTGTAACAGTCTGAATACCGACCCAGACACTCAGATAGTGGGTGGAAAGCAGAATCATTTTCCTCTCATCAGCAACGATGAGAGCCGCAGAATTCATGATGAATGTGATTATGAAGATTTAGTAGCTGAGTATTCTCTGCTACTTGATCCTACCGAGCCAGATGACCCTCAACTCCTCACCTTTCAACCTGATGGACGTCCACAACCTGCGACCACCGACGAAGAGGCTATCGAGCGCGTAGAGATATCCATCAAAATCTATCATCTCTATCATAGCGAATCGAATCGGAACAGAAGAACGATTTACAATCGAGTGCGTACTCTTGTGAGGCGTTATCAAAAGCATCAGGCAATGCTAAAATTGGACCGAAATAACCTGGCTGCTCGTGCTGGTGCAAAGCAGGCTATGGTTGATCTAAGAGGAATGGTCGCAGAGAAGGCTCCTTATTCTTCTGCCGCCAGAGCATATTTAGATATGCACAAGCAAAACGGCCCTGAATGGTCCTGGATAAATGGCGTGTTATTGACGGGCTAATTAGCACATATAGATCATTGAACCTTCTACAGTAGCCCTGTGTAGGCTGCTAGATTGGGGAAAAGGTACAACAATCGCAAGGAATCGTCGCTATGCGGGCGTTGATTGAAGTGTATCTGTCCAATAGTTATCATGTCCATAAATCTCCAACAATTATTAGAAGACCATCTGTACTTTCTTCTAGCCTTTCCTATCCAGAAGAGTGTACACTTAGTGGACACTTAGTGGACGCTTAGTGTACACTTAAAGGAAGCAACCAAAGAAAGGGAAGCTCTACATTCTTCTATTCGGTGACGGTGGAGGAGGAGGGAGGAAGAAAGGAATATCTATTTATTATGAGCACCCACACACAATATATTGTTCAAAAGCTCTGGAATTATTGTAATATTCTGCGCGACGACGGGATGTCGTATGGCGATTATGTGGAGCAACTGACGTATCTGCTCTTTTTAAAGATGGCTTGTGAGCAAGAACAGTTGCACCCCGACGAAGATCCACGCATTCCGCCTAACCTGAACTGGCAGACGCTGGTCACAAAAGATGGCGATGATCTGGAGAAGCATTACCGGCACGTCCTGGAAGAATTAAGCAAGCAACAAGGCATGCTCGGCGTTATCTTTCGCAAAGCCATCAATAAGATTCAGAATCCCGCCCACTTACGCCGCCTGGTTGTAGATCTGATTGGTGGCATCGATTGGCTCAAGATGGAGGCTGATGTAAAGGGTGATGCCTATGAGGGCTTGCTGGAAAAGAACGCGGAAGATACCAAGAGTGGAGCCGGTCAGTATTTCACTCCACGTGACCTGATCAAAGCTATCGTCGAGGTGATGCAGCCCGCACCTATGCAAACGATCTGCGATCCTGCCTGTGGAACCGGGGGATTCTTGCTGAATGCACATGACTACATTGCTCATCACTATGAACATAGAATGACACGTGAAGAGCGCAAATTTCTGAGAAACCGCGCATTTCAAGGCTGGGAGATCGTTGATAGTACCGCGCGTCTCTGTGTCATGAATATGTTTCTGCATGGCATCGGTGATGAAAAGGCTCTGGAAACGTCGATTCATGTGGTGGATAGCCTGCGCTCCAAGCCGAGCGAACATTTTGATATGGTGCTGACCAATCCGCCATTTGGGCGCAAGAGCAGCCTGAGCCTGAGTAACAATAATAAGAAGAAGAACAGTGGTTCAGATGAGCGCGAGGCCGCAACAGTCAGTCGCGACGATTTTTGGGCTACCACCAGCAATAAGCAGTTGAATTTTGTGCAGCATATCTATTCGCTACTTAAGGCTGATGGGCGTGCGGCGGTGGTTGTACCCGACAATGTGCTTTTCGAGGGTGGCGCGGGCGAGACTATCCGCCGCAACCTGTTGCACAATTGTGATGTACATACTATGTTGCGACTGCCTACTGGTATCTTCTATGCACAAGGTGTCAAGGCCAACGTGCTTTTCTTCGACAAACGGGAGGCCAGTGCTAAAGCGCAAACCGAGCGGCTCTGGGTCTATGATCTGCGCACCAACATGAATTTCACGCTACGTACCAATCCGCTCAGACGCGTGCATCTTGATGATTTTGTTGCTTGCTATCATGCAGAAAATCGTCATCAGCGTCAGGAGAGCGAACGCTTCCACTCTTTCAGCTATGAAGAGCTCCTCAAGCGCGACAAGCTCAGCCTCGATCTCTTCTGGCTGCGCGACGAGAGTCTTGAGAGCACGGACAACCTTCCCCCGCCCGCCGTAATTGCCGCCAGCATCGTCGAAGATCTACAGAACGCGCTAGAGCAATTTATGGCCATCGCGGAAGATTTAGGTCGAAAGACGAATAAGAACACAGATCTCTTCGTAGACATCAATAATCAGTAATCGTATGTCTGTGTCAATGCGGCTGTCCGTTTTCAATCTTGTGGCATGCACTAGCCCTCATGTGCCAGCAGTGCTTCTTTTTGCTGCGTTTTTCTACGGGCCGCAGCCGCCTGGGTTGCCGCCTTGCGCCGCTCGCGCACAGCCGCCTGATGCTCAGCGCGCCATTGCTCAATATCGCTACTGGTTAAGTTGAGGATAACGCGGCGGTCGTAGAGGGCGTATTCGTGGTCGCTGCCGCCCTTGCGGAAGCTGCCGTGGCCCAGGACTGGCAGTCTCCCTTCTTCCGTCCAGCGTTTGCGCTCGGTGGTGGTGCAGCCAATCATGCCTTCCAGTTCCCAGGGTGGGACGGCGAATTCAAGGGCGAAGATTTCAAAAAGCAGAGGCTTGACGCTTTTATCCTTTTCCAGATGTGTTGAGAGGTGTTGTACGAGGTTGGCCTTGATCTCTCGTGAGCTGGCGGGGAGTTTGAGAAATGTGAGAAATGCGCCCAGTTGCTCTTTGGAGAGCAGGCCCGGCCAATCTTTGGGGAGGGCGACTGTTTCGGGGAGTTCTGGATAAGTTGCCTCCTGCCCAGGTGTGCTCAAGTGTGTGATTGCTTTAAGCCACGCAGGCTTTCTCGCCTCCTCCGACTCGCGCTGCTGTGCCTCGTACACTTTCCGAGCCGCCTCTAGCTGAACCTCATATTGCTTCAAGATTTCTGGCCATAGAGCCATAAAATCCTGAATGATGTTGGGAAGATCGGCCTGCAAGACTTGTTTGAGCTCGAAGACATCTCTCCGTCGCGAGAGTACAAATGCTTCATGCTGTGCTTCCTCTGACCTGACACTGTATTGCTCTGAAAACCCCCTCAGTTTTTCTTGAATTGCGTCAGTTGGTATAAAGGTAGGCTCAGGCGCGCCGCTAAAAAGCTTTCCCTCCGCCTCAAATACCTTACGAATTGTGCCTGCTTCAATAGATATGCTAGCAAACTGGCTTCCCAGCGGCTGCACGCTGATGTATGGACGGCGATTCTTTTTGCACCTGCTCTGGACGAGGGTTACAACCTGGTTGGTGACATCTGGAGTGAGTAGCAGATAGCCAAACCGCGATGCCTGCTCGACCAGTTCATTCTCGATTTTGCGCTGTTGAGCTTTGTGTTGCTTAGGTGTAAGCTGCGATTGCTGTGCTAGCGAGTCTGGAAAATATGGAGGGAGAGTGGACGGCTCTTTGTGCCAGTTCTGACTGTAGAAAGGTTCTTTCGCTCCACCGTCAAGCCAGGCGGCCAGTGCACGCAGCCATAGTTGCCCGCTGGGTGGAGAAGGCTGCTCCTCTGCCTTCGCATTGAGCAAGCAGACTTGATAGGCCAGTTCGGCAACGAGAGCAAACTGCTTGATGGGCATCGTAATGAGAGAATGCTGAAGCGTTACTCCATCTATGCACTCGAAATCGCCGTCCGGGTTGACAGAGCCCTCGACCTCCCACCAGGCGGTATAGGTCGCGTACAAAATATGCGAATGCGGCGAACGTATTCCGTAACCCAGCAGCAGGCACAGATCATCTAAATCTTCATCCATATATTCTTCACCGACCATGCGCTCTAACCAGGACACGAACAACATATTGAGCTGTTCATTGTCGTAGTGCAGCAGCACTGTTCGGCATTGGTGCAGCAATCTTTCCGTCTTTGGCTTCATAATCCGCAACCCCTCATAAGTGCCTCCCCTTTCCGCCTTTCTTCTAGCCTCTCGTCAATTGCATAAACGCCATTCTAATGAGGCTTATTCTACACGTATACGCAGTTTTACGCAATGATGGAAGAGAACCTCTTTTGCGTTCCCTTTTCAAAAAAACCTGGTAACAGGTTCAACCAGCAATTTCAAATATGGCAACATCAATCTTGATAAGCAGATATGTGATATGTTAGGATCTCATTCATATACCTCGATGTTATGGAGACCCTAATTATTATGGAAGATGCATCACAAGGCACATGGCAAGTGCTTCGCCCTCGTCTGGCTGCGCTTTTTAGTGACGATGTACAGCGCACGACTTTTTTGACGCGGCTTCAGGATCGTTTTGCTTCTCTCACTACTCTCTTAGCAGGGCTCTATGGGAATCGTCCCGATTTCTCAGAATGGGTGGAGCAGATCTTGTTGACGACAGCACACGCATTTCTTGCCCGCCCCGCCGCCTTGCACGAACTCGATGTCAGCCGCGACCCACGCTGGTTCCAATCCGAACGTATGATCGGTGGTGTCTGCTATGTTGATCTCTACGCGGGCAATCTAGCGGGGATTCGTGCACACATCCCCTATTTCCAGGAGCTGGGCCTGACCTATCTGCATCTGATGCCGCTCTTCCGCTCGCCTACTGTCTTCAACGATGGCGGCTATGCCGTGAGCAGCTTTCGCGAGGTACGCCCTCAGTTGGGAACAATGGAGGAACTGGCGGATCTGGCTACAGATCTGCGCGCGCATGGGATCAGCCTGGTGCTTGATATGGTCATGAATCATACTTCGGATGAGCATGAGTGGGCGCTGCGGGCGAAGGCGGGCGATGTAATCTATCAAGACTATTATCGGATGTTTCCTGATGATAGGCTACCACGGCTCTATGAACGAAACTTGCGCGAAATCTTTCCAGAGCAGGCACCCGGCAACTTCACGTATGTGGCGGAGTTGCAGCGCTGGGTCTGGACGACCTTCTATAATTATCAATGGGATCTCAACTACGCCAACCCCGCCCTCTTCAACGCTATGTTGGGTGAGATGCTCTTTCTGTCTAATCAGGGAGTAGAGGTGCTGCGGCTTGACGCGGTTCCCTTCCTATGGAAAGAGATGGGCACTAATTGCGAGAATCTGCCCCAGGCACACGATCTCCTGGCCGCCCTCAACCTGCTTGTTCAGATTGCTGCCCCATCGACGATCTTCAAGTCCGAGGCGATTGTGCATCCGGATGAGGTGGTGAAATATATTGGGCGTGAATGTACTTTAAGCTACAATCCTCTGCTCATGGTCCTGCTCTGGGAGGCGATGGCGAGCGGCTGGACGCATCTGTTGCTGCACAGCATGGTCAAACGCTCTCGCATTCCCGCCAATACGGCCTGGGTGAACTATGTACGCAGCCACGACGATATCGGCTGGGGCTTCGCCAACGAAGATTGTGCTGAAGTGGGCATCGACAGCGGCATTCACCGCATCTTCCTGAATAATTTTTATACTGATCAGGTCGAGGGCAGCTTTGCCACCGGCCTCCCCTTTGGCTATAATCCACGTACCGGCGATATGCGCATCTGCGGCACCACTGCCTCGCTTGTGGGTCTAGAGCAAGCTTTAAACCACAACGACGAGTACGCTGTTGAACTGGCTATCCGCCGCATCCTGGCCATGATAGGCATCACGCTCACCGTCGGCGGCATCCCCCTCATCTATCTCGGCGACGAGCTTGGTACCCTTAATGACTACAGCTTTCAGCAAGATTCAACGAAGGCCACGGACAACCGCTGGGTTCACCGGCCCTATGCCAACCCGCAGGCCCTCGCGCAACGCCACAATCCCACCACTCTCGCTGGCCGCATCTTCGCCCCCGTGCAGCGCATGATCACCTTGCGCAAATCCCATCCCATCTTCTCCGCCAACCATCCGACCCGCTGGCTCAATCCCCGCAACAACCACATCATCCTTTTCGCCCGCCATCAGCATCGCGAGGGTCTCTATGTCGCCGTCAACTTCACGGCCGATCCACAATCTCTCGACCTGAGCCATTTCATCACCAGCAAACGCGTCATCGACCTGCTCACCGAAACGCCCTATGATAGAGATCAACTCTTAACGCTCCCGCCCTATGGCATGGTCTGGCTATCCAGTCCTATCGCAAGCTCGAACTGATCTGACACTTAAATCTTATGATTGGTTCTTGCTGTTGCGTAAACTATCACAAACCTCTCGAATCTCTCGTGCTATCTTAGTCCAGGTTTCGTCGCGATTATGTGATGTATCAACAGGATCATGGGAACGCGGTAATGATTGTAAATTTTTAAAAGGAGTTTTACTTACGTCAGCCGAACGTATAAGGATTGGCACAACGCGAGCATTGCCAGATTTGTGTCGCTCCATAGCACGCTTTAGCTCCTGGTCATAGAGGTAGTCTGAAGCTAGAAAGCTTGGACTGATAAGCAGAAGGATGATTTGAGAGCGATCAATGATACTGCCAACTTCCTTTTCCCACTCAAGACCTGCTCCAGTTTGCTCACTGTGCCAGGGTCGAATAGTGCCATCACGCTTGAGCATAACAAGATGAGTCTCCAACTCTTCTTTGAGTTTCTCATCCTTCGTGGAGTAGCTGATGAAGAGGTCAAGTGGAGCCGGGTTTTTCTCATCTGTATTATTTATAGATGTGGAATTGCTAGACTGGAGTTGAGCTACTGGGGTGGAGGATGTTGAGGTTGTAGAAATCGCTGGAGAGGAGGGCGTTGAACTGGTAGAAATGGTTGGAGAACTGCTTTCTTGTGGCTCGATGATACCGGCTTTGATGAAGGCGTAGGTGAATGCTCCTGCTGTCTGGCAGGCATAGGAAGTCCAGCGACCGTCACGTTTTAAGCCGATAATGTCGCTGATGCCGCGAATGGCCATGACCGGGTACTGCTTCGCCATCTGCTGCGCGGCCCGCAAGGCCCCTGCGGACTCCATTTCGACGGCTAGAATGCTGCGGGCGTCCTTCAACCACGTCGTCGGTATCTCCGTATCCTTCAGCAAGCTATTGCTTGAAGCAATGTTGCCTATTTTAAAGAGAGGGAGTTGTGCTCGGCTAGCGGACTCCCCAAATTGAGTACGCAGCGAGGTAAGCACATCGTTTTGCCAGGTAGCATCACCATACATATGGCTTTCTGCCCATGTGAGATCAAAAGATGGTCGTTCTGAGCCTATACTGGCACGTTCATTCCAGCCAGCTAGAAGGCTTCTTCTATACATAGGAAGACTGGCGGTGATATCGCTCACCAGGGGATGAACGCCACCCATGACGTTGAACGTCACGACTCCCTGATCAACGGCATTTAAAGTAAAATCGTGAATGCGCGAAGAGATGATAACGTCGCCCAACGTAAACTCGTTATGAGGAAGACCACCCGCGATACCAACAACAAGCAGAAGTTGCGGGTCCAGGTCCTGCATCATATCCGCCGCCACCTGCTGCGCTACGCCTGGGCCTTGTTCGGAACTACGCGCCAGGGCCACTGCACAGATCTTGTCATCGCTCGTTGGCACCGAGAAGGTTGCATAGGTGCGCCTGCTGGCCCCTTTCCACGTTTTAGACTGATGTTTTTCGAGTCGGTCGAATACCGCCTCAAACTCGTCCTCGCGAATTGTGATAATTGCAATATCTGCCTTCATTCCAGCCCCTTTAGTTTCTCTATATGGTTAAATACAAATATGTCTATTTAGGATTGTAAACATCCTCTAGTATATAGAGGAAACTGCTGTACTGCAAGAGGACGTTTGTCTTGCTGGAATGCTTGCTGCTTTACCAAATAAGCGGTTCGCCTGATGGTATACTTTGCGTACGTACTTCGTAATCTAAATATGTAGCTTTTGTTGCTTACCGAAGGAGGAATGTAATGGACAGAGTTGTCAAGACCCGCTATGGTGAGGTACGTGGCAGCGAGATTGAAGGCGTACATATCTTTAAGGGCATCCCCTTTGCCGCTCCGCCTTTTGGTGCCAACCGCTTCCAACCTCCGCAGCCAGTCGAGGCGTGGAGCGGAGTGCGTGCTGCGTTGAGCTATGGCCCGACCGTTCCCAAGCCGCCCTATCCTTCTCCGTACGACACGCTGCTCCTGGAGCCAACCATTCCTGGCGAGGACTGCTTGAATCTTAATATCTGGTCGCCTGATCTGGGAGAGGCGAGGCTGCCGGTGATGGTCTGGATTCATGGTGGAGCTTTTGTAAATGGATCGGGCGCGGTGGAAACGTACGATGGCAGCCATTTTGCCCGCGATGGAGTGGTATGCGTCACTATCAACTACCGGCTCGGTGTCGATGGCTTCCTCTATTTTGGTTCGGACGCTGGAGATGCTAATCGCGGCCTGCTGGACCAGCTTGCCGCCCTGGAGTGGGTGCAGGAAAACATTGCCGCCTTCGGAGGTGATCCCAATAACGTGACGATCTTTGGCGAGTCGGCTGGTGGAATGAGCGTCACCACACTGCTCTCGATGCCGCGAGCAAAGGGCCTCTTTCACCGAATCATTGCGCAAAGCGGCGCGGGCTATCACGTCAGCTCAGCCGATACAGGTCGAAGAATACGCGAATATCTGGCGCAAAAGCTCAGCATCGCACCGACGCGCGAGGCTTTTGCTACTGTACCACTCGATCGCCTGCTGCAAGCTCAGGCAACTGTAAGTAGTGATATGTTCCGCAATCCTGACCCGGCGCTCTGGGGCGAGCTGCTCGCCAACCAGATGCCCTTCGAGCCGGTCATCGACGGAGACATTATTCCGGCGCGCCCAATAGAGAGGGTCGCGGCGGGAGCTGGCGCGGGCGTCGATGTGCTGGCGGGCACGAATGCCGAGGAGCAGCGTCTATTCCTGGTACCAGGTGGCGCGATCGGTTCTATCACCGAGCAGGCTCTAGCAGGAGCTATGAGTGCGTACGGGCTTCCAGTCGAGACGGCCCTGAGTGCGTATCGTGCCGAGCGCCAGGAGGCTGGCTCTGGTGATCTCTACGCCGCCGTTGTCACCGACTGGTTTTACCGCATTCCAGCGATTCGCCTGGCGGAGGCGCAGGTCAAAAACTGCGCAAGGGCCTACATGTATCAGTTCGGCTGGCGCTCTCCATCCTTTAATGGAACGCTTGGCGCATGTCACGCGCTCGAAATCGCCTTCGCGTTTGACACGCTCGCCGTGCCAGGGCAAGAGTTGCTGCTAGGACCCCACCCGCCGCAAGCGCTGGCCGACACCATGCGCACCGCCTGGGTCGCCTTCGCCACGCACGGAGATCCCGGCTGGCTGCAATACGATCTACAGCGTCGGGCCACGATGCGCTTCGACACAGATTCGAAGCTCGTGGACGACCCTGATTCTCAGCAGCGCTTGCTGTGGGAAGGTCTACGCTAGCTGTATACGACAGTTTCCCGCGTAGCGATAATCTCCGACAGAAAAGGAGTTGAAATTGAGAGCCCGCTGCTTTAGCACGGCGTCTCGATTGCGCAAGAGGACCTCTCCTTTTTTCGTGCAGACAGGTGCTCTTCTCCTCTGAAAAGAGCTGGAGATGCAGAAAAGGTGAACAGTAAGAAAGGGGAACGACGCCGTGCTAAAGCGCGGGTTCGCGTGCTAAAGCAGCGGGCTCTAGCATACGGGATTTCTGTCGGGGAGAGCAAATAAAGTTCAAGAAAGAGAAAGGAATAGCAAATGTCAACGAGAATAGATAACCCGGAGGTTCAAGCCATCCGTCAAAGCGTTACCAACTCATATAACGAACTGATGCAACTCATCGAAGGCCACCTGTCCCGCTTAAATGCAAGCAAGCTCTATGAAATTCCCAAGCCCGGAGAATGGTCGCTCATGGAGAGCCTCGCCCACATTAGCGAGTTCATGCCCTACTGGGCCGACGAGATCGCCAAACTCGTCGCCCATCCAGGCCAGAAGTTTGGGCGCACCAAAGAGGACCCGGACCGCATCCGCGCAATCGAAGAGCACAAGGAGGATGCATTAGATAGCGTCCAGTCCTCCCTTGCTCGCGGCCACGCTCGCTTAGACCAGGAGCTGAGCACATTGAGCGATAGCGACCTGACGATAAAGGGCCTGCATTCCAAATTTGGCGAGCAGACGCTGGCCTGGTTCATTCAAGATTTTGTAACTGGGCATCTCACCAACCACCTTGAGCAGATGGGGCGTGCCTTGGCGGCGGTGGAGGCCAGGTAGGCGAGGAGAAGGAGCGGGGGAGTTCTCCCGCTCTCTACTCTGTGATCAGGCAAAACCTCTCTATACCGAGAGATGACATTGAAACTATTCAACTGGTAAATAAAGCAAATTGATGACATATTCTTTATGAATTTCATATAGTGCAATAAGAAGGCGTTACTGGAAACTGATATTAAAAGCGTTTACAAAGATGAGGACTGAATCTATAATATGCTATAGATCAATATGTATGATGAAGAAATAAAGGATGAAATATATGCCGTCAGTGCATAAACCCGTTAGAATTTTTATCTCTTCTGCTCCTGAAGACAAAATACTACGAGATACATTAGTTAAACATTTAAATTTGCTAAAAAGGTATGGTACAATTTCTCACTGGCATGTCAATGATGTACAGCCCGGTATAAATCTATACGAAGAAGTATCTCGTCATTTGTCTAACGCAGACATTATCCTTTTACTCATCAGTCCAGATTTCATGTCTTCGGATTTTTGTTATCATGTGGAGATGCAGAATGCTTTACAAAGACATACACGTGAAGGAATCCCTGTAGTTCCCATTTTGCTACGTCCTACTGCTGATTGGAGAAGTGCACCTTTCTGGCATCTCAAAATACAACCTTCTACAGAAGAAGCTATTACTGACTGGTCTGATCAAGACAAGGCTTTCGTGGATGTTGTCTCTGGTATAAAGAATGTGGTAGAGGGACTTAGAACTACCTTTTTAATTCGTTCAGAATCGCTCATTTGGAATGTCCCTTATAATCGAAATCCTTTCTTTGTTGGAAGAGAAATATATCTTGAAAAGTTATATACTAAATTTTTCGGTGGAGATATTAAGGGAAAGTTGATACTTCAGGCTTTATGTGGGCTTGGTGGTATCGGGAAGACACAAATTGCAGTCGAATATGTATATCGCTACTGTGATAGCTATAAAGTAGTGCTTTGGATAAGAGCAGAGTCGAGAGATGTATTAATTTCGGAGTTCCGCAAGTTATCAGTGTTGCTTGGTGTAGCAGAAGCACGTGAGTATCTTATGGTTTCTACTAGCAGCCCTTCGTTAAAGACATATTCAAGCGGATTAGCTATTCCAACTCAGATCCCTTTTCATGTAGAAGGACACAGAGAATCTAACTCATTATCAGCATTAAGCTTGTATGATGATGCATGGACATCACAGTCTAAATCAGAAAATATTTCTAAAAGTGTTTCTGATGAGAGCAATCTTATACAGGCTGTGAAGGAATGGTTTCGCCATCATTCTAACTGGCTCGTTATCTTTGATAATGTTGATAATATGAGTATTTTGAACGACTTCCTCCCCCTAGCAAAAGAAGGTCACATCTTGTTGACCACGCAGTCTCAAGCAATAGTCGGGATTGCAGAATCCATGAAAATAGAAAAGATGGAAGCCGATGAAAGCGTCACCTTGCTTCTCCATAGATCTGGATCTGAGAAATCGGATATCTCATCTTCGAATCATTCTAGTCCTATATATACAATAGCGAGGGATCTTATAGAGCTCATGGGTGGAAATCCATTAGCACTCGATCAAGCAGGTGCATATATAGAGGAGACTGGCTGTGGCCTTTCGGGCTATTTGAGTAGATATAAAGAACGGCGTGCAGAATTACTAAAAACGCGTGTACCTGGTCACAGTTATATTGATCCAAATAACCATCCTGATTCTATCGCTACTACACTGCTACTCTGCTTCGAAAAACTTCAGAATGATGCACAAGATAATAAAATTAACAAGGCTGCTACTGAAATGTTACAACTTTTCGCCTTTCTTGATTCAGAGCAGATTCCAGAGAAAATTATTACCACAGGTGCCTCCAACTTTAGAATTCCTCTGCAAGAGATTGCTATCAATGCACTTAGTTTGGATAAGGCTATTATTGCTCTTCGCAGATTTTCTCTGATAGAACGTAATCCTGATATAGGTGCCCTGACCATTCATCGTCTCGTAAAGGCTATATTACAAGATAAAATGGATAAGAAAACGAAACGAAGATGGGCAGCCTACGCAATAAAAGCAGTTAGCCGAACAGTATCATTAGCATCTACCGAAGAACTATATCTATATTCGATACATATACAAATGTGCATAGCCCTTATCGAGGAGTATAATTTGGTATTTTCCGAAGCAGCTCTGTTGCTTCATTATGCAGGTGTTTCCTACAAAGAACAGACTAATTATGAACATGCTGAAATGCTACTTCAACGAGCCTTAGATATCTACGAGAAAGTATCAGGCACTGAGCATCTTGATACTATTAGTAGCTTAGATGATCTAGCAGTGGTTTATTATAAACAAGGGAAATATAAGCAAGCCGAACCACTTCTTCAGAGAGCTTTGCTGATTCGCGAACGCTTTTTAGGATCTGAGCATCCCGATATTCTTAGCACGCTCGACAATCTGACAGAATTATATTACAAGCTGGGTAAATATAGTTCTGCTATACCACTTTGTCAACGGGCACTGAGTATTCGTGAATCTAAACAATGGTTTGATGAGAATTTAGAAACGGTCAACACTCTCAATAGTTTAGCCGAACTTTACTATGCTACAGCAGAATATGAACAGGCAATGTCGCTTTTTCAGCGCGTCTTAGAAACTCGCGAGCAAATATATGGACTCGAGCATCCTGAGGTTGCGCAAAGCCTCAATAACTTAGGCATCCTTCATCGAATTCTGAGCAAATACGAAGAGTCGGAAGCTCTCTTTCAACGGGCTTTAACGATCTGGGAAAATAGGGAAGGAAACGATCATCCCGACAGGGCAAGTACTTTGGATAGTTTAGCTAGACTCTATTATATCCAGGATAAGTACGAATTGGCTGAAGCATATTTTCAGCAGTCTTTAGAAACTCGTGAGCGTATATTAGGGCTTGAGCATCCAGAGACTACTCAAAGCTTAAACAATCTTGCGATCCTCTATCGTGCTCAAGGTAAGTTTCAGGATGCCGAAACACTCTTCCTAAAATCATTAAACATTCGTGAACGTGTATTTGACGCTGCTCATCCAGATATAGCTCAAAGTCTGAATAACTTAGGCGTGCTATACCGTATCCAGAGCAGGTATGATCAAGCAGAAGAACATTTCAGCAAAGCTCTGAGAATATATGAGGTCTCGCTCGGAGTAGAGCATCCTAGTTATGCTAGTGTTCTTAATGAATTGGCAATCCTTTATCGTAGTAAGGGAGTATACGATTTAGCGAGACAAGTTTCTCAACAATCACTTAGTATTCGTGAAAAGTTATTAGGATCTGAACATCCTAATACTGCTCAATGTTACGTCACTTTAGCTAGTATTTATCGTAAACAAGGCGAGTACACCCAAGCTGAGAAGCTGTTACTGCAAGCTCGAACTATCTATGAGAAGGTATTGGGGTCTGAGCATTCTAATACTGCAAGTAGTATCGATAGTTTAGGAATTCTTTATTTTGAGAGACGGCAATATAGTCAGCAAGCAGAAAGACTTTTTTTACAAGCGTTAGACATTCGTAAAAAGGTGCTTGGGCTTAAACATCTTGATACCGCTAGAAGCTTCAACAATCTTGCTGTGCTTTACGAATCGCAGCATCAATATGATCGGGCCGATGACTTTTATGGATATGCTTTGGAAATCTATGAGGAAATTTTGGGGCGCGAGCATCTTGAAACAGTTGCTATTCGAAGAAAATACACAGATATCTTGCGAAAATCTGTATTAAAAGACATAAACTAACAGAGATTATATCGAGAGACATAGTCTCATGATATAATCGAAGTCAACCCTAGTCATTCGACTGTCTTCTGTAAGCCTTGTGGCAAAAAGGAGGGATGCTATGAGTTCTTCGAGTTTAAATGATGAGACAAATGGAGGCTCCATAGGAACAGTACCAGGGGGAGCAGCGGAACGCACGAACGGTGGCTTTGTGCGTAGTATTAAGTTGCCGACGGCGATTGCGATCAATATGACGCAGATGTGCGGCATCGGGCCTTTCATCACCATTCCTCTGATGGTGGCGGCCTTCGGCGGACCACAGGCTATTCTCGGCTGGATCGCGGGAGCAATATTGGCGCTGGCCGATGGCTTGATCTGGGCGGAGCTTGGCGCGGCTATGCCTGGAGCTGGCGGGACGTATATCTATCTTCGCGAGGCTTTTCAGTATCGGACGGGCCGCTTGATGCCCTTCATCTTTACCTGGACGGCGGTGCTCTTCATTCCGCTGATCATGTCGACTGGTATCAATGGATTGGTTTCGTACCTGGGCTACCTCTGGCCCAATATGAGCTGGTGGCAGATCGACCTCGTCTCGTTCGCGCTGGTTGGCCTCGTCCTCTTCGCCCTCTATCGGCGCATCGAGTCGATCGGCATCCTCGCCAACATCTTGTTTGGCATTATGCTGATCTCCATCGGCACCGTGATCGTTGCCGCGCTCACCCATTTTCATCCATCGCTGGCCTTCAACTATTCAGCGAACGCCTTCACGCTGGACAGCCACTTCTTTGCCGGGCTGGGCGCGGGCCTGATCATCGGCATCTATGATTACCTGGGCTATAACACGACGGCATACATGGGGGCGGAGATGCGCAATCCCGGCCGCGTCATCCCCTGGTCTATTATCATCTCGATCGGGGGCATGATGCTGCTCTACCTGTGCCTCAACGTTGGCGTCCTGGGCGTCGTGCCCTGGCAGACGGTGGCGAAATCAACCTCCGTAGCCTCTCTCGTTTTGGAGACCGTGTGGGGCAGGGGCGTCTCAAGTGTCGTGACGGTCCTGATCCTCATCACTGCCTTCGCCTCAGTCTTTACTGGACTGCTGGGCGGCTCGCGCGTCCCGTATAACGCGGCCCGCGATGGCGTCTTCCTGCGGCAGTTTGGCCGCTTGCATCCACGCTATCACTTTCCGCACGTCTCTCTCATTGTCATGTGCGTCATCACGGCCCTGGCCTCCATTCTACCCCTGGGCACAATCATCGCCATGCTCACCGCCGCTATTGTAATCGTGCAGGCTTTGGGACAGGTGGCGGCGCTGACAATTCTACGGCGTCGGCAGCCTGATCTGAGGCGTCCCTATCGCATGTGGCTCTACCCGCTCTTCAGCATTCTCGCGCTCATCGGCTGGGTCTACGTCTTTATCGCCGCCGGGCTGAATGGAACTCAGTTTATTCTGCCGATCTGGACGAATCCGATGCTACTCGCTCTTGGATGGGCGCTGCTCGGCGTTCTCGCCTTCCTCCTCTGGGCCCGTTTCGTCGAACACACCTGGCCCTTTGGTCCCAAAGAGATCAAGGAAGAGTACCGGGAGCAGCCGGTCGTCGAGACCGAGGTATCAGCCTGATCGCAGTAAAGAGAAGGGGATGAACTCATTGGTACCGCACGAATCTTCTATCTAATCAAACACACCCCGAACCTTTATCAGATCGGGGTGTATTTGTACATGCAAAAATACAAACTCAGTAAGTGATGAGCGGTTTCACAATATTGTCTTCCTTCGTGGTCATGAGTTGGAAGGCGTGTTCAACTTCTGTAAAGGGGAAGCGATGTGTTGTCATGGGTGTTGGATCGATGCGACCCATTTCAATGAGCCGCAGCAGGCGTGTCATACGCTCGCGGCCACCGGGGCACAGCGCGGTTCGAATGGTCTTATCGCTCATTCCCAATCCAAAGGCCGCCAGAGGTATTTGCAGCGTCTCTCCCGCCTCGCCATGATAGCCGATGTTGGAGATCGTGCCACCTGGTTTCGTAGCTCTGACGCAGTTCTCAAATGTTTGTGGCGCACCAAGCGACTCGATAGCTGAGTCCGTGCCTTCGCCTCTGGTGAGATCCATGATCTGCTGCACAGGATCGCCTTTGGTGGGATCAACGACAATGTCCGCGCCAAACCTTTTCGAGAGTTCAACGCGGTTGGGCCTGGACTCGACGGTAATGATGAGCCCGGCACCGAGCAGCCTTGCTCCAATCGTCGCAGATAAACCAACCGGGCCCTGAGCAAAAATCGCGACTGTGCCTCCTGGCGGAATCTGTGCGTGCTCTGCCCCGACTAATCCTGTGGATAGCATATCCGTTGTGTAGAGCGCTTGCTCGTCGGAGAGAGCATCTGGAATGTGCACGAGGTTGAAATCGGCATCATTCACATGGAAATACTCGGCCATATTTCCATCTTTTTGCACCGTGAACTTGTAGCCGCCAAGCATCCCTCCGCACTGTGAGGTAAATCCTCTCTGACAATATTCACATGCTCCGCATGGAGTGATTGCATTGACGGCCACCCGGTCACCTTCCTTGAACCTCGTCACATCATTGCCCACTCGATAGACCACGCCAACACTTTCGTGTCCCAGCCCTCTGCCCTCTGGAACGGGGATAACACCCTTGACGGTATGGACGTCGGAAGTGCATATAAGCGAGGCGGTTGTGCGAATGACGGCGTCACGTGGTCCAGGCTCTGGAATGGGCTTCTCAATGACTCCCACCTTCCCAACACCCTGGAAGACCAATATCTTCATCGCCATTTTCATGCTCCTTTTTTACTACTTTGTAATCAGGCAAAACCTGGCAAAACAAATGCTCTATGCTAATAGGTGACGTTTGAACCACTCTACGGCGGGTGGGGCTGATTGCGAGAGTCCGGGTTCGGTATAAGCGTCAAAGTGTCGCCCCTGCATAATCACAAGAGATTTGGGCTCCCGTGCTTGTTCATAGGCGGCGACCGCGAGATCTGTCGGCGTTAACGTATCATTGCTTGCAACGAGCATCAGTAGTGGCGTGGGGGAGATCCGGTGAATGTTCGCGGCCGGATTGTACTCTAAAAACTTCTCCAACGACTCTAGCGTGACCTTGTTGCGCCAGTTGGGTGCTACCGTCTCGCCCACACGGGTAAACCATTCGTAGGATTCGGGTGTGGGAAGGACGGATGGTTCACCCTCTGGAGCGACCACCGCCGCGTGGTTGACTCCCCCTTCCGTATAGCGTTGGACGCGATCGTGGGCCAACGACTCAACAAACTGCGCAAAGACATCCGGGCGCATAAGCCGCTGCGCATTCTCCCAACCATTGACGAGCGGAACCTGTGCCACAGCGGCTTTGATGCGCTTATCAAAAGCTGCCAGGTGGAGTACATGTGCCCCGCTGTAGGAAGATCCCCACACACCGATGTGGGAAGCATCGACTTCAGGCTGAAGCGACACCCAGGTGATTCCATTCTGATAGTCCTCAATCTGCTCAGCCGGAATCAGCCGTCCACGCGGCTCACCCTCAGAATCGCCAAAGTAGCGATAGTCGAAAACCAGGACCACGAGACCCGCATCCGCAAACTTCTCCGCAAAGTTTGCCAGGTACATCTCTTTAACCGCGCTAAATCCATGCGCCATAACAACTGCCGGTCGCCGGTCGCCACTGTCCAGATTATCCGGCACATACAACCAGCCCTTACACGTAAGTCCCTGACTAAGAAAGGTTACATCTCGCCTCATCGCGACACCTCTTCAAGAAATACTAAGGAAACGACTGGCTAACGGTCTATCCGTCATCAATGACGAACCGTTGCTCCGCTACAGACCTTTTGAGGTTCAACATACGTGTATCTTAAAAATAGGTAACCCTCTACAAGTATAAGAATCAAGCTATGAAAGTCAAGACAAAAGCATGATCAAGCCTAACAGCTGAAAAACGAAGCACCCGCAATTAAGCCTTCAGTTTTTCTGATCACGTGATTATATTATTTGAGGCAATTGACGTAATGTTGTATACTTTACTTTGCTATGACTTTCAAGATAATCTACCTGGGCAAGTTACTATTAAGTAGTTTGTTAATAATAAAAGCGTAAATTTGAGTACAGTAGTTTGTAAAGATAATAAAGAAGGAAAGTGTACTAGTAATAGTAAAGCAATTCGTAGAAATGGAATTATATGAAAGCAACAGAAACTAATTTTTTGAAGTTTTTACAGGGCACTAAACAATTTATCATCCCAATTTATCAACGTACGTATAGTTGGCGTTTTAGTGATTGCCTACAACTCTGGGACGATATTCTCAGAGTCGCTCAAGATGAACAGATTCCAGCTCACTTTCTGGGATCCGTCGTGTATGTAGGAAAAGACATCTATCACGTCAGTTCAATTACACAGATGTTAGTGATCGATGGACAACAACGTTTAACCACGCTATTTCTCCTATTAGCTGCATTAGGTGAGGCGCTGGAGGAGCAGGGCAATGAACAGAGTAGCACAATTACGCGCAGGAAAATTTGCAATTACTATCTTTTCAATGCAGATGAAAATGATTTAGCTCATTATAAGCTTCTGCTCACCCAGAACGACAAGGATACATATAATGGCCCTAGAAATCTGAACACGGAAGAGGGTAGGAATAAGATAGACTCAGAGCATGATGAGAAAACAGTACACAGCCGCTTTCAAGGCCAAAGTCGTGCAGGAACTTCTCAAGGAAGAGA